>Ga0247841_10001153_pt1 | contig 62215 bp, 48 predicted proteins | sample LaCruzMarch2015__2_FD_192410 | JGI IMG/M metagenome (GOLD analysis project Ga0247841, IMG submission 192410) | Freshwater microbial communities from meromictic Lake La Cruz, Castile-La Mancha, Spain - LaCruzMarch2015_18m | ecosystem: Environmental > Aquatic > Freshwater > Lake | place: Spain...
GTAGACCCCGACCTTCTTGGCGGTGGCGTCAGCGGGAACGGTGATGGTGGAATCATCTGTAACATCCCAGGCGTTGCCGGCACCGTCGGTGGCGGTCACTACCCAAGTGGGCAGGGTTTGGTCAGCGGTGATGGTCTGGTCCTTGGGAGTCAGGGAGATGGAGACGGCTGTATTGTGCACTACATCGAAGGCGTTGCTGGTCCCGGTGGGGCTGCCGGTGGCATAGATCTTAACCCCGGCCTGCGCTTTCGTAATAGTGACGTTCGGAGTACCCACACCGTTGACAAAGCTGAAGACCAACGGGGAGATGGTGCCGGTGTCGTCGGATAGCAATCCCAGGTTCTTGTAATCAAGCACCGTGTGATTGAAAGCATCTTGCGCGGTGATGGTGATGGGGAAAGCAACCCCGGCCGTCTGCGGGGAGGAGATGGTGGCGAAGACCAGGTGATCGATATCACCCCAGGGGGTCGCTGCGGCCTCGTTGGAATACCCGCTCTCGTACACGTAGGGGGTATCGTCAAAGGAAGTCACAACGTAGAAATAACTGCCCGCAAAAGCTGGGGCTGGCGTATCGAGGTAAGTTGTCACGCCGGCAGCCGTCTGTCCGATCAGGCTGTAAGGCCCGCCCGAGACAGTGGCGCGGTAGACGTTATAACCATCGAGGTTGGGGTTCGTAACCGCATCCCATTCCAGGGAAACCTGGTTATGGTCGGCCGTGGCCTCGAGGTTGGCAGGGATTGGTGGAACCATCACCACCACGAAGGGATAGGTCACTGAATTTGAAGGAGCCCAAAAGGCTTTTGCCAAGTAATTCCCAAGGGTCCAGCCCATCCCAACTGTGAAGGGGAAGGAGAAAGCTGTTTCGATGGACTGGCCGACCGGAATCGAGATCGACTCGGGCGTCACGATGGAGATGCTCTTGGCCGGTCCGTAGGGGAACCCAGTTCCAGTGATCGTGCCGCTCATCCCCAACGTATAGTGGGTGCGGTCGGTCACCAGGTAAGCCAGCGGGGGCGGAGCCTCCAAGGTGAAGGTAGTCGTGGCGGGATAGCCAGGGCTTGGGGTAACAAGGATCGTGTAACTCCCTAGAGCCCAACTGCTTCCAGCCGTAAATGTCAGCGTAAAATGCCCGGTGCTGTCGACGGATGGTAAAACTTGGGTAATCAATACAGGTGGCGGTGTGTTGTTAAACAGCACTTGGACACTTGCTGAGGCAAAAAGTGTAAAGCCTGTGCCGGTTACGGTGATGGTGTCTCCATGCTGGTACGTGGGAGCGTTGGTCCTGATGGACTCACTAGGAAGAGCGAGCGCGGAGCCCGCCGGTACCACAAATAAGAGCAACATCGCTACAACCAGCAGTAGGCTGATCGTCTTCTTAATCAAAGTGAAGCCCTCCTTTCTTGCATACTGGTTTTTGGTTCTTGGAAGAAAGACAAGCTATTGTTCCCTCCTTTGGTTGTTCAAGCGGGTAAGGACAGGATCCGATCGATCATCGCAGCCGCTTCTGCCCGGGTCGCCAGGTCGGCTGGCCGGAATGTCCCATCGGGATAACCGTTGATGATCCCAATCGCGCTGGCTGCGCCCACCATCCCGGCCGCGTAGCCGGGGATCGCCGCTGAATCAGTGAAAAGCGGTGTCTGTGGGCTCAATTGTAAGGCTCGGGAGATCATCACAGCGATCTCGGTACGGGTAACGTTGCGATTGGGGGCGAACTGTCCCTCCCCCACGCCGTTGACAATACCGGCGCTGGCTGCCATTTCGATGTAAGGAAAACCCCAAAAATCGCTGGGTACATCGGAAAAGCGAGTCTGGGAGGGCGCGCTGCCTTCAAGGCGTAAGGCTAGTACCAGGACTTTCGTGAACTCCGCGCGGGTGACCGGGTTGTCCGGGTGGAAGAAGCCATCCGGATAGCCGTCCACCAAACCCAACTCTACGAGGTGTTCAATGGAAGCTCGCGCCCAATGAAACTCAATGTCCGGGAAGGCGGGAAGGCCGGGGATAGATGGAGTGGTTGTGGGAGTGGGAGTCGGCGTGGGAGTCGGCGTGGGAGTGGGAGTGGGAGTCGGCGTGGGTGTGGGAGTGGGAGTCGGCGTGGGAGTTGGGGAAGGCAATGTCGATAGATTTACCGTGACGACAATTGAGGGGCCGGTGGTTTCCAGGTTCCCAGCCACATCGGTGGCCCGGGACCGGAGGGTGTAATTGCCGTTGGCGGGGTTCCCCCAGGCATAGCTCCAGGTGTAGGTTCCACTGGCGGGAATCCAGGTGGCCCCCCCATCCAAAGAGACTTCAACTTGGCGCAACCCCTGATTGTCGGTGGAGGTCCCGGTAATCAGGACCGGTGTAGCGGTAAGGGTTGTTCCGTTGCTGGGAAAAAGAATCATCGAGCTTGGCGGCGTGGTATCGGTAATGCTCCCCACGACGAAATTGACCTGGGCTTGCACGCTCAGCGCAGCGACAGTGATTTTGTAAACACCGCTGTCGGCATCCGCGGCCAATGTGAAAGGTGCCTGGTAGGCGCCGTTGCTGTCTGTCGTCACTTGATTGACGCTGGCGATCGGTCCAGCTGGTTTGTTGATCATGACCGAGACCGCGGCAAAAGCAACCGGGCTCGTTCCATCGGTTAACCGGCCAGAGATCTGCACGACCTCCCCTACCCCGTAAGACGCTTTGTCGGTGATGACGGAGAGAACAGGGTTGGCTGCGATCGCCGCAGCCGGGGTGATACATGCCACAAGAATCACAAAAGTGACGAGCAGGGCTTTTAGCTTCAAATGTTTTCGCCTTCCTTTCCAAGAGAACCTGGGCAGGGGCGAACCCCTGCCCAGGCATAACCCTATGCTATGGTGCGCTAACTACAGTAACGGTGAAGTCGAAGGGCAGTGAGAGGGGAGTAGGCAGGATCGTGCTCACCCAGACATAGGCATGTCCGGTGTACGTACCCGCCGCCAACCCCATAGGGGAGTAGATGTAGGTCTGCATCACCTGGCCGCGCAGCAAGCCGCCCACCCCACCGGCGCCGATGTAGGTGGCGCCGATCATCACGGGGATGAAAGCTGTGGTGACGGTTCCGGTCTGGACGTTCTGGATTTCCGCCTTGACGTAGAAGGGCAGGTTGGCGATGGGGTTGACGATGGGTTGCAGCCCGCCATCCAGGAAGGAAACGCTCAGGATCTTCACTTCGTAGTTGTAGACGTTGAAGAAGACCGTGTTCGTCAAGGTAACGGCAGCGCCATCCGTAAGTTGAACTACGGCGTAATAGGAGCCCACCGGGTAGGCATTGGGGGAAGGCACCCAGGCAGCGCTGAAGGCGAGGCCCTCAGAGCCAGGCAAGGTTCCGATCTCAACTCCATCCGGGGTGAAGATCTTGCCGCTCCATTGCCCGACGGCAGGGCTGTTGGCCGAAATGGTGACCGGCCGCCAGAAGGAGACGTTGCTGGTGGGAGTGGCAGCCAGGTTGTCTAGGCTGATCGGGACAGCAGGGTTCTGCTGGTCGACGACCCAGTGCGCGGGAGGTTCGGTGGGGTCGGTGGGGTGCGCAGCGAGCGGCCAAACTTCAGCAGCAGCAGTGGAAGCGGAAACGTAGTAATGGCCGTTCCAGATACCGGTATCGCCGGGCAGGAAGAAGTAGAAGTCAGCAACCGGTAGGTACCCGGCTGGGGTGACTTCTTCGTGAACCAGATACCAGGATTCGGCGCGCGGGGCGGGAACTGGTCCGAGGGTCAACTGGCCGGTAATAGCATCGGTCGGGCCGAAGACCCAGGTATTGGCGGGGGTGGCCGTATCGGTGACGCGGAAGGACGCACCGCCCAAGTGCAGGAAGCAGTAGGTGAGCTTGGAGAGGACGGTGGTGCCGGTGGGGGTAACAGGGATGTGATAGTTGGTCAAGGTTTTGGTGAAGAGTGGAACAGTGGCTCCTTCGGTAGCGAAGAATCCGGTTCCTTCCCCGCCGCCAGGCGGCAGGAAGAACCAGAAGTCGGAGACGGGCAGGTAGCCGGTAGGGACGGTCTCATGCACCTTGTACCAGGTTGTGTCGGTCTGGCTGGCAGTGAGCGGTCCGAAAGTCACATCGCCGCCGGCATCAGTGGAGAAGGTGCCAACCGGTGTTCCACCAGAGGTAGAGACGTCGAAATGGACGTCCACCAGCGGTGAGGAGGTGTCGCTGACCTTGGTCAGGTGGGTCCAACCGGTGGGGGTGGTGGGGGTGCGGTTGATCAGGGTGCGCTCGACGAAATCAGACGCCCAATCGGTTGGAGACATGCTCTTGAAGAAGCCAACTCCGGTCGTGACGCCAGGCGGGAAGTAGAACCAGAAGTCGGATACGGGCAGGTAGCCGGAGGGCACTTCCTCGTGAACGCGGTACCAGGTCGTTGCTGTCCAGCTGGCAGGAAGCGGGCAGAATTTGGCGACGCCGCTGGCATCGGAGGTGTAGTTGGAAACAAACGTACCGGTCGAAGTGTAGACCTCGAAGTCGACGTCCGCCATGAGAGTCCCAGTGAACGAATTCGCGCGCTTTGTCAGTTGGATGCAGCCGGTAGGAGTAGTGGGGGTGTTGGGGATGTAGCGGGTGTAGATCACCCCGGTGTAGATGCCGGTATCGCCGGGCACGCTGAAAGTGCCGACGGCCTGGGTGGTGCCGCCGCCGATGTAGCCGGTGGGGGTTTTCTCGTAGATGGTGTAAGCCCCGGCAGGGAGGTGGTACCAGAGAGCAGCGCCGTAGGTGTCGGTCTTCACGAGGTAGCTGTCAACCACCAAATGAGCCCAGCCATTGTGGAAGTAGGTGTCAGTGCCGGTCTTCAGGAAGAACTCCACGTTGGGGATGACCTGGTTGCGGTCGCCGGCGACGTGCTTGACCAGCTTGAAGGGATGGTCATACCAGTACTTCTCCGCTTCCTGCAGGGGCGGGGGCGGGTAGTCGAGGTCGAGGACGGCCTCGGTGTAATGGTCGTAGGCGGTGATGTGGTCATGCAGGGGAGAGGGGATCAGCAAGCTGCTGCCGATGTCCAGGGAGTAGGTGAAAGTGGCCACGCCGAGGGCGTTGGTGAAGCTGGTCGCCTTCAGGGAGCCAGGGGTGTCCTGGGTCGGGTTTCCACCCGGATCGACGGTGCAGGCAACGAAGTCGCGGTCAAAGGAATCAGTATAGGTCACTGTCCAGTCGACGCGGGCGTTCTGCACCGGCACTTCTGCCGACCAGGCGCCGTACCAGTAGTACTTGCCGTAGACGGTGGCGGTGACGGTGTGATGATCGTCTTTGGTTCCGGTGATGTCGTTGTCCTGGGTGATCGGGCCGATCTCGCTGCGGGTCAGGACGGCGTAGATCTTGGCCACTTCCCAATGGGTCTGGGTGATGTGGCGGACCGCGCTGAAAGGATCCCGATTGGCATTGAGCTGCGCACCATCCACCAGGTCAGCATTGAAGTCCGTCTCAAAGTAATATTTGAAGGGGGCTTTGCTGTAGACGGTGAAGGTGGCGGAGCCGGTGGGATCCAACTCAGCGGTGCCGGTGAAGCTGTCGTGAAAGCCGGTGGGAGCGCGATCTTCCTCATAAGGGCTCGTGATGGCATAGTCGTGAGCCTGAATGTTGCGGATCTGGATCAAGCCATGGTCGTTCTGGTAGAGCCGCCAAACGATATGCTCGCCTGGATAACCCTTGACCACGAATTGATGCTCGGTGCCGATGGCGTTGATCTCTTCCAGTGGCCCGACATTCCATTCATTGGACCACCACTTGGTGCCGGTGGCAATGGTCAATTCATCCTGTCCGTTGGCTGGAATCTTCACGACAATCTCGTCGATGCCGGCAACAGAACGAGTCCAGCTGATGACTGCGATGCCCGTTGTGGGATCGACCGAGACGGTGCCGGTGGGGGTGGTGTCGCCCGTAGAAGAAGTAATCGTGTAGTCAACGTACGTGGGAAGCGGATCGGGCAGGTTACCGTACTGATCCCCAACAAAAACCGTTGCCGTGTGGACATCGGTGACCATGTTGTACCAGGTGGCGGTGGCAACTGTTCCGAGGGGAGTCACCCATCCGGAACCATCTTGGCTGGGATGACCAGGGGTCCAGACCTTGGTGGCGGTGGCGGTGGCTCCAAGAGCGGAGGCGGTGATGACGGTGGTCTGGTTCTTGGTGCTGGTGAAGGTGAAAGAGGCGTTCCCGCTGCCGTCTGTAGCTACGGAACCAGTGCTTGGGCTCACCTGGGTGGTCGGGTCAACCGAGAAATCGATGGTGGTGGTGGTGACAGGGTTGCCGAATTTGTCGGTGAGATTTGCGTTAACGGTGTGGGTGGTTCCCACCAGGTTAGTAGCGGTTTCCGGCGCCAGGGTAAGGATGTAACCGGTGTCCACCGTCCAAGCCTTGGTGGCCGTCATGGGTACGGACATAGGCGCACCGTCCAGGAAGATGCTGGCAGTGATGGTGTTGACTTCCACCTTGGTGTTGGTGAAGGTGAAGGCATCGCTGGCCGCCGTCCCGGTATGAGTCGCCAGGTTGGGCGTAGCGGTGACGCTGTTCACGCTCCAATCGATGGTGAAATGCCAGGAAAGCGGGTAGTTGTACTGGTCAACCCAGGCAACGGTAACGGTGTGGGTTTCACCGACCACGTTGGTGGCGGTAGAAGGAGTGATGGAGCCGTTGGAGGGTGTCGGAGTGTAGGTCCAGGTCTTGGCCGCGGTGGTGGAGGTCGATGTCCCGGAGGCGGTGGCGGTGATCGCATCATCGCCGTAAAGTCCCTGGCTGGTTGGTGTCGCCGAGGAATTGAACGGATAGCCGAATGTACCGACGCCATCCGTGTTGGTGGTGGTGACACCGGTGGTCGGACTCACTCCGGTGACACCCACATTAACAGTAACATCCTTCATTGGGAAACCGAACTGGTCCTTCACGGTGATGGTGACGGTGTGGGAGCCGCTAGGAGTCGTATCAGTCCAGGTAACGGTGTTGGTTTCAGTTGCCGGTTCGGCGTAGATGTTGGTGGGAACTGGATCCTCCCATGTCTTGAAGGCGGGATCGCTCACCACATCATCCGTGCTGTCCAAGTACCCGGTGCCATCGGTATCGATGTAGCCATAGATCTTGTATGTGCTGGGAGTCAGCGGTGTGTCCACCCCATAGACAACAGTAGCGGTGTAGACGCCGGTGCTGGTCAATGAAGTAGGAATCGGGTCGGTAATGATCGCAGCTTGTCCGAGTGCTACGCGGACGGTCTCAGTCGGTGTAGCCAGGGTTCTGTTCGGGCCACTGACTAGGTACGTCTCAATCGTGACCACGTGCGTGGGAGAGTATGTGGGATTGGTAGCAGTCGCTGGCGTCACTTCCACTGCCCAGACGGATGCGTTCAGTTCAGCAGCCGAAGTGGGAGCCAATGGCATCGCAAAGGTCATAAGCAATACAGCTGCAGCTAGGAATCCAACGAGATACTTTCTCGTCAATTCAAACTTCGCCATTCGTTTACCTCCTTCTTTATGAGTTTTTCTATGTGCGTGGTGTAGTGGGTCATTAGGAGGGGTTGGCGATGAAGGAGACGACGAAGTTCATACCAGTGTAAGACCCACCCTCGTAGGGGGCGAATTTAACGATGCTCGCGGGGTTGACGGGCCACGGGGTTACCCAGCCGGGGGGCGGGGCAGGCGGTGTGTTGGTGGCTTTGCTGGCGTCGATGGTGAAGAGGACGTCCACGCCGGAGTAGTAGCCATCAAAGGCATTGGTCCAGAGCCAGCCGCCGTTGGCGTTGGTGGTGGCGACGTGCTGCAGGTTGAGGCCATCACCCCAAGAGGCGTAGACCCAAGCGCCTTCCAAAGCGCCGGAGAAGCCGCCGGTGGCGGTGATCATGCCGGAGAAGTCAACGTTCTGGGCCGGCGCATGCTGCGAGCTGAAGGGCCAAGAGTAGTTGAGGGACTGGGTGCCGCCGGTGAAGGCGTCATAGCCGGTGGCGTTGACCAGGTAGTGGCCGTCGGGCAGGGTGATGGGCGATCCTTCCCCGTCGGTGGGGTAGAAGTTGATGGTGTCGTTCTGGTAGACGGTGGTGGAGAAGTAGACATCACCATAGATGAAGTTGTAGGTGTCGGTGTTGTAGACCCACATGGTGGAGCGGACCAGGTCGAGAGACTGGTTGAACTGTTTGAAGATGGGGTTCTCGAAGCCAGTTTCGGGGTCCACGCCGACGAACTCGGCGCCGGTGATGATCTGGTCATACATCGGCCACTCGTCGATGTTCATCAGTTTGCCGCCCAGGAGGGGACGAACGACGATGAACTTGACAACGGGGACCTTCTCGCCATTGACCAGCATCCAGTCGCACATGGTGGGATTTGCTTGTTCATAAGCCGGCTGGAAGAAGACTTGCACGAACTGCTCGCGCTGGAGGTCGGCCATCTTCTTCATGGTGATGTTGCCATCCGGGGTGGGGGAGTTGGGAGGCGGCATGGTGGCGTCATAGATGACGGTGCCCTGCTGCACGGCGGGGGAACCGGTCCAGGCAACGGTGATGAGGTCCTTGGCAGCCAGGAAGGGGGTGTGGATGCTGGTCTCTGAAACGATCTTGGGGGACCAGAAGGATTGCGGGAAGTTGTAGAAGAGCTCGGTGTTGTTGACGTCCTTCAAAGTGAAGACGGTGCCGTCGAAAGTGGGACCGGCCTGCTTGATCAAGCCTTCAGAAGCGGTATCGTTGTAACGGAGGGCGGGATTGACGGCCAGCTCCTGGAAGCGGTAATTGCCAACAGCGCCGCCGACGTAGGAATAAGGCACCAGGATGTAATCACTGTCGCCATAGGGCGGGTAGTAGACGCGAATCATCAACTGCACTCCCGGCAAATCATCCATTTTGGTGATCTTGACCAGGTCGCGGACCAGGTACTGGAGCATGTCCCAAGTGGCTTTGACGGAATAATAGTCGGTGACGGAGATGGTGTACCATTCGCTGGCGCGGGCGCCGCGGTTGTGGTCGTTGTAGGCGGAGAAGTCAACCACGATCAGTTTGCCGTTGGGGCCGGTGATCTCGGTCAGCGGGAAGTTCTTGACCTTGCCGTCGGGCATCATGATGTCCACGGAAAGGTGGTAACCCACCGCGTCCTGCCACATGTTGACGCGGGTAACCAGGCCGTATTCCGCATAGGCGGTGGCGGTGGTGCCGGCGCCGGCTTCCATGTAGCGAACCTTGCCGCCTACCAGCATCATCCAAACAGGGCCATTCAGCCAGTCAGCGCGCTCGTCCCAGAGGTTGTTGAAGACCTGAATGCCCTCGTAACCGGAGAAGGTAGCGCCGGATTCGACCGCGCCGACCTGGCCGACAGGGGCGCTGGGAGCGGCAGAGGAGCCGGTGATGGAAGCGGCGATGGCGGGGTATTCTCCGCGGCCGGGGGGGAGGACATCGTAGACTGTGCCGGATACCTTGATGGCAGTGATCCAGTCATTGCCCCACTGGTCTTTGGTACGGTAGATCTCTTCCAGGGTGCCGGACTTCTCAGCCCAGGTTCCCTCGAACTTGATCAGCGACCAAGCGCCTTGCTGGTACTTGATGGGAGCCAAGCGGGCGGTGCCGGGGTAGTAGTCGATGTAGCCGCCGAAGGAATCCCAGACGGTGATCTGACCGCCGTCCAACCAAATCTTGGCGTCATCTTCCGCGGCCACTTCAATCGTGTCGGAGAAGGTGGGGTAAGGAGTCTGGACGCGCTTGTTGAAGGTGTTGTCGTCGGTATAGTCCAATACCGCCACGCCGGGAACCAGGGTGCGGCCCCAGACATCATACTCGGGGGAGGAGGAGGAGAGGCAGAAGGAGTCTTTGATGATGTGGCCGGGCCATACTTTGGCCAAAACGGCCCAAGCGGTGTTATTGACGAGGACGCCGGTGGAAAGGTGGCCTTCGTAGTCGCGGAACTTGCCGGTTTCCTTCAGGCCGCGGACGATCTTCACTTCAGCATCCTTGACCAGCATGACGTTGGGGTTCTCGACCTGGGTGTCTTCCAGGAAAACGACCGCGCGCGGGTCGATGGCGATGGTCTCGATGGTCTTGGCAGCGGCGTCGGTCTGGTAGACGCTGAGCTTCAGGTTGGCAAAGATCTCGCCAACAGTTTTGCCCGGGTAGTAGTAGGAGCCGACCAGATTGGCTGCAACCTTGCGGGTGAGGACTTCGCAGGGCAGGAGGCGGATGTACCACAGCTCGGAGGGGGTTTCGAAGGGGGCCTGGCCGATGTAGGGCTGCGAGCCGCTGTAGATGACGCGGACCGGCTTGCCGATGATGTCGATCAGGCTGGCGGGCTTGCCGCCCACCCAGATGGCCGCGGCGGGCAGGGTGTAGAGACGGTGAACAGGGGTGAAGTCGGCGGGGTAGCTAAGGTCCAGTGCAGCGGCGATGGCGATGGGGTCGGTGTCGCCCCAGAACTTGCCGAAGGGGTCAGTCCAGCCCTGGCCGTAAGGGATGAAGATCTCCATGTCATCGTAAATGACGGTCCAGCCCTCGAAGAGCTCCAGCTCGTTGGCGCCGGCGTAGGTGTCGTAGTTGGGAGCATTGGTGACGAAGGTCTCCATCTCGTAGTAGCCCATGTTCTCGGCTAGGGTGGTGTTGGTGGGGAAGTACATGCCGCCGGGAACCGGCCCGTTGGTGTGCCATTCCATCTGGCCCAGCGGGTAGATATACATGGCGTTGTAGGTCATGATGGCCAAATCGCCGCGGGAAGCGGGGCTGGCCGCGCCGAAGTTCTGAACGCCGGTGAGCATCCCCTCGGGCAGGTAGAGGAGAGGCGGGTGCACGCTGAGGCCGTATCCGGTGGGATCGCCCATGGCTACCGCCATCTTGACGAAGTTGGCGAACCAGTCCTCGGTGCCGCCGCCAGGGGTGACGGGGGTCAGGTACTGGGTGTAGCCAAGCATACGAACCAGCATGGTGGTCGCTTCGGCGTAGCTGACATTGCTATCCGGGCGGAAGGTTCCATCCGGGTAACCTTTGACGATGCCGAAAGCGGTGCCCATGTTGATGTAGCCGGTGGCCCAGTGGTCAATGGCCGTATCCGGGTACTGGGTGGCGCCTTTGAAACCCGTCACGTACTTCTCGAAGTTCAAAGAGCGGATGGTGACCGCCAGGAACTCCGAACGGGTCACAGGGCGATCCGGCTTGAAGGTCTGATCCGGATAACCGGTGAAGACCCCCATCAGGTGCAGCTTGACGAAAGCCGACTCATAAGGTGTGCCGAAGATGTCGGCGTAAGGAACAGTTGGAGCTGGCGTCGCTACGACAGGCTCGGTGGTGGTTGTAGTCGTGGCGGTGTCCTCGGCGAAGGACGCCAGAGGCACGAGTGTAAGAAGCATGGCAGCGGTGATCAGCACGACAAGAAACTTCTTAGCCAAATTCAAATTTGTTTCCTCCTTTGCAGAAATCTGAAGAGTCCCCCTTCTCGGGGGAGGATTGGTGAAAAAAATCATCCCTCCTTTCAAGCTCTGTTGCAGTTTCATGGGGTTTGCCCCTTGCGGGCGAAGAAATCCACCAGCGCGGAGAGGGAAGCAGCCACTTCCCCGCGCAGGGATTTTTCGTCGGGTGAGAAATTCGAATACAGCAGCCCGTGCTGCGCCCCAACAATGCTGTACCCGGAATACCAAGGCGCGCTTCCCAACATTTCTCGAGCTGCTTGCGCCTCCCGCTCGAGACCCGCTGCCCGCACGATGGCAGCGATCACTTCCTTGCCGGTGATCCAATCGTCAGGATGGAAAGTTCCATCCGGGAAGCCGTTCAGAAGCTCGCTGGCAGCCAGCCGGCCGATCGATGCGACGGCCCAATGGGTGGGGGTAACGTCGCTAAAGGCGGGGTCCGGGCCGGGCGAGACGAGCGGGCGCTGGGCGTAGCTGAGGGTGCGGTCCAGAAGAGCAGCGAATTCGGCGCGGGTGACCGGGTTGTAGGGACGGAAGGTGCCATCGGAATAGCCGCGCAGAATTCCGAATTGGTTGAGCCGGTCCAGGGCCTGGCTATACTCAGCTAACATAGCCGGAACGAAGACGCTGAGGGGTTCGGAAGAGAAACTTCGATTGCCAGCCTGGTCGATGGCTGTAGCGGTGAGCTCGTGCCAATCGGCGCCAAGGCGCAGGCTTGTGGTGTGAAAGCGGCCGTCTGGGCCTGCGTTGACCTGCTGGATGAACTGCCCGTCCAGGGAGATCTCCACCATCAGGTTGGTTTCGGTGCTGCCGTAGAAGAACTGTGTCGCTTCCACAATGGGGCCAAGCAGATCCCAGGCCGGGGGAAGCGGAGCCTGGTCGTCCAGAACGACGAGAAGCGGGCTGGAGAGGGGTCCATAGCCTTGAGCGTCGGCAACATGAGCGGTGAAAACGTTTTCCCCAAAAGCCAACTCGGCTTCGAAGGAAAAGTTGCCGAGCTCATCGCTGACAGTAAAACCCAGTGACTGCCCACCACGCAGCACCTCTACCAAAGAGGCGGGGGTGGCGTAGCCAGTGAGGGTCTGCCGGACTTGGTTGGTGAGCAGCGATGTGCCGTGAAAGAAGGGGGTTGTGGATGTGGAGCTTGCGGGGGTGTCCGCCCATGCCGGGAAGTTTACTCCGCAGACCATCGCTACTATCAGAATCGCTGTCACCAATACTTTACGTTTCATCGCACAGGATTATGTAGCAATTGCGATGCCAAAATGAAGATCCTGTGAAGACAGCCTGGGCCGGCGTTGGCCGGCCCAGGCTGGGAGTTCGGGCTGAAAGTGCTTTATAAACTGCGTAAGCAACTAACACCCTGTTAAAGCAATGGGCACTCGTTTAACGGCTTATGGTGTTGGTAAGGGTGGGGTGGTCCCGATACGGCCGATAAGGTCCGTCGCCTGGCTCAGGTAGTTCATCGCTGTCGCGTCTTCCGGGGCGGTTTGAAGCGTCGCCTCGGCGTTCGCCTTCAGCTTCTCGGCCAGCTCCTTGGCTCGGCTGAGATAAATAGAGGCTTCTTCCGTCCGCCCTTCCTGCGTGAGCGATGCAGCGTAATTAAAGTTGCTCTGCGCCCCTACCAGCAGCGAGTCGTTCTGTTGCGCGGTGGGCACCGCGTAGGTGACCCCCTTTTCGGCGGACTGGACGGCCCGTTGAAGGTCACCCAACTCGCTATAGATGTTGGCCAATTGAAAATAGAGGGGGTAATCGCCGGGGTCCGACTTGGCGCCCAGCTCGAAGTCCTCGGCTGCTTTCTGCAGTAACTCGGTCCGCTGCTCTGGCTTCTCGTCAGCTTCATCCAGGTAGGAGCGGCCGATCTGCATGTAGACGTTCTCCAGGTACATGGTATTTTCCAGGGCAATCTGCCACTGGTTGCGGGCTTCGTCGCGCATGGCGTTGCGCTGGGCGGTATCGGTGGTGGTCATGGCGAACTGGTAGAGCAGGTTGCCGTAGCCGGAGACGTGCCCCTCGGTGGCGGTGCGGTAGCCGGCTTCCACCGGGTTCAACTGGACGGCGCGGCGATAATTATCGAGGGCCAGTTGGGCTTGACGGTTGGCTTCCTGCTGGTACTGGTCCTTGGTGGTCTGGTCGGTTTGGCTTTGCCCTTCCTGGCTGATCTGCTGAGCCGTCTGGATGGCAATCTCCCCCGCTCCATAGGCCAGGTCGGCATCCAGTATGCGGATCGCCCAGTAGCCGCTGAAAATCAGGATCAGCCCTACCAGTACATAGATGCCGCGCCGGTAGAGAAGGGGCAGCAGAGCGGGAACCTTGCGCGGCTTGACGATCCCCACCGCGTCAACGTCAGCCGGCTCTTTCAGAAGAGATTTCTTGGCTTTCTGATCCACCGCCGGGGGGGTGAAGTCCATCTGCACAAGGACCATGTTGATGCCCATCATCAGCCAGAGAGTGAGGATGGTGGGGAGCACCCCGAAGGCCACGATATTCTGCCCGCAATTGGCCAGCACGCCTACCGCTATTCCGGCGATCATCGCTTTCCAGTAAGGGTTGCCGGTGCGCTTCCAAGCCCTGAAGGAGGAGACGAAGAAAGTAATCAGGGACCACATATAGATGAGGAAGCCGACCACTCCGCGCATGATCATCTCGTCCAGGTACTGGTTATGCATGCGGTCGGGGTTGTTCATCGGCTCCAGGAGGGAATACCGAAGTACCTTGAAGGGAGGGGAGGCGATGCGCAGGACGTCCGGCCCGACCCCCAGGATGGGGTAGGCGGCGACGATGCTAAGGCCGCCAGCCCAGATAAAGAAGCGGGTTTGCTCCAGGCCGCCGCGCAGGATGGAGGAGAGGAAGCCGGTCTGCAGGATGAGGTAGCCGATCAGGCCAACAAAGCCTACTCCGATGACCAACAGCCACCAGCGGTTCTGTCTATAGGTCTCCTTGCCGATGAAGAAGAGCATCACCAGGAGGGAAATGAAAAGGCCGATGTAGGCGCCGCGGGTCTGCGCCACTACCACGTTGAAGACCAGCAGGGCGACGTAGAGAAAGAGGTATAGTTTCAGTTCGGTGCGCGGGGCGTGGAGAAATTTCATGATGGCAATGGGCAAGAGCATGATCAGAAAGTGGGGAAAGAAGTCGGGGTTTCCCAGGGTGGAGAAGGGGCGGCCGGCGGAAGCCCAGCCGATCCAGTCCAGCCCGGCGAATTGCAGCACGCCGTAGAGACAGGCCACGAAACCGGACCAGAGCAAGGCCTGGATCAGGCGATTGACCTGCTTGGCGGTTCTCAGGGCGCTAGCCGTGATGAAGAACAGCAGGACCACGTTGAGGATGGTCCAAAAGCCTTCCTGACGCAGATAGTTGCCCATGAAGCTGACCTCGGGGCGCAGCGAGAAGATGGAGGAGATTAGCCAGGAGACAAGTATGGCAAGGGCCGGCCAAAGCATCGGGGTGCGCAGGCGATAGAACTCGCGCGTCTCGAAGAGGCGCAAAACCCAGGCCATGGCCACCGGGATGGTGACTAAGCGGAGGAAAGTGAGGCGGGGAATGTTGAAGATGTCGGCCCCGGTGGAGACGGTAAAAATAAGGGGGACGAAGAAAGCGATAGCGACCAGCCCCCACTCGATGACCAGATCACACCAATAAACCAGGCGCTCGGCCTGCGGATCCAACCGTTCCGCTGCGATATTTGTTTGTGTGTTTTTCCCGGCCGGTGCTGCTTTGGCCTTGGTCATGCGTCAATCCTCCCTATCGGTCCTGGGTTTCTTCAGGACCGTGTTTTTCGTCTCTGCTGGCACTCAATCTCTGATTTCCGCTCCTATCATAAACGATCAGGCCAGCGGCAGCCACTCAATAAAGGGGACAGATTTATTTTCCGGTCTTCCTCGGTCTTCCCGGCCCTCGAGGTTCAAGCCGCCTTTCCAGCTTCTTTTCCATTTCCTCCACAAAACGGGGGCTGCCTGTCAATTGTCCGCGTTGGAGGGACGTACGAATGAGTTCCCATTCTCCTGCCGCAATGGTCCCATGCACCCAGGCTGCATATATTTCTGCTCGTTCTTTTTCGCTATCGGCCAGGCCAAGGTAACAGGGATCCTCATCCAACCATTCTTCTTGACGGGATCCTATTTTGGCGCCGTAGCTGGACCATCGGTAGTCAGCGGGATCTGCAACGACTCCCGCCCGAACAGGATTCAACTCCACATACCGGCAACAAGCCAGGAGGTACTCATCGGCGCTGATCATGCTTGATTTGTAGCGACCTTCCCATAAGCTTCCCGTCCGTCCGTATAGACTGTTCATATACCTGGTTTGCCTTCCAGCTACCTGTTTCATGAGGAAGGCCAGGCTCTCTTCATCCTTGCCTGGATCAATGATCAGATGTACGTGGTTCGTCATCAAACAATAGGCGTAGACACTGCAGCCATAGGCATCCTTCCATTCCCGCAGGTTCTTCAGGTACTGCAGATAATCCTCATCGGCGAGGAAAACGTCTTGTCTGTTGTGACCACGCTGGATGATATGATGAGGATAGCCGGCTGCTACGATTCGTGAAGTTCTTGGCATAGCTAAACGTTTATATCATGGCCGGAAAAAAAGCAAATAAATAAATCTGTCCCCTTTATTTCCAGCGCAGCACCGGGGAGCGATTGGCGGCGACATCGTCGATACGGCGCACCGGCGTGTTACGTGGCGCTTCTTTCAACAACTCGGGGTGGGTACGCGCCTCTTCTTCGATCTCCAAGAGAGCCTGGGCGAAAGATTCCAGGGCGCTCTTGCTCTCGGTCTCGGTGGGCTCCACCATCAGGGCGCCATCCACGATCAGGGGGAAGGCGATGGTGGGAGCGTGGAAGCCCTTGTCCAGAAGGCGTTTGGCCACGTCGGTGACTTTCAGCCCCCACTGGCCGAACTGGTGGGTGCTGAGAACGAACTCGTGCTTGCAGATACGGTCATAGGGGAGCTCGTAGGTTCCCTTCACCAGGCTGAGCAGGTAGTTGGCGTTCAGCACGGCATCAGCCGTCATCTGGCGCAAGCCGGTCCCGCCCAGGGAGAGGATGTAGGTGTAGGCTTTCACCGCCACCAGGAAGTTGCCCAGGAAAGAGCGCATCATACCGATGGTCTGGGGCCGTTCCCAATCCAGGGTGAAGGCGCCGTCAGCCTTTTTGTTCACCACCGGCACGGGCAGGAAGGATTCCAGCATCTGCTTCACGCCGACCGGGCCGGAGCCGGGGCCACCGCCTCCATGAGGGGTGGAGAAGGTCTTGTGAAGGTTGACATGAACGACATCAAAGCCCATGTCGCCGGGACGAGCGTAGCCGCAGGTTCCCTCCAGGTTGGCTCCGTCGTAGTAGAGCAGGCCGCCGGCGGCATGCACCAGCTCGGCGATGGTGAGGATGTTCTCATCAAAGAGGCCCAGCGTGTTGGGGTTGGTCAGCATCAGGGCCATCACCCGGTCTGATAGCTTAGCCTGGAGGTCTTCCAGGTCCACCCCGCCCCTGCTATCGGAGCGAACCACCACCACCTGGCAGCCGGCCAGCGCGGCGGAAGCCGGGTTGGTGCCGTGGGCGGAGTCGGGCACGAGGACGATGTCGCGTTTCTCACCCTTCTCCTGGAAATACCTGGCGATCAGGAAGAGACCGGCCAGCTCGCCATGGGCGCCGGCTGCAGGCTGCAGGGTGAAACGGTCCATGCCGGTGATCTGGCAGAGAGCGCGATCCAACTCCCAGAGAAGCTCCAGGGCGCCCTGGGCGGTGGAATCCGGCTGGTAAGGGTGCAACTGGGCGAACCCGGGCAATGCGGCCATGTCCTCGTTGACCTTAGGATTGTATTTCATGGTGCAGGAGCCCAAGGGGTAGAAACCGATGTCGAGGGCAAAATTCTTGCGCGAGAGGACAGTGAAATGTCGCACTACCTCCGGCTCGGACAGGGTGGGAAGACCGATCCCGGCGCGGGTGGGAAAGTCTATCCCGGCTTGTGGGACATCCAGGGAGGTCAAGCTGCAACCCGTGCAGCCGCGCCTGCTCATTTCAAAGATCAGCTCAGTCACGCCAACCCTCCTCTCCACTGGGCCACACGGGCAACCAGGGCATCGATCTGTTCTTTGCTGTTCATCTCGGTGGCGGCTACCAACCAGGAACTCTTCAGTCCGGGGAAGTCGCGACCGAGGGCGATGCCGCCCAAAATACCGTGTTTTTGCAGAAAGGCGTTCAGCGCCTGGGGGCTGCCGGGTATGGTGAAAGCCACTTCGTTGAAGAAGGGGGCGGCGAAGGTGGGCTTCAGACCGGCCACTGACTGCAGACGGTCGGCCAGGTAATGGGCTTTGTGGTAACACTGCTCGGCCACCTGGCGAAAGCCTTCCTCCCCCAAAAGAGAGAGGTAGATCAAGGCGTTAAGAGCGCAGAGGGCCTGGTTGGAGCAGATGTTGGAGGTGGCCTTCTCGCGCCGGATGTGCTGCTCGCGGGTGGCCAGGACCATGGTGAAAGCGCGCTGGCCGTCGGCGTCCAGTGCTTCGCCGATCAAGCGGCCCGGCATTCGCCGCACGTATTTCTCTTTGGCGGCGAAGATCCCCAGGCCGGGACCGCCATAGCTGGGGGGCATCCCCAAGCTCTGCCCTTCCCCACAGGCGATGTCGGCATCAAAGGAGGCCGAGGGGGGAAGCAAACCAAGCGAAGCAGCCTCGGCGAAGGCGTGGACGAAGATGCCGCCGGCGGCGTGGATCCATTGTCCGGCCGCGGCCATCTCTTCCACCAGGCCGAAGAAGTTGGGGCTTTGCACGATCAAGCAAGCGGCCTCTTCAGCTTGTACCTGAGAGAGGTCGAGTTTTCCCTGCTCGTCCCAGGGGATCTCCACCAGCTCCAAGCCTTGCAGGTGGAGGTAAGTGCGAAGGGTGGCGCGGTATTGGGGATGAAGCGAGCCGGCCGCCAGCACCCGCTTGCGGCCGGTGATAGAACGAGCCATCAGGGCCGCTTCGGCCACCGCGGTAGCGCCGTCATACATCGAGGCGTTGGAGACATCCATCCCGGTCAAGAGGCAGATCATGGTCTGGTATTCGAAGACAGCCTGCAACGTTCCCTGACTGACTTCGGCCTGGTAGGGGGTGTAGGCGGTGTAGAACTCAGCGCGCATCAATAGGTGCTTGATGGCGGCGGGCACATAATGGCGGTAGATGCCGCCCCCCAGGAAAGAGGGAGTGGACTTGGCGTTCAGGTTCTTGGCGGCAAGCCGCTCCAGCCGCTCCACCACCTCCGGCTCGGAAAGGGCAGGGATGGAAAAGGGCTGCTGGATGCGAATCGCAGCAGGGATGTCGGCGAAGAGTTCCTCGGTCGAGGACAACCCCAGGGCGCCCAGCATCTCCGCCCGGTCGTCGGGCGTGAGGGGAAAATAGCGCATCTTAGCGTTGACTCGCCAGCAGCGTATCGTAGTCGGCTGCGCTCAGCAGGTTGGCTGCTTCGCCCGGGTCAGCGATCTCCAGCACAACAACCCAGCCCTCGCCGAAGGCGTCCTGGTTGATCTTCTCAGGGTTGGAGGCAAGCGCTTCATTCACCTCCAGCACTTTCCCGGAAAGGGGGGCATAGACATCGGAGGCCGCTTTGACGCTCTCCACCACCAATAACAACTCCCCCTGTTTCACTTCTTTGCCAACCGGCGGCAAGTCGACGAAGACGATGTCGCCGAGATGCTCCTGGGCGTAGGCCGTCAGCCCGACGCGGGCCGTGGCGCCTTCGATTTTGGACCACTCGTGGTCTTTGGTGTAGATCAACTCCGCAGGGTTCATTCAATAACCTCCAGTTTTCAAGTATTCAGAAACTCCGAGAACTCAGTCAGTATTCAGTTTCAGTAAGGAAAGGGCGTCGTTTGGGTAAAGTGTGGGTCGAAGACTAGGATTTCTTGCCGGCAGTACCCTTCCAGAATGGGGTGGGAACTACTTTAGCGCGGACCCGCTTGTCGCGGATGACGATGTCAAACTCGCTGCCCAGGGCTGCATAGGGCATCTCCACATAGGCCAGGCCGATGCTGCGCTTCAAGAAAGTGGAGAGCATGCCGCTGGTGACATGGCCAATCTCCCGCCCCTGCTCCTCGATCCGGTAATGAGCGCGGGGAACGCCGGGACCAAGCAGCTCGAATCCGACCAGCTTGCGGGTGAGTCCTTCAGTCTTCACTTTCAACAATGCGTCACGGCCGATAAAGTCGCCCTTGTCCAGTTTGGTGATCCAGGCCAGCCCGGCTTCCAGCGGGTTGGTGCTTTCGTCGATATCGTTGCCGTGCAGGGAGAGGCGCGATTCCAGGCGCAGGGTGTCGCGGCAGCCCAAGCCGCAGGGCAAGAGGGGGAAGTGCTCGCCGGCTTGAAAGAGCTTCTCCCATAAAGCCGGCGTGTCATCCCAGGCGCAAAGGATCTCGAAGCCATCCTCGCCGGTGTAGCCGGTGCGGGAAAGGATGCAGGGAATATCGCCGACAAGGGTGTGGGTGAAGTGGAAAAAACCCAGGCCCTTCAGGTCGATGGAGACCAGTCCTTGCAGCAGCTCTTCGGCGCGCGGCCCTTGGAGGGCCAGTTCTCCCCATTGGCTGCTCTCGTCGGTGGCCGTGACATCGCCCCGGAGGTGAGCCTCGATCCAGGCAAAGTCTTTGTCGGCGTTGGCAGCGTTGGCTACGATGAGGAACTCATCGGCGGCTTCGCGGTAGACGATCAAATCGTCGACGATCCCGCCCTGTTCGTTGCACATGGCCGTGTATTGGGCCTGTCCGTCGACCAGTTTCTTGGGATCGTTGATCGTTACATAGTCCACAGCAGCCAGGGCGTCGGGCCCTTTCAGCCGGAATTCGCCCATGTGAGAGACGTCGAAGAGGCCGACGTTCCGTCGTACGGCCAGATGCTCTTCGATGATCCCTCCTTTGTATTGCACCGGCATCTCCCAGCCGGCGAAGGGAACCATCTGCCCGCCAAAACGGCAATGCAGGTCATAAAGAGGGGTGCGTTTCAACATGCTTTCTTGCTCCTTTCGCGTCTTACTCCTCGCGTTTCGATCTACAGCCCCTGGGGGCTGGTCTTCTTGCTAGAAATTTGCTCTTCCGCTTTCCCGATAGCCCGCTTCTCCTCGCTGGTGAGTGGGTAATAGGAGCTGCCGTTTCGCAACGGCTTGGCGTACAATCGGTATTCGGTGCGCCCGTAAAGGCCAGTCAGGACCGCCCCGTTGCCCAGCGCATCGAGCAGGGCCCAGGAGAAGCTGAGTTCGCCGGAGGCGTCTTGGAGGGCGTCATAGCGCTCCAGGGCCATCCCCTGAATGAAACGTTGGGCGCGACGGTCCAAGTTACCCAAGCGATCTTCCAGCTCTTGACTTTTATCGGCGGCATTGGCCACTTTATCCCCCAAACGCCCAAGCGCTTCCTCAAAAGTGTCATGGGGACAGATTTGGAATCTACCCCCATCACACATGGAACGCAAGCGGTTCGCCAATTCCATCGTTCGCCGCCTTGCGACCAGAAGAAGTGCGACCAAGACCAAGCAGAATATCAATCCAAGAAGAAAGAGAATGGGGTAATAAGGCTGCAAAACTCGCCCTACTTCAGTGAGCCAGGACATCTCGGCTCTTCTTGTGCCAATTTATTTGCCGATCGCTCGATCGGGTTGGATTACCGCGCCGCCTGCTGTCGGAGAAGATCATCGGTGACTCCTCTAAGCCAAAACTAGCGGAAGTGTAGCACCATCCCCAGGCAGATTCCACGCCCAGGCTTAGTTTCGCCGTGCAACCAGCCACATCCGCCGGCTATCCAGAGAGTAGGGCTCTTCCTCCTCGCCACCCAGCACTTCCTCTACCGTCAGTCCCGCTTGGCTCAACATCCGTTGCAGTGTGGCCAGGGGATAGAGCTTCAAACGCCGTTCGGCCTCGCGGCAGCCGGAGCCATCCAGATAGATCTTGCGTGTAATCAGGGTGTCGCTGGCCAAGAGGAAGCGGTTGCGTTCCAACACCCAGCCCGGACCGCAACGCCGCCAGCTATCGCGCTGAAAGTGGCGCAGGGTGCGCTCGCGGTTCTCCAAGTCAAGGAAGAGCATGCCGTTGGGAAGAAGGGCGCGGGCTGTGCCGTCCAGGGTTGCTTGGTTTTCTTCATCAGAGAAGTATCCGAAAGAAGACCAGAGGAAGAGGATGGCGCTGAAGGTGGGTGGGTCAACCAGCGCGCGCATGTCCCCTGCCTCGAAGCGAGCGGAAAGGTCCGCTCCCAGCGCTTGCTGCTGGGCAACTTCCAGGTAGGAGGGAACGATGTCCCGCCCGGTCACTTGATAGCCATGGCCAGCCAACGCCAAGGCATGTCTCCCCAGGCCGCAGCCGAGATCCAGGAGGGGGCCGGCCAGGGGAGAAGGAAGCCGCTTCAGGAGAAAGCGGACCTGGCGTTCGGTGCGTTCTTGGGAGATCTGTGTCAGAACGAAGCGCTGGTAGTCGGCGTTGAAGTAACCCAGCAACCAATCGGGGCTCGCCTTCGCGCGAGCGTGGGGCGGGGTTGAAGGCTCAGGTTTCACGTGAAACGTCGCGATGGCGGGCGATGATTTCCAAGATGCGACGCAGGTCGGTGAGACTGTAGTACTCGATCTCGATCTTGCCGTGATGGGTTCCGCTAATAACATGCACCTTGGTCCCCAGGAGCAAGCAGAGCTCGCCCTGGATCTTCTCTTTTTCCTCGGTGAAGAGGTCGCGGACAGAGACAGAAATCTGGCGCGTCTTGGAGAGAGCTTTGACCATGCGCTCGGTCTGGCGCACGGAAAGCTTCTGCTCTTCGACCCGTTTGAGGGCGGTAACGATCTTCTCCTCTTTTTCCAGGGAAAGCAGTGCGCGGGCTTGGCCGTAGGAGATGCGGCCAGCCCGCAAGCTCTCCTGGGCTGAGGCGGGGAGATGCAACAGACGGATCAGATTGGCCACCTCGGGGCGGCTCTTGCCGACCTGTTCAGCCAACTCCTCTTGGCTGTAGCCGAACTTCTCAGCCAGTTCCTGCAACGCTTTGGCAACCTCCAGGGGGTTGAGGTCGGTCCGCTGCAAATTCTCCACCAGGGAGATCTGCAGGGCCTGGCCATCATCGAAGTCGCGCACCGTGGCGGGGATGCGAGAGAGGCCAGCCAATTGGGCCGCTCGCCAACGCCGCTCGCCGGCGACCAACTCGTAGTGCTCTCCCCGAGGGCGCACCAACACCGGCTGGATCAACCCGTAGAGGCGGATCGAGCTGACCAGTTCCTCCATCGCGACCGCTTCGAACTCTTGGCGAGGTTGCAGCGGGGAAGGGTAAATAGCGCTCACCGGCAACTCCAGCAGCTCCCCGCCGACCTCCAACTGGGAACCGGGAATGAGGGCGCCGAGCCCTCTCCCCAACCCGCCCTTAGGCATGATTGACCACCTCCTGGGCAAGCTCCAGATAGGCCGAGGCTCCCCGCGAGCGGGGATCATATTCAAGGATGGAGCAGCCGTAGGAGGGCGCCTCAGAAAGGCGGACGGTGCGGGGAATGACGGAGTGGTAGACCTTCCCGGCGAAGACGGCGCGGACATCGCGCTCCACCTCCTGGGAAAGGATGGTGCGGCCATCGAACATGGTCAGCAGCACTCCCTCGATCTCCAGGTTGGGGTTCAGACGACGGCGGATCAAGTTGATCGAGTTGAGCAATTGGTTCACCCCCTCCAAGGCGTAGAACTCGCATTGGATGGGGATCAGAATGCTCCCGGCGGCAGCCATGGCGTTGAGAGTGAGCAATCCAAGGGAGGGTGGGCAGTCCAGCAAGACAAAATCATAGGCGTCGCGAAATCCGCTCAGTGCATCGCGCAAGCGGAATTCGCGCGAGAGCATCCCCACCAGCTCGATTTCCGCCCCGGCCAACTCAATGGTGGAGGGAAGGATAGAAAGATGGCGGTTGGCCGTTGGAATGATCACCCCGGTTGGAATCTCGTCCTCCAAGAGGAGCTGGTAACTGCTGCTGGAAATTTTGCTGCGGTCGATGCCCAGGCCCACGCTGGCGTTACCCTGCGGATCCAGATCGATGATCAGGGTCTCTTTCCCGAGCTGAGCCAATCCAGCCCCCAAATTAATGGCGGTGGTGGTCTTTCCTACGCCGCCTTTTTGATTCGCCAATGCAATCACGCGTGCCACGTCAGAATCATTATAGCACTACAGGAGAACCATAGAGGGTCACATCTTCATATGTCATTATTTCTTGACTTCACAATCCTTGTGTGCATGATAAAGCTATGACTCGACCTCTTCGAATGGATTACCCCGACACTTTTTACCATGTTTTGTCCCGGGGAAATGAAAGAAAAGAAATCTTCCGGGATGATCAGGATTATTATCACTTTCTTGAAATACTCGCCAAGATGGTTGAACGATTCCAATTGGAGATTCATGCTTACGTACTCATGGAAAACCACTATCATCTGCTCATTCGCACGGAAGAAGCTAATCTTTCCCGTGCCATCCAGTGGCTCGGCGTCAGTTATTCTGTTTGGTTCAATCGGAAGCATCAGCGGTTCGGACACTTATTCCAGGGGCGTTTCAAGAACTTTCTCATAGAGGACGACCGTTACTTTACAGCCGTGTGCCTTTACATCCATGGGAATCCCTTGAGGGCGCGCCTCATCAACCACATATCAGACTACAAGTGGAGCAGTTATAAAGCCTATGTGGATGAGAGACACAAGGTTTCCTGGTTAACAACGGAGTTGATTCTGGGCATGTACGGCGGCAGTCGCAGCAAATATCGTCTTGCCCAGGAGCTGAGCCTTGAAGAAGGGCCAGGCCCTTTGGGAGATCTGCGGCATGGGTTATACCTTGGCAGCGAAGAGTTTTCGCAGGATTGTATCGAGAGGATAAAGAGTGAAGGACGCCAAGAGAAACCACAGGCAAGATCGATGTTAAGAAGCAGAGACATTTGGGCATTGACTATCAGGATACTGAAGGAATTGGGCGAGAAAGATCCGGAGTCTGTGCTAAAAGTACGCAAATATCGCTGTCAGAATCGGGATATTGCCATTTTTATCTTGTATCGGATGGGGGTGTACCTAAACGCGGAAATTGGGAAAGTTTTTAGCATTGGGTATACGGCGATACCTGGAGCGGCCAAACGGGGACAGGATTATTTGGAGGCGGATGGAGAGTTGGAGCAAAAGGTCAACGCGATAATTGCTGTCATCTGAAGATGTGACCCCAGTGATCTTTCAAGAATTTGCTGTCATCTGAAGATGTGACCCTCTAGGGGGCGCTTTTGGGGGATGCCAACGCGGCGTGGGTAGCGCTCCGGCGTTGGCAGTACTTTGCGCACCAGCACGAGGTTTCGCTGCAAGCCCCAGTGCGGAAGGGTCAAGGGCTGGATGGCCTCCACCTCCCCGCCTAATTCCTCCAGGGCATATTCGGCGCCAGCCAACTCTTCATCGATCGAGTCGCCCTTCCAAGCCAAGAGGTGGCCTCCTTGCCGCAAGAGGGGCAAGCTAAGCTCCAGCAAGACGTTTAGACGGGCCACGGCGCGGGCTAGGACCCAGTCGAAAACCCCCCTCCCCTCTCCTCTGGCGAAGCTCTCTGCCCGCTGGCGGACGACGAACGCCTTCCCTAGGGAGAATAAGGCGATCAACTGCTCCAGAAAATCTGCCGGGTGCTGCCGTGGCTCCAGCAGGAGCAAGGAGAAGGATCCATCGACGAGGGCCAGGGGCAGCGAGGGAAACCCACCGCCCGGCCCCAGGTCGAGGACAGCCTCTTCGGGTTGGGAGTGAAAGAGCAGCCGGCCACTGAGGGAATCAAGGAAATGCTTGATGATGATCTCTTCATCCGAGCCCAATGCGGTCAGGTTGTAGGTCTTGTTGGCCGTCCGCAGCAGATCGCGGTAGCGGAAGAAGATGGAGATTTGCTCACGGGTCAGTTGCAGACCGCTCTCTTCTGCCCCTTCCAGCAGCCAACGCTCGGCCAAGGGTGCGGGACTCATGTTTCTTCTTTCCTGCCGTTGCCGCGCTCCAGGTAAATGGCCAAGGCCACCAGGTCGGCGTCTTTCACTCCGGAAAGCCGGGAAGCCTGCGCCAAATGCGAGGGTCGCATCGCCTGAAGTTTCCGGCAAGCTTCCCCGGATAGGCTGGGCACGGCAGTGTAGTCCAGTCCGGGGGGAATGGCTCGCCCCTCCCAATGGGCCAGTCGCCGGCGCCATTCTTCCTCTTGAACGAGATATCCGCGGTATTTGATCTCGGTGACCACGCTGTCGGCCACCTCGACAGGACAGGGAGGGAGGGAGAGGAACTGGGCCAGGTCAGGCCAGTCCAACTGAGGGCGTTCCAATAATTCCGCGGCGGAGACTCCCCCATCCAGGTCGCCGGCGCCTCGTCCAGCCAAGAACGAGCGCAAAACAGGGGTTGGCAATAAACGCCGCTCCTGGAGGAAGGAACGAAAGCCTTCCTTGTACCCCTGTCGCTCTTGGAAGAGCCGCCAATGCTCCTGGTCAAGCAAGCCCAGCTCGTAAGCGAGCGGGGAGAGGCGCTCGGCGGCGTTGTCCTGGCGCAAGCTAAGACGGTACTCGGCGCGGGAGGTGAACATGCGGTAGGGCTCATCTACCCCCAGCAGGGTGAGGTCTTCCACCATCAGGCCAAGGTAGCTGCGGCTGCGTCCGAGAACCAGCGCGGGGCGCTTTTGCGCGCGCAGGGCCGCGTTGGTCCCGGCCAGCACTCCCAGAGCGGCAGCCTCTTCGTAGCCGGTGGTGCCGATCATCTGTCCTGCCAGGAAAAGCCCGCGCACCTCTTTCGCCTCCAAGGTCAGCTCCAACTGGCGGGGATCAACCAGGTCATAGGCGATGGCATAGCCGGGCCGCATCATCCGGACTTCCTCCAGGCCAGGGATGGTGCGCAGAACCTCTAACTGGATCTCGGCGGGAAGCGAGATGTTCATCCCCTGCAAGTAGATCTCGGTGGTGGCGCGGCCTTCCGGCTCCAGGAAAACTTGGTGGCGGGTACGGTCGGGAAACCAGCGCACTTTCTCCTCGATGGATGGGCAGTAACGGGGCCCCACCTGGACCATGGCGCCGCGACGGGAGGGGGAAAGGTGAGCGTTGCGGCGCACCAGCTCGTGGGTGCTGGGGGTGGTGTAAGTGAGATGACAATCCAGTTGAGGGAAGGGTCGCGGCTCGTTCCAGACGGAGAAAGCAGGATGACCGGGATCCCCGGGCTGGGGAAGCATGTTCGAGAAGTCCACGCTGCGGGCATCGATGCGCGGGGTAGTGCCGGTGTTGAAACGCAGCAGACGGAGGCCGCAGCCAGTCAAGCTGTCCGATAGCTGAGTAGCGGGAAATTCCCAGGCGCGGCCGGCAGGAATCTGAAAATCGCCGATATGCACCATGCCGTTGAGGAAGGTCCCGCAGCAGAGGACCATCGATGGGGCGAAGAACTCCTCCCCGCTGGTCAAGCGAAAGCCGCGGCAGGTTCCGCCCTCCACCAGCAGGCAGCCAACCTCCCCCTGGTAGATCTCCAAATGCGCTTGCTGCTCGAGGCTTGCCTTCACCACCTGATGGTAGAGAGCTCGATCGCACTGGGCGCGGAGGGCTCGCACAGCGCGGCCTCGGGAGGGATTCAAGACTTTGATCTGAATCATCGAGGCATCGGCGGCTTGGGCTATCAATCCCCCCAGGGCGTCCACCTCCCGGACCAGTTGCGCCTTCCCCGGCCCACCGATGGCCGGATTGCAGGGCATTACAGCGATCCCTTCCAGGCTGAGAGTCAAAAGAAGCGTACGGCATCCCAGCCGGGCTGAAGCCAGAGCCGCTTCAACCCCGGCATGACCAGCGCCGACAACGATCACATCGTAGGTCCAGCTCACCCTGCTTGGCTCATTTTCCCAGGCAAAAGCGGGAGAAGATCTTTTCCAGCAGGTCGGGGGGGACATCCCGGCCGGTGACTTGACCCAAGGTTTCCAGGACAGCTTTCAAATGAGCGGCGAGCAGTTCAGGGGGTGAAGTCTCCAAACCATGGCACGCATCAAGGAGCGTTTCACGTGAAACGAGGAGCGCCTGCCGTTGGTACGGCGAGAGCGTGGGGGTTGGATCCGGAGGGGAAGCGGGAAAATGGTTGGCAATAAGCTCACCCAGCTCAGCCAGGTCGGTCCCCGCGGTGGCCGAGATCCGCGCCGCCAGGGGAAGGCGGGAGGAACGCCAGCCGGGATCCTCACCTAAATCGAGCTTGTTCCCAATCACAAGGGTCCGCTCAAGCGGCAAGCTCTCCACCAGAGCCTGGTCTTCTGCGCCAGGGGGGCGGGAGAGGTCAACCAAGCAAAGGATGCCTAAAGCCCCCTCCAGAAGAGAGCGCGCTTGCACCATCCCAAGCTCCTCGGGCTCGTTGGCAGGGGAACCAAGACCAGCCGTGTCGACCAGCCGGAAAGTGTTCCGGCCCAGCTTCCAATCCGCTTCGACAGCGTCTCGAGTGGTGCCGGAAGTGGCGCTGACAATGGCGCGGGGGTAGCCAAGCAGGGCGTTTAGAAGAGAACTCTTGCCGACATTAGGCGTTCCCGCGATGACCAGGGTGGCGTGGTGCGCGCCTGGACCCTTCAAAGGCCCAGCGTCCAACAGTCTGTCAATCTCTCGCCCTGCTTCCTCCCATACGTCGCGCAAAGGCGCGTCTTGCCAATCCACCTCCTCGGGGAAATCGAGGGCCGCTTCCAGTTGAACCAGAGAAGCTCGAAGGCGTTCTTCAAGCGCGCCAAGCAGCAGAGACCAGCCCCCTTCCAATTGGTAAAGAGCAGCCTGGGCTTCACCTTGCGAGGCAGCCTGGGAGAGGGCGGCGATGCCTTCCGCCTGCAGAAGGTCGACTTTGCCATGCTCGAAGGCTCTGCGGGTGAACTCGCCGGGTCGCGCCGGCGCTACCCCGCATTGGAAAGTGGCGTCCAGCAAAGCTTGCAGGATGACCGGGGATCCGTGGGCATGCAGTTCGACCGTATCCTCGCCGGTATAAGAGTGCGGCGCCGGCATCCAAACTGCCAATCCCCGATCCAACCGGCGCCCCTCCGCTGTGGTGAAGGTAGCAACCTGCAGACGGCGCGGCGCAAAAGATCCTTCCTTGCGTCCCGCAAGGCGCAAGAGAACCGCCAGACTGTCCGGCCCGGAGAGGCGCACCACCCCGATCCCCCCTGATCCCAGGGGGGTGGCGATGGCGGCGATGGTTGCCCGCTGGTCGCGGTTCAGGGCTTGCGTGACGGCTTGTAGCGGAGCGAAGCTTTGGGAGAATAAGGCCCGTGAGGCGTTGTGGGGGCAATCCACTTCTTGGAAGGAGTCATCGGAGAAGGGATGAAGCTAGGCTCGTCTTCATCAAGCGGCCGATCCTCACGGGGAGGGCGGACTTCGACCGGCCGGGGCGCCACAGGCCGGTTCCCCGGGGAGGATGGCGCGCCGCGATGATAGCCCCGATCGCGATCAGGGGGACGGCGATCGCTTCCACCCCCAGAGCGCGGAACGCGCTGCTGCGAGCTATGGCCCTGGTGCGGGCGGTCGTCGCGGAAACGATCCTCGCGTGGCGGGCGAGGAGCTTGCCCTTCACTCAGGTTAGGCTCGATGATTACTTTGCGGTACGGTTCGTTTCCCTCGGAGTGCGTCTTCACGTCGGTGCGATCTTGCAGCGCGAGGTGGACCACACGGCGCTCCATCGGCGGCAAGGGCGGCATGGTGTAGGGGCGGCGGACGCGGCGGACGCGGTCGGCCAAACGACGAGCCATCTGGTTGAGGGTGCGCTCGCGGCGGATGCGATAATCCCCCGAGTCGAGCAGACACCGCACGTGGAGGCCTTGCTTGGCCAGGAGCAGGGAAAGGATAAACTGCAGGGCGTTGACGGTCTCTCCGTGTTTGCCGATGATACGAGCCGGCTCGGAAGAAGAAATGTCCAGCAAATAGGATTCTCCCCTCTTCTCTACACTCAAGCGAAGGGTGTCGTCATAATGGGAGAGAAGGGTGCTGGCTACTCCCTGGACTTGGTCGATCTCCTCGACCTGGCGGGTAACACGAACCACCGCCTGCTTCGAACCTATGCCGAAAAGCCCGCTTTTCGGTTCTTCCAAAACCTCGATGAGCGCTCGTTCGCGGGAAACACCCAGCTCTTCGAGGGCGGCAGCAGTCGCTTCCTCGACCGTCTTGGCCGATTTTTCCACAGAAATCATTTCAGCCATCGCTTACTTTCCTTTTGCTTTTTTCTTACCTGGGGCTGATAAAGCCTGGGGTGGCGTAGAAACTACCTGGACGGTCTGAGCAGCGGCCGGCGGCTTGGGAATGCCCTTGAAGACGATCAACTGCTGGGCCACCTGAAGAAGGGAGAAGACCACCCAGTAGAGACAGACCGCCACCGGGATGGAGATGGAAATCCAGCCGATGAGAAGGGGGAAGAGGATATTGATGAAAGCCGCTCCACCCTGTTGGGTTTGGCTTTGGCCCATCGTCTTCGATTGAAGGAACATGGTGGCGGCGGTCAGCACGGGCCAGAGGTAATAGATCCAATGAGGCGCCCCGGTGGGCGTATAGGCCAGGTTGAAACCGAGGAACATGGCGCCGGGGGTAGCAGCTCGCGCTACCAGGGCAAATTGGCTGCCGTTGACCATAGTGGTGGTGTAGGTGTTGAAAAGATCAGCCGGGATGGTCGGCGTGGCAGCGGTGGGAGTCAGGCTCCCCAGGAATGGCGTGTTCATAGGAATTTGGACAGGAGCCAGGAAAAAGGCTTGCAGGGCAAACCACAAGGCCCACATGATCAACAACTGGGGGATCTGCAACAAACAGGAGGAAGTGAAGCAACCCACCGGGTTGATCCCATATTTCTTGTAAAGCTGGGACATGGCCTTATTCAATTGATCGGGGTCGCCCTTGAAGCGTTTCTGAATCTCTTGCATCTCCGGGGTCATTGACTGCATCTTGCGGCTGCTCATCAGCGACTGCTGCTGAGGCCAGTAGAGGATCGCCTTCAGCACCAGGGTGAGCAGGATGATCGCCACGCCGTAGTTGGGAATGAGGGAGAAGAAGAAATCAAGCGTCTGGGTGAGTATGTTCTGCAAAAAGTCCAAACTTGAACTCCTTTCTTAGGGCACCGGGTCGAATCCGCCCGAGTGCAGGGGGTTGCAACGCAAGAAGCGCTTGAGTGCCAGCCAGATTCCCTTGCCGGCGCCGTAACGCTCGATCGCCTCCAGCGCATATTGTGAACAGGTGGGAAGATAGCGGCAGGAGGGAGGGGTGTAAGGGGAAATCCCCTTGCGGTAGAAGAGGATCAGAAAGAGGAAGATCTTTTTAAGCACGGGACAAGACCGAGGCCTCCTCCAGGGAACGGCGGAGCGCCTGCTCCAGCACGGGCTGGGTTTCCCGAACAGCTTCCTTGCGGGCCAGCACGACCAACAGGCAATCAGCCCGCAACTGAGGACGGAGACGCCGATAGGCTTCTCGGAAGCAGCGCTTCAAGCGGTTGCGGTTGACTGCCTGGGCTACACTGCGTTTTTTCACCACAATGCCGAGTTTCCTCCCCTCCCCTGATTTCAGGCAAAACAACAGGAAATAGGGCGAAACGTAGCTTCTCCCCTGACGAAAAACCCGGATGTACTCCGGGGACAACAAGCGTCCCTCCCGCGGCAGCGGGAAACGCTGGGGCTCATCGCCCGCTTCAGGCAATGGCGATCTGGTGGCGGCCGCGAGCCCTCCTCCGGCTCAGCACCTTGCGGCCTCCCCTGGTCTGCATGCGCATGCGGAAACCATGCACTCTATAACGGTAGCGCACGTGGGGTTGAAACGTTCTCTTCATTCGGTTGCCTCTATCCTTAAGGATGAAGGGTGCTGGGGTAAAACCCCAGGGCCCCCCCTTGTGTTCTGCTCGCCTTCTGCACTTAATCACCGGCGCCCGGAAGGATTCGCCGTATTGGAACTGCCGATTATTATAAAGAAAGGGGGGCGAGGGGTCAACCGTGGGAAGTCGCGCTATAATCGCAAGGTGACACCGCTGGAGAGCGTCGTCTATACGCGCCGGTTAGCGAAGTCCTTCCGAGGGAAGAAAGCCTTGGAGGACATCGATATGGTGGTAGAGGAAGGGGAACTGGCTTGCCTCTATGGTCCTCCGGAAGCGGGAAAGAGCACCTTGCTGCGGATCCTGGCCGGGGAAACGCGCCCAAGCGAGGGGGAAGCCAGTGTCCTGGGGAAAGATCCATTTCGTGCACGCTCTTCCCTCCTGCGCCAAGTCGGTTATCTCCCCGCTCATCCAGTTTTTTACGATTGGATGCGCGTCAACGGTTATTTAGCTTTCCTGGGGCGCGTCGGCGGTTTGGGCGGATCGCGCCTGGCCAAGAGAATGGATGAGGTCTTGAAACAGGTCGGCTTGAACGAGGAAAGGACGCGCGTCAGCAATTTGAGCGAAGAGGGGCGCTGCCGGCTCGGTTTGGCCCAGGCTCTCCTTCTGGATCCCCCCGTTCTCCTCCTCGATGATCCTCTGGCTTCCTGCGCCGGAGAGAGCCGATTACGCCTGGAAACATTGCTCCTCTCCCTGAGAGGGAAACGAACGATGCTCTTTAGCAGTGACTCACTCGGCCAACTGGAGGAGCAGTGCGACTCTTTGGCCATGCTCGATCGGGGGAAGCTTTTTCTTCAGGAGAAGTTGGGTTCCTTGCGGCAGCGATACCAGGAGCCAGCCCTGAGTCTTAGCTTAAGCGACTGTCCGGCCGCTTTCCTAACCGCTTTGCAGTCCGAACCCTGGCTGGAAGAGGTCATTCCGCAAGAAGGCCTGTTGCGCCTGCGCGTGCGCGACTTGGAGCAGGCCGCCTTTTCGCTGCCGCCCTTGATCAGCAGCCATCGCTTGGCTTTGCGGCACCTCTCGGTGGAGAAACAACCCCTCGCCGCACTCCTGGCTCGTGCCGGCAAGGAAAACATCGCCCGTGCTTAACGCTTTTTGGCGGAAAGAGTGGCAGGAGATCCTGCGGGAAGGGACAGTCTGGGCGCTGGGAGGGCTCTTCCTGGTCCTGGCAGCCATTGTGCCGATCTCCTTCCGCTACCTTCCTGAGCTGTGGTTGGTGGAGCTTTTTCCAAGCGTCAGTCTTTTCCTGCGCACTCAAGAAGAGGGGGCCTCGATCGTCTTCCTGTGGGTCTGGGCGGTGCTGGGCAGTTTGGTAATGATCCTCTGGGGAATCGGCAGCATTGCTTATGAATGGCGAAGCGGCCAATTGCGCCTGGTCTTGGCCAAGTCTTCCGCCGGGGGTGGGCTATTGCTGGGAAAATGGTTGGCCGATTGCTTCCTCCTGCTTCTGGTCATGGGGGCTTCATTCATCCTCTTCAACCAGCTTTGCCGCTGGCTTTTTCCCTACAGCCTGGCTTGGCGGCCAACCTTCTTGGCGTTGCTCTTGCTGGCCTTGTATTTGTCTTTTACTCTCGCTTTAGCCATCTTTTGGGGCGCCTGGCTGCGCCGTCCAGGGTGGAGCGCTTTGCTCACCCTGGCTTCACTCCTCCCCCAGTTTTTTCTACCTCTCCCTTTCCTGGCCCTGGCTCCGGTGACGTTAATCAATTTGAGTCAAGCAGCTGCCTTCAGCCAACCTCTTTCCTGGCTGGAACTGGTCCCCGGGGTGTCTGCTCTGTTCGCATCCCTACTGCTCCTGTTGCTGGCCGGGCTCTTCCTCTCCCGGCCTCGTTGGAACCGTTAGACCGTCTTGCCCCACTTCTTTGAGTCTGTTAGATTCATGCTGCTGCAAGCTGTTTTCGCTAGATCGCTGGGGGGGAAGGCCCTCATTTGACCCGCTCTGCGCTTGCCTGGGGCGGAACATCTTGCCGCAGGCGGTCATGTGGCGGTAGATGAAAGAGAGGACAGCGCCCCTGGTACACAAAGCAGTTATCCACTTTTCTCACAGGACTTGTGAATAACTTTTTACCGAAGGAGAGCCTCATGAGGGAAATACAGGACGAAGCGGAACATTTATGGGAAGAGGCCAGGAAGGCTTTGCGGCGGGAGCTGTCAAGACCCTCGTATGACACTTGGTTAAAGAACACCAGGCCTCTCTCGCTGGAGGACAATGTCCTGGTCTTGGGAGTGCCCAGCGATTTTGCCCGCGATTGGCTGCAAACGAGGCTCTACGATTCGATCCTGCGTGCCCTGCACTCGGTGCGGCCGGAGGAGATCGAAGTGGAGTTCCGCGTCATCCCCATGGAGGCGACCGAGCCGCCTCCGGCTGCTGTCTCCTCTGGTCAAGAGCGGCGGCATCTTTTTAACCCGCGGTACACCTTTGGGTCCTTTGTCGTGGGGGCTTCCAATCGCTTTGCCCACGCCGCCAGTCTGGCTGTAGCCAATGCCCCCGGCCGGGCTTATAACCCTCTTTTTGTCTATGGCGGTGTCGGTCTTGGCAAAACGCATCTGTTGCAGGCGATCGGCAATCATATTCTAGGGGCTACCCCACAACTGAAGGTGGTTTATCTCTCCTCGGAGAAGTTCACCAATGATGTGATCAACGGGATCCGCGATCATCGCATGGGGGATTTCCGCGATCACTACCGCACGGTCGATGTGATCCTGATCGACGATATTCAGTTCATTGCCGGGAAAGAGAGCACCCAAGAAGAGTTCTTTCACACCTTCAACGCCCTCCATGACTCATCCAAGCAGATCATCCTCACTTCCGACAAACCGCCGCGGGAGATCAATACGCTAGAAGATCGTCTTCGCTCGCGCTTCGAGTGGGGCCTCTTGGCCGATGTTCAGCTCCCTGATTTGGAGACGCGCATTGCCATCCTGAAAAAAAAGACTGAGTCGGAGTCAATCGAAGTGCCGGCCGATGTTTTGGCCTATATCGCCGACAACATCACTTCCAACATCCGCGAATTGGAAGGGGCTTTAACGCGCATCCTGGCTTATGCCTCTCTCTATAACCAGGAGATCGACCTGTCGATGACAATGTATGTTTTGAAGGATCTGATCCCGGTCACCAGCCGCCCGCTCTCGGTGGCCGAGATTCAAATAGCTGTAGCTGGCTATTTCCAGATCCCGACGGAGGTTCTTTTGGCCAAGAAGCGCTCGCGCGATGTGGTTATCCCCCGGCAAATCGCGATGTACCTGGCGAGAGAACTGACCGACTTCTCCCTGCCACAGTTAGGGGAATCATTCGGCGGGCGCGACCACACCACCGTCCTTTATTCCTGCGACAAAATTCGAACTGAGAAGGAAGCGGATATCAATCTGCAGACCGCCCTCGATGAGATCCGCAAAATCCTCTTGCGGCCTCTCCACTGATCGTCCACATCCATGCCGGCGTCTTGTGGAAATAGGATAGGGAGAGATGATTCCATTTCTCTTCTCCACAACTTCCACAGATCTCTCCACAATGGAAGGTCACCTAGCGCTACCCTTTGGATCTATCCCGCCAGCCTTATCAACAGAATCCAAAGGCCCTATTATTACAACGAACTATAGATTGATTAGAAAATAAAAAAAGAAGGGGATCGGGATTATGCACATTGTTTGTAAGAGAGATGCATTGCTGAAAAACGTCAGTATAGTCCAGAAAGCTGTTTCCATCCGAGGGTCGCTCCCGATCTTGAGCAATATTCTGCTGGAAGCTAAAAACTCAACCTTGCGCGTGATGGCCACTGATTTGGAAATCGGTATTGAAGCCAGCTTTGAGGCTACTGTGCAAGAAGAAGGGACGATCACTTTCCCTTCCAAATACCTTCTTGAAATCATCCGCCGGCTCCCCGCCGCCGAGGTTGAACTCTATGTGGAGAAGGGCTCTCAGGTCCATATTAAGGCCGATAAAGCCCATTTTACGATGAGCGGGTTGCCTGCCGATGATTTCCCTCTTCTTCCGGAAATCAAAGAAGGGCAAAAATTGAAGATTCAAAGAGGCGTTTTGCAGACGCTGATTGAGGAAACTTCTTTTTCTTGTTCCAAGGACGAAATTACCCGGCCCGAGCTGGCCGGCATTCTGCTAATTCTGACACCGGGCAAGATCCAGGCAGTAGCAACGGATGGGAGCCGCTTGGCGCTGCGCGAAGTGGAAGCGGAAACCGAGGTGGAAGGCCGTCTGGAAATCCTGATTCCCGGACGTTCCCTGGAGGAATTGCTGCGCATTTTGGAGATGGACGGGGAGAATGAAGTAGAAGTAACGCTGGGAAATAACCAGGTGGAGTTCCGTTTGCCGCAACGCAAGCTGATTACCCGAAAGATCCAGAGCCGTTTTGTCAACTGGGAAGTCGTCATTCCAACTCAGTTTGAGCAAACCTACCTGGTGGATACCAAGCGTTTTCAAGAATCATTGGATCGCTGCATGCTGCTGGCTCGCTTGGTGAATAACCGCATCCAGATTACCAGCCAAGGCGCCTCCGTTCTTTTGCAAGCGGTGGTGCCCGAGGTTGGAGAAGTGCGCGAGGAATTGGAATGGTCGCAAGGCAGCGGCTCTCTGAGCGAAGGTTTCAATGTACGTTACCTTTTAGAGGGAATACACAACATCAAGACCGAATACAGTTATTTGGCCTTCGCCGGAAAAGAACGGCCCTTGGTGTTACGGCCTTCCGATGAGAAGGGCTACCTCTATTTGGTGATGCCGCTGCGTTCTTGAACCTGACGCGACTTGCCCTCTATGGTTTTCGCAACCTGGCCGAGCAGAGATTGGAGTTTAGGGGTGGCTTGCAGGCTATTTGTGGCGGTAATGCCCAAGGCAAGACTAATCTATTGGAGGCCATCTTTTGTCTAACCGCCGGCCGTTCCTTTCGCTCAGCCGATGATCAGATTCTGGTGGGACAACCGGACGGTATTGAGGGGAATGCAGGATATCGCCTGGGAGGAGAGATCAAGCGACGGGACGATAGTCTTCATCTTCTTCTTACCTTCGATCAGGAGGCCAAGCGCAGAACTTTTTCTTTGAATGGCGCCCCACTGCGGCGAGTGATGGAACTGTGGGCGGAGGTCAAGGCTGTTCCTTTCATACCAGCCGACAGCCTGCTGGTGAAGGGACCCCCGTTGCTACGGCGGTCATTCCTGAACCGGTTTTTGGGTCAGAAGTCAGCCCTTTACCGTTATCACTTGCAGCGATTCAGCATCGCCTTGCGTCACCGCAACGCCATCTTGAAAGCGATGCAACGAGGGGAGCGGGGCGAAAGCCTGGAGTCCTGGAATGGGGTCTACCAAGAGGTGGCTCAGGACTTGGTCGACGAGCGAGCAACAGCCATCCTCCTATTGGCAGAGGCTACCCAATCCTTCTACCAGCTCCTCTCTCGCGATAAGCAAGCGGTTCAACTGACTTATCAGCCCTCCAGTTGGGAAATTGCCAAAGACCTGGTCAGCGGCGCAGGGAGAGAAATCGCGGCAGGAACCTGCCTATTTGGCCCCCACCTGGATGAGTTGGAGATTCGCCTAAGCGGACGGGCAGCTCGTTTCTATTCCTCGGAAGGAGAGGCTCGCTGTCTGGCCTTGGCCTTGCGTTTGGCTGAGTACCAAATATTGTGCGAAGATGGGGGAGAGGCGCCCCTGCTTCTCCTCGACGACGCGCTTTCCGAATTGGATGGAGACCGGCGCGAGGCGCTGCTTCGTTTAATCGAACCATTTCCTCAGGTTTTTCTGACCACTACCGCCATTGAGGAGCTGCCGCGCCGCTGGCGCGAGAAAGTGATCGCCTTCGATGTCCAAGACGGAGAAATCAAAAAGAGGCCTGATTCCACTGGCTGATCTTCTACCGGCGGCTTTACAGCGCCTCGGTCTAGAGGAGAAACTCCACGAGACCCGCGTTCGACAAGCCTGGGAGAGGGTAGCTCCAGCCGATCTGCGCAGCAACTTGCGTTTCTATCGCTTTCAAGCCGGAACTCTTTATTTCCAGCCGGCCGCCTCGTTATGGGGTCAAGCCCTGCGTCTGGCCAAAGAGGAACTGATCCCTCGTCTGAACGAGACTCTTGGGGAGCAGATCGTGCGCGATCTGCGCGCCGGAGGAATTCTCGGCCGGCCCCGGCGCAGCCAATGAGCCAATGCAAGGTTGGCGCCGCATCGCCAGGAACGGTACAATAGAGCCCGTGATGGAAAACCAAGCTCCCCAGTATGATTCTAACGACATTCAGGTATTAGAAGGCCTCGAAGGGGTGCGCAAGCGCCCCAGCATGTACATCGGCTCGACCGACTGGCACGGTCTGCACCATTTGCTCTACGAGGTGGTGGACAACGCCATTGACGAAGTGATGGCCGGCGCTTGCCACAACATCGAGGTGTCACTCGATGAAGATGGGGCGGTTACAGTGATCGACGACGGCCGCGGCATCCCTACCGATATGGTCCCCAAACTTCGCCTTCCCGGGTTGGAAGTGGTGCTTACTCGCTTGCATGCCGGCGCCAAGTTTGGATCGGGTGCCTACCGTGTCTCCGGAGGTTTGCACGGGGTCGGGGTCTCCGTGGTGAATGCCCTCTCCGAGAGCCTGGAGGCTACGGTTTGGCAGAATGGCCGTACCCACCGCCAGCGTTTCTCCCGCGGGAAGTCCCTGGGGCCGATGGAGACAGGCGAGCCGACTGAGCGCACCGGCACGATGATCCGCTTCAAACCGGACAGCACTGTCTTTGAGTCGCTGCGCTTCGAGGGTGAAACGATCCTGCAACGCCTGCAGGAGATGGCCTTCCTCAACCGCGGCGTCCGCATCCATTTCGAGGACCGCCGCAGTGAACCGCCCGTGGTTGCCGAGTACCACTACGATGGCGGAATCGTCTCCTTCATCCAGTTCCTCAATCAAGAGAAGGATCCCTTGCATGACCCCATCTACCTGGAAGGACATGAGGAAAAGCTCTTGGTGGAGGCGGCCATTCAATATAACGCTGGCTTCTCGGAGGAGGTTCTCTCCTTTGCCAACAGCATTAACACGACGGAGGGAGGCACCCACGTTTCCGGTTTCCGCGCCGCCTTGACCCGCTCGATCAATGACTGGGCGCGAAAGAACGGGGTGCTGAAGAACGGCGATGCGCCGCTGGGTGGAGAAGATACCCGGGAAGGGTTGGTGGCGATTATCTCGGTTCGCTTGGTCGACCCTCAATTTGAGGGACAGACCAAGACCAAGTTGGGCAACTCGCAGGTGAAGGGGATCACTGAGACGATCCTGGGAGATGGCCTCTCCTACTACCTGGAAAACCATCCCCAGGAAGCCAAGCGCATCATCAGCAAGGTGTTGATGGCCCAACGAGCCCGCGAAGCAGCCCGCAAGGCGCGAGAACTGACCCGGCGCAAGAGTGCCCTGGAGATCTCTCCTTTGCCAGGGAAGCTGGCTGACTGTTCCGACCGTGATCCGGCCCGCACCGAGATCTACCTGGTGGAGGGGGAGTCGGCCGGCGGTTCAGCCAAGCAGGGGCGCGACCGCTCCTTCCAGGCGATCCTACCCCTGCGCGGCAAGATCCTCAATGTAGAGAAGACCAATCTGCACAGAATTTTGGCCAACGCCGAGATCCGGGCCATGATCACCTCTTTAGGCTGCGGCATTGGGGAGGAGTTCGACCCCAGCCGTCTTCGCTATCATAAAGTGATCATCATGACCGATGCCGATGTAGATGGCTCGCATATCCGCACGCTGCTGCTGACCTTCTTCTACCGGCACATGCTGAAGCTGATCGAGGAGGGGTACGTTTACATCGCCCAGCCGCCGCTTTTTGGCGCCAGGGTGAGCAAGGACGAAATTCGCTATTTTCACTCCGAGGCTGATCTAGGCGCCTTTCGGACTGTCTCCGGGAAGAAGGAACTGGATGTGCAGCGCTTCAAGGGCTTGGGGGAGATGAACCCCGAGCAGCTCTGGGACACGACCATGAATCCCAACTCACGCGCCATCCTGCGCGTCACCTTGGAGGAAGTTCAAGATGCCGAGGAGATCTTTACTGTTTTAATGGGAGATAAAGTGGAGCCGCGTAAAGATTACATCATGGCCCACGCCCACGAAGTGAGGAACCTGGATATCTAGATAAATAGGGACATAATGATATTATGATACATGAAGCTAATGGGGACAGATTAAAATCTGTCCCCATTAGCTTCTATAGTGTCGCCATTGCTATCTAAGGGGTGGCTGTTGTTGGCGAGATGAGGGGCCGTAGTTGGATCAAGAGCTCGCCACGAGTCAGGGCTTCTCGATGCACATAGATCTGGTGAAGATCCTCGAAGCCGAAGCGGCTCAGTATGGCCTCCAAGGATTCCCAATTGACCGGGTCATCGGGGCGGAAAGTACCGTCGGAATTGCCCTTGAAAATTTCCTTCTCGCGTAAAGCCGCCAATGTTGGGGCAGCCCAATGAGTGGGAGGGACATCGCGGAAGGAAGCCACGCTGGCCTTGGGGGCGATCCCCAAGCTGCGGGCCAGCAGCATGGCAAACTCAGCGCGAGTGGCTACCCGGTTGAGGGCGGGGTCGACACCTTCCTTATAACCGGCAACGGCTTTCTCCAAGAGAGGAGCCAAAACAGGAAGCTGCCACTGGTCCCACCCGCGGCGCAGCAGCAGAGCTTCCACTGGACGTCGTCCCCAGGCGTAGGCTTCTTCGAGATTGCCCACGGCCAGATCAATAATGGTCCCGACGATCGCTCCGCCGGTGTCCTCGGCCTGAGCCAAGCCGTACTCCGAAACATCCAGGATGGTGCCGAAGGGGATCACAGCAGGATCTACCGCCATTACTCCGGGACGCAAGTGTGTGCCATTGGCGGTGTGGGGCACTCCCGCACCATCACCGCACTCTTCTGGGGAATAGGCCACCGCTTCCAATGACAGCGTCTCAGCCTTTACCGCCGGGGCTCCTACGAGCAGGGTCAGTAGGAGGCACAGCATGACTATTTTCAGGTTTCGCATTCTTCACTCCTTGTTTGGAATCGATCCCCGCTTCGCTGGCCTATTTTGACCCACCCAGGGCGCCCCAGTCAACCCACCTGCCAAATACGTGCGCAAAGCCATGGCCCCAACGACGCGGAAACACTGCAGCAGGCTATCACAGCAGTAATGGGGACAGAATTCTACAGCAATGGGGACAGACTTAAGTCTGTCCCCATTGTTTAGTTCTCTCCTCCGGAAATTGCTCCTGTGATATGATACCTCTTCAGCGTAATTGCGCTGGTTCACAGCTTGGGAAAATCCTGTGCATAATTCTGTGGAAACTGTGTATAGCGGAACACGCTGCTGTAGGCTGTCAAGTTACCACGAGACAAAGTCCATCGCTGGAATAGATTCCATTACGGGAACAGGTCAAGGAGAATAAGATGAGAGTCGGTATTTTGACTGGAGGAGGAGATGCTCCGGGCTTGAACGCAGCCATTCGCGCTGCCGTAGCCAAGGGAGAGGACTATGGCTGGGAGTTGGTGGGGATCCGGCGGGGGTGGGCCGGCCTCCTCGATGCCGACACTGTACCGCTTGGCTGGGAGGATGTGGAAGGGATCGTAGCCGTGGGGGGAACCCTGCTGGAGACATCCCGCACCAACCCCTTCAAGCGCGACGGCGATGAAGCACTGCTGCTGGGCAATGTAGAAAAGATGAGGCTGGATGCTTTACTGGCCATTGGAGGCGACGATACCCTGACCGTGGCCCACAAGTTATGCCAGCGCGGAGTACCTTGCGTCGGCGTGCCCAAGACGATGGACAACGACGTAGCCTTGACCGACAACACGATCGGTTTTGACACAGCTGTAACGGTCTCTACCGAAGCCATTGACCGCCTGCACAGCACGGCTCGCTCGCACCGCCGTTTGATGGTGGTAGAGGTGATGGGTCGCGACGCCGGCTGGGTAGCGATCCAATCCGGCCTGGCAGGGGGGGCGCACATGATCCTCATTCCGGAGATCCCCTACAGCATCGAGGATGTAGCCCAATTCCTTCATCAGCGCAAAGCGCGCGGCGAGACCTACAGCTTGATTGTGGTCTCGGAAGCGATTTACCCACAGGAAGGGGGTCAGCTGCTCGGGTATGAGAAGCGCGAGGTAGATGCCTTCGGCCATGTCCGCCTGGGTGGCGTGGGCCACATCTTTGCCGAGCTGCTGGAGCGCAAGAGCGGCTTGGAAACAAGATCCACCGTCCTTGGCCATTTGGTCCGTTCTGGGCCCCCCACCCCGTTTGACCGCATTATGGCCACACGCATGGGTGTCAAGGCTATGGAGATGATCCAAGAGAAAAACTGGGACGCGATGGCTGCCCTGCAGGGGACGGAAATGGTGGCTGTACCATTGACCGATGTCTTGGCACAATCGAAGACAGTGCCGGTGGAGCTCTACAACTCCATTAAACTGCTGTTTCGCTAGGAGATGCGGCAGGGTGATGGGGACAGATGAAAATCTGTCCCCATCACATTTTCTAGAGTATTCATTCTGTTTAGCGAGGAGAAGAAAGAAAATGGAACGCACATTTACCATGGTCAAGCCGGATGGCGTGGCTCGCGGCTTGGTCGGCGAGGTCATTCGCCGTTATGAAAATAAAGGCTTGAAGATCATCGCCTTGCGCCTGCGCAGTTTTACCAACGAAGATGCCGATCAGTTCTATGCCGAACACCTGGGAAAGGGATTCTATCAATCGCTCGTCGATCTGATCACGGCAGGCCCCGCAGTGGGAATGGTGCTGGAAGGTCCCAACGCGATAAAATTAGTCCGCGCCCTGATCGGTTCGACCAACCCCCAGGAAGCCACCCCCGGAACTATTCGCGGCGACTACGGGCTGGAGTTGCCGGCCAATATCGTCCACGCTTCAGATGCCCCAGCTTCCTTCGTCCGCGAAGCCAAGCTGTTTTTCGGAGAAGACTTCTAACCGATTTACTTCTCGAGGATAGCCCGCGCCAAAATCAGATCCTCGGGTTTGTCGATGTCCACTCCCATCGCAGGCGCGTTGAGGATGACGGCCCGCCCCGGCTTGCCGATGTAATGGGATGAGACTGCTTCCAACTCGTGGATGGAGAGAGTTCCCAGGGCAAATTTGAGGATTTGCTTGGCGCCGAAGATACTGGCCAGCTTCCAGATTTTTTTCCGCCCTGCGATCACCTCGGACATGAATCGTTCCACCAGGTCGTAGGCTTCGATAGAGAAGATCACCATATTTCCGGCTTTCACCCTGCCCTCTTTCAATTGGGCGTAGGTGCGTTTGCTTCCAGGGAAGCGGGCTTCGATATCTTCTTTGCGGATCACCGGGATGTAGTAGTAAGCCGGGTTATTCAGGCAAAAGTCGCAGAAGAGGTCGACATCCGCCGTCTCCAGGAAGGGGAGATCGGAGCTGACGATCAACACCAGAGGGGCTGTCGCTTTCTTGGCGCCACGGCGGATGTTCTCCTCCAGGGAGTCCCCGGCTTGCACCCAGACATCGACCAAGGGGGCCAGGGCTTCGTTGGAGGGGAAGTCAGCGACGAGGATCGTTCGACCGTGATAGCGCGATCCGCGCAGCGCCTCCAATACGTATTGAACGAGCGGTTTGCCATCGATTGTAAGCAGCGCTTTATTGTCGACTCCTTCTTCCTTGAGCCAGCTTTCCCGGTCCGAGCCGGCCAAGACCACTGCATCGTATTGCATGCTCTCTCCGATCAGGGTTTATCTGTTAGATCCGTCCAGAAGGGGGATTGGTTACTGAACTCGCTGCCGCGGGCTATTCAGCGTCCGCGGGGAAGTAAAGATCCCTTGCCTCTCCAGCGATGTAAGTGGAACCGGTCACAAGCACCATGTCCTGGGGACCTGCCCAGCATAAAGCGCCTTGAACAGCATCAGCCACCCTCGGGAAGCTGGTTCCCGATAGGCCCAAGTCGGTACCGAGAGCAAGAACCTGATCGGCTGCCAAAGCCCGTTCGGACTGGGCCTGGGTAGCGAAGAGGCGCGGCCGCCAAGGCGCGAAGAGAGCCAACATAGCGCCAGCGTCCTTGTCGCCGGAAGCGCCGAACACCAACCCTAGATGGGTGAAAGAAAAATAATCGCGAATGGTGAGGGCCAGTGCGGACGCCTTATCCGGATTGTGTGCCGCATCGATGACCAAAAGCGGCCCTTCTTGTAAGACCTCCGCTCGCCCGGGCCAACGCAACTCTGCCCATGCCTGACGCAGATGCTTCTCCTTCCAGGGGAAGCCTTCTTCCCCCAATCGCTCCAAGGCAGTCAGAGCGAAGGCGGCATTTTCCAACTGATGCCGGCCCAAGAGCGGCAGGAAAAGTCCGTCATATTTCCCGCCTCCTGACTTTTGAGATCCGGCTTCTCGCATTGCCAACTCCAGATCAAAGCGCTGTCCGTGGAGATCCGCACTGTTTCGATGCGCTTGCCAGTTTTCACTGGGGAGGATCGGCGACCCCACCTCAGCGGACCGCCTGCGGATGGCGATGAGCGCCTCTGGATTCTGTGGGGCGAGCACCACCGGGACGCCTGGTTTGAGGATGCCGGCTTTCTCACCGGCGATCTCGGCAAGGGTGTGGCCCAAATACTCGGTATGGTCGAAACCGATCGGGGTAATGCCGGTCAGAACCGGCAGCAGCACATTGGTAGCATCCAGGCGGCCGCCGAGGCCGACCTCCACCACCGCCAGATCTACCCGCTGCTGGGCGAAATAGGAGAAAGCCAGCGCGACGCCCATCTCGAAATAGGTGGGTGCTCCCAAAGGCGTCGCAGCCAGCTCTTGAGCCAGTGGTACGAACCGCTCGACGATGGCGGTCAGGGCAGGTCTGGAGATCCTTTGTCCATCGATTTCCACCCGCTCGCGGTAGCTCTGCAGGTGAGGTTTGGAGAGCAATCCGGTGTGGAAACCGGCTGCACTGAGGACCGAGGCGATCAGACGGCAGGAAGAGCCTTTACCGGAGGTGCCGGCGATCAGCACTGAGGGGAAAGTGTTTTGGGGATTTTCCAGCAGTTCCAATAGACGCTCGATGCGGGTCAATCCAAGCCGCGGGGAAAAACGAGCCGGCGATTCCAAGAAAGCCAAGGCCCGCTGATAATCCATCAACCGCGCAACCCTATGACCAGGCGGCTCAGGCGGTCGGCCTGGAAAACCATTTCAGCTTGCACTACCCGCTGCTTCTCGATGACCTCAGCAGGGGCTCGACGGAGGAACTCCTCGCTGGATAACCGTTCGGTGGTTTTGACCAGTTGAGCGCGGACCTTCTCTAGCTCTTTCTCCAATTTTCGGGCTACATTTTGGGCTTTCTCACCTCCTAGAAGGAGATAGATCTCCATGCCATGAGCCACTGCCGAGAGGGACGACTGGGGCTGTGCTTCCTCTCCAGCCAAGCGCAGCTCGCTGATACGAGCCAACGGGCATAGATAGGGCTCCACCCGGCGCAGCGTTCTTTGCGTCTCTTCTGTGGCGACTACGACAACCGGCGCCTTCTCGCCAGGAGGGATCTGCCCCTCTGCCCGCAAGTTGCGCACAGAGTGTACCAGCTCCTGCACCAAACTCATCTCCTCCTCGGCTGCGGAATCCAACCAGCGTGAATCGGCTACTGGCCAGGAGGCAGTGATCAAGGCCTGGTTTTCCTTGCCGGGCAACTTTTGCCAGAGTTCTTCGGTGATGAAAGGCAACACTGGATGGAGTAATCGAAGGATCGTTTCCAGCGTCTCGTACAACATGCACTGCGCGCCGGCTTTGTCTCGACCCGGCTGGAAGAGGTCAGTCTTGCACATCTCCAAATACCAGTCGCAGAAATCACCCCAGAAGAATTCCTCCAGGTTGTGGGTGGCCTCGGCGAAGTTGTACTGCTGCAAAGAAGCGGTAGTGGAGGAGATGATCCGCTGCATGCGGGAGCGGATGAAGCGGTGCGGAAGCCCCTCAGCAGGACGCCCTGCCGCGGGTTGTTCAGCATACCTTTCATGCCAATCGTTCTGTTGGTATGGCCGCATCCCTTCCAAGTTCTGGAGAGCGAAGCGGGCAGCGTTCCACAGCTTGTTGGTGAAGTTGCGTCCCCGCTCGAAACGCTCCTCGCCCATTGGGATGTCCTGCCCGCCCAGGGTGGCTGCAGCGGCCATCGAGAAGCGGAAGGCGTCAGCGCCGTACTTCTGCACCTTTTCCAGCGGATCGATGACGTTGCCCAGTGAACGCGACATCTTCCGCCCCTTGCCATCCCTGATCAGGCCGTGAATGTAGACCTTGCGGAAGGGGATCTCCCCCTTGAAGCGAAGGGAGGCCATAATCATCCGCGCCACCCAGAAGAAGATGATGTCATAACCGGTTGAGAGCGTCTCATTGGGCAGGAAGAAGGCCTGCTCAGCGGTCTCTTCCGGCCAGCCGAGGATGGCGAAGGGCCAGAGGTTGGAGGAGAACCAGGTGTCCAAGGCGTCGGGATCCTGCTCGATCCGGCTCGAACTGCAACGGACACAATGGTCGGGATCCTCGCCGGCAGCAAAGACAGCCCCGCAATCCGCGCAATACCAAACCGGGATGCGGTGCCCCCACCAGATCTGGCGGGAAATGCACCATGGCTGAATGTTTTCCATCCAGTCCATGTAGATTTTGGTCCAACGCTGCGGGATAAATTCTACCTGTCCGGAGCGAACCGCCTCCATGGCCGGTTTGGCCATGCTATCCATGCGGCAATACCATTGCGTGGAGAGGATCGGCTCGATGGCCTGATGACAGCGGTAACAATGGCCAACAGCATGACGGTAAGGCGCCTCCCGCTCCAACAGGCCCTCTTGGCGCAACCGCTCGACAATTCTCTGCCGCGCCTCCTCGCGGCTAAGGCTCTGGTAGGGGCCGGCTTGCTCGTTCATGCGACCGGCCTCGTCGATCACCAGGATCTTTTCCAGGTTGTGGCGCAGGCCGATCTCATAGTCGAGGGGATCGTGCGCCGGCGTCACCTTGACGGCGCCTGTACCGAAGGATTGTTCGACAGCCTGGTCTGGCACCACCGGGATTTTCCTGCCCAGCAAGGGGAGCGTCAGGGTGCGGCCGATCCACCCCTGGTAACGTGGATCCTGCGGGTGTACGGCCACGGCAGTGTCGCCCAGCATGGTCTCCGGCCGCGTGGTGGCCACAGTGATGGATCCCTCCCCATCGGCTGCCGGATAGCGCACATACCAGAGAAAACTCTCTTCCTCTTCGTGCTCCACCTCGATATCGGCCAGGGCTGTCAGACAGCCTGGGCACCAGTTGGTGATGCGGGTGCCGCGGTACACCAAGCCCTCCTCAAAAAGAGCCACGAACTGCCGGCGCACGGCACGCTGGTACCCCTCGTCCATGGTGAAACGCAGGCGCCGCCAATCCGCGGAAGCCCCCATCCGGTAAAGCTGTTCCAGCACATAGTTGGCCTGTTCTTCCTTCCAAGACCAGCAGCGCTCCAGGAACTTCTCCCGGCCCAGCTCAAAACGGGTCAACCCCTCTTTGCGCAGCTCTTTTTCGACGGCGTTTTGAAAGGCCAACCCGGCGTGGTCGAGGCCTGGCACCCAGAGGGAAGCCTTGCCCTGCATTCGCCACCAGCGGGTGAGAAGATCCTGCAAGGTTAGATTGAAGCCGTGTCCCATGTGCAGGGATCCGTAGACATTGGGCGGGGGCATGGAGATGACGGTTGACTGGCGGCTCGGGTCGATCTCAGCATTGAAGCACCCGCCGTCTAGCCAGAAGCGGTAGATCCGCCCCTCGACGTCTTTCGGGTCATAAGCAGGTGGCAGTTCCATACTATTCCTCTTTCCTCCGGGTATCCCGGACTTGCGGGGTCCCCAATGAGTCACAAAACAGCGATTCATTGGGGCGGAAACAAAAAAACCCCCGTCAAAGGACGGAGGTCCGTGGTTCCACCTTCATTCCTCCCCGTTTTTTTCCGAGGAGCTCTTGCGGCGATAACGCAGCCAGCGGAAACGCTTGACGGATTCGGCGCCCAGCTCCGGGAACGACCTTCGGCTTCACCTTACCGGAGGCCTCGCACCGTGCGACCTCCTCTCTGAGGCAGGGAAGAAGCCTACTCCTTTCCCTTCCACGCTTTGCATTTTTGTAGCAGGTTTGCCAGCGTGCCGTCAAATGCTAAAGCAGCAAGTGGGTCAGTGGTTGGGACCTGCTTTCTTGCTCCCCTCGCGCGTTTGCGCTACGCTTTGCCTGGCACTCCGATACCGAGGAGCCACTACCTCAGAAGCGAGGAGCGAGGAGAGAGGAGCCACTCCCCTTTCTTTTCTTCGTCACTTTCAGAATGGGAGATTACCGGCATGAAACAAAAGAAGTACCTCTTTACCTCTGAATCGGTCACTGAAGGCCACCCCGACAAGATCGCCGACCAGATCTCAGACGCTATCCTCGACGAAATTCTACGCCAAGACGAGACGGCGCGTGTGGCTTGCGAAGTGATGGTCTCCACCGGTTTTGTACTTGTGGCTGGAGAGATCACCACCTCGGCCATCGTCGACTATCCCAAGGTTGCCCGCGAGACGGTCAAGTCGATTGGCTACGATCGCCCCGAGTTGGGCTTCGACGGCAACACCTGCGCCGTCATGATCGCCTTAGACAAGCAGTCCCCGGATATCGCCCAGGGAGTGGACAGCGCTTTAGAGTGCCGGGAGGAAGGGGCTTGCGATCCCCTTGATCGCGTCGGCGCAGGTGACTCCGGGATGATGGTCGGCTTTGCCTGCAACGAAACTCCCGAGATGATGCCATTGCCCATCTTCCTGGCTCACCGCCTCTCCTTTCAACTGGCTCGCATGCGCAAGTCGCGCAACATCCCCTACCTGAGGCCCGACGGCAAAACCCAGGTGACGGTGGAATACAAGGACGGACAGCCTCTGCGGGTGCATACGGTAATCATTTCCACCCAACACGACGAGGATGTGAAACATCCCCGCATCGCCCAGGATATCGAAGAGCGGGTGATTCGCAACGTGATCCCAGCCCACCTCCTGGACAAGAAGACGAGGATCATGGTCAATCCCACCGGCCGCTTCGTCATTGGCGGGCCGGTGGCGGATGTCGGTTTGACCGGGCGGAAGATCATTCAAGATACCTATGGCGGCCGAGGAACCCATGGCGGTGGATGCTTCTCCGGAAAGGATCCCACCAAAGTAGACCGCTCCGGCGCCTATATGGCCCGCTATATCGCCAAGAACGTGGTAGCAGCGGGCTTGGCCGACGCTTTCGAGATCCAGGTGGCCTACGCCATCGGCGTGGCCCATCCAGTCTCTGTCTTCATCAACAGCTTTGATTCAGCCAAAGTTTCTGACGATGATCTGCTGCAGGCCATCCAAACCACTTTCGACTTGCGGCCACGAGCGATCATCGAACACCTCGGCCTGCTGAAACCGATCTACAAACAGACCGCAGCTTATGGACATTTCGGTCGCGATGATGGGGAATTCCCATGGGAACGCACCGATATGGCGAAAGCTTTGCGCGAGGCGGCGGGCCGGTGATCCAAGTCACAGCACGGACACTGGGAGGACACATCGGCCAAGAAGCAATCCTCGAGGGTTGGGTCCACCGTGTGCGGGTCATGGGCAACTTCGCCTTCCTTTTGGTGCGAGACGCTCGCGGCGTGGTTCAGACGGTGCTGGAGGATCCGCGCTTGCTGGAGGGGTTGAATCTGGAGAGCGCTGTACGGATTACCGGCAAAGTAGTCGGAGAGCCCCGCTCCTCCAGCGGCGCCGAGCTGCATGTGACTTCCATTGAAGTGCTCTCGCCCGCCCTCGAGCTACCCCCCTTCGATTTGAACAAGAAGTCCTTGGAGGTGAAGCTGGACGCCATCCTTGACCATCGTTCCCTCTCCTTGCGCCACCCCAAGGAACGAGCCGTTTTCCGCATCGAGGGAGAGCTGGTCGAATGTTTCCGCAGTTACCTGCGCGGGCAGGGGTTTACCGAGATCTTCACCCCCAAGATCGTCGCCTCCGGCACCGAGGGCGGCGCCAACCTCTTTCCCATCGATTACATGGGCGCTCGAGCTTATCTTGCCCAAAGCCCCCAGTTCTATAAGCAAATGATGATTGGCGTTTTCGGGCGAGTCTTCGAGGTGGGTCATGTCTACCGGGCCGAACCTCACTACACTTCGCGCCACATCAATGAGTACCTCAGCCTGGATCTGGAGATGGGTTTCATCGAGAACGAACAAGATGTCATGCGCATGGAGATGGGCTTTCTGGCAACCCTGATGGGGCGCCTCGGCGAGACCTGCGCTGAAGAGATCGCCTTACTTGGCGCAAGGATCCCAGCTCCTCAGGCGGAGTTGCCCCAACTGACCCTGGCGGAGGCCAAGGAAGTCTTGCGCAAGCGCTTTGGCAAGGAATTGAGCGAGGAGGATGACCTTGACCCGGAGAGCGAGCGTTTTCTTTGCCAGCATGCCGTGGAAAAGCTGGGCTCGGAATTTCTCTTCGTTACCCGCTACCCCATTTCAGTGCGCCCGATGTATGCCATGCCGGACCGTGAGCACCCGGGAGCGACGCAGAGTTTCGATCTTCTCTTTCGAGGGATGGAAGTGACCACTGGCGGGCAACGAATTCACGAACACGCCATGCTGGTCGCCAGTATTGAGAACCGCGGCTTGAACCCAGAGGACTTTTCTTTCTACCTGGAGCCCTTCAAGCACGGCATGCCTCCTCATGGCGGGCTGGCCATCGGCACGGAACGGCTGACTTCCAAGTTGTTGGACCTGGAAAACATCCGCCAGGCGGCTCTTTTCCCCAGAGACATCAAGCGCTTGACGCCTTGATCGAGTTTTTCGCCGAACCGTGCTGCCGCAAGCCGAATAATTCTGGATTTGAAATTGAGGATTTTGAGCAAATCATCATACAATCCACAATCTAAAATCTAAAATGACCAGGTATTCCGTAGCCGTAGGCTGTTGTGTGGTACAATAAGGTACTTGGAAAGGAGGGGATGACGTATGAAAGCGTACATTTTGATTGATGCCGAAGTGGGTTCCATCCCACATGTACAGGCCTCCTTGCTAGCCTTTGCGGAGGTCAAGATCGCCGATGTAGTGACCGGCCCCTATGATGTCATTGCCATCGTGGAGACCGATGACCCGGCGGTGATGTCCAGCCTTGTGACCTCAAAGGTTCACCAAATCGAAGGGGTCGTAGCCACCATGACCTGCATGGTGATGTAGCGGCGACGCCACAACAACAATTATGGGGACAGATTTAAATCTGTCCCCATAATTGTTTAAGCCTGTCCCCATAATTTTGCGTAGCGGGGGGGGCAGCAAGCGATGCCCCTTATTCTTCTTTCTGGGCATTGCGCGTGCAGACTTGTCGAATCTCCTTCTCCCATTTTGGCCAAGAAGCCCAACCTGTCTTGCAGTAGCGCAACCGTCCAGGGAAATCCTCGGCAACCCAGGCCAATAGGGCATGAAAGCGGGCGCCGGGGTGACCGTGGCCAAAGCGTTCGAGCAATTCCGGGGGGATTCCCAAGCGGTTCAACTGCTGGGCGAAGGCTTTTTCCACCATCTGCTGCGCAGTTTGCTCGATGTCAGCTGGTTGGAAATTTAAACGCCGTTTGTATAGTTCATCACGCAGTTCTTGAAAGAGGGGACCACGACAGACGCGGATCAATTCGCGTGGTTGGACTCGAAGCTGGGCCATCAAGTGACGAGTAAGGCGGCGCACCCTCTCCAGGTATTCCCTTTCACCGAAAGCGGGAGGTTGGAAGCAACGCACCGGAATCACACCGCTTACGAATTCCTCGCTCTCGCGGCGATATACTCCGACCAAGACGCCGCCAATCGGGCAACCCCAACCAGAGTCATCGATTTCCAGCATCGCTCATCAACCATCCGCCCCGCTGAATTGGGAAGAATCTGGGACATAATACTATTTTATTCCTTGAAAAGAGTATTATGTCCCCATTATTCCAGTACCGACCATCGAAAGGGCCGGCGGAAGGCTGGAATGTGAAAAGCTTTTCAGTCAGCCACCGCTTATGCAACTCTCATCATTCACCCTCACGTCAAATTATAGAAGATCTTGAGGGGCTACCCCGAGTAGGACAGCTCGTCAAGTCCTTCATTGGCTGTTCCACAAATTTAAAAGGACCGCGAGTCAGCCCCCGCCCAGGCGAGGTCCTGCTTGACGGGCCGAAAAGAGGCGATCATGGAAAAGATTAAAATCATTACCGATTCGACGACATCGATGCCGGAGGAATTGCTGGTAGAAAACCCGGAGCTTGGGATTATTCCCCTTTATGTTCATTTCGGACAAACTGCCTACCGCGAGGGTGTTGACCTGAAGCCGGCTCAGTTCTACCGCCTGCTGAAAGCGGCAAGCGATCTTCCGACCAGCTCTCAACCCTCTCCCGGCGACTTCCTCAATGTCTACAAACCGCTGCTTGAAGAAGGGTATGCCATCGCTTCCGTCCACATCTCTTCCCTCCTTTCCGGAACCATCGCCTCCGCTGAGCAAGCCAAAGAGATGGCTGGCGGGAGGATCGAGGTATTGGACTCTCAGCAGACCGGAATGGGCCTCGGCCTGATGGCCCTGGAAGGCGCCCGTGCGGCTCGTGCCGGGCGCTCACTGGAGGAAGTGGTTGAGCGGATGCGAGATGTCGGCCGAGGTCTTTACAATCTTTGGGTTGTGGATACCCTAGAGTATCTGCGTCGCGGCGGCCGCATCAGCGCCACTCAGGCCCTGGTCGGATCGATCCTCCAGGTGAAGCCAATTCTTGGTCTGCGCGGCGGCCGCATTGAATCGCTGGAGAAAATCCCGTCCAAAAAACGCGCTCTCGCCCGCATTATCCAAATTATCCGAAAAGCCCGCGACGAGCACCCTCAAGCTCGCCTGCACCTGGGCATCCATGAATCGGACAATCGCGCCGAAGGGGAAGAACTGCTGACCCGCATGAAAGAGGAATTGAAGGCCGAGGAAGGGTTCATTGCCACCCTGGGAGCGGTGCTCGGCACCCACACCGGCCCCGGCGTTCTGGGGATCGTCATGTTCCAAGAGGAGGACGGAAAAGTCATCCCCGCCAAACTAGACTGACCTTTCCCAACCTCACCGGCCAACCCGCCGCAACCTATCCCCAAGGAGGCGTTTCTCCCCTATGTCAGTTCCGCTTGTCCGCATTGTCACCGATTCAACCGCTGCTTTACCGGCTGCGCTCTGCAAAGCTTATCCGGAAATCACGGTGGTCCCTTTGACCATTCACTTTGGACCGGCTTCCTATCGAGAAGACATTGACCTGGAAGCTGCAGCTTTCTATTCGTTGCTGACCACTTCTCCACACCACCCCACGACCTCCCAGCCATCTCCCGGCGACTTTCTGGCCGCCTACCAACCTCTTCTGGAAAAGGGGTGCGAGGTGGTTTCCGTGCATATCTCCTCCCTGCTCTCCGGCACGGTGGCCTCGGCTCAATCTGCCCGGGGAATGGCCGGGGGCACGGTGGAGGTCGTGGACTCCCAGCAGACCGCCATGGGACTAGGATTTATGGTTTTGGAAGGCGCGCGTCTAGCTCGTGCCGGAGGAGATCGGCGAGCCATACTGGAACGGATGATGGCGGTGCGGGAGGGCATTTCCGTCTTCTTTCTGGTGGATACCTTGGAGTTCCTGCGGCGGGGAGGCCGCATTGGCAGCGCCCAAGCTCTGGTCGGCTCTATCTTGAAAGTGAAGCCGATTCTCACCGTGCGCGGTGGACGCATCGAATTGGAGGAGAAAGTGGTCAGCCGCAAGCGAGCCCTGGCCCGTTTGTACCGGCTTGTCGAGGAAGCGCGCCGCCGATACCCCAAGGCGGAGGCTCACCTGGCCGTCCACGAAGGAGGGGCGCCGGCAGAGGGGAAGGCCTTGCTCGACCGCCTGACCGAGATCCTCCAGCCGGTGGAAGCTTACTGCAGCCCGCTTGGCGGTGTCCTGGGGGTACATGCCGGCCCTGGCTTGGTGGGATGCGTCTTCTATTTTGAGGAGGAAGGCCGAGTTCTCCCGGCCAAGGTCGCCTAAGGCGTCAGGCTGTCGTTCAAGGCAATTCGCCAGAGAGCGGTCTGGTCGATGTTGGTTGCAGCATAGCGGCTAGAGGCGCCCAGCATCGCCCAGTCCGGCGGTCTATCCAGGGGAATCCACAGCAGGAATTGTTGGCCGTCCCGCACCAGGCTGCTGCCGGGCGGGCAAGAGGCAAGGCTGCCACTGCGCACGGCGTAAACCCTACTGCCTTCAGGGAAGAGTAGAAGCAGGTCCAGATCCAAAGATACATCCGCCGGGGAGCCGTTGGCGGTAGTCAGGACGATGCGTAATCCGCTCTCCTGCCAATCCATCGACACTTCCTGGAAGTCGGCTCCACCGAAAAGGGTGCGCCAGAGGGTGTCCCGCACCGGTTCTTCCCAGGAGCGAGTTCCTTCGGGAAGGGAGCGGAGGAGGAGTTCGTTGGCTCGCAGGAAGGAGAAGAGGTAGTCATTCATCACCGTCAGTTGGGTGGCATAAGCATGAATGGCTTTCTCTTTGCGAGCCTGGGCTTCCTCGGAGAGGGGAAAGAGAGTCCAATTTTCCTTCAAATAGCGCAATGGGTAGGGCGGGAAAAGGCCAGCCTGCGTTTCCTTTCCCACTTGCCCCGGCCAATTTCCCCGATGCACCAGGAATTCCAAGCGCTGCGGCTGTTGAAAATCCGGCTCGTTGGCCAGGCGCGCCAACGATTCCAGGAGAAACCCTTCCGTAGCCCAGTGGTCCGGATGGGTGTCGAAGGAACTGTGGGTGATAATCAAGGCGGGGCGGGTGATGCGCAGGATCCTTTGCAAATCGGCGAGGACATTCTCGCCAGCGAAGATCGGCTGCGAGTAAGCATCCCGGTAGGGGCTGGCTACGCCTCCCAGGAGGTCGGAGCGGTAGGGGTCGGAGGACGAGCGATGTTGGAGGAAGAGCGGCTTCAAGCCTCGATCCGGGTAGCCGAGAAAATAAACCGGGGCCTCCTCCTGACCAAGATCTACCAAGGCTTGACGCACCTCCTCCTGTCGTTTCACGCCATAGGCTACATACGCAGTGGGAGTAAGCAAGAGGCTCTCGTTCTCCTGCTCGACAGACCATTGAAAAGCTTCCCCATTGGTTAAAAAGACAAATGAACAGGATACCCCCGCTTGAGCCAGTTCGGCTAAGAGCCCACCCGCACCGACGGTCTCATCATCCGGGTGGGCGACAACCACCAACACCGGACCATTGGAGGGAAGGCTCATGCGGGAGTAATCGTTCCCTTCGGCCGAGGGCCTGCGGATGGCAAGACCAAGGACCACGGCCAGGATTGTCAAAGAGGCAAGCAGAATCACCGGCAATCTTCGCTTCACTCGTCCATTTTATCTTCTTACGCACCTTAGATAAAATCAGGAAGAGGTGAAGCGATGAAGTGGAAGGGATCCCTGGAGAGGCTTGACTCGTACCGGGTGCGAATTCCCAGCCAGTACAAGGAGGGAATGAGAGTGCCCGGTTTGATCTACGTCTCCGAAGCATTGCAGGAGCAACTGCTGGCCGATCAGGCGCCCGAGCAAGTGGCCAATGTGGCCTGCCTTCCCGGCATTGTTGGAGTCTCCATGGCGATGCCCGACATTCATTGGGGGTACGGCTTTCCGATTGGAGGGGTGGCCGCGTTTGACCTGAAGGAGGGAGTTGTCTCCCCCGGGGGCGTCGGCTACGACATCAACTGCGGTGTTCGATTATTGGCCACCGAGCTTGACGATGTGGAATTGAAACCCAGGCTAGATAAGCTTTTAGACTGCCTTGGCGAGAGGATCCCGGCTGGAGTCGGATCAGAAGGCCGGGCTAAGCTCACCCTCGACGAGATTGAGCAGGTGATCCATCTTGGCGCAGTTTGGGCGGTAGAGAGGGGTTACGGCACTCGCGACGATTTGGAGTACACCGAATCGGGCGGCCGAATGACCGGAGTCGACCCGGCTTCTGTGACGCAGCGCGCCCTCCAGCGTGGCGCCCCTCAACTTGGCAGCCTGGGCGGCGGGAATCATTTTCTGGAAGTGCAGGCGGTGGAGGAGATCTATGAAGCCTCCACGGCGGCAGCTTTTGGCCTGCATCGGGTTGGCCAAATCACTTTTCTCATCCATACCGGCTCGCGGGGCTTTGGGCACCAGGTTTGCACCGATTCGCTGGAGACTATGCAGCAAGCTGTTCGCAAGTACGGGATCTCCTTGCCCGACCGCCAACTGGCCTGCGCCCCTCTCGGTTCACCGGAAGGAAAGCGTTACCTGGCGGCCATGGCAGCGGCGGTCAACTTCGCCTGGGCCAATCGCCAGTTGATCACCCACTGGGTTCGCGAGGCCTTTCAGCGAACCTTCCGCAACCGCGACCTGCGGGTGACGGTGGTTTATGATGTGGCTCACAACGTGGCCAAGATCGAAGAACATAGCGTAGCGGGAAAGGTACGTCCACTCTGCGTCCATCGCAAAGGAGCGACCCGGGCTTTCCCAGCCGGACACCCTGAGCTGCCTGAAGCGTACCGGGGAGTTGGCCAGCCAGTCTTAGTCCCGGGAGACATGGGACGTTGCTCCTATGTCCTGGTGGGGACCGAGCGGGCTATGATGGAGAGTTTCGGCTCCACCTGCCACGGCGCAGGGAGAATGATGTCGCGCAGCGAGGCCAAGCAGCAGGTCACGGCCGGCGCCTTGCTGGCACGGTTAAGCGAGCAAGGCATCACAGTCCGGGCCGAGAACAAGCGAACTTTGATAGAGGAAGCCCCCGAGGCCTACAAAGACGTCGCCGCGGTGGTAGAAGCCACGGTCGGGGCTGGTCTTGCCCGCAAAGTCGCCAAGATGCGCCCGATCGGGGTGATCAAGGGCTAAGAAAAAGCAGATCACAGGGAGAGGTTCTTGTTGCCATGCATCTCAGGTGAAAATCATTGGTGCGTTGCTGGAGAATAATGATATTTCATGCTTTTAAAAAGAACAGGAGGGGTTTTCCCCTCCTGTTGGCGCAGGGATTGCAGGAATTGTTGCCTATTCTAGAAAGGTTTCCCGAAGACTAAGCTGCAGCCGTTTAGAATATCCTTGATCCAGTAGCCCGAAGTAGGTTGGAAGGATCCACCTGTAGTGACAATCTGGTAGGTTGCCCCGGTCCAACTGTAGAAAGGTCCTTTAATCCACCCGCTGGCCATGGCTGCCTCTAAACTTATACTTTCCGTACCTTTGCTCACGCTCACTAAAGCCCAAGGCACAGGCTGATGATAAGGGGTGCCGATCAGATTTGAGCCGGGGGATAGTGGAATCTCAGTTTGCGCCTGCCCATTCACCTGGCCACTAATCGTCAAAGTTTGAGCAAAAGGCGCATCCAGCCAGTAGCCGACTCCCAGTGCCAAAGTGATCTCGCTACGTCCGGCGTATCTTCCTTGCAGTGCATCCCAGCGGAACAAGGGCCATCCCGACGGGAAAACAGCCTCTGGGCTTGGATTATTCAGCGTCAGGGGAACGGCGATCATGTTCCAGCCGGCAGAGAGTTGATAGTACAGGATGGCATCGGGAGATACGCCAGAAATCGTGAAGTTACTATTCGAGGCATCGAAAACTGAGGGGTTGCTTAGACTGGTTGCTTTCACTCGGCAGGTCGTTGAGGTGGGCCCGGTGACAGTCCAATTGTAGGAACCGGCACTCACCGGCACTGAAGCAACGATAGCCTCGTTGTAGGAGGAGCCGCCATTGCGGGAGAGGGTGATGGCCAGGTTACCGGTGAGGTTACTGGAAATCCACGTGATAGTATGGCTGGAACCAACTATCCATGATTCCCAGCCATTGGGGGAGGAGACAGTGAGGGAAGGAGAGGGTGGGTTCACCGTCAGGGTAACCTCGATGATCTGTGGGCTGTTCTGGGTACCGCTGGCGCCTGTGATGACGATGTGGGCGTGGCAGGTGCCCTGACCCAGGCTGGCTGAACTGACTGAGACCTGGGCTACTGTATTGTTGCTAGTGTTGGAAGAGGGGTTGATGCTCAGCCAGCCACTTCCGCTCACATAGGAGATGATTGAACTCCAGCTGAGGGTGCCGCTGCCGCTGTTGGAGATGGTGACGTTCTGGGCGCCAGGACTCCCTCCTTGTTGGCAACCGAAATTGAGGGCAAGAGGGGAGACAGAGAGGGCGGGGGCAGGGACAGTGTTCACCGTTAGGGTAACTTCGATAGTCTGGGGACTATTCTGGGTGCCGCTGGCGCCTGTGATGACGATGTGGGCGTGGTAAGTTCCCTGAACCAGTCCTGCTGAACTCACTGAGACCTGGGCTGGTGTATTATTCCCTACTTGCGACGTTGGGTTAATGCTCATCCAACCGCCGCTGCCGGTAACATAGGAGATACTTGAATTCCAGCTAAGGTTCCCGCTTCCGTTGTTGGAGATGGTGACGATCTGAGCAGCAGGACTCCCCCCTTGTTGGCAGTTAAAACTAAGGGAGAGAGGGGAGACGAGGAGGGCAGGAGAGGGTGGGAACACCGCCAGGTCGATCTCAATGATCTGGGGGCTGTTCTGGGTTCCGCTGGCACCAGCTACGGTGATGTGAGCGTGGTAAGTGCTCGGGCTGAGGCCTGCTGAACTGACTGAGACCATGGCTGTTGAGTTGTTGCTTGTTTGGGAGGCAGGATTGATGCTCAGCCAGCCACTAACGTTCGCATAGGAGATGCTGGAACTCCAACTTAGGGTACCGACCCCGCTGTTGGAGATGGTTATGTTTTGGGAAGCAGGACTTTGACCTTGTTGGCAACTGAAGTTGAGAGAGAGGGGAGAGATGAGTAGGGAGGGAGAGGGCTGGTTCACCGTCAGGGTAACCTCGATGGTCTGGGGGCTGTTCTGGGTGCCGCTGGCACCCGTGATGACAATGTGGGCGTGGTAGGTTCCCTGGACCAGGCTGGCCGAACTGACTGAGACCAGGGCCGCTGTGTTGTTGTTACCAGGTTGCGAGGCCGGGTTAATGTTTAACCAGCCGCTACTGTTCGCATACGAGATGAGGGAACTCCAGCTGAGGGTGCCGCTGCCGCTGTTGGAGATGGTGACATTCTGGGCAGCAGGGCTCGCTCCTTGCTGGCAGCCGAAGGTGAGGGTAGTTGGGGAGATGAAGAGAGCGGGGGTGGGAGTGGTGCTCACCGTCAGGGTAACCTCGATGATCTGGGGGCTGTTCTGGGTGCCGCTACCACCCGTGATGGTGATGTGGGCATGGTAGGTTCCTTGCCCCAGGCTGGCCGAACTGACTGAGACCGGGGCTACCGTATTGTTGCTAGTGTTGGACGAGGGATTGATGCTAAGCCAGCCGCTACTGTTCGCATACGAGATGATGGAACTCCAGCTGAGGGTGCCGCTGCCGCTGTTGGAGATGGTGACATTCTGGGCGCCAGGACTCCCTCCTTGTTGGCAGTTGAAGGTGAGGGTAGTTGGGGAAATGAAGAGAGCGGGGGTGGGAGTGGTGCTCACCGTCAGGGTGACCTCGATGATCTGGGGGCTGTTTTGGGTGCCGCTGCCGCCCGTGATGGTGATGTGGGCATGGTAGGTTCCCTGGACCAGGGCTGCCGAACTCACTGAGACCTGGGCTGACGTGCTGTTCCCGCCCGGTTGCGATGTTGGATTAATGCTCAGCCAGCCACTTCCGCTCACATAGGAGATGATTGAACTCCAGCTGAGGGTACCGCTGCCGCTGTTGGAGATGGTGACATTCTGGGCGCCAGGACTCCCTCCTTGTTGGCAGTTGAAGGTGAGGGTAGTTGGGGAAATGAAGAGAGCGGGGGTGGGAGTGGTGCTCACCGTCAGGGTGACCTCGATGATCTGGGGGCTGTTTTGGGTGCCGCTGCCGCCCGTGATGGTGATGTGGGCATGGTAGGTTCCCTGGACCAGGGCTGCCGAACTCACTGAGACCTGGGCTGACGTGCTGTTCCCGCCCGGTTGCGATGTTGGATTAATGCTCAGCCAGCCACTTCCGCTCACATAGGAGATGATTGAACTCCAGCTGAGGGTACCGCTGCCGCTGTTGGAGATGGTGACATTCTGGGCGCCAGGACTCCCTCCTTGTTGGCAGTTGAAGGTGAGGGTAGTTGGGGAAATGAAGAGAGCGGGGGTGGGGGTTAGGAATGCATTCAAGAATTCATCCCAGTGGGTATTCGAGCAAAAAGAAAAATTACTTGAATTATAGTCAGAATAGCCAGCACTATTCGATGTTTGAGGAAAATATATGGAAAGACCGTAAGTACCTGCATCAAAATTAAAAATAACTGGAGGACTATTGGTTCCTCCGTTGGTGCCATTTTGATGATCCTCAAACAGGATTAGGTTCCCCCCGCTGTTCCCCATGGCCGTTAGCACATTGGTAGCAGCGTTACGCACAGCTTGTATTGTGACATGATCCCAAATCTCCGTGCAAAGATCTCGAAGATCTAGAAATAAATTGGAAACATTCATAGTCCATGTAGCGTCTGTTCGAGCAAACTTTTGAGAATCAGTTCTTGCCATGACGAGGTCGCCGCGAATGAGCTCCATATTGGCGATGAGGTTTGTAGCCAAAGCATCTACGGCAGTTGCAACCGTTCCAATCTGGGAAGATTGGATTACTGACACAGTGCCTCCATACTCAGCCTCAGATGGGCCATTGAGATTCCTCACCCAGTTGATGTAAGCTGTTGCGGCTCCAACAGCTAAGGTATTCGGTTCGGTGTTTGCGGTAATATCGTCTAAATAATTTCTCTCGAAGCTAATTCCGGAGGAAGCCCACCCTTGATTTTCGCTTCCGAATACAAAATTGCAGGCGTTTCGGACCTCGTAGTTGATTTCGAGCATTTGCATTAAGCAGGCGTCTAAATGAAGAACATCCAGGTTTCTACCGATCTTTTGCTTAAAATGAGTAGAAACTTGGCCCAATTCTCCAACAGAAAGGTAATCACCAGTTTCATCCCCGCACATTCTATCAGGCTCGTAAATGGGGCGTTGTTGATTTATGATGGAAGAGTTAGCACTGGTTGGGTCGGTTCCAGCACCATGATCTTGAAGAACAAGAAGGTAGTGTTCTGCATTTTGTCTTGTTGAAACAAAGTCAACCAAGGCATTCACTGACGCGGGATCCCCAGAGTTAATTTCGTTTAAAGGTAATCCAATTTGTGTTGGTGTCCATGCGTCTACATTAAGCGCATAACCATTTTGCCAATCGCCATTGTTTTTCATTCTATAGATTCTGTCTGGTGTGGTTCCGGAATGATCCCACATTACATAAGCTACAAAGTTGGTATTGGCGGCTTGGGAGGCTATACTTTGAAATTTTGCTCCAATAGCATCCTCTAGACTGCCACCATTACACATATAATAGATAAACACCCAGTTTGTAGCGGCCGCGGAAATGGTGAAATAGTTATCGCTCGTATCAGAGACAATACCGCCACTGTAATACCCCAGGATCTTGACCTTGCACTGCGTCGAGTTAATCCCTGGCGGCAAGGTCCATGAGTACGAACCAGCGCTTGGAGTGGGCGAGGCGATGTAGTAGGGCCAGCTGGTACCCCCGTCAGTTGTTAATTGCAGGTCGATGCTGGAGAAGTTCCCGGAAGTAGTCCAACGGATTGTTTGGGTGCCCCCCGCAGGCCAATTCTCCCCTCCGTTAGGAGCGACAATGGCCACAGTAGGATCCGGCGCAACGCCTGGGATTCGCAACCAACCAAGGGTTGGATACCCATTTCCGATCCCGTCTGGCACAGTATAGGTACCATTGCTATTCCTCGCAAGCGTTCGGTATTAATCGACATCACGTGCATCATTAAAGCAGTTTTGCTGACAAATGCGGATACTCATTGAACCAGGAGCCAAGTCAACTGATCGGACAATTGCAACGTGGCCATATTGCCCTGAAGGGTCATCAAAGACAATTATATCTCCGACAGCAGGAGGAGTAGTGCTCAGCCCATTTGGGTACCCAATCAGCCCCTTTGCGTCTCGATTGGTCCAATAAGTTCGAGCATTACCACTGCCGAGATCCTTGGCATATTTCAGCAAATAGTACCTATTAACATATTCCACACATTGCCACATCATACCCGTAGGAATATAGCGGAAGCTTCCGCATGTTGTTTCTCCATTTGAATAAACCGTCACACCATTGAAGCTACCAAGATTATCACCCCATGTAAGTTCCTTATAATTTAGAGAATAGGTTTTTTCTTGACCTGCATTTACATATGTTCTAATTCTTAGATAATACCAACCAGTATAAAGAGGAGCAAAGGAAATTCTGAAGCAGTTGCCCATGCCGTAGTCACCAGGCTTATCGCCCGGATATGGCTCCCAAATAAGGTTTCCTGAACTATCCCAGATGCCCGCATATGTTGAAGGCCCAGATGTGCTGCCAATTGTGTCAAACTTATAACATTTTGTTGGAGGATTACTTCCTTCCAGGAGTACTTTCACCCAATCATATGTATCCTTCGTTCCATTGGTGTAGACTGCACCAAGCGTGTGCGGACCATGAGTTTGTGGAGTACGTGATATCGAGGGCAGGGGGATTGCCCCAGCAAGAGTATCGTCATTGGGATCCCATTGATCCTTTACGATATTGACTTGAGAATCAAATACTCCACGATCATCTGCAGAGGCAGCAGTCAACGAAATGTAGTTTAGAGGGAAAACAAAGCAAATTGTCAATAATACCAAGATAAGCAAATTACTAGCTTTCATTTTCTCCGTTCCCTTCCTGTTTGTAGTTTCTTCCCCCCCAATGGGGGTAAGCGGTTTGGACGTCGGTTACGGTCAGGCGCTTCTGGCCGGCGCCATTGGCGTTCATCAGGTAGATCTCGGCCTTGCCGTCCCGTTCCGAGGTGAAGCAAAGCTGGGTTCCATCCGGGGACCAATTCGGGTAATAGTCGGCTGCGTCGTTGTTAGCGAGACAAAGGGGACTGGATCCGTCCGCGTTCATCACATAGATCTCGGGGTTCCCGTCGCGGTCGGAGGTGAAGGCAATATTCATTCCGTCCGGGGACCACTTCGGCGAGCTTCGGTAATAGGTGTCAACGGCAGTCGTAATATCGACGGAATCGACAATCGAAAATGTGACACCCGCGCAGATCTGCACACAGGGTATTCTCTCTCCCAAAGGAGAATACCGATCATGCTACGCAAGGAGGACACCAT
>Ga0247841_10001154_pt1 | contig 62101 bp, 54 predicted proteins | sample LaCruzMarch2015__2_FD_192410 | JGI IMG/M metagenome (GOLD analysis project Ga0247841, IMG submission 192410) | Freshwater microbial communities from meromictic Lake La Cruz, Castile-La Mancha, Spain - LaCruzMarch2015_18m | ecosystem: Environmental > Aquatic > Freshwater > Lake | place: Spain...
TCCGCTCCCGGGTCTTCTCATCCATCCCCGTACCGGTATCGGTGACCGATATTTTCACATATCTCCCCGATTTGATGGCGTAGAGAACCGCCTGTTCATCACTCAACAGAACATCCTCCGTCTCCAGATAGAGCTCCCCACCCCCCGGCATCGCCTGCCAGGCATTCACGTACAGATTCATGAACACCTGCTCCATCTGTCCCCGATCCACCTCCACGCTCCGGAGATCCTTCCCGTATTTTCGGTAGATGGAGATCTCCTTTTTGGTTCTCCCGAACATCGAGGAGCTCTTTTCCAGGATGTCGTTCATATCGGCGGGCTTCACCTCATATCTTCCCCCGCGGGCAAACCCCAGCAACTGTCTGGTCAAATCCGCCCCGCTCTGCACCTGCTCCTCAATCCGCTTGAGCCGTTCATAATGGGGATGGGAGGGATCCAGATCCAGCAACGTCAGCGATGCATACCCCTGAATCCCCATCAGCAGATTGTTGAAGTCGTGCGCGATGCCGCCCGCCAACGTGCCCATGGCCTCCATCTTCTGGGCATGATTGAGCTTTTTTTCCATATCTCTCAGTTCCGTAATGTCCTTCATTGTACCCACGACGCCGATGATGTGGCCCTTCGAGTTTCGATTGAAGGCGCTGTTCATGTTGAACACCCGTTCGGTTCCGTCCTTGGCCAGCAGAACCCCGATGTGATTATGAACGTTATTGCGATCGTCCCGAACGACTTTGAGTAGCTTTCTGTAGACTCTCCTGTCCCCTTCCCTCGCAAAATCGGTGAAATAACGCCCCAGCAAGTCTTCTTCGCCATGCCCTAAAACCCGCTTCCAGGAGGGATTCACATAAGTGATGGTTCCTTCAAGATTCACGGTGTAGATAATATCCGGCGCGTTTTCACTCAAGGCACGGAAACGCTCCTCGCTTTCCCGTAGCTCCTCCTCCGCCCGCTTGCGCTCGGTGATGTCTTTGGATGAGCAGATCGCAGAAACAACCTCCCCCCCCGTGTCTTTGATCGGAGTAATCGTAGTCACATAATACCGGTCACCGTCTGCCCGTGGGACGCGCACCTCGACAGCCTTCTCCTCCCCCGTGTGAAAGACCTGGCTCAGGGACGCGAAGCGCTTGTCCGCCTCCGCCTTGGGAAAGACGTCCCAGATTCTCTTGCCGATGATCTCCTGAACCGGCTTGCCGGTCCCCTTGGCGAAGGCTTGGTTGACATACTTGTATTGGCCTTCCGGTGAGAAGGAAAATATGGGGTCGGATGATTCTTCAAGAAGGATGCGGTGCTTCTCCTCGCTTTCCCGCAGCTCCTCCTCCGCCCGCTTGCGCTCGGTGATGTCCAGGGCTGTGAAAGTGACCCCTCTTGCAAGGTCATTGGGATCGAGCGGGGTTGAGCTCAGGATAATATGGATGACCGTTCCGTCTTTTTTCTTCCAGCGTGTTTCCACCGTCCCGACATTCTTTTCACCGATTTGACGATACTTTTCCTGTCCCACATATTCATAGTCCTCCTGGGTGGGATAGAGCATCCGGGCGTCCCGCCCCAGAAGTTCCTCGCGCGAATATCCCGTCATCGCACACAGCATATCGTTGGCTTCCCAAAGAACCCTTTTGATGACCATACCGATACCGACAGGAGCGGCACGGAAGATGCTCAACATTTTGATTCCCTGTTCCCGATAAGCCTCCTCCGCCCGCTTGCGCTCGGTGATATCCTCAACCACGACGATGTTACAACCCGATTTCTCCCCCGGTTTCCAGGGATGCGATACCGTGATATTCACCCAGATGGCTGTCCCGTCCTTCGAGATGTATCTCTTCTCCAGAGTGTAGTGCCCGATTTCTCCGGCCAGCAGCAGCGCCGATTTTTCCTCATGTAACTGAAGATCATCCGGATGCGTGATGGCCAGGTAGGTGGTGGCAAGCAGTTCCTCCTCCGTCCTGCCGACAAGTTCGCAAAGCCGCCGGTTGACCGTGAGAAAACGGCCCGTGATGTTCTCGATCTCAGCCACACCCACCGCCACCTGCTCAAAAAGGGTGCGGTACCGCGCCTCGCTCTCCCGCAACTCCTCCTCCACCTTTTTGCGCTCTGGCTCCGACTGCTCCAGTTCTCGGATTCTCTGTTTTAAGACGTATATCTCTTCGATCATTTCGGTATTTGTACCGGATGGGTCGTTCATCTGATGCCCCCTGCCATGACAACCATTTTCGTTTGCAAAGAAAGACGGGTGGTATGGATACGTGACGCATTTGACCGCATAAAAGTTACCGGATACCTCCCCGGATGTCAAATGGAATATAGGCCATCCGATACGGTTTGCCATCTGCTGTCATCAGCTTTCCCCGACGCCGCCTGATTGCGGAGCATACCATCATCCCTAAGGCGTCGATTTCAACGGGTGCAGCAGATCGACCCCGGAATACGGTGCCACATTCACACTTGAAAAATACAAGATTCTCGCGTATCTGTTAGCATTATTCCGTCTGATTCCGGACCCGCCTTCGGGTGTTATGAAGAACGCATCAATGGAGGGTACCCTGGATGGAAAAAGAGAGCCATCGAGGGTTCCGCCGACCTGACCGGAAGCGCAACCCGCAAGCCCCGCCCTGTGGCGGGGATAAGGGGCGCAATGAAAAACAGACATCTTCCTTGCCGGGAAGCTCCCCGCCTTGTGGGCGGAGAGCTTCCCAAGCGAATTTCGAGGGCGTCATGATGACTGATCTGCTGGTAATGGTGCTGGCGATAGCACTGCTTTGCGCCGGTTTCTTCTTGTACCGGATGTACCGGAACCGGGACCTCCCCCCCAAAGGGGGGATTCGCGTCGCCACCCGGCCGGACCGCCAATCAGCCATCCGTTCGTCGTCCAAGGACCTGTCTCTGCGCGAGGGGATGGATCAGACGGTTGAAAGCTCGTCCTTTCCCGCGCCCGGTGGTGTAGACGAAAGCGCTCAAACTCTTCAGGCATGCCTGAAGAATGGGATGGCCCTGATCTTTTCCGGTGAAGCCATCCCGCGGGAAAAAGCATTGCCGCTGCTCAGGATTGATGATGTTCGCGACGATGTCCGCGAGCGTGTCTCATCCCACATTGTTTCGTTAAAGAATTTTGACACCGTATATCAGTTGCAGAGGATCATGGGCGATCCCAAGACAACCATGGCGGATCTCTCCCGGATGATTACCGGCAATCCCCTTTTATCGGCCAAAATCCTCCAGGTCGCCAACTCGGCCTATTACAGAATGGAGCAAAAGCTCAATTCCATCAGTCACGCCATCATGATTATTGGGATCGTTAACCTCAAAACGATCATCTATCACGAAGGGGTCCTTGAGGCCCTGAAAGAAAAAAGCTTCAGGAATGAACCCGCCATGCAGACCGTTTGGCAGCATGTCAACTATGCCTCCATCTACGCATCCTACATGCATTACCTGTTTGGCGGTCTGAATATGGGAAATCTGTTTACGCTGGGGCTCCTGCACGACATCGGAAAATTCATCATGATGAGGCTGACACCACTCCCGAAGAACGGCAACGAACCGCCCAGAGACTATTCACCGGACTGGACGATGATCGAGGAGGATGAAGTCTTCGGAATCAATCACGCTCTCGTCGGGCAGTTGGCGCTGCAACACTGGGGGCTATCCCAACTGATCGTCGAAACCGTGACCCTGCATCATGCCCCGGGTTATACTGCACCTGCCGATCTGGGACTGGATCGTGAATCTCTGCAATACCTGCTGGTCATGTTTCTGGCTGACCAGGCTGCGCGATTGTTTGCCGGCAGAGGCAGCGCCGACACCCGGGTGGACTGTTTGCATCCAGCCTACCACTGCCTGATCGACCAGAATAAATTGTCCCGGTTGATCGTTGACAAATCCCTCATGGGTCAGCTCCGCGAGGCGGAGGCGATTACAGGCATTTATGCTTAAATGACTTCCGATCCACGACCATTTTATAAAACGGCAATGACCATTATCCGGAGCTGCTATTCGTCTTGAACATGGACATGACGGATGCGAGTTCCTCGGAGAGTGCCGCATTCCGCTGCGTAACCGTGTTCATTTCGTTCACGGCCCGATTGATCTGATCGATCCCTTCCGACTGTTCCTGAGACGCATCGGCGATCCTGCCCATCAGAAGGACGACCCTCTTGGATGTGTCATTGACCACCTGGAAGACCTCGTTCGTCACCTTGACGTGGCTTTCTCCCGTATTCACCCGATTGATGATGTCTTCGATAAGTCCGGAGGTTCCCTTCGCCGCCTCCGTCGCACGCATCGCGAGATTTCTCACTTCGCCCGCGACGACCGCAAAACCGGCTCCGGCCTCTCCGGCGCGCGCCGCTTCCACGGCGGCATTGAGCGCAAGCAAATTCGTCTGAAAGGCGATCTCATCGATGCTTCTCACGATTTTTTGCGCCTGCGCGCTGGCGTCCGCGATTTCATTCATCGATATTGTCAGGTCCTTCATCGATCCATTGGCGTCGTCCGCAGCTTTGCTGCTCGCAGCCATCAGTTGATTCGCCTCTTTGGTGTTGGTTGCGTTCTGTTTCGTCATGGTTGCCGTCTCGTTGAGTGAAGCGGAGGTCTCTTCCAGAGCGGCGGCCTGCTCCGACGCGGACTCGGCGAGACTATGGGAAATGGTCAGGGATTTCCCCACCGCATTTTCCACCTTCGTTCGCATCGTATCAACGGACTGTGCAAGCTGCCCCATTTCATCCTGGGCGAGGATTTCAAGCCCCTGGGTCAGATCGCCCTCCGCAATCATCCCGACAACTTCATTCACCTTTCGGATCGTCGACAGCAGAAAACGGGTCATGAAGGCACTCGTCAGAACGGACAGCAGGATCGCCGTTACGAATACTGCAATAAAAATGATGAGTGTTGTTTTAAAACTCTGCATTGCATAATCAAATTTTTGACGGCTCAGCTTGCTTTCCAGATCCATAAGCCCTTGCAGATTTTGGTTGAGAATCTGAAATTTGTCGACTGCCGGCTTCATCATCGACGTGGCCAGATTGTAATCGGCCGCAGCCATATCCACAACCTGGATGACCGCTTTTTTATAATCGACAACCTGCTGCATGCAATTCTGGTACGTTTTCTTTTCCTCAGAGGTCAGGCTCTTTTTCATCACCCGCTCGATCAGATTCAGGTTGTCCTGGAGTGTGTTGATCTGTTGCTTGCCCAATTCCTCGACCAGCTTTGGGTCCGCGTTGACGGAGGAAAGGTTGAGCACCTGATAGATACTGGCATGAACACCTTTGATATCGCTCATGATCTTGGCGCTGTCCTGATACATCTGGAAGCGATCCTCGAAGATCTCGCGGATGATGGATTTCTGCTCATTGAGTCCCCGGTAGGAGACGATCCCGAGGATCAGCAGAAAAACAATGGCGACAAACGGCGAAAGCAACAGTTTCTTGTACATCTTGAGATCCAAAAATTGTTTGATCATGTTCCCCCCTCCCCTGCGACGCGGATGGCGCCGGCGGTCATAAAATAATCCCGCCGGCGCTATCGGTCATTTGTACGCCCCGCAACACACAACGATGTCGCCCGCCTTCTGAATGTAAGTCGTCTTCGGCTCCGGCTTTTTCGTTTGCGGATTCAGATACACATAATCAACCCAACCGGAACCCTTCGACTTCGCCATTGCCACGATTTCCTTGCGGAACATCTTCCCGTCATTGTCCGGAACGTCGATCAGATTTTTTCCGATCAGTTTCGGGTTTTTCGGGTGAGCAATGACAACGCCCTGAAGATCGTATGCGAATACATACATTTCTCCCTTGTCGAACGTCCCCTTGGCCGTACTCATCTCTGCAATCGCCTTCTCTTTTCCCTGAGATGCCACATACGCAACCGCCTTCTCCACCAGGGCCTTTGCATCATCTTTTTCGGAAGCATACGACAGACCTGCAAACAATCCAATTACAATCAAAACAACGATGGTTTTCTTCATGGCTCTCTCCTCTCCTTTTTCAATTTGTGAACAACCGTCATCCCCGCAGTTCCACTGCCCCCCTGGTTCACCTCCCCTCATTCCTGCTTTTTTCAACAATATCGGACAAGATTTCACCTATCTTTCGTTACGGTGAATAACCGATGGTAATTTTGAAAAACCACTCTTTAGTCCGTATTATCGGATGAAACAGGGGAAACTTTAGAATTTATTTTGCAGCTCACCGGCGCAGACCGGAACCGGCGTCTTCCTGCTTCGCCTGATCAGACCCGCCGTTTGCCTGTTGAACTGCCGGAGTATGCGGAATGTCGCACCGTTTTGTGACGGACCGGGGAAAGAACCCTTCAAGCCTCCCGCCGGGAGGCGTCAGACGGGTCAGGTGCCGCCGAACAGGGGAACGGCGCCGCGCAGGGAGACCTCTCCCAGGAAACCGATCGTGACCTTCCCGTCATCCACGATCACGGGAACCTGTTCCCTTCCCCCGGTCAGACAGAGCATCTCCTGCCGTTTTTCCGGATTTTCATCGACATTGAAAAAGACCGCCCGCTTCCCGTAGGCCGACCTGGCCTGTTTCGCGAAGGGTCAGGTCTCCGTCCCGTAGATGATGATTTTTTTCGCCATGACACAACACCTCCTCTATGAATGACCTTTGATCATCACCGGCTTCACAGCCTGAACCTTGATGCTGGCAATGGATGAACTGATTTCCGCGACCTGCTCCTCCGGGTGATCCGCCTGGCCGAAGCGTTCCTGCACTGCGGGATGATCGAGGAGATCGCTTATGGGGAAGGTGGTTTCGCCGATGATTTGAATATCCTCGAAACCGGCCTCGCGGATCGCCCGGAGATAATCCTCTTTCATCACGGCGCCGGCAACGCAGCCGACATAGGCCTCGATGGATTCTCTCAGCGCCGCAGACAGACGGTTCAGCAGCACGATATCGGAGACCATCATCCGGCCGCCCGGCTTGAGAACCCGGAAGGCCTCCCGGAAGACCCGCTCCTTGTCGGGGGAGAGGTTGATCACGCAATTCGAGATGATGACATCAGCGATATGGTCGGCGACCGGAAGATTCTCGATCTCCCCCAGACGGAACTCCACATTTCCATAGTCGCCCTTCCGGCCGTTTCCCCGCGCCTTGTCGACCATCTCCGGCGTCATGTCCACACCGATCACCTGCCCGCTTTTCCCTACGGCTCGGGCAGCGAGAAAGGCATCAAAACCGGCGCCGGACCCCAGGTCGATCACCGTTTGGCCCTCCTTCAGGGACGCCAACGCCACCGGATTACCACAGCCCAGGCCGAGGTTCGCCCCCTCCGGGACGCTCTGCATCTCCTCCGGGCTGTAACCGACCCCTCGGCTGATCTTTTCCACCGGACTCCCGCCGCCGCAGCAGGATGCACCGGGAAGGCAGCAGCTTCCTGAATTCTTCGCGATCTCTCCGTAACCATCCCGGACGGCCTTCCTGATTTCTCCCTGTTCCATCGTTTCATTCCTCCCTTTCAGATGCGTTGCCGATCGCCCCCGAAGCCACGATTCGGCAGCATATTCGTCGATCATTCTACGAACCGGATCCCCCCTCCCGCATGACCGGGCCGAGAAACTCCCTCACCCGCTCGGCGAGGTTGTCGGCCTTGATCAGGGAAAGGCAGCAGATCTCTCCGTCCTTCTCCCAACTGACCACCGCCATCTTGTCCCCCGCCTTGATGTTCGCCCTGTCCCTCAATTCCTTTGGAAGAACCATCTGGCCGCGCTCATCGACGCCGAGAAGCGCCTCGACACGGCAGCAGCTCATGCCCGCGCTCCCACCCTCGCAGCAGGACGCCTTTGAATCGGTCTTCTCCATTGCAAAAACCTCCCTTCGCATTATTTTCTGATTAAATTGATAATTCAGCATTATCAGATTAATCTGATTATAATGATAGAAAGGGGTATTGTCAAGGGCTCCGGTAATAAAAAAGGGCAATCACTACCGGTCAGAAGTGTTTTTTGACGCGGGCTCTCAGGCTTTCCAGCAGGTCGTAGCGGGTGAGGTCATAATAGATCGGGGTGATGGTGATCATCCCCCGCTTCAGGGCGCTGGCGTCCGTATCGTCCTGCTCCTGCAAGGGAAGATCCGTCTCGCCGGCCAGCCAGTAGTAGGTTTTGTCGCGCGGATCGACCCTTTTGTCGAAGCTCTCCATCAGGCGCGCCCTACCCTGTCTTGCCACGACAACGCCCCGGATCTCCCCTTCCGGAACCGCCGGGACATTCACGTTCAGCGCGACATTCGGCAGCGGATTTTCGAGGATAAAGGCGGCCATCTTCCGGGCAAACCGTGCGGCCGCCGTATAGTCCGCATCCTCATGCGTATCAAGTGAAATCGCGAGCGACGGCACCCCCAGGATCGCCGCCTCCGTTGCTGCGGAGACGGTCCCCGAATAGAGGACATTGATCCCCACGTTCGCCCCACGGTTGATCCCGGAGACGACCAGGTCCACCGGCCCCTCCGCCAGCTCGCCCAAGCCGATCTTGACGCAATCGGCCGGCGTCCCGAGAACGGCATAGCCGAGGAAACCCCCGTTCTTCCGGGCCTTCCGGACCATCAGCGGCCGGGAGATCGTGATCGCGTGGCCGACGGCGCTCTGCTCGACCTCGGGCGCCACGATGAGACACTCCGCATCCCGGGAGAGCTCCCGATAGAGGGTTAGAAGCCCCCGCGCATATATCCCGTCGTCGTTGGTCAGCAGAAAACGCTTCGCCATCCTTTTTCACCTCCAAGATCCGGACTCTTTATACCATATCGGAACCCGTCGTCGATAAAAAAAGCCCGGGCATCCGCGAGGGACACCCGGGCCAATCGGTCTCAAACAAAATTTACTTCTTCACATCCTCGAAATCGGCATCGACCACATCGTCATCCTTCTTGCCGTCGGCCTGCGCACCCGGCCCGGCGTCCGCCCCCGGCTGGGGACCGGCGCCCGCCTGCTGCTGTGCGGTTTTGGCGTACATCGCCTCGGCCAGCTTATGGGAGGCGTTGGTCAGCTCCTCCTGGGCCGATTTGATCGCCTCAAGGTCGTCGCCCTCGATGGTCTTCCTCACCTTGGCGATGCCCTCCTCGATCTTTGCCTTTTCAGCGGCATCGACCTTATCACCGAACTCCTTGACGTTTTTCTCCACGCTGTAGGCCAGCGCATCGGCGTGGTTTCTCGCCTCAATGAGTTCCTTTTTCTTCTTATCATCCTCGGCGTGGGCGTCGGCATCCTTCACCAGTTTCTTGATTTCCTCCTCCGACAGACCGCTGGAGGCGGTGATCTTGATGCTCTGTTCCTTGCCGGTTCCCAGATCCTTCGCCGAGACGTGCACAATGCCGTTCGCGTCGATGTCGAAAGTCACTTCGATCTGGGGTACGCCGCGCGGCGCCGCGGGGATCCCCACCAGTTCGAACCGTCCGAGCGTCCGGTTGTCGCCCGCCATGGACCGCTCCCCCTGGAGGACATGGATGCTCACCGCCGGCTGATTGTCCGCCGCCGTCGAGAAGACCTGACTCTTCTTGGTCGGGATGGTCGTGTTCTTCTCAATCAGCCGCGTCATAACACCGCCGAGCGTCTCGATACCGAGGGACAGAGGCGTCACATCGAGGAGCAGGACATCCTTCACGTCGCCGGTCAGGACGCCGCCCTGGATCGCCGCGCCGACCGCGACCACCTCGTCCGGGTTCACCCCCCGGTTGGGCTCCTTCCCGAAGATCTCCTTGACCTTTTGCTGGACACGGGGCATCCGGGTCATCCCGCCGACAAGGATCACCTCATCGATTTCGGCCGGGGTCAGCTTCGCGTCCTTCATCGCCGTCAGGCAGGGCGGAACCATTTTTTCGATCAGATCCTCGACAATGGCCTCCAGCTTCGCCCGGGTCAATTTGATGTTCAAGTGCTTCGGCCCCGAGGCGTCGGCCGTGATGAAGGGGAGGTTCACGTCCGTCTCCATCGCGCTGGAGAGTTCCATCTTCGCCTTCTCCGCCGCCTCCTTGATCCGCTGAAGGGCCATCTTGTCCTTCCGGATGTCGATCCCCTGGTCCTTCTTGAATTCGGTGGCCAGATACTCGATCAGCCGCTGGTCGAAATCCTCGCCGCCCAGGTGGGTGTCGCCGTTCGTGGATTTGACCTCGAAAACCCCATCCCCCAGTTCCAGGATCGAGATGTCGAACGTCCCGCCACCCAGGTCGAAGACGGCGATCTTCTCATCCTTCTTCTTGTCCAGGCCGTAGGCCAGGGCCGCCGCCGTCGGCTCGTTGATGATCCGCAGCACGTTGAGTCCCGCGATCTTGCCGGCATCCTTCGTTGCCTGCCGCTGGGAGTCGTTGAAGTATGCGGGTACGGTGATGACCGCGTCGGTGATCTTCTCTCCCAGGTAATCATCTGCGGTCTGCTTCATCTTCGTCAGGATCATCGAGGAGATCTCCGCCGGGCTGTAGTTCTTCCCCCGGATCGTCACCTGCGCGTCGCCGTTTCCGGCCTCCGTGATCTTAAACGGGCTGACCGTCTTGTCGTACTGCACCTCTTTCGAATTATATTTTCTCCCGATGAGCCGCTTGATCGCGTAGACGGTATTCTCCGAGTTGGTGACGGCCTGCCTCTTGGCCACCTGCCCCACCTGCCGCTCCCCGTTCTCCGTAAAGGCCACCATCGAGGGGGTCGTCCGATTTCCCTCCTGGTTCGCAATCACGACGGGATCACCGCCTTCCATCACCGCGACGCACGAGTTCGTTGTTCCCAGATCAATTCCGATAATCTTTCCCATAATAACCGTTCCTCCTTCTTAATTATTCTTGACGGCTTCGTAAAAAGCCCGGATGCTGCGTTGCGCTTCATCCCTCCCCGGCTTTCGCCGGGGCAGGCTTATTGCGGCGTACTGGAAAGTACGCCTCGTTCCTCATGATTCGCGCGCCTTGCCTGCGACCTTTTTACGAAGCCGTCCCATTTTCGCAATTATTTTCCCGGTCACCGCCCATCGAGGGGCGTTTGCAAACGGATACCTTCGCCGGCCGGAGCAGCCTGCCGTTGAGCAGATACCCCCGCTCAAACTCTCCGACCACCTGGCTATCCTCATGCTGGGCACTCTCCACCTGCATCATCGCCTCGTGGATATGGGGATCGAAACCCTTTCCCGCCGTATCAATCATCTCCACCCCATGCTTCTGCAGACAACCGAGGAGTTGTCCCTGAAGCAGCTTGAGCCCCTTTCTGAAAGCATCAAAGTCTTCAGAATTGCAGGCATGTTCCAGAGCCCTGTCCATTCCGTCGACAAGCGGCAGGATGTCCCGGAGCAGATTCTCATTACCATATTGAATCGCGTCCGCCTTCTCCCGGGCCGCACGTTTCCGGTAATTGTCGAGCTCGGCGATGGCACGCACATATTTGTCGTAATTTTCCGCGGCCTTTTCATCCGCTTCCTGAAGTTTCACCATCAACTCTTCCACCTGATCCCTCTTTGCAGGAACCTCCGCCCCCGGCTCACCTGCCGTTGCCTTCGCTTCCCCGGCCCTCCTTGAAAGGCCTTCGCTGATCTCCACCGTATCCTTTTTCACCTTTGCAACCATGACTCTCCTATTTCATATCCGGTCTCTGGAAGAGTTTGAAATCAACCATCTCACAGATCACGTGTCCCACCGTGATATGCACCTCCTGGATGCGGGGGGTGCTGGTGGAAGAAACATTCAGGGCGTGATCCGCAATCTTCGCCACATCGCCGCCGTCCCGTCCGGTCAGACCGATCGTGACCATTCCGATCTTTTTGGCCGCCTCCAGCCCCTTGACCACGTTCAGGGAGGTCCCGCTGGTGGTCATTCCCCACGCGATATCGCCCTTCCGGCCGATGGCCCGGATCTGTTTGCTGAAGATCTCCGCAAAGTCGTAGTCATTCCCGATGCTGGTAATAATCGACGTATCGGTCGTCAGCGCAATGGCGGGAAGGGGCGGCCGCTCGATGACGAACCGGTTCACAAATTCCGCCGCGAGGTGCTGGGCGTCCGCCGCGGACCCGCCGTTTCCGAACAACAGGATCTTATTGCCCGCCTTCAGCGCCGTCGTTACCGCCCCGACCACGGCCACGATCCGGTTGAGGTTTTCGTTGACGAAAACCTCCTTGACCTGACTCGACTCCCGAAATATCTTAATGATGTAATCTTCCATCGCTTTTTTCCCGGTATTTTGAACATATCCCTAAAACCGCGCCTAATATAAGAATCGGCCCGGACCCTGTCAAGGGAGGCCGGACGATTTATTCCCCGCCTACAAGGCAGGGCTTATTGACGGATCCCGAATTGTATGACAGATTGAAAACAGACCGGCGCTCCAGTTATTACTCAGGCAATTTTATATATAATGTCATGCCGGACCCCGTATCAGGTACGGGGCAGGCCTGATCCGGCATCCAGTCTAATTTATTCTGGATTCCGGCTTTCGCCGGAATGACGACTTTGGGATGTATTATTGCCGGAGTAATAAAGTAGCCATCTTAACGGTTCCACCGAGGCACATTCTGCAGACAAACGGCAATAAAGAGAAACTTTACATTCCCAGGCAGCGGCTGAAAACAAGGCTTATCGCGGCGCTGGGAAGCTATCTGGTGTGGTTTGTCATGCACCTGCTTTTTCTCACCTGTAAAAAACAGATCTTCGGACAGGATGTTTGGGATGGGCAAATGCGAAAGAACGGCGGCAAAACGCTTGGCGCCGGCTGGCATCGTGGCATAATCTATATCATCTTCCACTTCAGGAATATTGGCGGCGCCATCATGACCAGCCGCAGTGAGGATGGAGAGCTCGGCGCCCGGTTGATTAAACGTTTTGGCTACACCAGTCCGCGCGGCAGTAACACCACCGGAGGTCAGGAGGCGCTCGATGAATTCGTCAATTCGGTAAATTCGGGAAAACCGGGTGGGTTGGCCGTCGACGCACCGAAAGGTCCCCCCTACATCTCCAAGCACGGGATCATCGCCGCCGCGGCCCGGACCGGCGCCGCCATCTGCCCCTTCAGTTGGTATGCCGAACCCAATATCCGCATCGGCAGTTGGGATCGCACCATGATCCCCAAGCCATTCTGCAAACTGGTGGCGGTCTTCGACCGCGAGCCGATCCTCGTCCCGCCGGACGCCGGATACGAGCGCCGGGAGGAACTGCGCCGGGAACTGGATAACCGGCTAAACCGCTTGACATATCAGACCGACCATTGGTTCGAGCGTTGCAACCAATACGCGGACCCGCGCGACATCCCCGTCCCGGAGCCTGTTCCACCCCCCTACCATCCGCCGAAGAAAAAAAAGACGAAAATGCCGGATGTCAAACCGCTATCAATAATGTGATTCCCTCGATATTTATGATATAGAGAACCCGCGATGCGGACATTTCGGCCGACGGATGTAGGGTTGAAATGCTGTGGAACCGTCGGAAAGCCGGGTGAGGATCTCATGCCTGTAGAAAAGACGAGAGCAACGGGTATTATCCTGACATGCGTGGGCAGCATTCCGCTGTTTATCCGCAAGGCATTCTTTCAATCCATCATGACGCTTTTCTATCATCTGTCAGCAAAGCATCGCCTTATCGCCCTGCATAATCTCCATTGCGCCTTTCCGGAGAAGGAGATGGATGAAATCATCAAGATTGCCAAGGGTGTTTACCGCAATATCGCCATTACAGCGGCGGAGTTCTTCAGTATGCCGTCCATCACCCGGGAGAACGTCCATGAATGGGCCGAAATGGAAGGTCTGGAGCATTTTGAAGAGGGGGTTGCCCGGGGCAAGGGACTTCTCACGATTATTGCCCATTTCGGCAACTGGGAGTTGATGCCTGTAACCTTCCCCTTTTTCCTCAGGTTCCCCGCCAAGACCTCATATATCGTCTATCGTCCTCTCGACAGCCCCGTCCTCGATAACATGGTCGAATATGTGCGGACGATCAACGGCCATGAAATGATCCCGAAAGGGGGCTCCGGCAAACGAATCATGACCCTGCTCAAGGAGAACCATGCCATTGCAATCCTGAGCGATCAGAACGTGTCCGCCCGGGAGGGGGTCTTTGTCGATTTCTTTGGTCGCCCTGCCTGTACGGGTGTGGGACTTGCCGTCCTGGCCCTGCGGTCCCGGGCGCCGATCCTCCCCATGTTTATGGCGCGGCAGAAATCGGGAAAGTACAAGTTCATCATGAAGCCCCTGATCGAGATATCCGAAACCGGGGACTATGAGAGAGATATCCTCGAGAATACACAACGTTTCACCAAGGTGGTGGAAGATGTCGTCCGGGAATATCCGGATCAGTGGTTCTGGATCCACCAGCGCTGGAAAACGAAAAAGTGTCAGATCGGGATGGAATAGGTGATGGTGCTGCCGACAGGTGACGGCGAGAGATCCGTCGGACCTTGATGTAATCCCTCTTCAAATCAAAAACAGACATTCCCCTCAGGAATGGACGGAGAAGGCGTCTGCGTTGCGGTTCCGGTCGCGGAGTTCGGCGCTCTTGCCCCGGTTCCAGCCGGAGACCCAGCTCATATACTGGGTGATCCGGGCAAGGCCGTCCACATCCGCAGAACCGCAATGGCTGCATTTCTCAAGGAGTCCCCGCAGGGTGGCGCCGCAGCCGACGCAGGAGGTGAACTCGGGGGAAAAGACGATCTGGTTGCTTTGGGTCTCGCTAAACGCCCGGACGACCAGGGCGGCCAGGACACCCGCAGGGGGCTCGGCGGCCCCCAGTTCGATGTGGGTCACGGCCCCCGCCTGGAAGAAGGGGTGGAAGCGTCCCTCCATCCGGATCCGCGTCAGCGGATCGACCGGCGCCGCGGGGTGCAGATGGGTTGAATTCGTGTAGTAGATCTCCCCTTTGGCAAGATCGCCCCGGACGTAGCGGCCCGGCAGCGGGGAGAACTGCTTCAGGTCGAGACGGGCGAAACGGTAGGCGGTCGTTTCCGCGGGGGTCTGTTCCAGGATCAATTTCATCCCGTGGACGTAGCCAAGCCTCTCGGCCTCCTTCCGGATATGGCCGATGACCGAATGGCCCCAGGCCAGGGCCTCTTCCGATTCGTGAAGCTGCCGTCCCTTGCGGATCTGGACGAGTTCGTTGAGTCCCGTCACCCCGATGAGATAGGTCGCATCCCTCATTCCGAGATAGGGAGACCCGTCGTTTTGCATCGCCAGCATCGCGAGCGGCCCGGCATCGCCCAGGGAGAGCAGCTTTTCGATGAAGCCGCGCTTCTGGATGTGGGCCTGGACCGCGAGCCCCATCACCTCGTCCAAGAGGGAAAAAAGTTTACCGTCGTCGCTTTCCCAGGCCCGGTATCCGAGGCGGGGCAGGTTGAGGGTGACGTTCTGGATCGATGCGCATCTCCTTTTCCAGGGCTCGACATTTCCCGCTATCTCCCCCTCCGGGTCCATACAGCCGCAGGAGGCGATGCGGACGCCCTGCTCCCGATCCAGAACGATGCAGGGATTCCCCTTCGCCGCGGCGACGCCGCAGACCTCCTCCAGAAACTCCCTATGACCGGGGGTCCGGAAAAATTCGTCCGTGATGTGGAGAATCGGCCGCGGAAAGATGAACGGCTTCTCGGTGGCGTCTCCCTGACGGTAAACCGTCATAAGCGCCCGGGCAAAACGCCGGGCCTCCTCCCCGTACTCCCGGAAGGTCCGGCCGATGGGCCTTCCGCCGGGACCGACCGCGGGCAGATCCGCCAGAGATGCAGGAACCTCCCAGCAAAGATGGATGTCGGTGAAGATCGCCTGTCCCCCCCGGGCGGAGGTGAGCTGGGAGAATTCATAGATCAGCATCTGGGCGAACTGCTCGACCTCCCGCTCCCCCATCCCCGTCAGGTAGGGGGCGAAGGAAAGGTTGACCGCATCCCAGCCGATCACGCCGGCGAAGTGCCCCCGGAGCGCGGAGGCAAAACGGACCATGTGGGCCAGCAGCACCTCCGCATGACGCGCGGGACCTGCGACCGTCACGGAATGGGGGAGTTTCAGACCAAACCGCTTGAGGTACTCGAGCGACTGGCAAACGCTGTAGGGGCGGTCGATGTATCCAAGGCCGTGGAGGTGAATATCGCCCAGGACATGGGCGTCGCCCACCTCCCGGGAGAAGACATCGTGGAGGGCGTATTCCCGCTTGATCCCCTCGACCAGGGCCAGACTCGTCCCCTCGGGGGCGTGGGGGACGTTCGCGTTTTCCTTGTTCTGGTGGAAGATGAGCTGCCGCACGTCGTAGAGGGGGAAACCGAGGCGGGCGTGGAGCCGGCGCGCCTGTTCCAGCCCCCTTTCGATCAGTTTGGCGTCCACCAACTCCCGGATGAGTGCCGTTGTGAGATGACCGATCCCGGAGGAGACGATCTGTTTCTCCACCTCCCGGCTGATCGCCTCGGCGGTCTCCTCGTCGATCCCCGTCTCGCGGATCAGCGCCTCGACAATCCTCCTGCGGTTCCAGCGGGCGGCCTCCTCATCGGAGGTCCGGACGAATAGTGTGATGTCGGTGGTTTCCGGATCGTTCGTCATGGTCGGGTTCAAATGTTGGTTCGGGAAACCCCGTCCACGCTGCCCAGGACGCGCTCCGCCGCGCGGGCAAGGATCTCGTCGTGGTCGTGGTTCAGGGAAAAGACCCGGAGATGGACGACCCTGGCCGGAATGAAGCGGTAGATTTCCCGGAGGGGCTCCGGGGAGGTCGTCCCCGTCGCAGGATCGAAGATGTTCACCTGTTTGTCCGTCTCCGCCATCGGGTTGATCGGCCGCGGATCCTGCGTTGCCAGATCGACGCGGAAGGGTTTTTTCTTCAGCGGGCCGGGCAGGCAGGAACGGATCTGTTTCTCATAGTCGGGCGCGGGGGAGAAGCGGGTCCCTTTCTGGAGTTGGTCGATCGAGATCTCCGCCGAAAACGACATTTTCCATTTGACCTCCCGGTGGTGGAGCTTTTCCCATTCCCGCCCGAGCTTCCGTTTCTGTGGATCAGCGTCGTCGAGCCACCCCCTGACCTCACAGAAGAGACGCCACTCGTCGCAGTCGAGATATGCATCCAGTGCCTCATCAGGCCTCGAAGGCAGGATCAGGTCCATCGTATCCCGGAAGATCTCCTGGAGGTGGAGGTCCAGTGCCCGCGTTGTCCGGTGAAAATAGACGTTCGTGTAAAGGTTCAAACGTGCGTTTAAAAATCGGCTGAGGGCCGAGACGCCGGCCTGGTGGAGCGTGAGGCCCTTCTTCGTGAAGAAGGTGTAGAAGCGGAGCCGCGTGATGTCGACGATATCGAGCGAAAAGCCGGTCATGAAGGCGTCGCGCTGAACATAGTCCAGATTATCGACCGTGTAGATGCCTGAGAAGAGCTGGCGGAGAAGCTGAAGCCATCGGGGCATCTTCGCATCGCAGGAATCCGGCATCTTGATCAGGAAGGCCACCGCCCGCGGTTCGAGTGCCTCGCCTTCGGCAAAGGGTCCCGAGGGGCTCCGCCTTATCCCCGCGATCACCCGCCCCAGCTTTCGGGTAATGATCAGCCCGCCCAGATCCTCGTGGGTGAGCCCATACTGGCCCAGGAAATGGTCGTCGAAGAAATGGCCGTAGGGGCCGTGCCCCACGTCATGAAGAAGACCCGCCACCCGGAGCAACTCCTCAACGCAGTTCGGGGAGGGAACGTCCGGACAGACCTCCCTCAAGGACGGGTAGAGGTGGCGGCCGAACTCGCCGGCGATATGCATTGTACCCAGAGAGTGCTGAAACCGCGTGTGCTCGGCCGCCGGATAAACCCAGCGGGCGCTCTGGAGCTGATAAATCCGCCGCAGGCGCTGCACCCAGGGGGAGTCGATCAGATCCTTCTCGGTCTTCTCGCCGCCATCGGTCGCGGGTACGGTGAAGGAGGCGTACCGGTGGATGGGATCGGCGATCAGCGCCATCCCCTGGTAGATTCCCGCATATTCGGCCGGCGTCGTCTTCATGGGTATATCTCTACAATATTCCCCCCCAAATAGCAAACGGGAGGTTTTGCCTTCTTGACTTCACAGCCCGGCTCCTCTATATTTTCCCCGGAGATCCGGAAAAAGTCTTTCAATCCATCCTTTCTTTTAACCCTTTGTATAGGTGAACCATGGGAACGAACAACGTCGTTTTTCTGGAAGTCATCGAATGGTTCGACGAGTCGGGCAAGGAGCTGGTCCATCGCATCCCGGAGACGGGTTCCGGCGAGATCAAATGGGGGGCGCAGATGACCGTCCGCGAAAGCCAGGCCGCCGTCTTCTTTTACAACGGCAAGGCCTATGACGCCTTCGGTCCGGGACGCCACACCCTGAAAACGGCCAATATTCCCCTGCTGACGAAGATCCTCAGCCTCCCCTGGGGTATGACGAGCCCACTGCGCGCCGAGGTTTACTTCACGAGCATGAAGGTTTTCCCGAACCTCACATGGGGCACCCGCGACCCGGTCGCCTTCCGGGACAAGGAGCTGGGCCTTATCCGCCTGAGGGCGTTCGGCGTCTTCAACCTCCGGATTATCCAACCGCTCCTTTTCATCAACAGTCTCGTCGGAACGCAGGGGGTCTATACCACGGAGGCCGTCGCCGAATACCTGAACCGGGTCATCGTCTCCCGCTTCAACGACCTCATGGGGGAAAAGATCGACACGATTTTCAACCTCCCCGCCCGGTACGATGAACTTTCGGGAGAACTGAAAAAGGTGCTTCAGAACGACTTCACGCAGTTCGGTCTGGGACTTGCCGATCTCTATATCAATTCCATCACCCCGCCGCCGGAGGTGCAGAAGGCGATCGACGACAAGAGCCGGCTTGGCGTCTTCGACGACCTGAACAAGCTCCTCAAAATGAAGGCCGCGATGGCCATGGAGAGCGCCGCCCAGACGCAAGGGGAGGCGGGCGCCGGCCTCGGCATGGGGATGGGGTTCATGATGCCGGCGATGTTCGCCGAGGCCTTCCGGGGCGGACCCGCCCAGACGGACCCGACGGAGATTATCACCTGCCCGGACTGCCGGCTTCCGGTCCGGAAGGAGGCGAAGTTCTGCCCCAGTTGCGGCCATCAGCTCCTGATTTTCCAGAAATGCACGGAGTGCGGGAAGAACCTCCCTCCGAGCGCAAAGTTCTGCGTCCAATGCGGACATCCCGTCGAGCAGAAATCCGGGGAGAAAAAGTGTCCGCACTGCGCAACAGCGAATCTGCCGAACTCCCTCTTCTGCAATCAGTGCGGCGAAAGAATCGGAGCAGGCAAAGAACCCGTGACCTGATTCCCTGGAGATATAACCTTTCGCTGACGGAGTCTTACAGAGGGAAAACGGACCGGTTTCCCTGCGGCCTGTTCTCCCGGCCGGGACCGTTGGCGGGGCGTCGGACCGGCATGTGATATCGGATATTCGGGAGAGTTGACCATGTTCAGATCCGCCCGAAGAAAGCGCTTTATCGGCCCCCTGTTCCTGCTGCTCGCTGCAGCGCTTCTGTGCGGCGGCGCCGCGGCCTCGCCGCCGCCCGGGAATCCCCCTCTCCGGGTCGTCATGGACAACAACTATCCCCCTTATGTCTTCCTCGACAGCCGGGGCGAGCTTCAGGGCATTCTGATCGACCAGTGGCACCTGTGGCAGAAGAAGACGGGCCGCCCCGTGGCGATATCCGGCCTGGACTGGAATACGGCGCTGCGCCGCATGGAAGCCGGCGAATTCGACGTGATCGATACCATTTTCTATAACGAAAAGCGGGCAAAGATCTATGAATTCTCCAAACCCTATGCCAAACTGGAGGTCCCCATCTTCTTCCACCAGGACATCTCGGGGATCGCCGGTGTCGACTCCCTGAAGGGATTCGTCGTCGCGGTCAAGGCCGGAGATGCGGCCGTCGATTTCCTCAAGGGAAAAGGGATCGATAACCTGGAGGAATTCAACAGCTACGAGGCCATCTTCCTTGCGGCCCGGGATCGGAAGGTGGTGACGTTCATGGTGGACACCCCCCCGGCCATGTACTTTCTCTACAAGATGGGGTTGCACAAACAGTTCCGCCATACGGCGCCTCTGTACGTGGGCAAGTTTCACCGCGCCGTCCGGAAAGGCAACACGGAGCTGCTCGGCCTCATCGAATCGGGATTCGACGCCATCCCCAAAGACGATTATCGGCGGATCGAACGCCACTGGTTCGGCATCCCTGCGGATTACGGACTTTACCTCCGCTACGCGGGATTCGTCGCCGCAGCCGCCGTCGTTCTGATCATCCTGCTGGCCGTCTGGAACATCCTTCTCCGGAGAACCGTGCATCAGAAAACCGCCCGGCTCCGGGAAGAGTTCTTCCTCAGCAACCGCCGGGCGGAGGCATTGCGGGAGAGCGAAGAAGAATTCCGCAAGGCCTTCAATACCAGCCCGGATGCAATCAACATCAACCGTCTCGAGGACGGCCTGTATGTCTCGATCAATGAAGGCTTTGCAAAAATCACCGGATACTCGGAAGAAGAAATTATTGGAAAGACCTCCTTGGAATTCAGCATTTGGGACAATCAGGAGGACCGGAAAAGGCTGATCGAGGGGTTGAGGAGGGACGGGGAGGTCAAAAATCTCGAAGCCGCTTTTCGCATGAAGGAAGGCAATGTCCGGTATGGTCTGATGTCCGCTTCCATGATCGATCTCAACGGTGTTCCCCATATCCTCAGCCTGACCCGGGACATCACAGAACGTAAACGGGAGGAGGAGGAGCGCCTCCGGCTTCAGGAAAGGCTGAACCGCGCGGAGAAGATAGAAGCCCTCGGCACCCTTGCCGGCGGGGTGGCCCACGATCTGAACAACGTGCTGGGGGTTCTGATCGGGTACTCGGAATTGTTGTTGCTCCATCTCCCCGCAGAAAGTCCGTTGAAACCCTATGCAACCAAAATCATGGACGGCGGGCAGCGGGCGGCGGCCATCATCCAGGATCTGCTGACCCTGGCCCGCAGGGGCGTGGTTGTTTCGGAAGTCATCAACCTCAACCATACGGTCTCGGAGTGTCTGGATACGCCCGAATTCGCGGTGCTGAGATCCCGCCACCCGGACATCGCTTTCCGGTCGGCGCCGGATCCCCGACTTCTAAACATCAAGGGTTCGCCGGTGCATCTCGTCAAAACGCTGATGAACCTCGTCTCCAACGCAGCGGAGGCCATTTCCGGTCCGGGGGAGGTGACGATCCGGACGGAAAACCGGTACATCGACCGGCCGCTTCCCACCTACGAAGAAACCCGGGAAGGTGAGTACGCGGTTCTCATCGTTTTGGACACCGGGAACGGTATCCCCGCGGCGGACATCAAAAGGATATTCGAACCCTTCTACACCAAGAAGGTGATGGGCCGCAGCGGTACGGGTCTGGGTCTGGCCGTGGTATGGGGCACGGTCAAGGATCACCATGGCTACATCGATGTCCGGAGCGAAAACGGACAGGGAAGCACCTTCACCCTCTACTTCCCCGCGAGCCGGGAGGCGCTGCAGGAAGAGCGGAAATCCGTCTCCCGTGAAGCCTACCAAGGCAAGGGAGAACGGATCCTGGTGGTGGACGACGTGGAAGGCCAGCGGACTCTGGCCATGGTCATGCTCGTCGGTCTCGGGTACGAGGTCCATGCCGTCGCCTGCGGAGAGGAGGCCGTTGCTTATGTAATTGAAAACCCGGTCGATCTGCTGGTTCTGGACATGATCATGGATCCGTACATCGACGGTCTGGAAACGTACAAACGCATCCTGAATATCCATCCCGGGCAGAAGGCGGTGATCGTCAGCGGCTTCGCCGAAGACGAACGGGTCAAAACAGCCCAGCAGTTGGGGGCAGGCGCCTACATCCGGAAACCGTATCTCCAGGAGATCATGGGCCTGGCGGTCCGGCGGGAGCTCGACCGAGTGCGACGGCAAAAGGTCCCATGAACGGAACAAACTGGCAGATCGAGCAGGGTTGCCCCCAGTGCGGGGCGCCGGTGACGCTGGATGAGACGGACAGGCTCCTCGCCTGTCCCTTCTGCCGGACAAGACTCTACCTTGTCCCGGAGGGACACTTTCGCTACCACATCCCGCCCCCCGCGGGGGCTGAAGGGGAACCTCTCTACATCCCATACTGGCGTCTCCGGGGCTCCTCCTTCACCGTCTCCGCCTTCGAAGTGACGAACCGTTTCGTGGATACAAGCGCCCTTGCCGCGGATGTCCGGGGATTGCCTTCCACCCTGGGTCTCCGGCCGCAGGTCCTCAAGCTCCGCTTCGTTTCCCCGGACACGGAAGGCAGGTTCATCCCCGCGGACCGGCCAGTCCAACAGGCGATCTTGGGACTCAGCGAGACGCCCGGCGGCGTCTTCCTCCAGCGCTCTATCGGCGAGACGGTGAGCCTGATTCATGCCCCCCTCCTCCTCCGGGGCGGGAATCTCTACGATGCCGTCCTCGGGAGACCGGTCTGCGCCTGCACACTCGAGGAGCAGGAGCGTCTGCACACCATACCCACCGGAGCGCAAGGGCAGGTCCGCTTCGTTCCGACCCTCTGTCCCCATTGCGGATGGGATCTGGAGGGGGAAAGGGACTCCCTGGTCCTGATCTGCCGGAACTGCAACTCGGCCTGGGCCTGTCCGGGCCAGTCCTTCATCGAGGTGGCATTCGCCGTGATGACCCCCCCGCCGGGAACGGGGGAGATCGCACTCCACCTCCCCTTCTGGCGGATGAAGCCCCGATTCGAAGGGCTGGATCTCGCCTCCTGGGCCGACCTGATCCGGATCGCAAACCTGCCGAAGGCGATCACCCCGGCCTTCGCGGCGGCGCCTCTCTATTTCTGGTCGCCGGCCTTCAAGGTCAATCCGTCCCTCTATGCGCGGTGGTCCCGTCAGATGACCTTGTTCCGACCCATGGGCGACGAGACCGACCGTCTGCCCGACACCTCCCTCTACCCGGTAACGCTCCCGCTCGGCGAGGCGGCCGAGGGAATCGTCATCAACCTCGCCCAACTGATCGCTGACAAGCGGAAACTCTACCCGAGACTCGCCGGTCTCCGCGTCACGCTGGAGGAATCCCGCCTGGAGTACCATCCCTTCGTCCCGAGCCGCAACGAACTCCTCCATGCCGCCCTGCGGGTCTCCCTCGACCGGACCGCTCTCGCCTACGGCGTCCGGATGTGACGGACCCTTCCCTAAAAACAGATCCGGGCAACAAGGGGAATGCGGGCCGTGAGCGGTCGGTAACCATGCAGATTCGTGAACGGCAGGGATAAATCATTTTCGGGTGCTGACCCGTTTCCCCCTGATTTTCAAATCCTCTTGTCAAGATCCTGTTGTCAAGATCCTTGACTTTGGAGTCAATATCTGTTCAAATTTTATGAAACTTCACGAGAGGCAGCATGACTTAATGACCAAGCTGAAAGCCTTCCTGCGCAATCGGAACGCGATCTTTTTCCTCGCGATGGCCGCAGGCCTGCTCCTCCCCGGGGCCGCCCCGGTGACGAAGCATCTGATCCTGCCCGCCCTCGCTTTGGCGATGGCCCTCTCCACGATGGAGATCGGCAATGAGATCTTCATCAAGCCCCGCTCCCTCCTCTTCCCGGCCCTGCTGGGGATCATCATGAGCTACATCATCCTCGGGAACATCATCATCGGACTGAGCGCCCTGCTGATCCGTGACGAAGCGCTCTGGACCGGTTTTGTCCTTCTGGCGGCGGCGCCGCCGGCCGTCGCGGTGATCCCCTTCTCCGGATTTCTGCGCGGCAACGGCACCCTTTCCCTGATCGGCACGGTCGGCGCTTACCTGGGCGCCCTGGTGATCATGCCGCTCATCACCCTGACGCTCCTGAGTACCGTGGCGTTCGATCCGCTCAAGCTCATCATGATCACCCTGGAGCTGATTGTCCTTCCCCTCGCCGTCTCCCGGCTGCTGATCCGGAAGGGCTGGAAGGAACGGATCGAACCATACAAGGGAACCGCCGTAAACTGGAGTTTTTTTACCGTCCTCTACACCATGGTCGGCCTGAACCGCGACGTTCTCCTGGGCCAGACATGGTCCCTCCTTCCCGTCGCCCTCATCGCTCTCCTCTCCATGTTTCTTCTTGGCTTCCTCATCGACTGGGTGTGCGGCCTGTTTCACATCCCGAAGGAGACCCGGATGAGCCTCGTGCTGCTGGGAACCCTCAAAAACCAGGGTCTGTCGAGCGGCCTTGCGCTGACGCTGTTCAGTCAGGAGGCCGCCATCCCCTCAACGGTGGCGACGATGATCATGATCGGTTACATTATTTGGCTGGATTTTCGAAAACGCTGGAATTAGCAGGTCGCTAAAATGACGAATAAATCTCTCCTGACATAGCGATAGCAAGGGATTCCTGATGGAAGCCCTTTATTTTGGTCTCTGCAAGTCTCTACGCGGAAAGGTAGTGTCTCAGCTCGGATTTGAAATATTTGGGGTTCATCCGGTTCTTGCGTACCTCCAGAAAGAAATAAGTTTATATTTTGCTTGATCTTGTAGCTTTCAAACGAAAACCGTGATAGTAAAATGCAGAATATAAGGGCAGTTGAATACGTTCCATCCTGTATATACATCCTGGAGGGAAATATGGACTGACTGGCAAATACCCCATCTCATGCATAAAGAGAGGGGTTTTTTATTGCCTGCCGATAAAGAAGTCGAGGGGTTTTTATGCGGATCCGTATAAACATTGTTACGCTAAAAATAGAAAGAGATTGTTTACCTTGCTGCTGGTATGATATAATGTAATACCGGAAGGCAGGAGACTATTATGGGTAAAGCAAAGATTGCGATTACATTGGACGAAGGGTTTATCGGCGAATTGGACAGGCTAGTCGGCGAACATGTTTTTCAAAATCGCAGCCAGGCAATTCAGGATGCTGTCGACGAGAAACTCACCCGAATGAAGCGCAGCCGACTATCGATAGAATGTGCCAAACTCGAACCGGCACTCGAAAGGGCTATGGCAGAAGAAGGGTTAGCTGAGGATGTGAGCCAATGGCCGGAATACTGAGAGGCGAGATTCGCTGGGCAGATTTGAACCCTGTACGAGGCCATGAGCAGGCAGGTTTGCGTCCTGTGATGATCTTGAGCCACGATATATTTAATGAACATTCAGGTACCGTCATAGCCGTGGCAATAACAAGTCAGCCACAAAAGGCTGGATTTCCACTGAGCCTTGAACTGAAGGCCGGGAATTTATCAAAGAAATCATGGATCAAGATCAGTCAAATCCGAACACTATCCATAGAGAGAATCGGGAAGGTTATCGGCAAAGCATCTCCGATAGTGTTAACCCAAGTGATCGAAGGGCTGAATGAAATTATTGCGTAACAACCACATCCACCGGACGTACTGACGCGCGCCGGTGATGCGCCCCGTTACTTTGTTTCGATCCGTAATTCTCAGTTTAATGAAGCACTACGGCTGAATAGTGGTAGGTGAACAAGAGGAAGTAGGCATCTATCGGATGAACCAGAAAGGGATTGGTGACTTATTGTGAACAAATTATTCCTTGATGTTTTAGGCAATAAGGAACTTGTCGATGGTTACCAAATTGAAGATTCCATCGCCCAAAAATACAATTTGAAACCCGGTTCTCTATGTCCGTTTACAGGCTTACGTGTGGAAATTTTATCTCCCCAGCAAGTTCGCGCGGCAGAAAAAGCTGAGCATCAGAAAATCATCAAACAGCAAAGAAAAGCTATCGTAAAAGAAAAACAGAAACCTGAATCTCACTTAGCTCAAAAAAAGGAAAACCTTTCTACTGCTGACAGCAAGATTTCAGGACATGCTGCTGACATAAAAGCGACGAAAAAAGGTGTTCATCCAGGTGAGTCTCACGATTTCGCACGCGGGAGGGCACGGTCGGGCCGGGGCCCAGTGAGGCGGAATCGAATATCTGAAAGGGAGGAAGTAGGTATGGCAACAGCAAAGAAGGTTCCGGCAAAACCGGCGAAGGCCGCAGTAAAGGCTCCTGCCAAAGCAAAGACCCCTGTGAAGGTTCCGGCAAAACCGGCGAAGGCAGCGGCAAAGGCTCCTGCCAAAGCAAAGCCCCCCGTGAAGGCTCCGGTAAAAGCGGCAGCGAAACCGGCCAAAGCCAAGGCAAAAGCGGTTGCAAAGGCGCCGGCAAAAGCAAAAGCACCGATCAAAGCAAAAGCGGCAGCCAAGAAACCAGCCAAAGCGAAGAAATGATTTTGACCCACCGCAGAAAAACGTCCGCCGGGAACCAAGACACACTGTCAGGTTCCCGGCGGATAAAACCCAAGCGGGTGGGGATTAGGAAGGCTGAACAGAAATGACGCAGGCGGCCGGGTAGGTAAGTGACATTCTGTTGTCCATCAAAAATCTCAGGCAGGGTAAGGAAGTGGTATCTGCAAATAGAAATGTGCAATCCGCATAGTCCCTATGCACATCAATAAAATACTGATATTACTTAAATAAGGAGGTGTGGCCATGATGGAGTATCCAATGTTGCTGAGAACATCCCTCTTGAGGGCGGCAAAGTATTTCCCGAAAAAGGAAGTGGTTTCCGTTTATCCCAACAACGAGATCTTCCGTTACACCTATGCCGACTACTTCAAGAGGACCTGCCAGCTCGCCCATGCCCTGGAATCCCTCGGGGTGAAGCGCGGCGATCATGTGGCCAGCATGGCGCTCAACCACCACCGTCACCTGGAGCTCTATTTCGGCGTCCCCTGCATGGGGGCCGCCCTCCACACCACAAACTTCCGCCTCCCCCTGCACCATCTGGTCTACATCATCAACCACGCCGAGGACAAGGTGATGTTCGTCGACGAGGAGCTGGCCTTCATCATCGATGCGATCAAGGACCAGTTGAAGACCGTCAAGCAGTACGTCATCATGTCGCAGAGCGGCAAGATGCCCCAGACCGGACTCTCCCCGGTCTGTCTCTACGACGAGCTCATCGCACAGTTCCCCGAGAGCTACGACTTCCCGGACAACCTGAGCGAATGGGACCCGGCGCTCATCTGCTACACCTCCGCAACCACCGGCGACCCCAAGGGAGTCGTTTACAGCCACCGGGGCCTGCTGACTCACGGCGCCGCCGTCGGCTGCATGCTCCGCGTCTCGGAGCAGGATTGCAGCCTGCACATCGTCCCCATGTTTCACGCCAACGCCTGGGGAGGCCCCTTCGGCAGCGTCGGCCTGGGCTGCAAGCAGGTTCTGCCGGGACGCGAGACGATCAACATGGAGGCGATCTGCAAGGTCATCGCCGAGGAGAAGGTCACCTTCACCGCCGGGGTCCCCACGATCTGGCTCATGCTCTATAACTATCTGGAGGGAGGCGGCAAGTACGACTTCTCCTCGCTCAAGACGATCGTCTCCGGCGGCTCGGCCTGCCCCCGCTTCCTGATGGAGGCGCTGAACGAGAAATACGGCTTCCCCATCATGCAGGCCTACGGCATGACGGAGACGACGCCGCTGGCGCTCGCCGCCGTCCCCAAGAGCAGCATGGCCGGCTGGTCGAAGGAGAAGCTCTACGATGTCAAATCCAGCGCGGGTCTTCTGGCCCCCGGCCTCGAGATGAAGATCGTCAACGAAAAGGGGCAGGAGATCAAGGCAGACGGCAAGGAGTGGGGCGAGCTTCTCTTCCGGGGACCCTGGATCGCCAAGGAATACTATAAGGATCCGGAGCGGTCGAAGCCCGTTTTCGAGGGAGGCTGGCTCCATACGGGCGACGTGGGAACGATCGACGAGGAGGGCTACGTCCGTCTCGTGGACCGGACAAAGGACCTCGTCAAGAGCGGCGGGGAGTGGATTTCCTCGATCGACCTGGAGAACCTCATCATGGCCCACCCGGCCGTTGCCGAGGCCGCCGTGATCGGCATCCCCCACAGCAAGTGGGTGGAACGACCGCTCGGCTGCGTCGTCCTCAAGCCGGGCGCGAAGGTCACGGAGGAGGAACTCAAGGCGTTCCTGCAGGACAAGGTCAAGGCCGCCTGGTGGATCCCGGACCATTTCGCCTTCCTGGATCAGATCCCCAAGACCAGCGTGGGCAAGTTCAGTAAAAAAGATCTCCGTGAGATGGTCGCCAGCGGAAAGATCCCTCTCCCGAAGGAATAAGCGGATCTTTTTGTTGGAAAGGCGGGAACAGTGATGGTAGAGTTGTTTCAAAATTTTCCATAGAAAGGAGACGAACCGATGATAACGTTACCCGAATTGCCCTATGCCAAAGACGCCTTGGCGCCGGTCATCAGCGCCAACACCTTGGAGTTCCACTACGGCAAGCACCACAAGGCCTATGTAGACAACCTGACCAAACTGGTCGCCGGAACCGATCTTGCCGAAGCCGACTTGGAGACCATAATCACTAAGGTCGCCGGCGATCCGGCCCGGGCCGGGATCTTCAACAACGCCGCCCAGGTCTGGAACCATTCCTTCTACTGGAAATGCCTCAAGGCAGGGGGCGGCGGAACGCCGACCGGCGCCGTGGCGGCGAAAATAACCGCCGCTTGGGGAAGCTACGAAAAATTCGCGGAAGAGTTGAAGAACGCCGGAGTGACGCAGTTCGGAAGCGGTTGGGCCTGGCTTGTCGTCGACGGCGGTCAATTGAAGATCACGAAAACCGCGAATGCGGACACACCCATCGCCCACGGTGTAAAACCGCTCCTCACCCTCGACGTTTGGGAACACGCCTACTATCTTGACTACCAGAACCGCCGTCCCGATTACCTGGGCGCGGTCATCGCCAAACTGATCAACTGGGAATTCGTTAACGCAAACCTCGGCTGACCGTTTTGAAGTGGGGCGGGGGAACCACCCGCCCCACTTAACCGTACCGATCTTTTCACAACAGCGGATTCAAAAGGGAGGGTTTCTGATGAAATGCAACGTCGGGAAAAATGATCGTATCGTACGAGTCATCATCGGTCTGGCCATCATCTGGGCAGGATTTTACTATGAGGAGTGGTGGGGCCTCATCGGCATTATCCCTCTGGTAACCGCCGCCATCGGCTACTGTCCGGCCTACACGCCCTTCAGATTTTCCACCTGCCGGAAGGATGATTGACCCCCTCCCCTTGCGCGGGAGAAATCCTCTTTTATCTGTAACAGCACGAGACCTTTATTGAAAAACACGCCATTCGTCATTGCGAGGAGGCTAAAGGCCGACGAAGCAATCCCGTAACCATTCGATAAACCATGAGATTGCTTCAGGCTGAAGCCTTCGCAATGACAGGCAGGACAGTAATTGAAGCTTAAGGCATGAGTTGGGACATGTCATGGATACAGATCCCGGAAGAGATGACAACCGCGAACACCGGAAACGGCTGAGGCATAAATTCCGGACTGCGGGGATGGACGCTCTCCATGATTACGAGGTCGTGGAGCTTTTTCTGACCTGCGCAATCCCCCGGGGAGACGTCAAACCCCAGGCGAAGGCTCTCCTCCGGGAGTTCGGCTCCCTGAAGGGGATCGTGGATGCGGAGATCGGCGATCTGGAGAAGATCCGCGGGGTGGGAAAAGAGTCCGCAACCATCATCAAATTCATCAAGGAGATCGCGGCTTTTTACCTGATGCAGAAGGCAAAGGAAAAACCCCAGATCGCCTGCACCTCCGAGCTTCTTGATTTCTGCCGGACAAAGATGGGCGGAAAGAAAGACGAGGAGTTCTGCGTGATCTATCTTGACGCGCAAAACCAGATCATCGATTTTGAAACCGTCCAGAAGGGTGTTGCCAACCAGGCCGTGGTTTACCCGCGTCAGATCCTGGAGAGGGCCCTTCGTCAAAAGGCCTCGGCGCTCATCCTCGCCCACAACCACCCCTCGGGCCATGTCCGCCCATCGGACGCCGACATCCGCCTCACCAAGACGATCCAGGAAACGGCCCGGGCGCTCGATATTCTCGTCCACGACCACCTCATCATCGGCGAAAACCGCTTCTTCAGTTTTCGCGAAGAGGGGCTGATGCCCTGATCCCGGAAGGAAGGTTCCGTCGATAACAGGAGCACAAAAAGCGGGGATCAGGCATGATCCCCGCTTTTTGTGCTGATAATGATTTTGACCTGAAGGTGATGCAGGAACGAGGGACCAAGGCTACCGCTTGCCGTCGACCCTCTCCTTGAGTTCCTTGCCAACCTTGAAGAAGGGCAGCTTCTTGGGAGAAACCTTGATGCTTTTTCCGGTCTTGGGGTTTCTTCCCGTATAGGCGTCGTACTTCCGCACGACAAAACTGCCGAACCCTCTGATTTCAATCCGGCCGTTTTCCCCCAGTTCATCGGTAAATCCCTTGAAGACCAGATTTACCACGTCAATCGCCATTTTTTCCGTCAGGTTTTCTTTTCGACTTAACGCCTCAATGAGTCCAGATTTGTTCATGCCCGCCTCCTTATGATTTCCCATCACGTCCATTTCCATGAACTCGTAAAAAACAAAGGCCGGTTCAAATAACGTGATAATATACCTTTATTTTCGGCGACTATTATTTATTTTCAAATGAATGTCAAGACAATTTTTTTCCGGTTTCCGACTTATGGCCTGGCCAAGGAGCCGGGCCACCTCCCTCTGGGTCAGCCTGCGCCAGGCGCCTTCGCGGACGGCATCGAGTGTGAGATCCCCAACGGCAATGCGGACCAGGCGGCAGATGGGATAGCCCAGCGCCTCGAATGCCCGCCGGATCACGCGATTCCTCCCGTCCGTAATGGTCAGCCGGAGCCAGGTGCTCGCCCGGTTCGTCTTTTCAAGGCAGACGTCCGCGGGTGCAAATCTTCCGTCGGGCAGGTCGATGCCGCTTTCCAGCATCTGCATCTCCCTCTTTCCGGGATTTCCTTCCACCTTGACACGATAGGTCTTCGGAATCCCGTAGCGGGGATGCTGGAGACGCTGGGAAAACTCCCCGTCGTTGGTCAGGATGAGCAGCCCCTCCGAATCATAGTCCAGACGCCCGACGGGAAACACCCGTTCCGTGACCCCGCTGAGAAGATCCGTCACGATCGGACGCCCCTGCGGATCATGCATGGTCGTTACAACCCCCTGAGGTTTGTGGAGGAGGATGTAGATCCGCTCCGTCTCGCAGGAGATCAGCCTGTCGTCCACACGGATCTCGTCCCGACCCGGATCCGCCTTCGTTCCCGGCTCGGTCACAATGGCCCCGTTAACCCGGATCCGATGCTCGGCGATCATCTTTTCCGCCGCCCGGCGGGAGGCGACGCCGGCGCCGGCAAGGATCTTCTGCAAACGTTCTTCCATTTTCCTACTCCTGCAAATCCGGCAGCTCCGTCTGCTCCTGCGGCCTCGGCATATCCGGCTCATCCGGTTGATCCGGCAAGTCCTTCAACTCCCTGAGCGTCGGCAATTCGGAAAGGTCCCTCAGGTTGAAGACCTCAAGGAATTTTCGGGTGGTTCCGTAGATGATCGGTTTCCCGGGGACGTCCTTCCTTCCGACGATCCGCACGATTTTCTTGTCCAGAAGCCCCTTGAGCGCGCCGCTTACGTCGACGCCGCGGATCCGGTCGATCTCGGATTTCACAAGCGGCTGGCGATAGGCGACCACGGCCAGGGTCTCCATGGCGGCAGGGGAGAGCATTGCAGGCCGGCCCGCCTTCAATTTCCGGATCCAGGGGGCCAGATCCGATCTGGTCCGGAACTGGAATCCGCCGGCTACCTCCTGAAGACAGATTCCGCCTCCCCGCGCCTCGTACTCCCGCATCAGCCCCTCCAGATGTGAGACGATCTCCTTTTTTTCCGTATCGGGCAGGATTTCCGCCATCCGTTCCGCCGTGAGCGGCGTTTCAGATGTAAAGAGGAGCGCCTCGATCACCGCAACCTTTTCTTCCATCATCCCTCCACTGCCGGAAACAGTCGGATCGTCCCGAAGGGACCCGACTGACAGGCCCGGATCATCCGGAGCTTCATGAGCTCCAGGATCGCCAGAAACGTATAGATGATCCGCCGCCGGTCCGTCCGCTCTCCGAGAAGCTCGGTAAATGTAATCTGTCCCTCTTCCGACAGCCTCTCCATGATCTCATTGATCCGATCGGTCAGTGACATCTTTTCGGCGTCGATCTCCAGATCCTCCTTCCGGTCGAGGCCGGCGATGATCCGGCGGAAGGCCGTAAAGAGTTCAAAGACATCGATCTCAACCATCGCCTCATTCTCTTCCTCCGCCGCAGTCGGCTCCTCCACCGCCGCGCCCCGCGTAAAGACATCCCGATCGAGAAGGGAACGGCCATCGAGACGAAGCGCCGCCTCCTTGAAGGCCTGGTATTCCAGGAGCTGTTGGACCAGTTCCGCGCGGGGGTCCCCCCCTTCCTCCTCTTCGTTCTCTCCCTCCGCGGGCGGCAGGAGCAGCTTCGACTTGATGTGGATGAGCGTCGAGGCCAGCACCAGATACTCCCCGGCAAGGTCCAGGTTGAGAGAGCGCATGATATCGAGGTACGAAAGATACTGCTCGGTGATCAGCGCAATGGGAATATTGTAGATATCGATCTCGTTTTTTCGGATGAGAAAGAGCAGGAGGTCCAGCGGCCCCTCGAAGATGTCGAGTTTGATCTCATAGCTCATGGCATATTTTCATGGTTTCCCTGACCTCGGCGAGCGTCGCCCCTGCGATCCTGGCGGCCCGGTCATTGCCGTCTTCGATGATCGCCCGCACCTCTTCGGGGTGGCATACGTAGTGGTCCCGCCGCTCATGGATCGCTGCCATTCCCTCCGCGATCGCCCCGGCCAGGCGCTTCTTGCATTCGATGCAACCGATGGCCGCGCTCCGGCAGGCAGGGGCGATCTCCTCGACCGTTTCCGGAGCGGAATAGAGCCTGTGAAACGTGTAAACATTGCAGAGCTCGGGACGGCCCGGGTCGCTTTTGCGCTGACGCTGGGGATCGGTGAACATCGCCCCGACCTTCTTCTTCAGGTCGTCTCCCCGATCGCTCATGAAAATCGCGTTGTCGTAAGACTTGCTCATCTTCCGCCCGTCGATGCCCAGAAGTTTCGGGACCTCCGCAAGGAGCGGCTCCGGAATGGGAAAAATCTCGCCGTAGAGGAAATTGAAACGGCGGGCGATCTCGCGCGTCAGCTCGACATGGGGAAGCTGATCGACGCCGACCGGAACGCCGTAGGCCTTGTACATGATGATATCCGCCGCCTGAAGCACCGGATAGCCGAGGAAACCGAATGTCGACAGATCTTTCTGCGAGAGTTCCTCCTTCATCTCCTTGTAGGTCGGATTCCTCTCCAGCCAGGCAAGGGGGGTGATCATGCAGAGGAGCAGGAAGAGTTCGGCATGCTCCTTCACCGCCGACTGGATGAAGAGGGTGCTTTTGCCCGGATCCAGGCCGGCCGAGAGCCAATCGATCGCCATGTCGATCGTGTTCGCCCGGATCTCGCCCGTGGCGGCGTAGTCGCTCGTCAGCGCATGCCAATCGGCAACGAAGTAAAAGCAGTCGTAATCACCGTGATTCTGCAGCGTGATCCAGTTCGAAAGGGCGCCGTGCAGATTCCCCAGATGGAGCTTCCCCGTGGGTCTCATCCCGCTCAATATTCTCTTTTTTGTCAAACGAACCTCCCGAAGATGGATTCCCTCATTTCGGCCTTTTCCTTTAACAGAAACGTCCGGGCGTGTCAACGCAACAGGCCCGGGATGTTATTACTCCGGCAATTAAACATATACAGTGTCATGCCGGACCCCGTATCAGGTACGGGGCAGGCCCGATTCGGCATCCAGTCTAATCGATTCTGGATTCCGGCTTTCGCCGGAATGACGACTTTGGGATGCATTGTTGCCGGAGTAATAAACCGGCCGGGCGCGCATAGAAAAAGGCCCCCATCTTAAAGAATGGAGGCCTTTCTTGGCTGACTCTTCAATACCCCAGTTATTTAACCTTGTCGGCCAGGGCCTTGCCCGCCTTGAATTTGACCACCTTTTTCGCTGCGATCTTGATGGTCTTTCCGGTCTGCGGATTCCGGCCTTCGCGGGCCTTCCTCTTCACCACGGAAAAGGTCCCGAAACCGACCAGGCCGAGCTTGCCGCTCTTCCCTTTCAGTTCCTTGGCCACCGCTCCGGTAAAGGCCTCCAGCGCCTTCGCCGCCGCCGCCTTCGTTACGCACGCACCCTCTGCCATCACTGCAATCAATTCTGCCTTTGTCATTCCCTCAAATCCCCCTTTCATCAATAGTTTAATGGAACATAACGCCGCCACCACCCAAGGGTGGTTAACTCCCTATTGCTTCCCGACCGATGAAGATACCTTGCTGCCATCACCGCATCGGGTAAGCCCTCGGAACATCAGAGGTTGTCAACTATAGCAGAAACTCAAAAAAGCCGTATAAGGTTTAACTATGTTCATGTTTTCGAAAGACAATTGGAGAAACCACGTTCACAAATCAACTTGGTCGTATCCCTAACACAAAGAAAAACAACAATCAAGAGAAAAATTGTAATATTTTTAATCAAGAGGAAGGATCGAAAAGCGGCGGCTCAGCATGGACGGATGTTTGACAAGCGCCGCGCTTTGTGTTACTTGGCTGCACAGCGATACAGAAGGGATGAGGTTTAAACGGAGTGGCGGAAAAAGAAACGGACATCATGGCAAAAATCGAGGACTGGCTGGGAATATCCCATCCCCCATTCCACAACCTCGGGGTCATTCCGTTCTGCCTCGGGACGTTTCTGGCCTGGCGTCTGGAACGCGTGTTCAATGCCCCCGTCTTTGCCCTCGGCATCTTCGGCATCGTCATGGTGATGTTCTCCGCCTGCCGTGCCGGAGAATACATCACCCACATGGTGGATGAACGATCCAAACGCCCCTCCCGAAACCCCTTCGCCGGGGGAGTCCATGTAATCCTTGATCGGATCTTTCGCCGTCCCGGCCCTTTTCGGACAAGCGTCACCGCCATTGCTGCGGCTTTCCTGATCGGAGTCATCCTGCAATTCGTGCTGAAGACAGGTCCCTTTACGCTCCTTCTGGGTTGCCTCGGCGCCCTGCCGGGTCTTTTCTATTCCACACGGCCCACCCATCCCGGCGATCACGGCTTCGGCGAGATTCTGATCGCCTTCTGCTACGGCTGGCTCCCCATCGCCGCCGCCTTCTATATCCAGCGGGGGTATATTGCACCCTGCATCCACTGGATGGCGCTGCCGATCGGCCTGTCGATCTTCAACGTGGTCTTGCTCAACGAATTCGAGACACATGCCGCCAATCCGGCCGCCGGCAGTACGAACCTTCTCAGCCGACTGGGGGCGGCGAAGGGGATGGCCCTCTATTGCCTGACCTCCATCCTCTCCTGGTTTTCCATGTATTCATCACTCAACGAGGGGATCCCGCGGAAGGCCCTTTACATCTATCTCCCCGTGATGGCCCTGTCGGGAGTCATCTCGCTCATGATGGCCGGGAAAAGATATGAAAATCCGTTCGTACTGGAGATCCTTTGCGGGCTCAATATCGCCGTCCATCTCGGGACCGTAGCCGCCTATTTCCTGGCGTTCCTCTGATTGTTCGCCCGCTTCTTCACGAGGAAATAGAGTTCCCCCCGCTCCTTCAGGCTTCCGGCCAGCATCTCCGCCTTGGGGCCGCTCCCGCAGAAGAGATCGACGCGCCCCGCACCCTTGATCACCCCGCCGACATCCTGACTGACGACGAAACGGGAATAGGGGATCCAGGACTCGACGTTTCCTTCCTTGTCCAGGATCGGTTTCCGCGCCCGGATGAACGCGAGCGCCCCTTTCGGAAAGAGATCCGGATCGGTGGCGATCGATCGACCCGGCGTCAGGATCTCTTCGATTGCGCCGATGGGACCCTCCCTGACAACCCGGAAAAAAATAAAGCTCTCGTTGTGCCCCAGAATCTCCGACAGTTCATCCGGATGTTCCTTGAGGTATTTCTTGATCTCCCTGTAGGAATTTTCCTGGGGGGTGATTTTCCCCATCTTCAGCAGATAAGGACTGACGCTCTGAAAAGGACGACCGTTCTTCAACATATAGCCGACCTGGAGAAGCCGGCCGTCCGTCAGCTCGATCTTGCCGGAGCCCTGGGTATGCATGAAATAGAGGTCAACCCGATCATCCACCCAGGCGAGCTCCAGGTCCCGCCCGGCCAGGGAGCCCTGATTCTCGATCTCGCTCCGGTTGAAGTAGGGAATGAGCTCCCCATTCTTCACCCGGCCGATCAGTTGTTCATTTTTATATCGGTCCCTGAATTTGCCGAGATTGACGGTAATCGCATCATCGGGGGCTTTGTAAACCGGATATCGGTATTCTCCGGTCTTCGTCAGCGACCCCTTCAAGAGCGATTCAAAATAGCCGGTAAACAGAACGGTATTTTTCCCATCCGAGCCGGTCGACTGGTAGACGTCGAAGGTCTCCCGGATCCGCTTCTGCCTGACCTCGGCCGTCTCACCGCTCCTAAGGATCTCCCGGAGGGTGATCAGGGAATCCTGCAGATCCTTTACGCTGACCCAGGTATCGTCCATCCGCACAGGACCTTTTCCAGCGGCCCGTTTGTAGTACTGGAGGCTCTTTTCGACGGCCGTTTCAAGCGACTCCAGGTCCATGTCGTCGGCAAACAGCGGAAGCCGGTCTTCGGAAACACGGGTGAGCGGCGGAACCGGTTTCACCACGACAGGTTGCGGCGCCGGCTTCCGGGCCGGAGCGGCGCAACCGGCGAGAAAATAGAGGACGACAACGAAAATAACAGACCTTTTCAACATCTCCTGTCTCACAGCTCCAGGATCATGGAGACTTCATCGCAGAAGTCGGGATATTTGGAACAGCGGAAGCAATCGGACCAGATCTTCTCCGGAAGCGTCGACCGTTCGACATCCCGGAAGCCGAGTTTCCGGAAGAACTCATGCTTGTAGGTCAGCGTGAAAACCCGGAAGAGCTCCAGCGTGATCGCCTCTGATATGCAGGCCTCCACCAGTTTCCGCCCGATCCCTTCCATCCGGTGCGCCTCATCGACGTGGAGGGAGCGGATCTCGGCCAGGTTCTCCCAGATGATGCTCATCGCGCAGATCCCGAGGATTTCATCCTGTCCATCGTCCTGATAAACGAAGAAATCCCGGAGGCTGCCGTAGATGTCCATCAGCGAACGGGGCAGCATCTCCCCCCTCCCGGACGAGATATTGATCAGTCGGTGAATCGTTTTGACGTCTCCGATACGGGCTTTTCTCAGCATGTTTTTCCCCTTATCCACGCGCAGCCTGCAGCATCTCCCGCGCATGGTCCTTTGTTTTTTCTGTCAGCTCCACCCCACCCAGCATGCGGGTGATCTCCGTCAGGCGCTCCTCCCCGGAGAGAAGTGAAACGGAGGTGTTGGTCCTCTCCCCGGCGACCTTTTTCACCACACGGTAATGCCGGTCGCCGCAGCAGGCGATCTGCGGCAGATGCGTGATGCAGAGGACCTGATGGTGCCGTGCGACCTCCCGGAGTTTCTGTCCGACGATCTCCGCCGTCGCGCCGCCGATCCCGCTGTCCACCTCGTCGAAGACGATGGTTCCCACGGAACCGGTCCGGGCCAGGACCTTCTTCAGGGCGAGCATGATGCGGGAGAGCTCGCCGCCGGAGGCGATCGCCCGGAGCGGTTTCCGCTCTTCGCCGACATTCGCCGAGAGATAAAACTCCAGGGCATCCATCCCCTTGTCGTTCAGGGCCGCCTCCCTCTCGCCGGAAGGTTCGCGGAAGACCACCTCGAACTGCGCATCTTCCATGCGGAGCGTCCGGATCTCCCCCTCGACCGCCGTTTTCAGCGCGGCGGCCGCCGCGTGCCGTTTTGTGGACAGCACCCCCGCCGCCTCCATCAGCCGCCCCCCTTCGACTTCGATCTCACGGGTAAGCTCCCCCATCTGCTCTTCCAGGGAGGAGATCTCCCCGATCTCCTTCTCCGCCTCGGCCTGTTTCCCGAGAACGGACTCGAGCGTCCCCCCGTATTTTCGTTTCAGACGCCCCAGCAGCTCCAGCCGCTCCTCGACGGCCTCGAGGCGGGCCGGGTCGAACGAGAGGCGTTTCGCATAGTCGCGAAGCGTGAAGGATGCCTCCTCGATCCGGTAGTAGAGCTCATCCATCTCCTGCTCGGAGAGCTTCAGCCCCGTGTCGATCTTCCGGATCTCCTTCACGGCCGAGACGGCGCTGCGGAATTCGGCCAGCACGGAGCCGCCCTTCCCATAGAGGGTCTCATAGGCCGCATCCGCAAAATCCATCAACTTCTGAACGTTGGCGAGAATCCTCTTCTCCTCTGTCAGGGCGGCATCCTCCCCGTCCTTCAGATCCGCCCGGGCGATCTCGCCGATCTGAAAGCGGAGGAGATCTTCCCGCTCCTCCCGCTTTTTCCGCCGCTCCTGGAGCCCGCGGAGTCTCTCCTGAAGCGAACGGTAAAGGTCGTACTTCTCCCGATAGGCCGTGCGGAGGGGCAGCAGCCCGCCGAATTCGTCGAGGATATCCGTGTGATTTTCGGGATTCAGGATCATCTGGTGTTCGTGCTGGCCGCAGATGTTGATCAGCGATTCGCCGATCGCGGCCAGCGACGCCAGGGATGCAAGATTCCCGTTGATATAGACCCGGTTCTTCCCGGAACGGGAGACCACGCGGCGGACGACAAGCTCCTCGCCTTCGCCGAATCCCATCTCCCGGACCTTCGCCCGCAACCCGTCCTGCCCGCGGATGTCAAAGAGCGCCTCCACAACCGCCGCATCCTCGAAGGAACGGATCATATCCGCATTCGCCCGGTCTCCCAGAAGAAGACCGACTGCGCCGATGATGATCGATTTTCCCGCACCGGTCTCCCCGGAGATCATGTTGAGACCCCCGTCGAAGGCCACCTGCAATTCATCGATGATGGCAAAATTACGGATGTTCAGTTCCGTGAGCATCCTGCCCCTTCCGGGCCGCTCCCGTCTGTGAGCCGCCCCATCCCAATTTCGTCCGAAGGATCTCCAGATAATCCCGGTGCGGGGAGGAGACCAGCGTGGTGATATACCGCGATTTCCGGATGGTGACGCTGTCCCCGAACTTCACGGTAAAAGATACCTGTCCGTCGAGGGTCACGGTCGCCCCCTGCTCCATGGTGCAGAGCGAGACCCGGATCACCGCCTCCTGCGGCAGGATGACCGGCCGGTTCGTCAGGGTATGGGGACAGATCGGATTGATGAGGATCGAATTGAGCTCGGGAAACACAATGGGACCGCCTGCGGCCAGCGAATAGGCCGTGCAGCCGGTCGGCGTCGCGATGATCAGGCCGTCGGCCTTGAAAGTCGTCAGATAGCGACCATCCACCGTCGTCTCCAACTCCACGATCCGGGAGAGATTCCCCCGATTGATCACGACGTCGTTCAGGACGGTCCCCTCCCGGAACGGCTCCCCGCCCCCCTGGATCTCCACATCGAGCATCATCCTCTTTTCGACCTGAAACTCCCCGGCAAGAATCAACTCCATGGCGCTGTACATCTCGTCGAGGTTCACCTCGGTCAGATATCCGAAAACGCCGAGATTGATCCCGACGATGGGCACATCCCGGTCGCGGACCAGGCGGGCCGTCCGCAGGATCGTGCCGTCTCCGCCGAAAACGACAATCAGATCCACCAGGGTCCAGAGCTTGCTTTTTTCAATGCCGGGAAGGCAGCCGATCTTCGCGGCGATCCCCTCCTCGAGATAGACCTCCAGGCCGCGTTTCAGCAGCCACTCCCGGAGGGACGCGGTATATTCCGGCGATTTTTCCTTGGCGATATTGGCAACGATTCCAACTTTTTTGATAAGCATTGAAGCACCTTAGAGAAGATTTACGGAACCTTTCTATCACAAATTCATCCGGGTGTCCACGCGTATGATTCGGATTGATTCGGATCGTCCACGAAAAATCAGCAAATTGAAGATCTCCGAGGCAAGCCGCGGGGAATGTGCTCGCGGTCGGATCCATGCGGCAACCGGCCTGAATGCCAAACGGATTTCTCTTGGCCTTGACATCATCCGGACAAGTGGGTTAGTGTCGCCCGCAAAGGAGAGACTCATGGGATTGCTGAAGGGATCTGTCACATTTTCGCGTTATCGCATCGTCGGCGCCCTGCCGGACCATTTCCCCGAATTCTTCAACGAGCGGATCAGGCGCTACGCCTTCCAGACCGTCTGGCGCACGACGGACGAAAAGGCGGCGGGCTGGACCTCCGTGGAAAACGGCCTCGACACGGATTTTCCCTATGCCTCCTACGCCCAGGGGCGGTATATGCTCTTCTCCCTCCGCATCGACCGGAAGTCGGTCGCCCCTTCCCTCCTTAGGCTCCGGATTCTGGAGGCGGAACGCAAGCAGCTCGCCGAAAGCGGACAGAAGAAGCTCTACCGCGAACAGCGCGAAGCGATCCGGGAGTCGGTGCGCCTCGAACTGCTCGGCAAAACACTCCCCGTCCCCTCCTTTCATGAGCTCTGCTGGTCCGTCCCGGACCATGTCCTGACCTTCTGCTGCCTCTCGGACAAGGTGGCCGGGGAACTCCAGGAGCTTTTCAGGGAATCCTTTTCGCTCAGCCTCGCTCCGTATGCGCCGTGGGACGCCGAAAAGACGGACGCGAATCCGCAGGGAGCGGCGGCCGGGTCAGGCTCCAGTAATCCCTCTTTCCCGTCCCTCCCGCCCGGGGTCGATCCCCTGACCGTCGGCCGCGAATTTCTCACCTGGCTCTGGTTCAAGAGCGAGGAGCGAAACGGGATGATCCGGATTCCCGGTGGTGGCGAAAGCGAGGTCCTTTTCGTGCGACGCCTCGTCCTGGAAGCGGGCGAGGGGGAGTACGCCGAAACGATCGTCTGTCAGGGACTCCACGCCGACCTCAAGGAGGGGAAGGAGGCCCTGCGCCAGGGGAAGAAGATCAGCGCGGCGCGTCTCCGCATGGCCCACGACAAGGCGGAATGGGAATTCACCTTCAAGGCGGACCGTTTCCATTTTCAGTCCATGAAACTGCCGACCGTCGCGGAAAGCGCGGGGGAAGAGGCCGACCATGAAGGGCAGATGCTCGAGCGGATCTATCTGATCGAAAAAGCGGCGGGGATGATGGATCAACTGTTCCGCTCGTTTCTGGACCTCCGGTTGACCGGGTGGGAAAACGAACTGGCACGAATGCAGAAGTGGATCGCCCTGGCGCCTGTCAATCCTTCTACGGCTTCCCGGGGGTGAATTTCCGGATCATGCGCAGCAACTTCTTATAGACGGGTATGGCTTCCCGGATCTCCCCGAGGGCGAGCCGTGCAGCGGTTTCTCCCTCCTGGATCAGACCTTTCGCGCGGGAGAAATCACTCCAGTGAAGGTCTCCGATCCGGGGCCGGATGACGACATCTGCCCGGAGCAGCTCCGCCTCTTGCAGCTTGTCGGAGGTAATGTCTCCGGCCCTGTAGATGATCTCCTGCGCCGTTTCGAATTCCCCCGAAACATTCTTCTCCCGGTCCACGACCACGGCAATGACCGCATCCGCACCCGCTTCGCGGGCAGTCAGAACGGGAACAAGACTGGTGATCCCGCCGTCCGCCAGCAGCCAGTCCCCCAGTCGGACCGGATCGACCGCGCCGGGAACGGCGCAACTGGCCAGCACGGCCTGCCGCAGCGAACCTTCCGCGATGACGATCTGCTTTCCGGTGATCAGATCCGTCGCCACGGCGTAAAACGGGATCTGCGTCTCACGGATGTCGATATCGGGGATGAAGTAATGGATCAGGGCTTCGAAATCTTTCAGGGGAAGAATAGCCGGTTTGACAAAGGCGCTCAGCAGAAAGTATTTTTGCCGGATGGCGTTTCGGGTCTTTTCCCAGAAGGTCTGCTCCGCATGGTTCATCGTCAGCCCGATCTCCCGGAGGGTAGAGGACTGAAATTCGGGGCTCAGGATGTAGGCGTCGACCTTGCGGTAGATCTCCTGCGGCGAGGAGCCGCTCGCATAGGCGCCGCCGATCAGCGCCCCGGCGCTCGTGCCCGCGATCAGATCGATCGTAATCCCTTCCTGTTCAAGAACCTTCAGGACGCCAATGTGGCAAAAACCGCGAACCCCTCCGCCCCCGAGAGCCAACCCCAGCTTCTTCCCCATCCATCTCGTCATATTCCCAACCTTATGCGGAGCAAAGAAACCTTCGTATCGCTTTATGCGGAATCATACAAAACGGATGTCTTTCTTTTATGATGAACTCGTAAAAAGTCGCCGCTCTTGTCATTGCGAGGAACTCCGTGACAAAGAAATCTTATGATATCAATATCTTGAAATACATGAGATTGCTTCGCTTCGCTCGCAATGACAGCATTTATTAACTTTTTACGGTGTCGTTTTCTATAATTGTCGCACAAAATTCCGTCACAATCCATTTATTCCTCGATATCCTCCGTTCCGCACGCCCAAGAGTCATGCTGAATGAATTCCCTTTCATCTTTTTCCCGGTGTCTGATTCATACCTTCTCCCCGGACAGGGAACCCAGAAGAGATCTCACCGAACTCGCCTTCATCGGCTTGGAGAACAAAAAGCCCTGGCCGTTTTGGCACTGGATCTTCTGTAAAGAGATCCGTTGCTCCTCCGTCTCTATCCCTTCGGCAATCACATCGATGCCGAGTTTGCTGCCGAGCATCAGAATCGTCTCCACGATTTTCTGCTGCTCGCCGTCCGATGAGAACCTGTTGATGAAGGAGCGGTCGATTTTCAGGGTGTCGATGGGAAGGTTTTGCAGGTAGTTCAGCGAGGAATACCCGGTCCCGAAATCATCGAGAGAGATGCGGATGCCCATGGCTTTAAGCTTGAGCAATTCATCCACGATCGTTTTGCCGATTTCCATGAGGCTGGTTTCCGTAATTTCGAGTTCGAGACATTCCGGGACGAATCCCGTCTCCCTGAGCACCGCCGCCACCAGATCGGCAAACCCGGGGTCCCGCAACTGAATGGCGGAGATGTTGACCGCCAGGCGCAGACGCGGGACCCCCTCATCGCTCCATGCCTTCAACTGGGAGCAGGCCGTTCGCAGCACCCATTCGCCGATCGGGACGATCAGTTCGGTCTCTTCGGCCAGCGGAATGAAGTCGTTTGGGGGTATGAGACCCCGATGGGGATGCTCCCATCTCACCAAGGCCTCCAGACCGACGATCCGGGCGTCTTTAATGTCGACGATGGGCTGATAATGGAGCCGAAGTTCGTTCCTTTCGACGGCCATGCGCAGATCGTTCTCAAGTTGGAGCATTTTTACGGCATGGTGTCGCATGGAAGGGTCAAAAATCTCATAGCGGCCGTTACCGAGCCCTTTGGCATGGTACATGGTAATGTCCGCGTCCTGGAGAAGTTCTTCGGCGATCTGGCGGTCGGGTGAACTGAGGGCAATGCCGATGCTGGCCGTACTGAAAATCTCGGTCCCGCCCACGCAAAAGGGTATGGCAAATTCGCCGATAATCCGTTCCGTGATGACCTTTGCGTTTTCGACATCTTTGATATCATCCAGCAGAATGACGAATTCATCTCCTCCGAGGCGGGCGACCGTGTCTCCTTGGCGTGTGCACTTCGCCAGGCGTCGCGCCGTTTCGATGAGAACGGCATCCCCGGCCATGTGTCCGAAGCTGTCGTTGATCACCTTGAAGCGGTTCAGGTCGAGGAAAAGAACAGCGCTGACATAGTCCGCAACCCTCCGTGTCTTACGAAGGGTATTTCCAAGGCGGTCCATGAAGAGGGTCCGATTGGGGAGGCCGGTCAGGGCATCGTAGAAGGCGTCGTGGAGCAACTGCTCCTCGGCGCGTTTTCTGGCACTGATGTCCGTCTGGGAACCGGCCATCCGGTAGGCCTTACCCGCCTCATCCCGCACGGCGACACCCCGGGAGAGAATCCAGCGGTAATCCCCATCCTTATGGAGCATGCGGTGTTCATTTTCGAAATGAGAACTGAGCCCGTCCAGATGAGCCTTCATCTCCACCTTCACCTGGTTTACATCCTCGGGATGGACGCGGTTGAACCATTCTTCACTGCCTTTGCCGATCTCGTCCTCTCCGAAACCGAGGAGCCGCATCCAGCGGGCGGAAAAATGGACCTCCCCCGTCCTGAGGTCCCAGTCCCAGAGCCCGTCATTCGCCGCGAGTGAAGCAAGGGCATAACGCTCCTCGCTCTCGCGGAGCGATTTCTCCGCCCGCTTCCTCTCGGAGATGTCCCGGACAATACAGAGCGCCTCATCATCCCCGCTCTTGGCCGTCCTGATCTCCCATTCGAGAAGCCTCCCGTCCGGCTTCCAACTGTACTCAAGCAACTGGACATTTCCCGTCTCCAGGGCCTGCCGTACCTGATGCATCAGTTGGTGGGCCAGCGTCATCGGCATAATTTTGTAGATATCGGCGCGATCTCCTCCGGAGACGGCGGGAAGGCCTGCTCCTGCGGGACATCTGGACTCGATGACGTGACCCTCGTTCGAAATGCGCAGCATCGCGTCGGGGATGGCGCCCAGGAGGGCGCGGCTCTTTGACTCCGCCCGATAGAGGTCGTCCAGAGCCCTGCTTGCCCGAAGGATGTGGCGGACTCGGTAGCCCAGAATCAGCCAGTTGATCGGTTTTGTGATAAAGTCAGTGGCGCCGGCCTGATAGCCCCGATGGATCGATCCGGTATCGTCCAGCCCGGTCATCATGCATACCGGAAGCCTCTCCTGACCGGCCAGTTTGCGCACCTGTTCGCAGACGGCAAAGCCGTCCATCCCCGGCATCATCACATCCAGCAGGATCAGGTCGGGCTTCACCACCGCAAGCAAGGACAACGCCGCAGCCCCGTCATCCGCTTCCTGCACCGCATAGCCCTCCCCTCCGAGGGCTGCGCGGGCCAACATTCGCATGGCCGGGTCATCGTCGACCACGAGGATCAAAGGCGCTCCTGTCTCCGGTTTTGCTTCCAAGCTACGATCTCCTCTCAATTTCTACTTCCAGCATGGGCCGCACTCTCCCGTATTCGGCCTCGATGCCGGCAACCAAGGACACCGCCTGTTCCGATTGGTTCAAGCGGCTTTGCCTTTCCAGATCGCGACAGAGGTCGGACAGGAGAAAAGCACCGAGATTGGCGCTGGCCGATTTCAGGGTATGGGCCGACCTTTGGAGGGTTTCCATATCGCCTGCGTCCGCTGCGGTGTGCATTTTCGACAGATGGACCGGTACATCATTGCAAAACAGCCGGACGACCTCCTTGAGGATCTGGTCGGTGCCCGTCTTGTCAAGGGTGCGGATGATATCGAGCGTCTTGGTGTCCAGAGACGCGCGGCCGGTGACAACCGGATGGCTTGCGGGTCTCCGCTCCTCCGGGAGCGGGCCGCGATTCAACCCCTCGTCCCGGTCTTTTTCCACCCCTTTTTCCGGAGACGGCGCCGGAACCAGCCATCTTTCGAGAATGGCGAATAGTTCGCCCGATCTGTAAGGTTTGCTCAGGTAGTCGTCCATCCCTGCCGCAATGCAGACCTCCCGGTCCCCTTCCATGGCATGGGCCGTCAACGCCACGATCGGGATGCGGCGTCCCCCCCCGGACGCCTCCCGCTCCCGGATCGCCTGCGTTGCTTCGTAGCCGTCCATTTCCGGCATCTGACAGTCCATCAGGATCAGGTCGTATGCCGTCCCGGCAACCGCCGCGAGCGCCTCCTGTCCGTTACCCGCCACATCCACCCGGCAATCGCAATGGTCGAGCATCGCCTTGGTCAACTTTTGGTTGACGGGGTTGTCCTCCACCACCAGGATCCGGAAAGGAGAAAAGCACCTCTTTTCGAGCCGGTGGTCGCCGGATGACGCGACCGGAACTCCGGGTCCGTGAACCGGCAAAGGGGAAGGCGCCGCCTGAGCGGAAACAGGTTCCGGACGATCGAGCCGCATCGTAAACCAGAACGTGGAACCCTCCCCCGGGGTGCAGGTAGCGTCGATCTCTCCGCCCATCATCTGGACCAGTTGTTTGGCGATCGTCAGCCCCAGTCCAGTCCCCCCGAACTTTCGCGTCGTGGATCCATCCGCCTGCGAAAAGGAGTGAAAGATTCTCGTGAGGGACTCCGGAGAGATCCCTATCCCCGTATCCCGCACCTCGAATCGAAGCAGAACCGATCGTACATCCTGATCATCGGTTGATACCCTCACCGTCACCGCCCCCCGCTCGGTGAACTTGACCGCGTTTCCCAACAGGTTGACCAGAATCTGCCGCAGCCGCACCGGGTCCCCCCGGAGGGACGAAGGCACCCCGGCATCGACATGGCAGGAGAGCCCAATCCCCTTGTCACGCGCCTGCGCACCGAAGAATTCGACCACCTCCCACACCAGCGGGGTAAGGTCGAGATCGGTTATCGCGAGTTCCAGCTTTCCCGCCTCGATCTTCGAAAAGTCAAGTATGTCGTTGATCAGTTGGAGCAGCGTCTTTCCGGAGGTGAGCGCAATATCAACATACTCCCGTTGCTGCACGTCCAGCCGGTCGTCTTGCAGCAATTGGAGAAAACCGAGAACCCCGTTCATCGGCGTCCGGATCTCGTGGCTCATGTTTGCCAGAAACTGTGACTTCGCCCGGTTCGCTGCTTCCGCCACGTCCCTGGCCCCCCGCAGCTCCGCAACGACGATGGCCAGATCTCGATTGGCGTTCGACAGCTCGGCGGTCCGCGCGGCAACCTGCGACTCGAGCTGTTCGCGATGCATTCTCAACTGTTCATCGCGCAGATTGATCTCGCAGAGCATGTCGTTGAAACCCGCCGTGAGGACCCCGATCTCGTCCGACCTTTCCCCCGGAACCCTGAAGGAGTAATTCTTGTTCTTCGATACCCCGTTCATCGCCTGGGCAAGATTGAGGATCGGATCGGAGATGAGGTGCCGCAATTTCAGGGAGAGCAGATAGGCGATCAGGGAAGACAGAATCACCACAAACCCGGAGATCGCAAGGTACCAGAAAACCCTGCCCTGCATCTCGCTCAGATCCGAATTGATGTAGATGACCCCAAGCAGCTCCCTTTCGAGCGTGATGCCGCGTGACACCTCGAGCCGGTTGCCGGCAAATGATTCCCGATTGGTTGCCTCCCGCGGACCATCCGGCCGGCTGCAAACGTCCGGTGTCTTGTCGAGGGAAGCGGCAGGGAGGCTGTCGCTCTTGAAGTACGCGGCGAACCGTTTCCCGTTACGGTCAAAAACACAGGCCGACACGATGTGGGGCTCGGCTCGGAGAGCGCTCAGCGTCTCCTCGGCCGACCGCCGGTCGACGAAGGTCAGGGCTGCAACAATGTTGTTTCCCGTCACCTTGGCCAGGGTGTCGCTTTTTTCAACCAGGGTTCGCCGGAAGGAGACAAGCTCGTGTCCGATGAACAAAGACGTGCCCAGAAACAGCGCGGCAAGGCAGGTGATCATGATGATCAACGTGAGTTTCCGCCCGATGGAAATGTTACTCAGCGCCTGCATTACTTTCCTTCCCTCCCCCCCTGCGATCTTACAACTTGCGCAAGCTTCAGGAGCTGGGAACTGATCTTCAGCCCGGCCTTCTCGGCCGCATCCACGCTGATTTCGAAAGAGATCCTGTTGTCCAGAAGGATCAGATTGATGATCCCGCCCGAGGAGGCAAAATATCTCATGTCCCCGATGGTCAGCACCCCCGGCTTCATCCTTCTGAGAATGACGGTCATCTGCTCCGCCTCCGACCGGCAAACATAGAGCACCTGGCAGCCTTCGGCATCCCCCGGCGTCGAAACCCTCCGTACTTCAATCTTTCGGCTCTGCGCGGTTTTGCCTTCGAGCGATCCCAGGGCCTCTCCGAGCGGGTCCTGTCCGAGTACGCACAGGGTAAGGGGCTTTTCCCCCGGGGGAAACGTGCCGCGGGGCCACTCGACAAATTTGATGAAATTGAACACAAAGGCCGCTTTGACTTCCGACTCGGCAGGACCGGGAGAGACGGCCAGAGACACCCCCGGACCCATCATGATTCCGATCCCTAAAAAGGTGAACACCCACAGGGTAATGATTTTTCTCACAACATTTGCGCGCCTGCCGGACAATCTTCTCCCTCCAAAGAGGGATGCCGCTTCTCGATCTGTCGCCCCCGCGTGATTCCTTCTTTTGGTCACGGCCATATCAAGACAAACACTTTCCCTTCTGTAAAGACCCGCTCCTGTTTTCATATTCTATCCCCTGGGCGTCAACCGAGCTGCTGTCCGATCCGGCCACGGCACATTCCGTACCGATTCAGAATCTCCAGGCCATCTTCCCGTAAGCGCCGCGGGGAACCTTCGCTGCAATCGTAACCGGCCCCATCTGACGAAACTCCATGTGCTCATTCTGAAGAAGATTCTGTCCGACCAGCGAGAGTTCGACGCCGGGGATCGGCTTCCAGCCGAGACGGAGATCAAGGGTCGTAAAAGAGGCCACATCCGTGCTGGCAATCCGATCCGCGAAGCGCACCCAGGCATCGAGTTCGACATTCTTCGTTAGATCCAGCGATGAGCGGAGGGAAACCTGGTTCTGGGGGCTTCTCCCGTCTGGGTTCTCCAGGGCCATGAGACTGCCCTCCCGCACCTCAAGCGCCACATGCAGGTAGGTATAGGCCGCCTGGAGGCGCCACCAGGGCAGAACCCTCCAGTCCGCCGCCAACTCAGCGCCGTAAGTCTTCCCGTACATGCTGTTGTCCCCCCTGATCGGCATCACCAGATGCGGCGTCGGGGTGAGCGCCATCTCGGGGGCGCCGGACCGGGCCGCGATCATGCTGGAATAGTCATTGTAGAAGGCCGTCATATCCAGGGAAAATCGTTTCGTGGGGTTGAAGCGGTACCCAAGTTCATAGGCGATGAGTCTCTCCGCATCGAGATCCCTGGTCCCGACAAGGGTGAGGGACATGGGCAGGGGGGAGGGATTCTCGGATGTGAACGGAGGAATGACGTTTGTGGGGATACTTCCGTCGGTTTCTCCCCAACTCGGGGTCCGGACGGCCCGCGAGACGGCGCCCCAGAAGGTATGATGCAGATCGGGCGTCCAGATCAGCCGGCCGCTGGGCTGGATTTCGACCCCCGTGTAATCGTTGTGCTCGACCTTGGAGCCGAGGATCAGATGGAGGCGATCCTCGATCAGGACGATGTCGTCCTGGAGAAAACCGCTGAACAGCTCATCCCCTCTTCCGGACGGATTGAGACGAATGAGGGTGTCGCTGGAAAAATCGCCCCGCGTGTAACGGTATCCCAAGCCCCAGACAATGTCATGCCGGCTGCCCAGGGCGAACCGGTGCTGCAGATCGGCGTCAAAGGTATCCCGGATTTCCCGGTTGTCGGGTGCCCGCCGGTTGTTATGGTCGTAGTAGAGTTGCAGGGACAGGTCCGATGTCGCGGAGATCTTTCGCTTCCAACGGGTCAGGAGGTTCGCGGTTTCGAAGGTCGCCCCCGTGAAGGTCTTCGAATAGGGAGGAGTGAGGGCCGGCGAATCTGATTTCTCGTCGACATACCCCTGCGCGAGATCCCCCTGGACCGTCAGGGCACTTTCCGGGGAAAATTCGGAATCCAACCGGAATCCGCCCCCGCCGGATTCCCAGGCGTCGGAGGCCTTGCCGCCCGCCATGTCCGGAAAGGCCCCCCGGTTGGAATATTTCGCATAGCCCCGCAGGTAGCTCTCATTGCCCACCTTCGCCCCGTACCGGAGGCCGCCGAACCCCTTCTCCTGCGTACCGGCGCCGGCAGTGAGTAGCCCTCCCCGGGTGTCACGCGCGCTTTTGGTGATGATGTTGATCACCCCGTTGACCGCATTGGCGCCCCAGAGGGTCGCCCCCGGCCCCCGGATCACCTCGATCCGGTCGATATCCTCCAGAAGGTTGTCCTGTAGATTCCAGTAGACGCCCGCAAAGATCGGCTGGTAGACGCTGCGGCCGTCCATCAGGACCAGAAGCTTGTTGGCCAGGTAATTGTTGAATCCGCGTGCCGTAATCGCCCACTTGTTTGCGTCGATGCGGGCCACCTCGAGCCCCGGCGCCATCCGGAGCGCCTCGGGGAGGCTGGTAACGCCCGCACGACGGATATCCTCCTGGGTGATCACGAACACCGCCGCCGCCGCATCCGAAACCTTCTGGGCCTTCTTTGAAACCGAGGTGACCTCGATCTGCATCAGGTCCTCGAGGCTCAGATTCGTCAGATCATCCACCGCACCTTTCGCCTCCAACGGGTGGGGAATGCCGAGCGCCGCCCACAGGAAGAACAACGCAGCCAAACCAGTTGACCGCCACCGCCCCCGGACCGGCGGAGCCTTTCGCCCGGCGGATGCCGTATCCGTCCGGGTGGATTGAGTCGAACCGGTCCAACGGTCTGAAATGTCTTGCCCCATGTTGATCCTCCCTTTAAAGACCTTGAATGCCGTATCCATATTCATGACTTGTTATTCGGCAGCCCACCCTGAGATCTTTAATATCTTTTTTAACTTTGCCTTTTCCGATTGTCATGGGCGAATAAATCTCTTGACAAAATTATTTCATTGAGACATTCTGCATACAGAATTCAATATTCAATTGTCGTTTGTTTTCATCATGCATGTGAATTCTAAACCGGGATGACATCTGGGAGGTTGGTTGTGAAAAAGTTGGGAACCGGTCACGTGAACCTCGACCAAAAAGTGTATAGTCAGTTAAAGTCTATGATTCTCGATCAGAATCTCAAGTCCGGAAGCAAAATATTTCAGGAAAAGTTGGCGGAAGACCTGGGAATCAGCCGAACCCCCTTGGTGAACGCGCTCAAGAAACTGGAACAGGAGCAATTGATTACCGCGATACCGCGCAAGGGGTTTTATGTGCGCGAGTTTTCCAAGGAGGAAATGGTCTACATTTTCGAACTTCGGGAAGTATTGGAGGGGTTGGCAGCACGACGAGCCTCCCTCCGCATTTCAGGCAGCCAGATCCGAAAACTCCAGAATTTATTCACAGGATTGAAGACATCTGAAGCCAGCGGAAGCGTGGAGAAATATGCAAAAGAGGATCGGCGCTTTCACAATTTCCTGATCAATATTGGCGGAGATGACCTCTTGTCCAATATGCTGGAGACATACAGCGTTATAACCTTTAGTTATCTGGTGAAGTTCCGGGGGGGACTTGTGAGGCCGCCCCGGGAAACCCTCCCGGAACATCTGGCGATTATCGAGGCCATCATCAAGAGAGATCCGGAAATGGCGGAGCAAGCGGTTCGTCTCCATTTTAAACGGTCGCGGGAAAAATTGATGAAGGACTTCGAAGAGGAAGCGCAAAGCGATTCGCAAAGCAATTGATCGGTTGCAGCAGGGGACTTTTGGAAAGCGGAGAAATGGTCAAACCGGCAACATCAGAGGCGGCTCATATCACAACATAGGCAGGCTTTTCCTGCCGATAACCAGAGGAGGAGGGTGCTATGAAGGGGAAATCATTTTTTGCCAGGATGCTTTTTGTCACAGCGGTAGTCTTCGTGTTCGGTGTGTGTAACATCATCGGTGTATCTACCATTGAAGCCCAGACAATTCTGAAATTCAGCCACACCGACCAGCAACAGGGGGCGCGCCAGGGGGCTGCCGAGGTGTTCGCGAAGAAGGTCGAGCAGTACACGAACGGCCGCTACAAGGTTCAGGTGTTCTGCTGCAGCCAGTTGGGCAACGATCCGAAGAACATCGAGCAGCTTGCGCTGGGCGGGATCGATTTCACCGTCTCCAGCACCGGCTCTTACGCGCCGCACTTGCCGTCGTTGAACCTCACCATGCTCCCGTTCATCGTCGACAGCTATGAGCAGGGTTGGAAGCTCTATGATGAATCCAAATGGCTCAAGGCGCAGTTTGATCTGGCGCCCAAGAAGGGCTTCCGTTTCCTCTCCACGTTCGAAGCGGGTTTCCGCTGCATGACGACCAAGGATCCGCTTCGCACCCCGGATGACGCCAAGGGCAAAAAGCTCCGGACATTCCCCAATGAAATGATGCGCTGGACCCTCGATGCCATCGGCTTCAGCGTCCAGATCATGCCCCTCCCCGAAGTGTACATGGCGATTCAGCAGGGGGCCGTGAGCGGCCAGGAAAATCCGATCGATACGATTTTCTCCAACAAATTTTACGAAGTCGCGCCTTACGTGACTCTCACGAAGCACGTCTACAGCCCCATCCCGCTTACCATTTCGGAAAAGACCTGGCAGAAGCTCACTCCGGCCGACCGGGAGGCGGTCACCAAGGCCGCGAAGGAAGCGGCGGACTGGTCCCGCAAGACGATCCAGGCCAACGACGACAACCAGCTCAAGGAGATGACCGCGAAGGGTGCCAAGGTCACCAGTCCTTCCGCGGATCCTTTCCGGAAGGCGGTTCAGCCGGTGTACGGCCAGGCCAGTGCCAAGTACGGCGCCGCCGATGTGGACGCCTTCCTGGCCGACGCGGCTGCGGTGCGCAAGGCTCTTCCCGTCAAGTAGCCATATCCTGCTCTCCCATGAAACCGAAGGGCCGCCCCATCAGGGGCGGCCCTTCAAAAGGGGTTCACTATGAGTCACTTCCGTTTACCGCCATCCCCGCCGGCGCCAAAGGTGATCCGTTGGCTGGGCAATGCCGTCGACTGGACGATGGTTGCGCTCGGCTTTATCATGGTCATCATGGTTTTCTTCAATGTCATCATGCACGTGATCGGCAAGGATGTCGCATGGAGCACGGAGCTCTGTGAGTTCATGATGGTCTGGGTCTCCTTTCTGGGGGGCGCCTCGGCAGCCCGGCGCGGCCTCCACATGACGATCACCGAATTCCTCGACAAGCTCTCCGTCCCGATGCGGCGGCTGGCCGACGGCATCATCCAGGCCTTCTGCCTCCTGGTGCTCGGGCTGCTGGTCAAGTTCGGGATGGGAATCGTGATGGCGAACTGGGGCAATGAACTGACCGTCCTCGAATGGCCCATGGCGTGGCAGTATCTCGGCCTGCCCGTCGGGTCGGCCGCGATGCTGGTGTTCGTCGCATTCGATCTGGTTCAAATCCTTCGCGGGAAGACGCGCGAAGAACGCTACGGAGGCTGAGCGATGTTTGCACTCGTCATCTTTCTCGTATTCCTGGTTATAGCGCTGGCAGGGGTTCCGCTGATGTATGCCCTTCTGGCCACCACCGTCGGGATGATCTGGCTGAACGATCTTTCTCATCCCCTCGAAACGATCTTCCTCAGCTTCATCTCCGGGGTTGAACCCTTCATCCTGATCGCCGTGCCGCTCTTCATCTTCGGCGGCAACCTGCTCGCCAAGGGGGGCGTCGGGAAGCGCATCGTCGCCTTTGCCGGGACGCTCTTCGGCTGGCTGCCCGGGGGGCTGGCCGTGGTCACCACGGTCTCCTGCCTGCTGTTCGGCGGCGTGTCGGGCTCAGCCATCGCGGACACCGCGGCCATCGGATCCCTGGTTGTCCCGATGATGAAGGAGAAGGGTTATGAGGGGGCGTTCGCCGCGGCGCTGCTTGCCGTGGCCGGAACCCTGGCGCTGCTGATGCCCCTCTCGATCCCTTTTCTGGTCTATGCCTTCATTTCAGGCGTTTCGATGCGGCAGCTCTCCATGTCCGGGGTCGTCCCCGCAATCATCACCGCCGCCGCCATCATCTGCGTCTGCATGTGGTATGGGAAGAAGTCCGGCTGCGACATGGGGGGGAAGAGATCGTCGGCCCGCGAGATCTGGGCCGCCTTCAAGGACGCTGGACCGGCACTGATGATGCCCGTCATCATCATCGGCGGGATCTGGTCCGGCATGTTCACGCCGACGGAAGCGGCCGCCGTGGCCGTGGTCTACGGCATACTCATCTCCATATTCTTCTACAAAGACCTGACCTTCGGCGACCTGCCGGCCCTGTTGCTCGAATCCTTCCAGACGAGCGCCGTGGTCCTGCTCGTCATCGGCGCCACGGGTTGCCTCTCCTGGCTGATGACCGTGGAGCAGGTCGCGACACAGCTCGCCGCCTGGGTCCAGAGCGTCGCCCACCAGCAGTGGGTCTTCCTGCTCTTGACCAACGCGGCCCTGCTTTTGCTGGGCGTATTCATTGAACCCCTGCCGGCCATGCTGCTGAGCGCGCCGTTGCTCTTCCCCCTCGCCCGGTCGTTCAACATCGACATGGTGCATTTCGGCGTCGTGATGACCGCCAACCTCTCCATCGCCCTCTACACGCCGCCTGTGGGCGGGACCCTGTTCGTTGCCGCGAAGCTGGCCGGCGCAGGGATCGGCGCCATCACCAAACACCTCATTCCCCTCATGGTGGCGACGGTGTCCATGCTGATCGTGATCACCTATTTCCCGTCGCTGACCAAGGTCATTCTGCGACTGTTCATGTAATGGAGGAAGGGTCGAGGATGATCGGCGTCAGTCCGGCTTTCATGGTTTCGCTCTACGGACCGGGGTTCTCGATCAGGAACTTCTGTGAAGGGCTCACGCTGGTCCGGAAGCTCGGTTTTTGCGGCTACCAGCCCGAGATCCTGGTCGGGACGGCGCTTCCGGAGTGGGTGCGGGAGGCCCGGAGCGTGCACCGTACGGCGAGCGATCTCGGCCTTGTCCCCACACAATTTGTGGCCCATTTCATGCTGGAGGAGTTCTCGAACCCGGAGAAGCTGAATCCGGAAGGCGGAATCGACGAATTGAAGCGGGTGGTCGACATCGTGCAGGGATTTCCCCCATGCCGGGTGCTGACCATCCCGGCCTCCACCTTTGGCGTGGATTGGGATTCCCCGGGCGTGACCGATTCCCGGTGGTGGCATGAGGTGCATCGGCGGCTGATTGAGAAGGTCACCGGTTATGTCAAGGTGGTCGAAGGGGCGGGGATGAAGCTCGCCTTTGAGCTCCTCCCCTTTTCGGTTTTCGGGGGCACGGCGCGCTTTCTGACCCTCTGCGATGAAGTCGGTTCCCCTGCCTTGGGGCTGAACTTCGACACCGGCCATGCCTGGTCCTGCCGGGAGCTCGTTCCCCTGTTGCCCTTTGAACTTCAGGGGAGGATATTCGGCACCCACCTGGGCGACAACATGAGCACGGAGAATATCAAGATGGCCCCCGGGAAGGGGTCGATCCCCTGGAAGCCGCTGCTGACGAACCTGGCCGGATCGGGTTATGACGGAAGCTGGGATATCGAAATCGGCTGCGCGCCCGACCGGGTGATCGATGAATACGGGGCCGGACTGAACCATTTGCAACAATTTGAAATCGACCGATGAAGGAGAAAATCCAAAATGAACAGCGAAGTCAAGTTTGCACTGATCACGGGATTTGTGAGCAAGACCAAGGACCGTTTTCATGAGTACAATGTGGAAAAGTCGCTGGCGGAACGTCTGGAGATGGTATCGCAGATGGAAGGGATGAGCGGCGTGGAGGTCATCTTTCCCTACGAAGTCAGCGACGCGGCGAGCTTGAAATCCCTGCTCGTCAAGAACAGCCTCGGCATTGCGGCGATCAACGTCAACGTAAAGGCGGAACCGGAGTTCCGCAACGGGGGACTGACCTCGACGGACCCGGCCATCCGGCGCAATGCCGTCCAGTTCATCAAAAACGCCAAGGACTTCGCCCAGGCCGTCGGCGCCGACAAGGTCACCTGCTGTCCCCTGGGGGACGGATATGAATTCGCCTTCCAGTGCGACTATGCCCGGATGTGGGGATTCCTCATCGAGACCTTCGGCGAGGCAGGGGCTTACAAGCCAGAGATCCCCCTCTTCATCGAATACAAGCCGAGCGAGACGCGGGCCCGCTGTTTCGTGGACACGGCCGCCAAGGCGCTCTGCCTCCTCAACGATATCGGCATCCCGGAGATGGGCGTCACGATCGACTACGGCCATTCGAAATACGGCCAGGAGAACCCCGCGGAGGTGGTGGCCATGCTGGCGAAAAGTCGGTTTCCCTATTATATCCACATCAACGACAACAACGGCCGATGGGACTGGGACCTGATGGCGGCATCGCACAACTTCCTGGAGTACGTGGAATTCATCTACTATCTGCAGGAATTCGGCTATTGTGACTTTCTGACCTCGGACACCTCGCCCACCCGCTGGGACATCCGGGGAACCTTCGAGGCCAATGCACGGATGACGAGGAAGATCTGGAACCGGCTCAACGGACTGGACCGCACCGAGTTCGCCGGACTGATCCTCGGCAATGACTTCCTGAAGACCTGGAAGTTCGTCGAAACGAATATCTTCAAACTGTAGGGAGGTGCAGGCCCATGGCCAATCTTGACTTGCGCGTCGCGATCGATTGCGACGAAACGGCAATCGATCTGAAAAAAGTCCTCTGCGACCATCTCAGGAAGCAGGGACTCCAGGTGACCGACCTGGATTATCTGGGGCGGCAAAAGGCGGACTACCCTGAAATCGGCTTCCATCTGGCACAGGAGATCCAAAAAAGCCATTACGACCGGGGCATCCTGATCTGCGGCACCGGCCTCGGCATGGCGATGATTGCCAACAAGGTGGAAGGGGTGTTTGCCGGAACCTGCCATGACGTCTATTCCGCGGAGCGGCTGAAGAAGAGCAACGATGCGCAGGTTCTGACCCTGGGCGCCCGGGTGATCGGTCCGGAGCTGGCCAAGATGGTGGTTGACGCCTGGCTCGACTCGGAGTTTCAGGGAGGCGGGTCTGCCCCCAAGGTGGACAAGATGCGGGAATTGGAGCATGCCTCATTTCACGGGAAGGATTAAGGGTTCATGCTTTCTTTTCAACCGACAGGGTTTGTCCTTAGTGAGGGGACAGATGAAGAAGCCATCGAGAACAAGCCAGGAACTGCACGAAGAGATATCCCTCCTTCAGCAGATCATCAAAGGGCTGGAACACTCGGAATCGGAGCGCAAGCAGGCAGCGGAGGCGTTGCAAGAGAGCGCGGAAGAGGCGCTTCGATTGGCGCAGGAAAACAAGATCATAGCCGACATCGGTCGAATCATCAGCTCGTCCATCAGCATTGAAGCGATCTATAAAGCGTTTTCCGAGAAAGTAAAGGAGCTTGTACCGTTTGATCGAATCGTCATCAATCTTCTCGATCCAGAGAAAAACGTTGTTTCATGTCAATATCAGGAAGGAATCTTTGTTTCTGGAAGACAAGGGGGAGATATTCTCCCTCCGGAAGGAACCGTAACGGCGCAGATCATGAGGACCGGCATCGGATTCATCGTTCAACCGGAGAGTGCCGATGAGATGGGGGAAAAATACCCCGGCCTCCTGCCTGAATTACAACACGGCATTCGATCTTTCTTAACCGTTCCCCTCATTTCCAAGGAACAAGTCATCGGCGCATTGGCATTGCGGTCCACAAAATCAGGAGCCTATACGAATCGTGATCTCATGCTTTCCGAAAACATCGCAAACCATATTGCCGGGGCTATTTACAATGCCCAGCTCTTCATCAAACTGAAGCGGTCGGAGGAACAAAGGGAGGCGGCGATCAAGGCTCTGAGGGAAAGTGAAAAAAGATACCGAGAACTCAGTATCGTCGATGGTCTCACCCAGCTTTTCAATTCCCGGCATTTTTACTTTCAGCTTCAAATGGAATTGGACCGGTCGAACCGTTATGAACAGCCTTTAACCCTCCTCATACTCGATATCGACAATTTTAAGGCATTGAATGACGCTTACGGCCATGTCGAGGGAGACAAGGTCTTGTTCCGACTTGGCCAAGTGGTCAAACGATGCCTGCGCGAGACGGATTTCGCTTATCGTTACGGCGGCGAGGAATTTACGATTCTCTTGCCGATGACAACCGGCGCGGACGGCGCCGTGACTGCGGAAAGAATCCGGGTGGAGTTCAAGAAGGAGACCTTCTCCCCGGTGCCGGGTCTGGACATCCATGTGACGGTGAGCATCGGTATTGCGCAATACCGGCCTCAGGAAGAGCTGAAGGCCTTCGTTCACCGGGTGGACCAGTTGATGTACCAGGGGAAAAGGTGCGGGAAGGACAGGGTTTGCAGTGATCTGCAGTATCCGTAAAATACGATAGAACCGGTTTAACCGGATCAAGGAGGTTTGGCCATGCAGAAGATGATCAATGCGCCGCAGGCGGCGGTCGATGAGATGGTGGAGGGTTACCTGAAGGCCCATCAAGATCTGGTCGCGGCGACGGACAATCCGCGCGTCCTGAAATCCAGGCAGGCGCCCATCTCCGGGAAGGTGGGCATCGTCACGGGAGGCGGCTCGGGCCACAAGCCGGCCTTCATCGGCTACCTCGGCCGCAACATGGTCGATGCCGTGGCCGTGGGCGAGATCTTCTCCTCTCCCCCGGCGCAGATGTTTTTCGACGCCTTCAAAGCCGCAAACGGCGGCAGCGGGGTGGCCTGCCTGTACGGCAATTACGCCGGTGACAACATGAACGTCAAGATGGCCATGGAACTGGCCAAAGAAGAAGGAATCGAGGTGAGGACCGTCGTGGCCAACGACGACGTGCCCTCGGCGCCCAGGGAGCAGCGGGCAAAACGCCGCGGCGTGGCCGGCGAGATCCTGATGTGGAAGGTGGGCGGCGCCAAGGCGGCCATGGGGGCCGGTCTTGATGAGGTCATCGCAGAGGCGCAAAGGGCGATCGACCATACCCGCAGCATGGGGATCGGCCTCACGCCCTGCACCATCCCGGAGGTCGGCCATCCCAACTTCACGATCGAAGAAGGCAAGATGGAGGTGGGGATCGGCCACCACGGCGAACCGGGCCTGGAGGTGATCGCCCTGGAAACCGCCGCGCAAATGGCCAAACGGATGACGGACATCATTCTGCCCGATCTTCCGTTCCAGGCAGGGGACGAGGTGGTCGTGCTGGTTTCCGGCCTGGGGTCCACGCCGTTGATGGAGCTCTACATCTTCTACAACGAGGTGGAGAAGATTTTCCACGAGAAGCAGATCCTGATTCACCGGCCCTACGTGGGGAACTACTTCACGTCGCTGGAAATGGCCGGTGTCACCCTAACGGTTATGAAGCTCGATGCGGGGCTCAAGGCCTGCATGGACTATGAGGCCGAGTCCATGGGGCTCCGCCAGTTTGCATAAGGAGACGGGTATGGAACAATTTGCGAATAGGGATGGAAGCCCAATCCTTTTCGATTTGATCGCTGCCATCCAGGAAAACAAGCAGTACCTCAGCGACATCGACGGCGCGATCGGCGACGGCGATCACGGCATCAACATGAACAAGGGCTTCACCCTCTGCGGGGAGGAGCTCCTGGCTCACCCGGGCGACCTGTCGCATGGGCTGAAGACTCTGGCAAAGATCCTGGTCATGAAGATCGGGGGATCGATGGGGCCCCTCTACGGCAACTTCTTCAAATTTCTGGCCGCAGCCTGTGACGGCGCAGAGGCCATCGACCGGGAGGTGTTCGGCAGGATGCTCTCTGCCGGCAGGGAAGGGATACAGAAGATCAGCGAGGCCAAGCCGGGCGACAAAACCCTGATGGATGTTCTGCTCCCGGCGGAGGCGGCCTATCAGGCCGCGGCACAGGCCAGTGAACCGTTCAGCCTCTGTCTGGATCGGATGGTTGAAGCCGCGAAGCAGGGACGGGATGCCACAAAGGAGATGGTGGCACAACTGGGCCGTTCGAGCCGGTTGGGCGAGAGGTCCCGGGGAGTCATCGATGCCGGAGCGGCATCCTGCTGCCTGATTTTGGAAACCATGGCCGGGACGATCGCCCATTTGCTCACTTGTGGTCCGGAAGCAAGATCATGAAATCAAAGAGGAGGTCCATTTCCCATGGCTGTTTTGGCTGCAAAGACCATTCAAGAGGAGTATCTTAACCTGTTCAACCGTTCCGGATTCCCGGTCACCGATGCGGAATGGAAAGCCATGGAGATCAGTGATTTCGGTCTGGGAAACCTGCGTTCCGAGGGGTTTGCCTTCATCGATATCCTCCGTTCCGAACGCCTGAGAATCACACTGATCGCTTTGCTGCCGAATCAGGCCCTTCCCCAGCACGTACATCCCCCCTATGAAGGGGAACCGGGAAAGGAGGAGACCCTCCGGGTCCTCTCCGGACAAACCAAGGTGTACTTCAAAGGCGAGGCAATCGATCCCGACACGCTGATCCCGTCTGGAAAGGAGCCATTTTACACCGCACGGCAGCAAGTATGCCTGAATCCCGGCGAGCAGTACACCGTTCCCCCCGGTATCGAGCACTGGTTCCAGGGCGGCCCGGAAGGGTCCGTCAACATCTGTTTCCAGAACCGGGTGGATGAGAACAAGAACCACTTCTGTGACCCCCGGAGCCTCGGCTGCCCCATCGGCCCGAATGACCGTTGAATCCCCAACCGGAATAAGGAAGAGGAAAACCATGCATGAGTCTGAATCGGTAAAAACACTGCCGACGGTACTGAAACAACTGTCCGGGTCGCCGGACCGACGGGGGGAGACCGACGCAGACGCCGGCACCGTAGCGGTTATTTCTCGGAACATCGCTGTCTTGTCCGGCGACGGCATCGGGCCGGAGGTGATCAGCGCGGCGCTTGCCGTGTTGAAGACCGTGGAGGGCAAATGGACAAAAATCCACCTTGTCTTTCAGGAGCATGCCGTCGGCGCGGCGGAATATCTCCGGCACGGCGACCCGTTGCCGGCGGAGGCGTTTGCGGCTTGTCGCCAGGCGGACGCAGTGCTCCTGGGCGCGATGGGGCTGCCGAGCGTCCGTTGGCCCGACGGACTTGAACTCACGCCGCAGATTGACCTGCGCGAGCGGCTCGATCTCTATGCCGGCCTCCGGCCCATCCGGTTGTACCACGCACATGACACCCCGCTGAAAGGTTACGGCGCAGGCGAGATCGATATGGTGATCGTACGTGAGAATTGTGAAGGGTTATTCTCCGCCCGGCTCAGCAAATCCGATCCGGCCGACGGCGAAGTCCACGATGTGATGTGTATCACGCGCCGGGGCGCCGAGCGGGTTTTCCGGGCGGCGTTCGAACTGGCGAGCCAGCGCCGTAAAAAGTGCACCCTCGTGGACAAGGCCAACGTCCTGCCTTCCATGGTATTCTTCCGCTCCGTGTTCGACGAGGTCGCGCGGGAATACCCCGAGGTCGAGGCCTCGCGTGTCTATGTGGATGCGATGGCCTTGTATTTATTGCAAAAACCACACGCCTTCGATGTGCTGGTCACGGAAAACATGTTCGGCGACATTCTCAGCGACCTGGCCGCGGGGCTTATCGGCGGCATGGGCATGGCGCCTTCGGCGGACATCGGCGATGAGTGCGCCATCTTCCAGCCCTCGCACGGAACCGCGCCGGACATCGCCGGAAAAGGCATCGCCAACCCCATCGCCACGATCCTCTCGGCAGCCATGATGCTCGAATGGCTGGGGCATCCGGAGCTGCTTGAGGGCGCCGCCCGGATCCGCTTCGCCGTCGAAGCCGTACTCGCCGACCCGGCCAACCGTACGCCGGACACCGGGGGGCGGCTCTCTACGCAACAGATGACGGAAAAGATCATGGAACAGCTATGAGCGGAAATCCGGGGGACAACCCCTCCACGTCCGGGGCCGAGTCCGGCAGGGCGAAACGGCAGGAAAATCCCCCCCGCATCATCGACCTGACGCTCACGCTTCGTCCCGGCATGAGAGGCGTCGCCTGTGAGCCGAAGTTCAACTTCAGGGAACACGGCTGGAATGCGCAGACGCTTCACCTCTATTCCCACTGCGGAACGCACATCGATGCGCCCACCCACGCAGAGGCGGGTGAACAAACAATCGACGAGGTGCCACTTTCGCAGTGCATGGGCCCGGCCTGGCTGGTGAAGCTCGACGGCATCGCGCCCAGGGCGCTGATCACCGTGGCCGATCTCGGCGGCATTGCAACGCGGTTCGCACCCGGAGACAGTTTGATTCTTCGCACGGGCTGGAGCGCCTTCGTTGACGAAGCAAAATGGCGTGATGAGCTGCCGCGCGTCAGCCTCGGACTCGCCCGCTGGTGCGTCGAACAGCGCGTGAAGCTTCTCGGCGTCGAACCGCCGTCGGTGGCGGACGTGAACCATCTGCCGGAGCTAATCCGGATTCACCGGACACTGCTTGGCGGAGGCGTCTTGATTGTGGAAGGGCTGACCAACCTCGAAGCGATCTTGCAGAAGAAAGTATTCTTCGCCGCGCTGCCTCTGAAACCGTTGCGCGGGGACGGCTCACCCGTGCGGGCGTTTGCCATCGAGGGCGGGCAATGTCTTGAACCATAACGATCATCCCTTAAAGCACTCCTCTGTCGAATAGCGATTCTTGCTTTCTGGTTTTGGCAATCTGTCCTGTGATCTTTCTTTTTTACCATGCCCTTTTCCAGTTGCCTCATTGAAAAATGTTACCGAAGGGGGAGAGATTTTAGGTAACGTTGCCTCATAAAAGATGTTACCGAGATTTGTTGTTTATGGAGAAGATTTTTTTCATTTTCTTATCCATGGTTTT
>Ga0247841_10001155_pt1 | contig 62071 bp, 68 predicted proteins | sample LaCruzMarch2015__2_FD_192410 | JGI IMG/M metagenome (GOLD analysis project Ga0247841, IMG submission 192410) | Freshwater microbial communities from meromictic Lake La Cruz, Castile-La Mancha, Spain - LaCruzMarch2015_18m | ecosystem: Environmental > Aquatic > Freshwater > Lake | place: Spain...
TGGTTTTTCCCCGTGTGTGATGGATCTTGGAACAAATCGTAGATCAGGAACTCTTGGTCGCTAAGATGCGCGAAATACGGTCTGAGCGCTTCGACGACTTGTTGTCTTGCCGGCGTTACCACGAGTTTCACACCTGTACTCGATGGCGTGAAGTCTTTGAACGCAACATTTGGTTCTGACATTTCTCCCCCTCTCTTGTTTTTTCCGTTATGTGATCTGTTATGTTAACTTGTTATGAAAAGAACAAGAACTGAAAAACTACTTAAGTTATATTATTCTTTGGGCGTTTTTTTGTCAAATGGTTTGTGGTATAATTAAGTTGTTTATAATTAAAAATAAAAATTATGGAAAATATTGCACAAAATCAACAAAAAAATACAGGCATGGCAGTAATTGCTTATATAGTATTTTTTATTCCCTTGCTTACAGAATCGAAAAATGATCCGTTTGTAAAATATCACGTTAAACAAGGACTCACTCTTTTTATAGCTGGAGTTATAGTTTGGCTTATTATGAATGTGATACCGATATTAGGATTGCTTATTGCTCCCATCTTAAACATTATATTATTAGTCTTGCTTGTGCTGGGTATAATTAATGCTGCCAAGGGATTGGAAAAACCGCTTCCATTGATAGGCCAATTCGCCGACAATTTTAAGTTTTAGACATTAATGCGAAAAACAAAACACCCCTGGGTTCCCTGTTGGGCACCGGGGTGTTTTTTTATACGACTAAGCCACTTCGCGCTGATAGCATTCCAGGCAGGCAACTTTTTCAAATCCAAGCTCGGGGCTATAATAATGTTCAATTTCTTTTTTACAAAAATAGCAGTTTCCTTTTTGCGGAGTTATCATCAAACTAAAAGGCTTAAAGCGTTCTAGAGTGCGGTAATCGAAATGTCGTCGCGGGAGTGGAATATTATGCTCGCGGTAGAATTGAAGCTCTTCCTTGGTAACGTTGTAGCTGAGTTTTGTTTCGGGACACAAAATGCGCTGCTTTGCAATGTCGTCTTTAACTTGGTCAATGGTGTCTGGCAGATCGTCTCCGCTGATTGTATTTTCGTAATGAGGCTCAACTGTCTCTTCCCATCTAGCTCCAAATTGGATAGTCTCGTCTTTTGTCATAGGGAACAGCATTTGTGCCAAGGAGAGATTGTATCCGCAATAAGCTGATGAAAGCGGGAAAAATTTTCCCCACTCACCCCTGGTTTTCATGTCGCTTTTAATTTTTTCAACAAGCTCTTTATATTCTAATTCAGTGTATTGCTTATTTAAAATACAATATTTCTTTTTACGCAGACCCACGCAACCAAAGCAATATTCACATTCTTCGCAGTTATCAAGATAGCAAGAAAACCTGCACAAGGTGGTATACAGACAGCATAAATTATTGTATGGCCTGACCTGGTCCATGACGCTAATAGCGCATTTTTCAGCCTCTAGGCACCCCACAGAATCAATGGTCTCTTTAATGCGATACCCCCTTATATAATAGCGGCAATTTTCTGATTCCTGTACAAAATAACATTGGTAACAGTTTTTGTCGTTTTCAAGAAAATTACCTACAGAATTCGTTGCTTGAACATTATAATGCTGCCGATGTACCGCATCCTGGCGAAGGTGCTGCCAATATTCCTCTTTCAATTTTTCTATAGACTCTCTAGATTTTGAATTATATTCTTCAAACCGTTTTTCATACTCTTCTTTAGAATATGGCTGGTTCAAGATATAATATTTTTGGTTTCTCAAATTCCAGCACATAAAGCAATTCTGGCAATTACGGCAATCATACAAAAATGAACTGTCCATGCAATCGCGCGAATTAAAAGAATATTTTAGATTATAACTCTTGAAACAATTTAAACAGTCATAGCAGCGTTCCAAATCGAACGAAAAAGTTACGTCTATGCAGTTCTTACAATTTATAACGCGATAACCGTAAATAATATTTTCAAGACCTATGGCAGAACGAGTTAAATAAGCATCTTTCGATTCCCATACATCGTCCGTCCAATCACAATCGAGATTTTTGATACCGCACTGGTGAGGGTGAGGGACTTTCGACTGTAGTTCAATAAGTTGGTCAATAAACGGACGCGAACTATCATAATTTTTACCGTACACAAGCGGATCCCAGGCATCAGACACAAACTCGCTCCTTTCATAAATAGGAAAAGGAACTGATTCTGGTAAAACCGTTATGATTGTTTTACCGCTTAGAGCAGATTTGATGATTCTAAATCTTCCAAAAATCCAAAACGCCAAAAGATACTTGAATCGGCAGTAAGGGCACGTTGTCGGTGTTGGTAAATCAAAATTTTCGTACATCGCAAAATCATCCGGCTCAATGGTGAAGTTGCTTTTACACTTTTCGCACGTTTTTGTTACTTGTTCCATAAATTGTTATAGCTTATTTGATTTTACACTACAGTTGCAAAGATCGCAATCTAGACCGCAATTGCAACATCTATAGCAAAGATGTGGACGGCATGAGCATTTGTCTTTTTGGTTCATTTGTGTTCCACATACTTCACACTTTTCATATACTAATGTTTTTTGTTCTATTGTTATTTGCTTCATATTAACAGCTTAAAACACTTGACATAGAATGTAAATGATGATACTATTAAAGTGTCACAAATAACAACACTTAATAAAAATTAATAACAATTTTATGGAAAAACAAGAGCTTTTATCACAATTTGGACTTTCTAAGTCGGAGTCGTCTATATATATGGCTGCTTTGGAGCTGGGCGAAAGTTTACCTTCGCATCTTGCAAAGAAAGCCGGCATTAAAAGGCCCATGCTTTATAAATTAATGCCCGATCTTTTGGAAAAAGGTCTTTTGTCGCAAACCGTAAAAGGCAAGCGCAAATACGTTGTTGCCGAAGAACCGCAATTGTTGCTGGAGAAAAAGCAGGCCGAACTCAAAATGCTTGAGGAAAAAATCCCAGAGCTTCAGCTTTTGCTTCGCACAGCCAAAATTAAGCCTCAGATTATTTTTTATGAAGGAATTGAGGGAGTAAAAAAAGTGTTTATGGATTGTTTGAGAGAAAGAAAGCCAATGTTGGAATTTTTGGGTCTGACAAATATCCATCCCGAAGTTGAAGACTATGCGAAAAACTATGTTATTCCTACGCGTATTAATAGGAGAATTCCAACAAGAGATATTATTAGCGGTAAAATAGTTACGCAAAAACTTAACATTAAAACCGATCCTTACGCGCTTCGCGAAGTTAAAACAATTGATGAAAATAAATTCCCGATACCATTAGACTGCTACATTTACGGTGACAACGTATCATTTTTATTAATTCGCAGCGATAGTGAACCAATGGGAGTTATCATCAGGTCTCGGGAGATTGCCGCAACAATGCGTTCGCTTTTTGAGCTCATTTGGCAGAACCTTTAAGCAGAAAATTTGTTTCTATTGCACGTTTGGAAAAATTGATATATAATAGAGCTTGATTTTTTGTTTTCATAAAAACAACATATGGTTGAAATATCATTAAAGGCAGAGGAAATATTCCACATAGGAAGCTTTAACGTTACAAACGGCCTGCTTTTGGCGGCCATTGTTTCGTTGTTTTTAATAACTTTTTCAATTATTTTTAGAAGCAAAATTAAATTAATTCCGGGAAAAGTTCAGGCAGTTGTTGAGATTGGTGCAGAGGCTTTGTTGAGTTTAATGGAGTCGGTATTAGGTACCAGGGAGGCCGCAGAAAAACATCTGCCCTTAATTGCAACAATTTTTATTTTTATAATGACCTCAAATTGGTTGGGCCTGCTTCCCGGAGTCGGGTCTTTTGTTTTACGCGAGGGTCATGCCAATATACCGTTGTTGCGGTCTCCGGCGGCTGATTTAAATTTTACGCTGGCATTTGCTATTATTGCGGTTTTTGCAACTAACTTTTTTGGGATTGTGGTTTTGGGAATATTTAAGCATATTAAGAAGTTTTTGAATTTTTCTAATCCTATTAATTTTTTTGTCGGAATACTTGAATTTTTGTCTGAAATTTCCAGAATAATATCGTTTTCATTCAGGTTGTTTGGTAATATTTTTGCCGGAGAGGTTTTGCTTACCATTATGTTTTTTTTACTGCCGTACGTGGTTCCGGTCCCATTTTTAATGTTGGAAATGTTTTTTGGCATGATACAGGCTTTTATCTTTGCAATGCTGACATTAGTATTTTTGGCCTCGCATACCGCACATACCGAACATTAAATATAAATAATTAAAAAGGTCGCAAATAAAATTAATTTAATAAAACAAATACAATGGAAATAGACACAATGCGTTTATTGGCAACAGCCATAACAATCGCCGTGGGAGTAATTGCTCCTGCAATAGCCGTTGGTATGATTGGAGCTGCAGCGTTAGGAGGAATAGCAAGAAACCCAGAAGCAACATCTAAAATTCAAACAAACATGATTTTAGCAATTGCTTTCGCAGAAGCTTTGGGTATTTATGCGTTAGTTATCGCTCTTATTTTAAAGTTTACATAAAAACATTGGGATAGTTAAAATTTATGAATGCATTTTTAGACCAATTCGGAATTGACTGGAAGCTTTTTTTGAGCCAGCTCGTAAATTTTTTCCTGATTTTAGTTGTCTTGAGGCTTTTTGTGTACAAACCGGTGATGAAAATTATAAAAGACCGGAACAAAAAGATAAAAGAAGGTTTGGATAAGGCAGAAGAGGCGGGCATACGGCTGAAAGAGGTTGATAATATCAGCAAAGAGAAAATAAAAGAAGCTGAAAATGCCTCTATAAACATCATAAAAGCTACCGAGAAAAAAGCAAAAGCGCTAGAGCAGGAATTGCAGAAAAAATCAGAGGAGAACCAGCTTCAGCTGCAAAAAGAATTGCAGGCAAGCTATAAAAAACAGCAAGAACAGGCGCACGAGCTTGTTTTGAGGAACGCAGTTGAGTTAGTTAAAAAAACAATTATAAAGACAGTTGAATTGAAACCTGACGCAATAGACGAAGCGCTTATTAAAAAAGCAGCCGAAAGTGTAAAAAATGAATAAACAGACAAGAATAAAATTATACGCAAAAGCGCTGGCGGAGATTGTTTCAAAAAAGCATACAGGCGCTAAGGAAAAAGAAGTTGTAGATAATTTTTTAAAGCTTTTGGCAAAAACCGGACTAGAAAATAAATCAAAAGAGATTTTGGATTTAGCCGAAGACTTACTTTTGCAAAAACAAGGCAAAAGAAAAATTACATTTCAAACAGCAAGAAAAATGACGGCCGGGCAAAAGAGAATGGTGGAAAGTTTTGTAAAAGACGGAGACATTGTCAAGGAAAAAATTACTCCCGAATTAATAGCTGGCATTAAAATAATAATTAACAATTCAAAGCAATTTGACGCATCGTTCGCCGGAAAATTGCAGAAGATATCATGAGCCAAGAAATAATAGAAAAAATTAAGCAAGCCATAGAGGGCTTTAGAGATAACTCCGAATGGGAAGAAATCGGCAGAATTTCTGAAGTTGGAGATGGTATTGCCAAAATATCAGGCCTAACCAACGTGCAATCGCAGGAAGTGCTGGAAATAGAAGCCGAGGGGCAGAAGATCAAGGCTGTGGCCCTTAATCTTGAAGAGGATTCTGTTGGAGCCTTAATACTTGGTGACGGTTCTTTAATTAAATCCGGGCAGACAGTTAAAAGAACCAAACAAATTCTTTCCATTCCTGTTGGCGAACAATTATTGGGAAGAGTTATTGATCCACTGGGAAACCCAATAGACGGGAAGGGCCCGATATTTTCAGAGAAGGACAAACCTCAATTTAATTTTTTGGAAAATGATGCGCCAAACGTAATTGGCAGAGAATCTGTAAATTATCCTTTGCATACCGGAATTAAGGCCATTGATTCAATGATTCCAATCGGCAGAGGACAGAGAGAATTAATTATTGGCGACAGGCAAACCGGAAAAACCGCCGTTGCTTTGGATATTATAATAAACCAAGGACAGGATAATCCTAAGAATCCTCCTGTTTGTATTTATGTTGCCATCGGACAAAAAGAGTCAAAGGTTGCAAAAATTGTTGAAACCTTAAAAAAGAATGATGCTTTGCAATATTCAATTGTGGTTTCGGCTTCGGCTTCAAACCCTGCAGCTTTTTGGTATTTGGCTCCATTTGCCGGATGCGCAGTTGGAGAATATTTCAGAGACAAAGGAAAAGACGCAGTTGTAGTTTATGACGACTTGTCTAAACACGCGTGGTCATACAGGCAAATTTCTTTGCTTTTAAGAAGACCGCCGGGAAGAGAGGCATATCCCGGAGACGTATTTTATTTACATTCAAGATTATTGGAAAGAGCAGCCAAACTTTCAAAAGAAAAAGGCGGGGGTTCGCTTACCGCTTTGCCAATTATTGAAACACAGCTTGGTGACGTTACAGCTTACATTCCTACAAACGTAATTTCAATTACAGACGGCCAAATTTATTTGGAGAGCGATTTGTTTTACCAAGGAATGAGGCCGGCAGTTAACATTGGTTTGTCGGTCTCCCGCGTTGGAAGTTCGGCTCAAACAAAGGCCATGAAAAAAGTTGCAGGTAAATTAAGACTTGAACTTGCCCAGTTCCGGGAATTGCAGACATTTATGCAGTTTGCTTCTGATGTTGATGAAACAACCAAAAAAAGAATCAGTAAAGGAAAAATTATCACAGAAATTTTAAAACAGTCTGATTTGGCCCCGGTTTCTTTTGAGAAGCAGGTTTTGGTTTTGTACGCGGCCTTAAACGATTACTTTACAAAATTCCAGCCCGAAGAAATGAAAGATGTTGAAGTAAAATTTATTGAGTATGTTGATAACCTGCACAAAGACTTTTTGGAAAAAATTAGAACAGAACGGGCAATTACCGACGAAACCGAAGCCGAAATGAAGAAAATCATTGAGAAGTTTATCCAGTCAAATAGCCCGCAAGGCTAATTCCGCGATGCGAAATTATTTGATCGGGATGAATCGCAGCAAATTAAAAATAAAAGACCCACGACAAACGAAGTTGCGTGGGTGAGGAACGAAGTGACCTTGGTGGTCATTCCCTGGACTTGGAGAAGGCGAGCAGACGGGGATGCGACAGGGTGAAGTCCGAAATGGCCAACAGTGTCAGTCCGATGACGACCGCGTGCAGTGCTGCGACACCGTCGTGCACGATGACCTTCAGACCGACGGCGGCCAACAGCGTGACGATTCCGAGGGCTAGACAAGCTTTGCCTTTCATGCCTTTTTTCTCCTGCTATATTTTAGGGCAATAGCGAGCCCATGTGAATGAACGATCAGACAAGAATAACGATCCTACATATTAATTATACACCTATTAAGAGTATTTGTCAATAAATAAAAGTTAAACATGGAAAGTCCGCAGAACGTAAAAAAACGCTTGCGAAGCGTAAACAACATAAATAAGATTACCAAGGCCATGGAAATGGTTGCGGCTACCAAAATGCGTAAATCGCAGGAGATAGCCTTGTCATCCAGGCCCTATGCTTTTGCGGCGCTCGATTTTTTAGCAACCATATCCGGTTTAGACCAAGACCTTCCTGAACTATTTACTAAGCGAGATGTAAAAACAGTTTTATTTGTTTTGATTTCTTCCGACAAAGGACTTGCTGGAGCATTTAACAGCTCGGTGTTTAGAAAGTTTGAGGCACACGCTAAGATTGAAAAAGAAGAATGGAATAAAGAAGAGCATTTATATGTGGCGGTTGGAGAAAAAGCATTTAATTATTTAACAAAAAAAGGATTAAAAGTTGTTAAAAAATTCATTGCAGTCGGAGATTACACAACAACCGAACAAACCCACCCTTTAACCGATTTTTTGGTAAATGGATATGTAGAAAAGAAATGGGACAGGGTTGTTGTTGTTTCAACTCATTTTAGGTCTGCTTTAAAACAAGAGCCTCACGTAAGAAGAATTTTGCCTATTGATTTTGACCACATTGCAGATACAGTCAAAGAAATTATTCCAGAACGCGGAAAATTTGCCGAATTAATAAAAGAGCATAATATCAACTTTGTTCCGACCAAGGCAAAAACTAAGAAGTACTTGATTGAGCCGTCGGCAAAGGAAGTTTTAGGAAAGTTGGCAGAACATTTATTTTTCATACAGGTTTATCACTTAATTTTGGAGGCCAACGCATCGGAACACTCAGCAAGAAGAATGGCCATGAAAACAGCTTCGGACAACGCGTCAGATTTGGGAGAAGAACTGAATTTACAATATAACAAGTCGCGCCAGTCGAAAATAACAACAGAAATTTCGGAAATTTCTGCGGGAGCTGAAGCACTATCATAATAATAAACGCTCGGAAAATGATTTTCTGCTAACGTTCGTTGCCCGCTTCGCGGGAAACTCACTAGGTCAGGCACTTCGTGTCCTGAAATACGCTGAAAATCATTTTTCCTCGCTTAAAAATTTAAAAATAAAAACATATGACAAAAGGTAAAATAATACAAATAATTGGGCCGGTGGTCGATGTGGAATTTCCGGAAGAAACAAAGTTACCATCTATTTATGACGCCTTAAAGATTAAAGGTCCGAAAGGAGATGTTATTTTGGAGGTTGTAAAGCACTTAGACCAAACAAAAGTAAAAACAATTTCTTTGCAGTCAACAGATGGTTTGCAAAGGGGAGCGGAAGTGGAAGATTTGGGCAGGCAAATTGAAGTTCCTGTTGGGCAGGAAGTTTTGGGACATCTTTTCAACGTTATCGGCGAACCGTTAGACGAAGCGGGCAAAAAGTTTTCCGCCAAAGGCGGACCAGCCTCGGGCTGGAAAAAGCATTGGCCAATTCACAGAAATCCTCCGGCATTTACCGAGCAGTCCACAAAGACAGAAGTTTTTGAAACTGGAATTAAAGTCGTAGACTTAATTGCTCCATTTATTAAAGGTGGGAAAATCGGGCTTTTTGGAGGAGCTGGAGTTGGTAAAACAGTTTTCTTGCAGGAATTAATAAGAAACGTTGCCGAGGAATCTGGCGGAGCTTCGGTTTTTGCCGGAGTTGGAGAAAGAACAAGAGAGGGAAACGATTTGTATAAAGACATGACAGAATCTGGAGTTATAAGCAAAACAGCTTTGGTTTTTGGCCAGATGAATGAAGTGCCTGGAGCCAGAGCCAGAGTTGCTTTGTCAGCCTTAACAATGGCTGAATATTTCAGAGATGAAGAAAAGAAAAACGTACTTTTGTTTATCGACAACATTTTCAGATTTTCACAGGCCGGGTCGGAAGTTTCAACCTTGTTGGGACGTATGCCTTCAGCTGTGGGTTATCAGCCTACATTGGCCCAGGAAATGGCAGAATTGCAAGAAAGGATTACCAGTACCAAAAATGGTTCAATCACGTCTGTGCAGGCAATTTACGTTCCTGCTGACGATATAACCGACCCTGCTCCGGCAACAACATTTTCGCACTTAGACTCAACAATTGTGCTTTCCCGCGCTTTAACTGAAATTGGAATTTATCCTGCGGTGGATCCTTTAGCTTCAAACTCAACTGCGTTGGATCCAAAAATAGTTGGTGAAAAACATTATCAGGTTGCCAGAGATGTGCAAAAAGTTTTACAGAAATACAAAGATTTGCAGGATATTATTGCCATTTTGGGAATTGAAGAGCTTTCCGATGACGACAGGAAAATAGTTGACAGAGCAAGAAAAATTCAGAAGTTTTTGTCCCAGCCATTTTTTGTGGCCGAAAACTTCACCGGCAGGCCCGGAAAATTCTGCAAGCTTGAAGACACCATAAAGGGATTTGCAGAAATATTAGAAGGAAAGCACGACGAAACTCCGGAAGAAAATTTCTATTTGAAAGGAAACATAGACGAAGTCACCGCTCAGTAGCAAACTTTTATGGAACTATCAATCTACAGCTTAAAAAATGTTTTATTTCAGGGACAAGTCTCGCTTTTAAATTGCCAGACAATAATGGGCGAGATAACTGTGCTGGATAATCACGAGGCGCTGATTAGCATTTTGTCTGCCGGTGTTATTAGAATTGTTGACAAAGATAAAAAGGAACAATTTTTCCCAATAAATTCAGGATTTTTAGAAGTGAAACCAGGCAACGAAGTCCGCTGCATTGTTGAACAATAAATTTTTCTGAAACCGCCTTACGGCGGTTTTTTGATTTGACAAATATACGATTTAGATTAATCTATAAATAAGCGCACATTACAAACCAAGCCAAAATAAGGAACTGCGAATATGGACCAGATGATGGCGCCAAACGCAAAGATCAAATTAAGAACGCCGTTCAGGACTTTGGGAAACGGGCTCTTTTTCCGGACATCAGATAGCAAGATATTCTTCACTTGGCAATTTGGCATGAGGACCGTTGCTCACCCGGTGTCAGCAGAGGGCATTGTTTGCAGGCGGAAATCTAAGATCTTTCTAGATAGCGAGATGGTCGACGTCGTGGACAAAAAGGCACTCGGCATTGCCAAAGTTGTGTGGAAATACTCAACTGAAATAGATCGTCAACCAACAGCAAGTTCATAGAAGGGAGCCACAGATGAAACATGGATTTAAAGTCTGGCTTATTGAGTACATCGACCAAGAGTTGAAGAAACACCCAGAGTCTAAACCTGCTTTGCTGAGATTGTTGAAGCCCCAATCCGGCGAATTCGAGCAGTTTGTGCGCGAAAGACTTGGTGGATGGGCTCTTCAATTCGCGACACAGGTTAACCCCGGTACAGTAGCATCGCTTGCAGTCGATCCAGCGCGTGATCCGCAAGAATTCGTGCAGGCTCTGCGAGAACACCTCGCGCAAGAGCTGATTGCGGTTCCCGAAGAACCGGCCGTAACCCAGCAGTCTCGACCTGCTTCGCCTACGTTTCCCGAGGATCGTTTTGAACTAGGGTAAGACACCCACGCGGTATAGCCACAGGGCAAAATCTTGTGGCTCTTTTTTTATTTATTGACATAATATATAATTAGATAATGACTTGGGATTCCTTCTACAACTTTTTACACATTAAGGATTTTATTTATTACATCTCCTCCTCGCAGTTGCAGGACATGCTTTTTCCGATAAAGCTGGTTTTTATTTTTTTCGCTTTTTTCTTTTTGGTATTTGTGATTTATTTAATGGTGAACTCCTCCTGGCTTCAGTACAAGTTTTTAGAAGATGTAACCGAGTTTTTTTCCTGGCAGGCATACGGGCAGAGGGAAATGACCAAACAATTGGGTAAAATAAAAAAAAGAATCGAATCTGGCGCAGAATCAGACTACAAGTTAGCTATAATTGACGCAGATGATTTTTTAGCCGAAGTTTTAGATAACAGGGGATACGACGGAAAGGATTTTCAAGAGAGTATTAATAAAGCAGGCAGATTAATCACGCCAATTTTACCCGATGTGTTGAATGCTCACGAAATAAGGAATTCCATTGTGTACAACCCAGATTATAAGCTGTCAGTTGAGCAGGCAAAAAAAATATTAGATACTTACGAATCGGCTATCAAGAATATAGGAATGGCCTAGGCGCGATTGGTATAAATCTCTAAAAAACAAAAAGCCGCTTTTAAAAGCGGCTTTTTTGTGATAATGTTTAAATTGATTTACAGAACTGGCGCAACCAAAAGAAGGATTGTGCTTATAGCAACCAGACTTATTAAAAAAATCCAAGTAATCTTAAATAATGTTTTTTTCTTCATGCTTAAATGATAGCCGATTTTAACAAAAAAGGAAATAGGGAATTTTTCACAGATAAGCTGTTGTTCAAGACGGTAGGAATTATAGTCTTGATTTTCATTATTGCTTTAATATTTGCAGACATTAAAATATATAAAAAGAAGCGTGATCTGGCATCGCAGGTTAGTGCCTATCAAAGACAAATTGAAAATATAAAAAAGAGCAGCCAAACATTACAGAACGAAATTGCTAATTCCAATAATGTGGATTATTTAGAAAAACTGGGTTATGAGCAATTTAATCAGGCGCGTCCCGGGGAAACAGAATATATGTTTGTAGACTCTTCCAAAAAAACTGAAGCGGTTTCTCAAAGGCAAAATTTTTGGGATATGAAATATTGGTCAGGATGGGTGGGGCAGTCGTGGAATTGGATAAAAAATAGATTTTAGTATATAGTTTAAAATTAATATAGGCGGGTATGGTTCAATGGTAGAACGTATCCTTCCCAAGGATAGGACACGGGTTCGATTCCCGTTACCCGCTCAAGTGCGCCACCTTAGCTCAGCTGGTAGAGCAACTCTTTCGTAAAGAGTAGGTCCGCAGTTCGAATCTGCGAGGTGGCTCCAATTAACGTGTGTCTTGACACGTTTTTTTAGTATGATATTATATCAATACTACGCAGCTTGTGGAGGCGGGGCTCAATCGAATTGCTGGCACATGGTGCTTGGGCAGAAAGAGATTAAAACATCCCCTCCACAGCTGCCCTCCTTGTTCCTTTAAGCGAGAATCGTTGAAGTTGTCGAAAGACAAAAAATAATTCTCGCACAGTTTGGGTGACGCAGTCTAGTCTGGTTGGCGGGGTGAGATCCTCTCTTTCTCCTTCCCGAGCGAGCGAAAGTCTCATTTTTCTCGCCAACTTGCGGACGAACGCTGTATCGCCCTTTTTTTTACTGCAAAAATTTAGTAGAATAAACTAAAGAAAATTAATTACCATCGATGGCTGAAATAACAATCGAAGATTTGAGAGAGAGAGTCCGTCATTTGATGGACTGTCTTTGACATAGGAGGAAAAGAAAAAGAGTTAAAAGAGCTTGAAAGAGATTCTTTAAAACCCGGCTTTTGGGATGATACAGAAAGCGCAGGTAAAATTCAGCAGGAAATTTCAGAAATAAAAGAAGAAGTTGAAGGAATTAGAAAAATCGAGAGTGAATTGCATGAATTACAGGTTCTAGGCCAAGACGGCAGCTTAAAGCTGGAAGTTAGTAAAAAGCTAGAAATTTTAAAGGGGCTGATAGAAAAGCAGGAGTTTAAAACATTTTTGTCCGGAAGATACGATAAAAACAATGCGATTTTGGAAATATTTTCCGGAGCCGGCGGGCAAGACGCGCAAGATTGGGCGGCAATTCTTTTGAGAATGTATGAAAAGTATTGCGCTCGGCCCGAAGGGCACCCCGGCTTTAAAGCAGTAATTTTACATCAAACATTTGGCGAGGGCGGAGGTCCGGAGGGGAGGATTGGCATTAAATCTGTCACCATGGAGATAAGCGGGAATTATGCCTATGGGTATTTGAAAAAAGAATCGGGGGTCCATAGGTTGGTCAGAATTTCTCCTTTTAATGCGCAAAAACTAAGGCATACATCGTTTGCTTCGGTAGATGTTTTGCCGGAAATAAAAGAAAAGGACGCTGACATAGAAATAAGATCAGACGATTTGAAGGTGGACACATTCAGAGCTTCCGGACCTGGCGGGCAATATGTTAATAAAACAGAATCGGCAATTAGAATAACTCACATTCCAACTGGCATTGTGGTGGCTTCGCAAACAGAAAGGCTTCAAGGAAAGAATAAAGAAAATGCAATGAAAATTTTGCGTGCAAAAATTTTTCATCTTCGGGAACAGGAGAAAAATAAAGAGTTAAAAGCGATAAAGGGCGATAGGAAATCAGTTGAGTTTGGCAGTCAAATAAGGTCTTATGTTCTGCATCCTTATAAAATGGTAAAAGACCTGCGAACGCAATATGAAACATCAGATACAGAAGGAGTTTTAAACGGAAAATTAGACGAGTTTATAGAAGCCGAATTAAAAGTTAATGATAAAGTTTAATAACGAGACAAAAAATTGCCAAAATTGTAAAAAAGATTTCACTATCGAGTCTGATGATTTTGCGTTTTACGAGAAAATGAAGGTACCCTCACCGACGTTCTGCCCAGATTGCAGGTTGCAGAGGAGATTGTCATTTAGAAACGAACGCATGCTATACAAACGCGCTTGCGATTTGTGCGGGAAAGAAGTCATCAGTATTTATCATCCCGAAAACAGGAATGTGATGTACTGCCACGATTGTTGGTGGTCGGATAAGTGGGATTCATTGGCCTATGGACAAGATTATGATTTTTCCAAACCTTTCTTTGAGCAATATCAAAGACTTTCCAAAAGAGTTCCAAGAGAAAGTTTGATGAATGCCAATTCTGTAAACTGCGAATACACTCACCTTGCAGCCGACAATAAAGATTGCTATCTGCTTTTCGAGAGCTCAAACAATGAGAGGTGCAACCATTCTTATTGGATGCAGCTTAGTAAAGATTGTTTAGATTGCGCATTTGTTAATAACAGCGAACTATGCTACGAAGTTTTTGTTGCATACAATTGCTATAAACTATTTTTTTCCAAAGAATGCCGCGACTGCACCGATAGTTATTTTTTACAGGATTGTGTTGGGTGTTCCAGTTGCTACGGATGTGTTGGTTTGCGTAAAAAACAGCATTGTATATTCAATAAGCCCTATTCTAAAGATGAATACTCCAAAATTTTAGAAGAGAAGAAGAGAGAAATAAAAGCAGGCAAGACGGAGGATTTTAAAAGGGAGTTCAAAGAATTTGCTTTAACACAGATTAATAAATACGCCTATATTCAAAAGTCGGTAAACAGTACAGGAAACTATCTTTTGAATACCAAAAATTGCGTAAATTGTTTTCATGGCGATGATGCAGAGAATTGCAAGTATGGCTACCATGTTTGGAGAAATGCAAAGGATACCATGGATGTGTCTACAGCGGGACGTGATGCGGAGCTAATTTATGAATCTATAAATATCGGCATGAAGGATTATAATGTTAAGTTTGGAATTCAAGATTGGAATGGCAACAACGATCTTGAGTATTGTGAATCATGCGCTGGCTCTTCAGATCTTTTTGGCTGCATTGCGCTTACCAGAAAACAATACTGTATTTTGAATAAACAATATACAAAAGAATCCTTCGAGGCGCTCAGGGCAAAAATTATTGAACACATGGAAAAAACCAAGGAGTATGGAGAATTTTTTCCAAGCAAAATATCGCTGTTTGCTTACAATGAGACTGTAGCGCACGACCATTTCCCGCTTACAAAGAGCGAGGCTTTAAAGCGAGGCTTATTTTGGAGGGACCAGGAAGAGAAAAATGTAAATATTGGCGGAGATATTATTGGATGTTTGCATGAAGGAAAGTGCCAAGACCACTGCACTGTTGGTTTTAAAATAATTCAGGCAGAGAAGGATTTTTACGAGAAAATGGGGCTGCCCATTCCGACACTTTGTCCTAATTGTAGGCATTATGAGCGGCTTAGACAGAGAAATCCGCTAAGGTTATGGCATCGGCAATGCATGTGTGACAAACAACACCCGCATCACACAGGAAACTGTCTTAATGAATTCGAGACGTCCTATGCGCCGGATAGGCAGGAGATTGTTTATTGCGAACAATGCTATCAGCAGGAAGTTGCATAGACACTTAGAAAAAGATAAAATCAATGTTGATAAAGTAGAATGATAAAATTTAACAACGTAACAAAAATTTATCCAGCGGCTCATGGGATCCCGACCACTGTTTTGCAAAACGTTTCTTTTGAAATAGAAGAGGGAGAGTTTGTTTCTATAGTGGGCAAGTCCGGCGCTGGTAAAACAACATTAGTGCATCTAATTTTGGGTTTGGAATCTCCAACTTCCGGAGAGATTTTTTTCGAAGGCATGAATTTGAACGACATGGATGCATCTAAAATCCAGGAGATAAGGAGAAGGATAGGAGGCGTTTATCAGGATTACAAATTATTGCCAAGGAAAACCGTTTACGAAAATGTAGCCTATATAATGCAGGTGGAGGGCAGGGAAAATAGCGAGATAGAAAGAGAAGTTCCCAAAGTTTTAGAGGTCATCGGGCTTAAGGATAAAGTCAACAATTTTCCTTCAGAGCTTAGCGGCGGGGAACAACAAAGATTGGCGATTGCCAGAGCTCTTGTGAACCACCCTGACATTATTATTGCCGATGAACCCACTGGTAATCTTGACCCGTACAACAGTTACGAAGTTATTTCCCTTTTGCAAAAAATTAACCAGACAGGCAAAACAGTTATTTTAGCCACGCATGACCGGGAAATAATAAATAAATTAGGGAAAAGAGTTATTACTATAGAAAACGGGAAAATAATACGAGACGAAGCCGAGGGAAGATTTATTATATAAATTTTTAATTTATAATTTTTAAAATGCTTACAAATTTTAAGAGAGTTTTAACTTTTGCATTCAATGATTTCAGCAGGAATAAAGGAATATCTATTGCAGCGATTTTTGTTTTGGTTATAACAATTATGCTTGTTACCGGACTCATTTTTTTCCAGGGGATAGCAGGATATTTGACCTCTCAAATTCAGGATAAGATTGATATTACTGCTTACTTCAAAGATGGAACTGCAGAACAGGATATTTTAAACGCGAAGGATGAAATTTTGAAAATGTCTCCGAATATAAAAAATATTGAGTATGTATCAAAGGACCAAGCCTTAGAGTTTTTTAATGAAAAACATCAGGATAATCCGGTTTTGAATAAAGCTTTGCAGGAGGTTGGGGATAATCCGTTTTTGCCGTCGCTGAACATAACAACCAATGGAGACCCTTCTCAATACGCCCAGATCGCAAACATTTTACAAACTTCGGATTTTAGCAAGTTGATTGATAAAGTAGATTTCTCGCAGAAAAAAGACACAATAGAAAAAGTTTATTCTATAACTTCTGACATAAACACCTTCGGCCTTATACTTGGGTTTGTACTGATCATTGTGGCAATGCTGGTCGTTTTTAATACTATAAAGCTTGCCATAGAAAATTCAAAGGAGGAAATCAGCACAATGAGAGTGGTTGGCGCCTCGGATTGGTTTATACGCGGACCTTTCGTTATCCAAGGGCTAATTTACGGAGTTGTTGCATTTTTGATCTGTATTTTTCTTTCAGCTATATTCGCTTATTTTCTATCTCCTCAGATATCTGCCATTTCATCGGGTTTCAATGTGTTTTCATATTTCTTGACTAATTTATGGATTTTTGTTTTAATACAGCTAGGTTTCGGAGTTGGCGTGGGTATAGTATCCAGTTTTATTGTCGTTAAAAAATATTTAGAAGTATAAGCAGTATTTTTGGGCAGAGTTGCGGGATCGTCTAATGGTAGGACACATCCCTCTGGAGGATGGTATCTTGGTTCGAGTCCAAGTCCCGCAGCCTTGCCCAAAAGTTTGGAATTTTAGACAAAATGTGGTAAGTTTAGAATACAAGACATTAATTATTAATTAAGTAATAAATTTATGCCATCTTGGCCAGATAGAAAAAGACTCGCAAGAAGACTCAAAAAAAGAAAGAGAACTAGAGTCAATAAAAGAAAGAGATAGGAATAATAAAATCGCCGCCTTTCTGGGAGCCCTTTGGGTCAAGGCGATTTTTATTTACACAGAGCTTGGCAAAGTGGTAGAATAACTTAACGTGAATATTTTTTTCTACAAATTTTTAGTAATTTTATTTCTATTCATTGGTGAGTCTTTTTACCTGTATTCGGAAATGTTTATTGCGAAAAACGCCGTAAGCGATTCCCCGAAGGCTTTTGCTTTTGTTTCTGCGCTTTTGATGGTTGTGGCCGGAGGAATATTGTTTCTTGGGTCTGTATATTTCGGCATGCACTTATTCAAGAATATCTGGATAATCGCGGTTATGTCGGTTACAGCAATAGTAATTATGGAGCCGATATTGGCTTGGCTTTTCTTCAAACAACTTCCAACCGTTAAGACTGCCATTGGGTTTATTTTGGGCGCAGTCGGATTATTTATAGCCTTAATATAAAAATTAAAATATGTCGTTAATAATTAGAAATTTAAAAAAAGAAGATATTCCTGCGGCTTTGAAAATTGCGCTGGAAACTAAAGCCTCCTGCAATCCGGCCGAAGCAAAAAAGGTCATGGAAATGTCTTTAGTTCCGGGAATAAGTCCGTTAAATCCCAACTATTTTGTGCTTATTCTGAACGGTGAAATTATAGGCATTTCCGGCCTGTTTTATGATTACGAGGATCCAAGCGACGTGCTTTGGATGGATTATTTTGCCGTAAAGCCCGAATTACAGAGGCACGGCTATGGCACAAGGATGCTGGAAAATTTAGAAAAAATATGCAAAAAAAGAAAAGCAAGAATGCTTTGCGTTTTTACCGACAACAAAGATGCCGTGAAATTTTATAAAGATAACGGATTCAAAGTTTGCGGGAAAATAGATAATTACTATGCTAAATCTAAGTCAAGAATCTGGTTAAACAAATTTCTCAAATAGATTTATGAGAAATATTTTTGATAAAAAAGTTATCGACGAAATATTTGACGTAGGAATTCTGCTTAAATTTTTGCATGGTTTTTTTGAGCTTTTAACCGGTATTTTTCTTGTAACTCCGGGGCGGATTGTTGCAGATAACTTGGTTATTGCCATAACCAGGGCAGAAATCGCAGAAGACCCGAGTGATTTAATAGCCAATTATTTGATTCATGTTACCGGCAACGTCGCCGGCGGCGTTAATTTTTTTGTAGTTTTCTATTTACTTCTTCACGGAATAGTGAATACTGCCCTTGCATTTGCCCTGCTCAAAAATAAAATGTGGGCGTATCCTTGGGCAATAGCCATCTTCGGACTGTTCATAGTTTATCAAATTTATAGATATTTGCACACTTATTCTTTGTTGCTCCTGTTTTTAACCATTTTTGATATTTTTATAGTGGCCGTTATATGGCTAGAATATAATAATAAAAAGAAGAAGAGCAAAAAATTGTAATGAAGATGTCTCTTGAAATATTATTGTTAATAGTAATTATCTTAATCATGATTTATCTGTCTTTTCATTTTGCCCGTACGCTTCTCGCTCCAAGCTCTTTTGAGAACTCCTCGGGCTCAGTTTGTTTTGGGAATAATTGTTTTCAGGTTGAGATAGCAAAAACTGAGGCCCAACGGGAAAAGGGACTAATGAACGTAAATGTGCTGGATAAAAACAAGGGTATGCTTTTCGTTTTCGACAGGGAAGGGATTTATCCTTTTTGGATGAAGAACACTTTAATTCCTTTAGATATAATATGGATTGATAGCAGGGGTAAGATTGTTTTCATAGGTCAAAATGTTCAGCCCTGTAAAAGTTTGATTTGTCCGTCTATTGTTCCTTCGGCAATGGCGAAGTATGCTTTAGAGATAAACGCCGGCATAACCAACGATTTAGGTATAAAGACGGGCGAAACCGCAAGTATTACCGCAAAATAGCTGGTATGGGTCTTGACATTGCGTTTTGTGGTATAATAAAGCAATAAAGGCCGACTTTAAAATTAATTATTATTTGGTTTAATAATTCAAAAATATGAAATTAAACACATTAGACATAATAGCGCTTGTCTTGGTAATTATCGGCGGGTTGAACTGGGGTTTGGCAGTATTTGACTACAACCTCGTAGCCGCCATATTCGGCTCGATACCATGGCTTCTAACCACGGTTTACGCTTTGGTGGGCCTATCAGCTATCTATTTAGCTGTAATTTCAATGAAGTTAGAGAGAAGATAAATTTATCATCACAAAAAAATGAGCGCCTATAGCGCTCATTTTTTTTAATTTAGCATTTAGTATAAGTATCCCCACGTTTGCAATTTGTCGGAGTCTTCGTGCCAGCCGAGGCCTATGTCAGTCCTATAAAACATATTTTGCAAAAGTATATTTTCGATACGCCCATACGCCTGTTTCCTCGAGTCTTCGACGGTAGTGCCCGATCCAGTAATAACCAGCGCATATCCAGATTCTCCGGCAATTCGCCACGCACCATCAACCATTTTGACGTCTCCCAAGTGCACGCCTTCCGGATTTTGTTTTTTAAAAATGATAGATAGATCCTTGTAAATATTCATTTCGGCCCTGTCGTCGTATGGAAACGGGGGAATGGCGCAAACAACGCCAATCTGAAATCCTTTTTTTGTTTTAAGGTCGTACTGTTCCCCTTTTGCAAGCGAATGCAAAAAATCTCCCCATTCTGATGTAACCCCTTCCATTTGTATTGATATTGTCGGATATCCGAAGCGCGTCGTAAACTCTAACGGATATATGCCTCGGCCGTTGGCTATGCAGTTTATATCAATGTAGCCCACATATCCCGATTTTTTTATCTCTTCTTTCATCTTTTCAAGAGTGGTTTTAAAAATCATATTCGGACCAGACCAATACATCAAGGTTCCCATCTCGCCGGTAAACGGCCCTATGTCTCCGGGGAAAAGTTTTTTATGCTCAAAGTTTATATTTATAGGAAATATAAAATCATTTCCGTTAAAAAAGGCGCCAACCGCAACTTCTACTCCCTGTGCAAATTTTTGCAGCTGAAACTGTTTTACCTTTTTCTCAAGAACTGTTTTGTTAGACCGTATTATTTCATGAATATCTTTTCCATCTTCGTCACTCCCCAAAAATAAGAGACCCTTTGAGTCCGACGGCGTAAATCCTGAAGGCTTATAGACATATCTTCCGGGATTTTCTTCAATAAATTTAAGAGCCATTTCATAATCAGAAAAATCCCAGTGGGGGAGGATTAACATGCCGACTCTTTTCATTTCCGATTGGCCGAATTCGCGGTCTTCTTCCAATTTATCTGTATAAACGCTTCCGCCAACCACCAATTTGCCCTTTTTTCTTAGTTCATCGGCTTCTTTTCCGAACCCGACATCATCAAAAACAATGACATCGGCCCAGTCTGTATATTTTTTCCAATCATCTATCTTATCTAGAAAACCATCGTAAACATCTTTATCGGCTTCTCTTTTTATGTGGATTTTTACCTCGTGCCCCTCTTTTTTAATCTGTAACGCCAAATCACCGGACAGGCTTTCCCAGCTTACAAACAAAAATTTTCTTACTGGTTTTTCAGTGGTAGCCTTGAGGTCCGGCAGATTATTTTTTTCTGTTCCGTTTTGTCCGTTTGCCATAATAAAATTTTTAGAATAATTATTATTTTAGTATAGCACAAAATAATTTTATATAAAAAAACAATCCCGGTTAAGGGATTGTTTTTGATTAGCAAAATTATCTGCTGAATCTTGGAGGTCTCTTTTTTGACCAGCATTCTCTGCAATAGATTGGTCTATCTGGAGCTGGCTCAAAAGGAAGCTCTGTAATTTCTACTCCGCATTCGGAGCATTTCCAGTTTCCTTTGATCATCGCTCTTGGAGCGAAACCTCTGTCATTGTTATTTCTGTCGAACATTTTTTTGTTGATTTAACGATTAAAACGACCTTTGCTTCAAAGTCGTTTTAGCCGACTTATTAGCTTATTTTGATTATACTCTCTTTATCCGTTCATGTCAAGCCCCTTGAGGACTTTATTTTTGTGCTCCTAAAATGTATTATAAAGTATTATTAAATATATTTTACGCATATGAAAAAAGAAATCTGGCTTTTAGGAGTTTTAGGGCTAATAATGGTTGTCTTGCTGGCAATTCTCTTTTTTGCGCCGGCCAAACAAAACCCACAGCTTGTAAATAACGACATACAAATAACTCTGCCGAAGGCAAACGCAGAAGTTTCTTCGCCATTAAAAATTACAGGTGTAGTTAACGGCAATGGCTGGTCTGGCTTTGAGGGTCAAGTTGGGACCGTTAAACTATTAGACGACAGGTTCTTGGAAGGCAAGGGGCAGGAAATGGCGTTTGGCATACTAACCGCAACCACTGATTGGATGACTTTACCGACTAATTTTGAAACTGTTTTAAACTTTCCAACAAACGGGGCAAAATCTGGGACTCTTATTTTTTATAACGAAAACCCTAGTGGAGATCCATCTAAGCTTAAAACGTTTTCCTTGCCAGTTAAATTTTCTGACAATGAAACTACCGAAGTCGAGGTATTCTTCGGCAATCTGGCCTTGTCCTCATCAAGTGAACAAAACGAATGTCAGAGAGTTTATAAAACAAATCGTTATATTGGGGAAACCACTGCGGTTGCCAAAGCAGCAATAGACGAGTTGTTGAAGGGTGTTACCGATGCGGAAAGGGCAACGGGTTTTTTTACTAGCATTCCAGCTGGAAGTAAATTAAACAGTATCTCAATTGTTAATGGCCAGGCGCGAGCAGATTTTAACGCAATAACCGAATCTGGCGGAGGGTCGTGCAGTATGGCAGCTCGAGTTGCGCAAATAACTCAAACCCTTATGCAATTCCCGTCTGTGATTTCGGTAAAGCTGTCGGTTGATGGCAGAACAGGAGATGTTATTTTTCAACCATAAAAAAGTGAATTTTAAGATATTAAAAAAATCAAAAATTAGCAGGGCGAGGTTGGGTTTTCTGGAAACAGGACCCGCGGACGGGTACCCCGGAGTTGTTGAGACTCCGTGTTTGGTTCCTGTGGCAACGCAGGCGGTTATAAAAACGTTAGATAGCAAAGAGGTTGAGGAAACCAAGTCGCAAATTTTAATTTCCAATACTTTTTGGTTACATTTAAGGCCGGGCGAAAAAAATGTAGATAAAGCAGGCGGATTGCATAAGTTTATGAATTGGAGGAAACCGTTAATGACAGATTCAAGCGGATTTCAGGTTTTTTCGTTGGGTTTTGGCAAAGATTTCGGCGTGACAAAATTTTTAGGCAAGGGGATGGAAAATAAAAAAACAATAGAAGCATCACACCAGCCGAAACAAGTAAAAATCACCCGTGACGGAGTTTTTTTCCATTCGCCGATAAACGGAGATGAATTATTTATCGGTCCTAGAGAATCAATAAAAATTCAGGAAAAGCTGGGAGCAGATATTATTTTTGCGTTTGACGAATGTACGCCCCCTTTGGCTGATTATAATTACGTAAAAAAATCTTTAGAAAGAACGCATAGATGGGCCGAGGTTTGTTTAAAAGTAAAAAAGTCTAATCAGGCGATTTTTGGCATAGTTCAAGGTTCGGAATTTAAAGATTTAAGACAAGAGAGCGCAAAATTTATAAATGGGTTGGATTTTGATGGATTTGGAATTGGAGGAGATCTTTGGAGGGACAAAGGGGGTACAAACAGAGTTTTGGACTGGGTTATTCCCGAGCTCGATGAAAAAAAGCCGCGTCATATGCTGGGGGTTGGTTATTTAGAAAACATAGAAGACATAATAAGATCCGGAATAGATTTGTTTGACTGCACAGTTCCAACACACTATGCCAGGCGCGGAATTGCTTTTACTTCTGAAGGAAAATTGGATTTGAAAAAAACAAAATTCTTGAAAAAGCACGAGCCGTTAGACAAAGGCTGCACCTGCAATGTTTGTTTGAACTACAAGAAAGACTATATAAGTCATTTGCTGAAGGCGGGGGAGATAACAGGCATGAAACTTTTAGCTTTCCACAATCTTTATTATTTTAATACGTTTGTTGAAGACATTCGCAATAAAATCAAAAAAGGCGAAATATAAGTATGCACAAGATGTTGCCGACCGTTAAAAATATCTTAGATAATTTTATCAAGCTCAAAAGCAAGGATAAGGTTTTGTTAATCAAAGACAGAATAGATAATATTTTCATAGAAGTATTCGTTGAAGAGTTAAAGGACAGAAAAATAGTTTTTAAAGAAGTTTTGATAACTGAAAATAGAAATCACAGCTCGCCGATACCTGAAGTTATAGAAGAATTGTCTTGGGCTGACGTTGTTATAGCGCCAACAACTAAAAGCGTAACCCATTCACCAGAAATAAAGGATGCGAAGGAGAGGGGAGCGAGAATCGTAACCATGCCGGGGATTACCGAAGAAGTGTTTTTGAAAATAAATAAAGTTGATTTTGAAGATATTTATAAGTCATGCAAGAAAATTTTAAAACAAGTTATAAATAGAGATAGAGTTGAAATTACTTCCAAAAACGGAACAGATATCAGCTTTTCTGTTAAGGGCAGGCAATGGCAAGGAAGTGAAATCGAAGAAGGGAAGGGTTTTGCTAGGAACCTGCCCGTCGGAGAAGTTTACTGCGCTCCGGTTGAAGACAGCGCCAGTGGAACGATTTTTATTGAACGTTTTGAGAATTTGATTATGCCTAGGGACAAAGCCTGGGTTAAAGTCAAAAATGGTAAAATAACTAAATGGAATTCTGGGGCTGAGCCATTTATCAAACAACAGTCTGTAGATAATGGCTTAATAATAGGGGAATTTGGCATAGGGTTGAATAAAGAGCACAAAACTCTTATGGGAAACACTCTTCATGATGAAAAAATTCATGGTTCGGTGCATATTGCTTTTGGGAACAACACCGGTTTTGGCGGTAAAAATAAGAGTTCGGTGCACGAAGATTTAATTATTATGAGCCCAACAGTTCTTATTGATGGAAAAAATTTGAAATGGTAGAAAGGGTGTGGATAAGGTGGGGTATTGACGGAGCATCTTGATAGTAATAAAATGTAATAAGGAATAAGTATTAATTAATAAATATGATATCTAAACAAAAAGTTGAGAGAATGACGGCGCAAAAGAGTTTTATTCTTAATTATTTAAAAAGCGTAAAAACTCATCCGTCGGCAGAGGCAGTCTACAAGGAAGTAAGGAAAAAATTGCCCAGTATAAGCCAAGGGACTGTTTATAGGGTTTTGAATAATTTTAAAAACAAAGGTGAGGTTCTAGCCATTCTCACAAAAGACAACGTTCACTTTGACGCTGACATTTCGGACCACGCGCATTTTATTTGCGAGAAGTGCGGAAACGTCTTTGACGTTATAGATGAGTGTTCTAATTGCGGGATTTTAAAAAACAAAAAAACAAAAGTCGGAGTAATTAATAAATATCAAATAAAATTTTATGGAATCTGTACAAAATGTAGATAAGGTTTGCCATGATTGCAAGAAAAATATTGAGGTTGAGGGAGAAGCAATAAGCAATGGAGTGTATCTTGAGTATCAAAATGGCGACGCAAAAATAAGCGTTTATAAGTGTAACGATTGTTATGCCAAAAGTCCTGCGCTGACAAATTATCAGCCGTGCGAAGTGTATTCACGGGTGGTGGGGTATATCAGGCCGGTTCAGCAGTGGCACAAAGGCAAAAAGCAGGAGTACGGAGAAAGATCAGAATTTAAGGTTGCTCCGGGAGATTGTGGCTGCTAAATAAAAAGTATTATTTTTATGGAACATTATAATTTGCCGAAGTTGCCATACGATTATAAAGATTTAGAGCCGTATATATCGGCGGAAGTTTTAACTTTGCACCACGACAAGCATCATGCTGCTTATGTTAACGCTGCTAACGCTTTGCTGGACAAAATAGAAGCTGCCAGAAAATCCGGTGAAGTTATTGATTTTAAGTCAACCTTAAAATCTTTGTCATTTAATGTTGGAGGGCATATTTTGCACGAAAAATTTTGGAAAAACATGAAACCAAAAGGAGGAGGCAAGCCTGCTGGAAAATTGGCCGAGGCCATAGATAAAGAATTCGGGAGTTTTGATAGATTTAAAACAGAATTTTCGGAAACGGCAAAGTCGGTTGAGGGTTCGGGCTGGGCAATTTTGGGATTTCAAAAAGACCATGGAGCCGACGGCGCGCTTTCAATAATACAGGTGGAAAAACATAATATTAACTTTTATCCTGAACAGAAAATTTTATTTATACTAGATGTTTGGGAGCACGCCTATTATTTAGATTACAAAAACGACCGCGCCAAATTCATCGAAAACTGGTGGAACATTGTGAATTGGGACGAAGTAGAGAAGAGATTCATTGAATAAGTGTTTTATCGCAAAAAGTAGAGGAAGCTCTGCTTTTTGCTTGTACTTTGCAGATTAAAGTAATAAAATGAATTAATAAAATTTCATGACAACATTAAACGAAGTTAAAAGTAATTTGCAGGTTTTGGAATTTGTAAAACAGACAGTAAAAACATTGTCTGCGCTTTCATATACCGATCATGGTTTAAGACATTTAAATTTGGTTGCCGACAGGGCAAGGTACATTGCAAAAAGCATAGGACTTTCGGAAAGAGATCAAGAGTTGGCGGCCATCGCTTCATTTTGTCACGACATGGGGAATTTTTTAAGCCGAAGCCATCACAATTATTTTGCCGCTCTGCTTTTTCACCAAATTTTTAAAGATGATTTTGATCCGGCGGAAATGGCGATTATTATGCAGGCAATTTCAAACCACGATAAACAGCAAGAAGATATAAACTTTATAAACGCTATTGCGGCAATTGTTGTTTTGGCTGATAAATCAGACGTGCACAGGTCGCGAGTAACAGTTAAAGACATAGAAAAAGTTAAAACAGACATACACGACAGGGTGAACTATGCCACAACCGAAAGCGCCGTAAAAGTTGAAGGTTTAAAAAAGCAAATTATTTTAACTTTGAAAATTGACACCAATTTTGTGCCCATAATGGAATACTTTGAAATTTTTACAGAAAGAATGGTTTATTGCCGAAGAGCAGCCGAGTTTTTGGGATATAAATTTGGTTTGATAATAAACAAAACCAGACTGCTATAATGAAAGAGTTTTATGTAATATGCGATAATATAAGAAGTTTGGAAAATATTGGGTCAATTTTTAGGACAGCAGACGCATTGGGAGTTTCAAAGATTTATCTTTGCGGAATTTCCGGAAGGCCTCCGCATCATAAAATAAGCAAAACTGCATTGGGGGCAGAAGAAACAATTCCATTTGAATATCATAGACAAATAGGGCGATTAATTGATAAACTAAAAGATGAGAGAGTTCATATTGTTGCCCTAGAACAAGACAAAAAGGCAATTTTATACACAAAGTTTAAGCCAAAGTTTCCTCTGGCATTGGTACTGGGCAACGAGGTTAAGGGAATCTCTAAAAAAATATTACAAAAAGCAGATAAAGTAATTTTTTTGCCAATGCGAGGCAAAAAAGAGTCGCTAAACGTTTCGGTAGCCTTCGGGGTCGCGGGCTACGAAATTAGTAAATACAATTAATTTAAAAAATATGACACCACAGGAATTACAATTTACCCAATTTGCGCAATGGTTTGATAACCCATTAATTATGACAGGCATCACCCTGTTGGCAATTTGGTCGCTGACATGGAAAGGCATTGCTTTGTGGAAAGCAGCAAGAAACGCCAGCAAAATATGGTTTATCGTGATGCTTATAGTAAACACTTCCGGAATTCTGGAAATCATTTATATTTTCTTTTTCAGCAAGAGGAAACAGCAAAACAGCCAATTATAGTAAATGAGACAAACGACGTTGTGTTTGTTAATTCGGGAAAATGAGATTCTCTTAGCAATGAAAAAGAGGGGATTTGGCGTTGGAAGATGGAATGGGACTGGCGGGAAGTTTGATCCGGAAAAAGACAAAACTATTATTGATGCCGCGATTAGAGAAACTAAAGAAGAAATTGGGGTGGAAGTGAAACGGCCGGAGAAAGTTGGGTTTTTCCATTTTAGATTTCCTCATAAGCCCGAGTGGGACCAGGACGTGTCTTTGTTTTTGGCAAAAGAATGGGAGGGCGAACCAAAAGAGTCAGAAGAAATGATGCCAAAGTGGTTCAAATTTTCAGAAATTCCATATGATAAAATGTGGGATGACGATACTCATTGGTTGCCGCATGTTTTGAAAGGAGAAAAGTTAGAAGCAGATTTTATTTTTAAAGAAGGCGATATAATTGATAAACATATTATTAAAATAGTAGATTCATGGCAATAACGGAAATTTTGGTCGTTTTATTGGGGCTATCTCTTTTTGAGATTATTTCCAGTATTGATAACGCAATAATCAATGCGCACGTCCTCAAGACCATGCCCGAAAAGTTTAGGAAATTTTTCTTATTTTGGGGTCTCATAATAGCCGTATTCGCGGTCAGGGGAGTTCTGCCATTCTTGATTGTCTGGCTAGCAAATCCGGCATTTTCTTTTTCTCAGGTTATAGGTTTTGTTTTCCATCCAACTCCGGAAATCGATGCCTATGTAGAAAAATCTCAGGCGCTTTTATTGCTAGCTGGAGGAGTCTATTTGTTTTTTGTATTTTTGGGCTGGCTCTTTTTGGAAGAGAAGAAATATGCATTTTTAGTTGAGGAATTCGTCCACAAGCAATCTGTCTGGTTCTACGCCATATCTTCTCTGTTTATAACAGCAGTTGTTTATGCTTCTCTGCAGGTAAATCCAATATTGGCTTTGTCGGCCGTAATCGGTTCAACTGCGTTCTTTATTACTGACGGATTTAAAAAGAACGCGGAGGAAAAAGAAAAACAGCTCTTGACGGGCAATATGTCGGCCTGGAGTAAAATTTTATATTTGGAAGTTTTAGATGCGACTTTTTCCATAGATGGAGTAATTGGAGCATTTGCCTTTACCATTTCTATACCTTTGATATTTTTGGGAAATGGTTTGGGCGCCTTGGTTGTCAGGGAATTTACAGTAAGAGGAATAAATTTTATATCAAAATATGCTTATTTGAAGAACGGAGCCATGTATTCTATTGGTATATTGGGAGCAATAATGGTTTTAGAGGCCTTTGGCCACGATTTCCCTTTTTGGTTGGCTCCATTAAACATGGTTTTGCTTATTGCGATATTTTTCGGTCTATCCATCAGAGAAATAAAGCTGGCTGAAAAAAAAGAAAATAACTAACTCATTTGACAAAGCTGTAGTTATTTTGTAAAAATAATTACAGCTTTTTGCTGTACACTGCTCTTTCAACCCATGACAATGGAGGTTGGTTATGGATGGAGTATGCATTCACAAGATCGCGCCAGCAAACCCAGACGACACTCGAGGAGAAACCTGGACGTGCATTGCGCCAGCACTGCAGACTGTGGTTTGCAGAAGGAAAATTGGATCTGTTTCCTGCCATTACCACAAGGGAGATGATTCCTCGAAGAATCCAGAACAGTTATTCATTGCCTTCGGGAAAGTCGAGTTCACCTTTCTCAATGCTGGTACAGGAGAAAAGGAGGTGGTTGCGGTTGGTGCGGGGACTGCAGTATCCATTGATCCCAACATCATTCACAGGACAAGAATTCTTGAGTACGCGGTTATTCTCGAATTCAGAACAACCGTGTTTGATCCTGCGGCTCCAGACACATATCAATCGAGAATCGACTAACGGAATCGGCCCAACACAAGTTGGGCTTTTTATTGCATCGGTTGGGCAGGAGTTGACACGGCCTCTGCTTTTTTGTATACTGACAATACAGACTAATTTAGTCTGTATTTGAAGAATAATATGAAAATATCTAAAAAAGCAGAGTATGGCTTGATGGCTATGATTTTTTTAGCAAGAAATCCTGTTCGTAAGGGAAAGGGTGGCATTTTTTCTTTACGCGAAATTTCTGCAGAAACTAAAACATCATTTGCGTTTTTGGAGAAAATTTTTTCTAAACTGGAAAAGGCAGGGTTGGTTAACGGAATGAAAGGTTTTCGCGGAGGATATGTTTTGGCAAAAAACCCCAAAAAAATTAGTGCTAATGATATTGTTTCTGTATTAGACGGAGGTCCTGAAAAAATTGTTGATTGTTCGCTTTGCGGTAGAAAGGGAAATTGTTCTGCAAAAACAGTTTGGGCGAAAGTTGAGATTGCTTTAAATAAAACATTGAGCTCAATAACATTGGCAGATTTAATAAAGTAAAATGAAACGAATTTATTTAGATTATGCAGCAACAACCCCTGTTGACCCGCGCGTGGTAAAAGCCATGGCGCCATTTTTTACTGAAAAATTTGGCAACACAATGTCTTTGCACTCTTTTGGACAGGAAGCAAAGCTTGCTTTGGAACAGTCCAGGCAAACTTTGGCTGGTTTGATAAATGCCAAGCCAAACGAAATAATTCTTACAGGTTCAGCAACAGAGAGTAATAATTTAGCCTTAAAAGGTGTAGCTTTTAATATGCCAAAGTCCAGCCGAGCCAGGCACATTATCATTTCTGCAATTGAACACGCATGCATAAACGAAACAGTTAAATGGCTTTCGCGGGGCTTTGAAGTAACAAAAATTCCGGTGGACAAATACGGAATGGTAAACCCAAAGGATGTTGAAAGGGAAATCAGGCCCGATACAATTTTGGTTTCTATAATCCACGCTTCAAATGAAATTGGTACAATTCAGCCGATTGCAGAAATCGGAAGAATTTGCCGAGAGAGGAAAATCTATTTTCATACAGACGCCTCGCAGTCTTTTGGAAAAGTTCCAATTGATGTTAAAAAAATGAATATAGATTTGTTAACTGCCAGCTCTCATAAAATATATGGACCCAAGGGAGCTGGATTATTATATGTGCGGGAAGGCATAAAACTTGTGCCGTTATTACATGGAGGCGGGCAGGAAAACGGATTAAGAGGATCAACCGTGAATGTTCCGGCTGTTGTTGGTTTTGCCAAGGCAGCTGAAATTTGTAAAAAAGAAATTATTGAGGAAAGCAAAAGATTAACAATCTTAAGAAATAAATTAGTAAAAGAAGTTTTGAAAATAAAAAACAGCCATTTGAATGGACATCCGGTAAAAAGATTAGCAAATAATACAAACTTTCGTTTTGATTTTGTTGAAGGAGAGTCTTTGGTTATGAGATTGGATTTAGAAGGTATAGCATGTTCTACCGGATCTGCCTGTTCTTCTTTTAAATTGGAGCCGAGTGAAGTTTTAATGGCAACCGGACTGAAACCGCAGGAGGCTCACGGATCTTTAAGGGTTAGTTTGGGAAGATTTACAACAGAAAAAGATATTGATAAATTAATAAATGTTTTGCCGGAGATAATTAATAGTATAAGGGCTATGTCTCCATTTAAAAATAAATAAAAAAACAAACTTGCCCGGTTAAATAGCGTTTCACGCTAATTTTGCAAAGCAAAATTATTTAACCGGGTAAACAAATGTCTCCATATGGCAAAAAATAATAACAATAAAATTTGCGGGGGTTTGTATACGGAGAAAGTTATGGCGACATTTAAGAACCCTCATAATTACGGGAAAATAAAAAATGCTGATGGAATTGGCAAGGTGGGGAATATTGTTTGTGGCGACGTAATGTGGCTTTATATTAAGGTTGCCGAGAATAAAAAAGGGGAGGAAATTATAAAGGATATTAAGTTCGAAACTTTTGGATGTGTGGCGGCAATTTCAACAAGCTCAATAATTACAGATCTGGTAAAAGGGAAAACAATAAAAGAGGCCTTAAAAACTACAAAGGATAATGTTATTGAGTCGTTGGGCGGATTGCCGAAAATAAAATATCACTGTTCGGTTTTGGCGGTGGACGCGTTGGTGGAAGCAGTTTATGATTATTATTTGAAAACAAAGGGAGCAATTCCAGCGGATTTGCAAAAGAAACACGAAATAATACAAAAATCAAAAGAGATTATAGAAAAACGCTACGAAAAGTGGGAACGCTAAGCGTTCCTAAACCCCGCTAAGCGGGGTGGGATAATAGTTTGACAAAGGACGGGGAAAGGGATAAGAATTAGGTAAAGAATCTAATTAGGGTCGTCCTTTCCCAATTTCAACTGGAGGCGAGTATGAACATACATTTTGTCTATGGTGTGATCCCAGGTCTTCTCCTGGGTGTGTTGGTTTGGTTTTTGCATCGTCAGTACAAGCGTGTGGCCAGGAGGTGTTGTGTTGAAGGATGCGGCAGTCTCAAGGTGAAGCGCGTGCACTTCATTATTCTACCTTGGGAGGAAGTGAGCCTTTCCTTCTCATTCATCAGCCCTACGTCTCCTCTGCCAGAAAAAGTCGTGTCTGTACGTCATCCTATGCTCACTCTGCGCTGGTTCATTTTCGGCCTCCTTTTGAAAGGGATGCCTCGATGGTGGATCCGGCGAGTTACCAAGGTAACCTTCTCCGTATGTGAAAATGAGAGGATCCACCCGATACACAGGAACTTGGTGAAGCTAGAGATAGATGAGCCCATCTCGCTTTGGCATGCTTGGTGGGTTAAGTGGTTTCACAAGGAACAATATTTCATAACGATGGAATACAGGCTTTGCATAGACAGCTATAGGAGAGAAATGGGGATCCTCGGAGGTAAAACTCTCAAAAAAAAGAGGACTGATACCCCTAATCTTATCCAGGGCGTTGTGCAAGACGTGCAAGACTTTATGGGTCAGACCGATGTGGACCCAGAGGAGTAGTTTGGCCTCAAGGTCGTTTGAAACCGATGAAGTTTTATCGAGAACGCATCGGTTATTTTTTTACAAAATCATTGAAAAATTTGGGTTTCAATGGCATCATAAACCTTATGAAACAGCGAGTCGTAGTTGCAATGTCGGGGGGAGTGGATTCGAGTGTGGCAGCAGCCCTGTTGAAGCAGGCTGGTTTTGATGTTGTTGGAATAATGATGAAATTTTGGCATGCCCCGCGTAGCTTTAGCGAAGTGGGGAAGGATGATTCGACTAATAGATGTTGCAGTCTAGAAAGTGAAAAACTGGCCAGATTGGTTGCCAAAAAAATTGGTATTCCATTTTATGTAATAAACGTGGAAAAAGAATTTAAAAAAAAAGTTGTTGATTATTTTTTGACCGAGTACAAAAAAGGAAATACTCCGAACCCATGTGTTGTTTGTAATAAAGAAATTAAGTTTGGATTTTTAATTAAAAAAGCACTATCGCTTGGCGCCGACTATGTCGCCACCGGGCACTACGTTCGTACTTCGCTCGCCAATCAAACTTTTTCTGCGGCTCAGCCCGTGTTCCCGGGTCCCTTCGCCTCGAAAAAGTTTATTGGCTCGCTTCAAAGTTTGTCGCCTCGCTTGTTTAAGGGGAAGGACAAAGAAAAAGACCAGAGTTATTTTTTGTGGCAATTAAGCCAGGAGCAGATAAAGCATGTTATGTTTCCGGTTGGGGGGTATACAAAGCCGGAGGTTAGAAAATTAGCCAAAAAATTTAAGCTGCCTACAGCCGAGACTCCAGAATCGCAGGAGGTTTGTTTTGTTAAAGACACGACGAATAATTTTCTGGAAAGATATTTAAAAACAAAACCTGGTAAGATCACTGATGCAAAAGGGAAAGTCGTCGGCCAACATAATGGGCTGTGGTTTTATACTATTGGGCAGAGACATGGCTTGGAGCTGGAACAAGGCCCTTGGTATGTCACAGGCAAAGATTTCAAGAAGAATATTTTAGTTGTTTCCAAGGACAAAAAGGATTTGCTTAGAAAAGAAGCCAGGTTAATACATGTTAACCTGATAAATCCGCAAAAGGTGCCGGGACCCAAAGGGTACCCCGTGGAAGTAAAAATTAGGTATAAAAGCAACTTAGCTAAAGCAAAAATTATAAAATTTCAAAAGGACATCATAAAAATTATTTTTCAAAAGCCTCAGCAAGCCATTACCCCCGGCCAGTCAGCAGTATTCTATAAGGGCGAAGAACTCCTCGGCGGGGGAGTGTTTGAGTAGTTAGCAAAAAGCCGTGTTCCTATTGACAGGGCTTCTTGTTTTTGATAAGATGGACCTATACCATAGGTGGAGGTGTATAATTAATAAATAAAAAAATATGATATCAGAGAATAAATCAAAGGCGCTAATTAATTTTAAAAAGGCGCGAAGTTCGTTAGATAAAATAGTAAACATGACCGAGGACAATATTTACTGCATGGATATAATGCAGCAAAATTTAGCTGTTATCGGGCTTTTGCGGTCAGCCCATGAGATGCTGATGGAGAATCATTTAAACTCCTGTTTTAAGAGCGCTATGGCGTCAAAAAACGAAAGAAAGAAGAAGCAAATGACAGAAGAAATTTTAAAAGTAACTAAGCTTTTTAACAAATAAAATATATGAACAAACAACACATTTACGACGTTGGGGGGATGAGCTGTCATTCTTGTGAGATATTAATAAAGGAAGAACTGTCAAAAATTCCCGAAATAAAATATGTCGAGGTTTCCCAGCACAGGGGGGAGGTTTTAATAGAAACCGAAGGGGAGGCGCCAACTCCAGAAAAAATGAATGAAATATTTAAGGAAGAAAAATTTGTTTTTTCTAACAAAATATTGCAAAACCCCGAACCAGCTGTAGCTGCAATTGCACAGGCCCCGGACAATAACCAAGAAAAAGTTGAAGATGGCCGCTGGGCCGGGAGAAATACAAAAGAGCATATTTATAAGGTTGAAGGAATGCATTGCGCTTCGTGTGAAATTTTGATTGAGAAAAAACTTTTAGAGATTCAGAACGTGAAAGCCGTTGAAGCTTCAACCGGCAACGGGCAAGTTGTTGTTGAATACGAGGGCGACAGGCCGAACCCGGAAAGATTGAGCAAAATTTTTAAGGAAGAAAATTATAGTTTTTCTGATTTTGACGCGCCGAAGTCCCGACCGCAGTCGCGGACGGAGGAGGCCTACACCGGGAAGAAGTCTAGTGCAACGCTTGTTGCCTTTAATATAGCAATCTTTATAATTATTGCCTTTTTAGTTTTAGACAAAATGGGAGTGGCTAATTTTCTCAGCCTAAGTTCAACGTCGTCTTTGTTTACGTTTTTGGGTTTTGGAATTTTAGCCGGCGTGTCTTCCTGCGCTGCGCTTGTAGGAGGAATTGTTCTGTCTATGTCAAAACAATGGAACAGCCTTTACTCACAAGACCAGTCAACCTCAAAAAAACTTCAGCCCCACATAATGTTTAATTCAGGAAGGCTGATTTCTTACATTGTTTTGGGCGGAGTGTTGGGATTAATAGGAAGCAGGTTACAGATTTCTCCTAGGTTTACCGGGTATTTGGTGATAGCAATTTCCCTTTTGATGATTGCTTTAGGTTTGCAAATGCTAGGGGTGAAAGCATTCAGGAAGTTTCAGGTTACAGCTCCAAAGTCGGCAACAAGATACATTGCTAATGAAAACAATTTTCAGGCAAAGTATGCGCCCTTTATTATGGGAGCCTTAACATTCTTTTTACCTTGCGGATTTACAATAACTGCTCAGAGCTTGGCATTGCTTTCCGGAAATATGTTTAGTGGAGCTTTGATAATGGGAGCATTTGCTTTGGGAACTATTCCTGTACTTTTCTTTATCGGTCTTTCAAGTGTTAAATTCTCTTCAAAACCTCATTTAGCTGAAAGGTTCTCTAAAGTTGCAGGATTTTTAGTTTTATTTTTTGCTCTGTTTAATATGTCAAACCAAGCAACTGTTTTAGGAATTAATTTTAATCCGGGACAAGCTCAGGTTGTTAATAATAACCAAAATGGTTTGGCCCCAATTGTTGATGGCAAACAGGTTATAAAAATGACAGCATCGGGATCGAGTGATAGTCCTAATTATTTTAAAGTAAGGGCCGGAGTTCCCGTAAGATGGGAAATAACCGGAGCGGGTTCTTTGGGGTGCAATGGGGCTATTATTTCTAACGGTCTGTTTTCAGGATCAATTGACTTAACTCCGGGACAAGTTTCTGTAAAGGAATTTACTCCCGAAACCCCGGGCAAGTACAAGTTTTCCTGCACTATGGGAATGATTTCTGGGATTATGGAAGTTGTAAAAGCGGATAATGCAGGCGCTTCGGCGGCAGATAACAACATTGCTACTGCTTCCGTGTCCAGCGCAGCTAACGACCAGGTTGTTCCATCGGGAGCAAAGGGGTGCGGCTGCGGCGGAGGCGGAAGCAGTACTTGCGGAGGATTAAATTAATAAATAAAATATGAAGAAAATTGTAAAAATCAGCATTAAGACAACTTTAGCAAAAATATTAAAAACTAAGGGGGCGGACGAAGTTTTGGCAAAAAACGGCGTGCCTTGCTTGTCTTGTCCGATGGCCTCCATGGAAATGGACGAGTTGGAGATTGGAAAAGTTTGCAAAATGTATGGGTTGAATTTGGCTAAAATATTAAAACAGCTTAATTCACCCAGTTAAATAATTTTGCTTTGCAAAATTAAATTTCTGAGAAATTTATTTAACCAGGGTAAATCAAAAAAAACATGCAAAAAGCAATATTTAAAGTTTTGGGTATGAAGTGCGGTTCGTGCGCTAAGGTACTAAAATATGGCCTTGAAGAAGCCAAGGGGGTGAATTCTGCTGATATTGACTTTAAATCAGCAAAGGCTCATTTAGAGTTTGATCCAGAAGAGATAAGCCCATCTGAAATCGAAAATAAAATTAAAGATTTAGGCTATAAAGCCGTCGAAGAATAATATGGAAAAAGCCACATTTAAAATTGAGGGCATGACCTGCGCTTCATGCGCTTCGGTGATTGAGCACGGTTTAAAAAAAGCAAAAGGAATTGCTTCAGCTTCAGTTAATATTGCTTCCGAAAAAGTTTACGTGGAGTTTAATCCAGCAGAAATAGGACTAGAAGACATCAAAAAAAATATTAAAGACTCGGGATATAAGGCCTTAGATGATAAAGATGAAATGGAAATGGAAATGACCGGCGGGCACGACCACGCTAAAATGGAAAAGCGACCCGGAGGGTACCTCGGAATTAAAAAATTAAAAAACAGATTTGTTTCTGCTTTGGTTTTGGGTTTGCCGGTAATTTACATGGTTATGGGAAAAATGTTCGGCCTGCCCATGCCGGAAATTTTTAATAAATATGGCCTTTATATACAGGCGGTTTTGTCGGCCGGCGTGATTTTGGTGTGTTTTAATATCTGGGTTTCCGGATTTAAGAAAATTTTGAAATTGGGGCCCAATATGGATACGCTTATTTTTGTTGGGACAGCCGCCGCTTATTTTTACAGTTTGGCAAACCTTATTCTTTTGTCTTTCGGCCGGGAAGTTTCAATGGACAGTTTTTATTTTGAGTCAGCAGCTTTTATTTTGATTTTTATTTCTTTGGGAAAATATTTAGAAGCGGTTACAAAGGGAAAAACATCTTCAGCCATAAAAAGTTTGATTGGGCTTCAGCCTAAGATTGCAATAATAATAAAAAATGGTCGGGAGCTTGAAATCCCAATATCAGAAGTGCAGGTTGGGGACATTATTTTGGTAAAGCCCGGAGAAAAAATTCCGGTTGATGGAATTGTTGTTGACGGATATTCCGGTGTTGATGAAAAAGCCATTACCGGAGAGTCTATTCCGGTTGAAAAGAAAAAAGGTGATGGGGTTATTGGAGCCACCATAAATAAAACCGGAGTTTTAAAATTTAAAGCTACCAGAGTTGGCAAAGACACAATGCTTTCGCAAATCATCAAAATTGTGGAAGAAGCAATGGGGTCGAAGGCTCCAATCCAGCTTTTGGCTGACAAGGTTTCGTTTTACTTTGTGCCAATCGTAATTTTGATTGCGTTGGTTGCCGGCATTGTTTGGCTTTTGATTTCGCACCAGGTGGCAATTGCTTTGATGATTTTTGTGGCGGTTTTAATAATTGCCTGCCCTTGTGCGCTGGGACTGGCAACACCAACAGCGGTTATGATGGGCACTGGACTTGCGGCTAAAAATGGAATTCTAATAAAATCGTCTAAAGCCCTAGAAACAGCAAAAGACGTTAACATGGTTGTGTTCGACAAAACAGGAACCCTGACGAAAGGCGAACCGGTTGTTACGGAAATAGTTTCTTTCGACAAAAAAATAAAAGAAAGAACTATATTGGAAATTGCAGCATCTGTTGAAAAAAATTCAGAACACCCTTTGGCTCAAGCAATTGTTAACAAAGCAAAGAAGGATAAGATAACAATCAGCGAAGTTAAAAACTTCCAAGCAATTCCGGGAAAGGGGGTTGAAGCAACACTAAACCGTAAAAAGATTTTGCTGGGCACCAGAAACCTTATGAAAGAAAACAAGATTTCTGTTGAGTTGATAGACGAAGAAATGGCAATTCTTGAAGATCAGGGCAAAACAGCAATGATTTTGGCCCTTCGGCAGGTTCAGGGCAGGCCGTTTAAAATTATCGGAATTATTGCCGTGGCAGACGTTTTAAAGGAAAATTCTAAAGAAGCCGTTAATATGTTGCATAAAATGGGGAAAGAAGTGGCAATTATTACTGGAGACAACAAGAGAGTGGGCCAAGCAATTGCCAAACAGCTGGGAATTGACAGGGTGTTGGCTGAAGTTTTGCCTCAAGGAAAATCTGACGAAATTAAAAAATTACAGCGACCCGTAAATGGGTACCCCGGGAAAATTGTGGCAATGGTTGGAGATGGAATAAACGATGCTCCGGCTCTAGCGCAAGCAAATTTGGGAATTGCATTGGGTTCGGGAACAGACGTGGCCATGGAAACCGGAGAAATCGTTTTGATAAAAGATGATTTAAGAGACGTTGTAAAAGCAATGGATTTAAGCAGATATACTTTAAATAAAATAAAGCAAAATTTATTTTGGGCCTTCTTTTACAACGTAATTGGAATTCCGGTTGCCGCCGGGGTTTTATTCCCGGTTTTGGGATGGCTTTTGAGCCCGTCTATTGCCGCTGGGGCCATGGCATTTTCATCTGTTAGCGTTGTTTTGAACTCGCTTTCAATGAAAAGGCACGAATGAAAAATTGGGCAAGTTTGTTGATTTTGTTCACCCGGTCAAATAATTTTGCTCTGCAAAATTAAAATCCAAAGATTTTATTTGACCGGGTAAATTTTTTGTGATTAAATATAATTATTATGGATAAAGCAATAAAATATACGATTGCGCTAATAATCCTTGGAGGTTTTTTGTTTTGGGGTTTTCAAACTGGCTTTTTTGCCGGTATTTTTTCCGGGCCGGCAAAACCCGTTGCCATACCCGATGGTATAATTCTATTCTATGGGCAGGGATGCCCTCACTGTAAAATTGTAGATGATTTTATAACGGCAAACAAAATTACAGACAAAGTTAAATTTACAAATTTAGAGGTTTGGTACAATAAAGACAACCAAGTAATATTGACCCAGGTTGCCCAGAAATGCGGGATAAGTTCAAATCAAATTGGAGTTCCGTTCTTATACGATGGTGTTAGTAAATGTTATGAAGGCGACGTAGATACAATTAATTTTTTTAAAAATGCAGCAGGAATTCAGTAGGATATCATTTTTCAGCTTACTAATTTTAGGATTAGCCAAGACTTCAGTCGTCAGTGCGCAGGCGGTTTGTCCTATTTGTGTTGTGGCGATTGCTGGCGGATTAGGGCTTTCAAGGTGGCTGGGAGTTGATGACCTAGTCTCGTCGGTTTGGATCGGGGCTTTTTTGCTGGCGCTTGTAGTGTGGACGCTTCACTGGCTACGCAGGAGAAATTGGAATTTTAGGTTTAGTGGGATTGTCACCTTTTTATTTTATTATCTTTTTACATTTTTGGGGCTTTATTATGCAAAAATTGCCGGGCATCCTTTAAATACAGTTTTTGGCATTGATAAAATAGTTTTAGGTTCGGCCGTTGGAACAATTGTTTTGGCCCTTGGTCTTTGGCTACACAGTTATTTGAAAAAAAATCATGGCGATAAATCGTATTTCCCCTATCAAAGAGTCGTTGTGCCAGTGGTGGCATTATTATTAACAAGCTTAGCGTTTTATCTTTTACTAATATGGAAAATAATTTAGATTCGAGCAAAATAGACGATTTTATAAAAAAAGTCCAAAAGAATAAGCAAAATGAGCTTGATCTGTCTTCCGACGAAGATTTATCAATTGCCATAATGAACCTAATCTCCATTGAGGAGCACTTCTTTTTTACCGGAGGAAAAACAGGCAAATCAGGATATTTTGATTTGTTAAATACAGCCCGTGAAATGCGCAAAGAGCTGTTGAAGAAAATTATTAAAGATCCCGAAGGAGAAGTTTGGTGCATTTCAAAACATTTGTTGTCTGCCTCAATGAGGTTAATGGAAGTTGGAACTAAAGCCCAGGGCCAAGGGAAAAAAGATGAGGCCCAGGATTTATTTAAAAAGGCTTACGAATTGTATTCGTTATTTTGGGGAATAAATTTAAAGCTTGTTGATTTGGGCGACGTCAAAAAAATTGATGACAACCAAATAGACAAAAAAGATGAGGATAAGAAAACCGGAATAATGGCTAAATTGGGCAAAATGGTCCAATACGCAATAAACTGTTGCAAAGAATAAAAAATAAAAGTCGCTTAAAAGGCGACTTTTTGTTATAATAAAAAAATATGTTTCAGTATTTAGTTTTACTCACAATCCCCCTGGCTATTTATGGCGGAGGGATTTATATAATAGATATAATTGCCGGAAAGTCTAAACCAAACAAAGTCAGCTGGCTGATGTGGTCTGCCAACGGATTGATAGCGGCAGCCGCCGGGTTGTCTGAAGGCGTGACGTGGGCTGTTCTGCCGGTTTTTATGTCTGGGTTTGTGCCATTATGCGTGTTGGCAGTATCTTTTTTTAATAAGGGCTCATACTGGAAATTAATTGCGTTTGATTATATTTGCGGATTTTTTTCTGCCTTAGCGCTAATTTTATGGTGGGTTACAAAAGAAGCCGATGTTGCAATTATTTTTGCGATTATTAGCGATATTTTTGCTGCAGTTCCAACATTAAAAAAGATGTGGAACAATCCGGAAACCGAATCGGCAAAATCATATGTTGCTGGTTTAATAAGCAGTATTACTGGATTTGCTGCAATTAAAAATTGGGTTTTTTCGGAATATGCATATGTTGTGTATTTGGTAATTATGGAAAGTTGCTTAATTATTTCTATTTACAGAAAAAAATTGTATAATAAATATATAAAATAATTAAAAAATAAAAACATGTTTGGTTTGAACAGAACAACGCCTAAGTTTTGCGATTTAAAAGGAAAAGTAGCAATTGTAACCGGAGCTGCCAAGGGAATGGGCAAGGCTGATTCAATAAAGCTTGCTGGCGCCGGTGCAAAGGTTGTGGTTGCTGACGTTGATATTGCCGGATGCCAGCTGGTTGTTGAAGAAATTAAGAAAATGAGAGGAGACGCCATTGCTGTAAAATGCGATGTCAGTAAAAAATCAGAAATTGATAATACAGTTGCAGAAACTTTGAAAAAATTTGGCAAGATTGATATTTTGGTAAATAACGCCGGAATTTTTCCGTTTGAACCGTTTTTACAAATGCCAGAAGCAAATTTTGAAAAAGTTATTGATATAAACCTTAAAGGATATTTTTTAATGGCTCAAGCTTGCGCAAAAGAAATGGCAAAACAAAAATCTGGAAGCATTGTAAATATTTCTTCAATTGCAATGGGGCAGGTGGGAGTCGGGTTTGCCGGATTGACTCATTATTGCGCGTCTAAAGGCGGAATCACTGCAATGTCGCAAGCAATGGCTCTGGAATTGGCTCCTCTCGGCATTAGGGTGAATTGTATCGCTCCTGGCGCGATAGACACCCCTGGCGCCTCTACAGTGAACATGGACGCAAAAGCAATGGAGACTATGCTCTCACCAATCCCAATGAAGAGAAAGGGGAAGTCAGAAGAAATTGCAAATGCCGTCTTGTTTTTAGCTTCGGACGAGTCTTCTTATATGACTGGGTCTACAATGGTGGTTGACGGCGGATGGGTGGCGGGGTAGAATGGCTTAATAACAATTAACGTTCAGTAACAAACTTTTTTCGGCAAGCAGGAACTCGCTTTGCCTCTACGGGCAAGTCGACCTGGGCCTTAAAAAAGTTTATTACTTCGCTTATAAAAAATATGACAGAAGCTTATTGCGTAAAATGCAAAGCAAAAGGAGAAATGAAAGATGCAAAAGAAGTTGAAATGAACGGCAAAGGCGGAACCAAGCGCCAGGCTATGACCGGCACATGCGTAAAGTGCGGAACAAAAATGTTCAAGATTATGGGAATGAAGAAATAGTAGATTTGTTTAAAAAGCCCGGCATTTATGGCCGGGCTTTTTTAGTGTAAAATAAATAGAATGCAAAAGAAGGTAATTGTATCTATAGCCGTATTTCTGTTTTTTCTTAATATTCTTTGTTGGAATGAGGTTTTTGCGCTTCAACAAACCCAGGACTTGCGGGTGGATTTTTTGGATGTGGGGCAAGGGGATTCGGTTTTTATTGAAACTCCTGAAGGTCACCAAATTTTAATAGACGGCGGGCCGGGGAGCGCAGTGCTGGGGAAATTATCAAAAGTTATGCCATTCTGGGATAAAACAATTGACCTAGTAATTTTAACTCATCCGGAAGCTGACCACATGCAGGGAATTTTAGCTATTTTGCAAAGGTATAAAGTTGATAATTTTTTATGGACCGGAGTTATAAAAAATGATGCTGAAAACAAACAGCTGGCCGTTCTTTTGGAAAAAGCTCAAGAACCGAAAAGTTCTTTTTTAGCTGTGCTGAGTGGCGCAGAAGGAACCAAGATTGTTACAGTAAGCGCAGGGCAAAAAATTAAAGCCGGAAAAGTTTTGATAGACATTCTATATCCGTTTAAAAGTTTAGCCGGTAAAGAATTGAAAAATACAAGCAACGACACGGGTATTGTTTCAAAAATAATATTCGGGAGCAATTCTTTTCTTTTCACCGGAGATATAAGCTCGGCGGCAGAAAAAGAGCTGGTTAATTCCGGGAAAGATATCTCATCAGATGTTTTGAAGGTAGCGCACCATGGTTCTAAATACTCAACTTCCGATGCCTTTTTGTCGGCGGTTAAGTCGGAAATTGCTGTAATTTCTGTTGGAGCTAAAAACACTTATGGCCACCCCACACCTGAGGTTTTGCAAAGATTAGAGAAATCTGGTATAAAGGTGTTAAGAACAGATAAAGACGGCGACGTCGATTTTGTTTCTGACGGAGAAAATATTAAATTAATAAACTAAAAATGAAAGATTTAGATTTTCCAATATTTAAAACAAAGAGCGAAGTTTACAAAAAGTTTGATTTGACCGACGGCAAAAGCCGTCAGGAATACTTCGAGTACAAGTGCGGGCCGGAGATTAAAAAGTTGAAAGAATATTTAAAAACAAACACTTTCATTGCCTATTTCATGGGTAAAAAATCCGCCGGCAAGGGAACTTATTCTAAAATGTTTGCTGAAGTTATTGATAAAGAAAAAATTGCTCATTTTTCCATTGGAGACATGATAAGATCATTTGACGAAGTAATTCGTGATTCTGAAAAGAGAAAAGATTTGGTTTCTTTTTTGGAAAAAAATTATAGAGGGCGCATACCGTTGGAGGAAATAATGAAATCTTTGGATAATCGAAGCACTAAAACGCTTTTGCCATCGGAATTAATTCTCGCTTTAGCCAAGAGGGAAATTGCGAAGCTTGGCAGGAAAGCAATTTTTATCGATGGCTTTCCAAGAGACTTAGACCAGGTTTCATATTCTCTATATTTTCGCGATCTTATTAATTATAGAGATGACCCAGACGTTTTTGTATTGATTGATGTGCCAACAACAGTTATTGATGAGAGGGTAAAATTCAGAGTTATTTGTCCACTATGCCAGACATCGAGAAACTTAAAACTTTTAGCAACCAAAAAAGTTGAATACGATGAGTCAGGATCCGAAGGGTACCCCAAATTTCATTTAATTTGTGATAATCCAAATTGCCCCGGAGCCCGAATGGTTACAAAGGAAGGTGACGAACAGGGAATTGAGCCAATAAGAGAAAGACTGGAAAAAGATGAAATGCTTATTAAAGAGGCATATAATTTGCAGGGAATTCCAAAAGTGCTTTTAAGAAATTCCATTCCGGTTGATAAAGTTAAAGATTTTACAGATGACTATGAAATTACCCCTGGATATACTTATGAATGGGATGGTAAAAAAGTTATTACTACAGAGAAGCCGTGGGAAGTTTTGGATGACGAAGGAGCTCTGTCTAACAGTTTAATGCCGCCTCCAGTTGTGGTCTCTTTAATCAAACAATTGGTTGGCGTTCTGGGGTTATAAACTTGACTCTGTTTTTTGCAGGGCTATAATTAAAGTAGCCCTAGTATAGATTTCTAGTACAAACTCAAACTTTTAGGGAGTCCAAATTCGTCCCGCCCGTGGGCGGGACGTGAGGACACCCACTTAAATTTTTCTCTGGAAAATCTCTAGGGCAACTAAAAAAGCGAAGATTTCAGATCTCGCTTTTTTAGTGGAAATTTGACCGGGCTATTTACAGCATTTTTTTAAAAATATATAATATATGTAATAGTAATATTAAAGTAATATTCAGAAACATATGCAAAGGGAATCTTTAGTCATCAAGGTTTGTGATTTTATCACAAAATATAGTGTTTACGCATTAGTTTTTCTAGTACCCATTTTTTTCTTGCCCTGGACTACCGAGGTTTTGGATTTTAATAAGCAAAGTTTATTGCTTGTACTAGCCTTCGCGTCTTTTTTCGCTTTAATGGTAAAGGTTTTAGTCCTGGGAAAATTCGAGATGAAAAAAAGTCCGATGCACATAGTGGCGGGTGCCTTGTTTTTGGTATATCTTTTGGCGACCATCTTTTCTGTATACGGATATGGAAGTTTCTGGGGTATGCCGCAGCAAACATCGGAAAGCATGCTTACAGTTGTGTGTCTTTTCTTATTTTATTTTTTGGTAAGCAATGTTTTTTCAAGGAAGGATATTTTAATATCTGCAATTATTCTTTCTTTTTCGGCGATAATTGCAGAACTGATCGGTGTTTTGCAGCTTTTTGGCCTATTTATAATTCCTCTTGATTTTGCTAAGTCGGTGGCTTTTAACACGACAGGATCAGTTGGAAGTTTAGGTTTTTTTGCTGCGATACTTTTTCCGTTGGCGATGGCTTTATTGATTATCATTAAAAAATGGTGGAAAGTTTTTTTCATCGTACAAATAATTTTTTCTATATTAATAATGCTTTTGGTTGATTATTCTATAATATGGTGGGTTGTTATTGTAGGTTCCGCCTTGATTCTAGCGTTAGGCGTAATAAAAAAGGATCTCTTCGATGGCAGATGGATGGCTTTGCCGATGTTTTTTCTTGTGGTTTCTTTATTTTTTGTATTTTTAAACCCACAAATTAATTGGCTGCCACAAAAGACAAATGAGGTCTTTCTATCGCAGAAGGCCGGTTTAGACATATCTATGCAGGCGATAAAAGAAAATCCGCTTTTGGGCTCTGGCCCAGGAACTTTTGCGTACGATTTTTCAAAATTCAAAAATCCGGATTTTAGCAAAAGCTCCTTATGGAATATAACCTTTAATAAATCATCCTCAAAAGTTTTGAATGGTTTGGCAACAACAGGATTGCTTGGATTTTTGGCTATTTTGGCGCTTATAGCATTCCCGATTTTTTATGGGATAAAGTCTCTTGTTATGAAAAAGGCAGTTGGTGATTATTCCGGCCAAGAAAAGTCGGGTAATCAAGCCTATTCAATTTTGTTATTGGGGCTGTCTGTCTTACTAATCGAGCAAAGCGTCGCCTACTTTGTTTATAATTCAAATATCGTGCTAGATTTTGTTTACTTTTTTGCAATAGCTGCATTGATAGGGCTTATCCCTGGAAGCAAAAAAGAATATTCGCTGAAGTCGTCTTCTACACTTACCTTGATAGTGACCCTTGTTTTCACCTTAGTTTTCATTTTCGGCATGGGTCTATTGATACTAAACGGGCAGAGATATATGGCAGAAGTGAATTATTACAACGGGTTGGTTGCTTATCAGTCTGGCCAGAAGACAGATGGTCTGAAAAAATTAGAGGCAGCGGCCAGTTTGAATTCCGGTTCAGACTTATACTTCAGACAGCTTTCCCAAGCATATCTTTTGGAGTTGCAAGATGAATTACAAAATACAAAGACTACTCCTACTGATCAAGAAAAAACAAAGATTCAAACTTTGATATCGAATTCTATAAACGCTGGGAAAATAGCGACAGATCTCAACCCGAAGGATGTTAATAATTGGTCCTCACGAGGATATGTCTATCAAAGTTTGCTCGGAGTTTTTGGCGATGCTGGGACATGGGCAATAAATTCTTATGATTCGGCATTAAAGTTAGATCCGAATAACCCTTATTTGTTCAGCCAGGAAGGAAATGTGTATTTAGCAGAGGCTACAGGCTCATCAGCAACTGACCAAAAAGATCAACTGCTGGCAAAAGCTCAAACCCAGCTCGAAAAAGCAGTTGCTCTAAATCCGAGCTATTCAAATGCCTTGTATTCCCTGGGTATAGTGTATGATTTCCTTGGTCAAAAGGCTAAGGCCATAGATGCATTCACAAAACTGCAGCAATTGAATCCTACAAATACAGACATTCCGAAAATACTAGCTAATTTGAATGCTGGTAAGCCCGCATTGCAAAGCGCTACCCCTCCCGTAGAAACTCCTCCAAGCGGAACAAGCGGCACTGTTAAAAATCCGCCAGTAAAATAGGTATCAATTATGATTGCAGGCCTAGTCCTATTAGCTGTTCCATTTATATTGATGGGCCTTTTTTCTGATAAGAAGAGGGGATTCATTTACGTTTTATTCTTCTCGTTTTTATTTCAAGCCGTTTTAGGCATTTTAACCCAAATTTTTGGGATTTTTTATTATGGGGTGGCGGTGGGTTGCACTTTGATAGCTGATATAATTTTGTTTTCAATATACCTTAAGATAAGGCTTAAGAATAAGAAAGGTTTTTTATTCAATTTGAACGCTATAGACTGGGTGATAATAATTGTTGCTTTGATTTCTTTTTTGAGTCTTTATCAAGTTCATTACAATTACACTGGAAAGATAAGTCTAGCCACAGATCAGGGTGTTTCCTATCACGAGGTAAAAAACATGGTTTATCCATACCCATATTTCTCAGACGAGTGGTATGCGGTTTCTTTGGTCGAGGGATCGATAGACAATCATTCACTGCCATTAAAAAATTTGCTCAACAACAGTTTTTTCCCAAACCTCGAATTGTTTTTCCACTCTTTTTTAGCTCAAATGATTCTGCTTTTAGGTTTGAATCCTCTTTTGCACTATACAGTACTATCAATATTTTTGAACACTTTGATAGTCGTACTAGTTTATTTATTTTTGAGAATAAGCAACATTTCAAAATTGACAGCGGGTATTTGCTCTTTATTGGCGCTTTATATATCCTGCGGGGCAAATTTACCGGGCTTATGGCAGTTAATACCACTTAATTTAGGTATAATAATTTTTCTGTTGAGTTTGTGTTTTATGGAGTTTAGAGACATTAAAATGGTTTTTTTGTCTATCATTCTGGCGTCTTTGTTCTATCCTCCGCTTATTCCATTTTATTTTATTGGGCTACTAACGTTTCTATTCTACCGAATAAGGATATCGAAAGAACACCTGTTTGAAATAGTTTCTAGGGTTGTTTTGTCTTTATTTTTTATCATTCCGGTTCTTTATATAGCGTTGATGCTTTCTCCACTAGCCGAGATGACAAATCGTATTTTTTCGAGAATATTTTTTACTTCTTTTATGGCTCCATTGATGCCGCAGCTTAATTTTTACAACATAATACCAGTGCCGGCATTTTTATTATCGGTTTTCGGTCTGTATTATGTATATAAGAAAAAGAAACGGATTCTGTTGTCAGAACTCATATTGGGTGTTATTTTTTGGTTTTTTTATTCGTTTACGGTTACAAGATTTTTTGTCGAGTACGAACGAGTTGTCATTATTACCTCAATAATTGTAATAATTATATCTGGCTTTGGATTAAAACAAGTAGAAGATTATATCGCACTGAAATTTGAAAAAAATGGGCCGAGGGCGGTAAAACTAACAGAAGCGGTCGTTTTGCTTGCTTTTTTACTTTTGATACCAATTTATACAAAGGCAGAAAACTGGAAGAAACTTGTATCAATTAATCCGGTAAGCAAAGAAATAACTCATCCTAAATCACCGGCTAATAATTATTTAGCCCAAGATGATATTAGAATATTCAAAAATATTAAAAATAAAAGGTTTTTGAGCCTTCCCTGGAAGGGGACGGTTGTGGGAATTGCTACCAATAACTACCCAATTTTGACTAAGCAGGGGACAATATCAATAGGATCTGAAGACGTGTTGGCCAATTTTTTACAGGCAGATTGCCAAGGTAAAGAAACCATAGCAAGAGAACTCAACCTCGATTATATTTATATATATAGCTTTAATTGTCCTGGATTATATAAAATAGACGAAAGTAGAGAAAACCTAGTATTATACAGAGTTAAAAATGATTAATTTAAAGAAACCTCTAAAAAAAATAAAAAATATTTTAGGATTAGGTTTTGTCTTGGCAAAAACCGAATTTAAGCTTAGAAACGAAGGTAGCTATCTGGGTATTTTTTGGTATTTATTAAATCCGATTTTAACCTTTGGTTTGTTGTTGCTGGTTTTTGGCGATAGATTAGGGAATAACATACGGGAATATCCTCTTTATTTGCTTATGGGTGTTATAATGTTTAATTTTTTTCAAAGTTCTACTATTGAATCGACGAGGACTATAATAAAAGATAATGTCGGGGTAATAAAATCTATAAATTTTCCTAGAGAATCGTTAATATTATCTATTGTAATAAAAAACTTTTTCTCTCATTTTTTTGAGATGGTCTTATTTGCAATCTTGCTGGCGTATTTTCACATATCACTGGTAGGTATTTTATATTATTTTTTTATTTTATTCTTTTTTTGTTTATTCATTTTTGGGGTTTCGTTGACACTATCTTCTTCAACGGTTTATTTGGTGGATATAGAAAACATCTGGTCCTTTGCAGTTAGATTGCTATGGCTTGGTACACCCATTTTTTATGCTATCGCCGGCCAAACAAAGCTTCTGTATTTGAACCTCTTTAATCCGATGTATTATTTTTTAACGGCCGCAAGAGATATTGTCATATATGCAAAAGAGCCCGATTTTTTTATAGTTTCCGGAATGATTTTTTTCACCGCGTTGTCTTTTGTCTTCGGGGTGTTCATATTTAATATTTTAAAGACTAGGTTTGCAGAGAGGATGTAATATACTTCAAATTGTTATATGGATAAAATAAAAAGGATAGTTGTTGCTGGTGTTTCAAAAAAATTTATAACAGGGCATAAAAATAACCTTGGGGTTCTGGCAAGGTTATTATTGTTATCCAATCGAGAACCAAAGAGTCTGGTTTATGTTCTTAAAGACGTGTCGTTTGACGTTTTTTCCGGAGAGATTTTGGGTGTTGTCGGCGATAATGGTTCCGGGAAAAGCACATTATTAAGAACTATTGCTGGCGTATACTCGCCCGATGAAGGCAGGGTTGTTGTGGAAGGGAAAGTAATTGCTCTTATAAATTTAGTCATTGGACTAAAGGATAGACTAAGCATGAAAGAAAATATTTTTTTGTGTTGCTCTCTTTTTGGCTTGTCTCAGAACGAAATAAAGGAAAAATTGCATAATATCGTAGATTTTTCCGGCTTACAGAATTTTTTTAACACAAAAATTTATCAGTTTTCTGAAGGTATGAAACAAAGATTGGCCTTTTCAATCGCAATCCATTGCAACCCCGATATTTTATTGCTAGATGAGGTTTTTGAGGTTGGGGACGAAGATTTCAAAAAGAAAAGCGGGAAAAGCATAGTTGATATAGCCGATAGAGGAGGGTGCGTCGTTATAGTAAGCCATGAAACAGAAATTATTAAAAAATATTGTAACAGAGTTTTGCAAATTGATAGGGGAATAATTACAATGAATTCGCGTCCTGGAAGGATTAAGCTATAATCGAATAAATTATGCCAGCCCTCCATGACAACTCCGATATTAGAACAAAGTACGCCTCTCCAAGAGGTTTTTTAAAAAACTGAAATCCTGTCCAAAGCGGGAATAAAATAAAATTTTTGACCGAGATACCCCGTGTCATAGTTTCATCCTTTAAATTAATGTAGTTTTTGTGCTTGTCATAAATTTTTTTTACCCAATAGGCCCTTTCAAAATTATTTTTAACAAATTTTTTAAAAGAATTTGCGCCGTAATGGCCCACCCTGAGAGATGAGATAAATTTTACTTTGACGTAATTTTTAATTCTTAAATAAAATTCAAAATCTTCACATGAGATTAATCCTGGATCGAACATAAATTTTTTCATCAAGGAGGTTTTAATCGCGAAATTTTTTGTATCAATATGCTTAAGATATCCGTGAGCAAGGTTTAGCTCGATGAACGCCAGGTTTTCTTTTTGTATTCTTTTTGTCCAATAATTTTTAAATAAATCGTCCTCAGACCCCACTGTACAGGATTCGTTGTCGTAAATAATTGGTTTAATCAATTCTTCTATCCAGTCCTTTGGCACAACGCAGTCTGAATCAGTCATGACTATAATTTCTCCCTTTGCCAGCCTTATTCCGGAGTTTCTGGCATTGCCTCTTCCTATTTTTTTTTCAAAGACATACTTAACCAGAACGTCCTTTTTTCTGAATTCATCTATAATGTTTTTTGTTCTATCATCAGAATTGTTATCTACTATAATAATCTCGTAATTTTTATAACCTTGATTCATAACCGATTCAAGACATAAGCGCAATGTCCTCTCGCCGTTGTGAACGGGAATTATAACTGAAATTTTTGGTTTTTCCATCTTTTTTGCTGTTTAATTATTGTCGGAATTAAAAAAGTATTAAAGCTTATTTTTCAACCTTCGTTTTTCTTTGAACTTTTGGATTCTAGATTTAATTGGAATTTTTACGAATAAAACATAAAGAGCGTAGGGCAGTCTGTGCCACAGTTTAAAGTACTTTGGAGAACATTTTCCTCTAATCCCATCAATACCCTCGATAATGTCTTTATGGTTTTTTTCGTGTGCCTGTTTACCCAATAGAATGGTTTTAAAAAGGATGCGGTAGTAAGTTGCCAGGGATAAGCGCTTGGCTTCAATATACGCCTGGTTTAGTTCGCGACCAATAATGACATTGCTCCTATATTCTGCGTATTCGATAAAATGTCTTACGACAGCCCCTTGGCTATAGGCAACTTTGTAACTGAGTTCCTTTAGTCTGTTGATAAACTCTGTTTCGTCGTAATAGCTACTTTTGTTAAAGTAAATATTTGTATCAAATAAAAATTTATTAAAGATTTTTTTCCTAAAAGACATATTGCAGCCTAGAATGGAATTTGAAGAATTGAAGGGCTCTGTCGTATTTTTTATATAGCTTTTTCCACCAACAGCCACGATTTTTTCGTCTTTCAGGTATGGTTTGACCAATTCCTTCAGCCAATTTTTATCAACGGCACAATCATCGTCTGTGAACGCTATTATATCTCCTTGTGAATACTCGACGCCTAAATTTCTAACATAGCATAATCCTTTGTTAGAATCGTTTTTTATTACTTTAAAATTTTTGATTTTAGATTTATATTTTTCTAAAATTTGGGCGGTGTTGTCATTAGATGCGTCGTCTATAACAATAACCTCATAGGCAGAGTAATCCAAGCTAGCCATTGATCTTAACGCTAGTTTGTCTAATGAGTCTGCCCTATTACGAGTGCATATTACAATTGATACAAATGGTTCTTCAAATTTCATTTTTTTATTTTTTTGATTGCAAAATATATTCGAGGGTAATATTTTTTAAGAAAAATGCCAATTTTGCCAATATATTTGTTTATTTCTAGCACGATTTTTTTTGTTTTTGAGGAAATGATGAGCATAAGAAGAACAACTCCTAAGCTATGATATTTAAGAAAATTATTGAATTTCTGGTTCTTATTACGAGTTTCCCTTTCTGCACATAGTATACCCACGTTTCGAGAATAAATATCAGGAATTAGCTTGGCTATCCTAAATCCGCGGTTATTTAAAAGTTTAACTAATTTTTTTAATTGGTTCTTCGGAAAAAAATTATGGTATTCTAGGGAGATAAAGTTTATTTTTTTGAAGTATTTTTCTGGTAATGGGTAAAGGATGTCGTATTCTGCGCCCTCTGCGTCTATTTTAATAAAATGACACTCGGTGATATTATTAACGTCGAAAATATCTTGCAGTGTGGTGGTTTTCATGGGAATTGGTTTTCCGCATTTTACATACATACTACAGAGAATACTTGTGTCATTTGAGAACAAAACCGCGTCGCCTCTAGTTTTTGTAACTCCCAGATTAGACATTATTACATTGTTCAAATTATTTATTTTTACGTTTTTCTCTAACAATGCAAAACTGGCCGGGTTAGGTTCGTAAGCATAAACCTTGCCCCTTCCTGCTTTTTTAGCTGCATAAACCGCAAATACTCCTATATGCGCGCCAATATCTATAATAATAAAGTTTTCCTTTATCCGGTCAGACACATCATAAACTTTTTTAGACCAAGTCTCGTCAATGATATACTCGCAACTGTCGTCGCTTACCTCAAATCTGACTCCGTCCTGCAAATTGACTGTTCCGTTTTGTATCATCATTTTTTCAGTATTATTTTTAGGTTTTCTATATTTTCTCGATTATATTTTCTGGCAAACTTATATGCGTTTCTAGAAAGCATATCTCTTAATTTTTTGTTTGAAAGTATTTTGCAAACATGCTCAGAGAATTTACCTGGATTTTTTGATAATAAAAAGGTTTTTTCTTTACTTTTTTTAAAACCTCTAACCCCCACAGGTGTCGCGACGAGGGGCTTGGAATAGCCTAATGCTTCTGCGCTTTTAATGGGTACACCCGTGCCGAAGAAGATGGGGCTTATAACAATATCTGCGATATTATAGGCCCTTCCAATATCCTTCAATTCTCCGAGTTTTATGCATCCGTCATAATCCTCTATGACTCCGCATACCCCGCCAGCAACTAAGAGTTTCGTTTTTGGTAATTTTTTTCTTATTTTCGGAAATACTTTTTTAATAAAAAAACTAATACCATGTATATTCGGCAGGTTGGGGGAACCAACAAAAAGTATATTTCTTGTAGGTTTTTTTCTAAGTTCGGGCTTATATAAATGCAGAAAATGGCCGATTACTAATGTTTTTTTACCTGTCAAATCTGAAAAAAACTTTCTGTCGGCGTTTTGGGTAGCGATAATTATATCTGCTCTTTTGAGGGCTTTCGCCTCTTCCTCGAGCGAATAAGACAGTCCCTCATATTTTCCTAGGTACTTTATATGAGTTTTGTGTCTTTCGACCAATGAATCATGAGGGTCAAGTATTTTAAGTGTGTCATCGTGGAATAGTTCCAGCGCTTTTGAGAAAAGTGCAAATTCGACGAATACTGCATTGTATTTCTCTTTTTTCAGTAGTTTTAGGAGAAAACGGTCAATGTTAGGATTATATAATCTATCAACTGGGGATGTAAAAGACTCGCTTTTTTCTGCGTTATTCTTTACCGCCTTTTCTTTCATTTCTTTCATTCTTGAATATAAATTAGGAAATTTATTCTTTAAAAAAAATCCACAGGATCCTATTTGTTGATCTATTTTTTTGAACAGAATTTCTGTCCGAAATTTTCGCGGTTTGTCTAGAGAGTAAAATTTATCCCACGTTTTTCTCATGGCTGAAAAATCTGACTTGCCTTTTGGGGAATTGGTTATTGAGTCTTCGTGACTGTATAAAAAATGAACCTCACATCCTAATTCCTTCAGCGTCTTTGCCAGATTGTAAACCCTTATCCTGCTCCCTTCATTATGGGGGTGAGTCGGAACAGGAGAAATTATAAGTATTTTTTTTTCCATCTTTTCCATTTTTTTATATTATCGTTTGGTCAATTTAGAGATTGAATCATTAAATAGTTTAATGTTGTACGCATTGTTTTCACCCCAGCAATTTATTTGGTATTCTACGCGCAGGTCATTTTTTTCCGCTATTTTTTTAATAAAATATTTTGAAATATCTGATCGCCATCCATCATCTCCAAAAAATTTGTTGATGCTAATTATTTGATAAATTTTGTTACCAAGTATTCCTAAGTTTTTTAAAAATTTGAAACGTAGTGCTACATTATTGCGTCCTGGATGATGTATAATTGCAACTCCGCCCTTTTTAAGTACCCGAAAAAATTCTTTAATGTACGACTCGACGACGTCTTTCTCCATGTGTACGAATGAATCGTAAGACCAAATAAAATCTATGGAATCGTTTTTGATAGCGGTTAGTGTTTTTCCATCATTTACGATATATTTTATATTCTTGCAAGCAGGGAATTTTTTTTTGCAGAATTCGATACATTCGCGGTTGAGATCTACGAGCGTTAAGTTGCTATATTTTTTTAATAAAAATTTAGTCCATCTTCCGTGGCCCGGCGCGATTTCAAGGATATTAAAATTATTACGAATGTTTTTGCATATAAATTCTTTTGCGATAGAATCCCTCCACTCTTTATATGGCTTTTTGCAATAGGCAGCCTGATTAGACCATTCATCTCCATCCAATGTCCAATTATATTGAGTGTCCCAAATTTTATTGGCTTTTATGGTTGGCATATTGGGAAAAGTTATTTACTATTCTTTTTATACTATCTATAAATTCTTTTTTATCAAATTTTTTAGCTCGTTCAATACAAAAATTTTTATATCTTCCTGGGTTCGTTCCGGCTTTTTTGATAGCTTCAACAAGTTTTTCTTCATTGATGTTGTCAATTAATATCCCTGTTTCACCGTTCATGACAGTTTCTTTATATCCTCCTTCATTTGGAGCAATAACTGGTTTGCCTGAGGCCATCGCCTCTACTGCGTTCATTCCGAAATCTTCGTCTTGCGAAGTTGTAATAAGTCCTTTGCAATTTGCATAAAGATCGATTAGTTCTTTTTGTGAAACCCAGTTTTTTATTTCAACATTGCCGGGTTTTATTTTTTCGCAATGGTCTGCATATTTTCTAAAGTGGTGCGACTGTTCATAGCTTCCGACAATGATCAACTTATCATTTGTTAATCCGGCGAATGTTTTTAGTTGCAGGCCGATTCTTTTGTGCGATATCAGTCTGTTGACCGAAAGCCAGTAGTCACCGGTTTTTTTAAATTTAAATTTTGCTGTTTCTATCGGAGGATAGACAACAATAGCGTCTTTGTGTAGAAATCTTTTTAATCTGTCCTTGGTATTATTTGAATTGCAAGCTAAAATATCGACCTGGTTAATATATTTTTTATTTAAATAGCGATTATAGAAAACCCAAAAATCGAAAACCCATCTCAGAAACCAAGGTACCGTATTTTTTCTGGTATATTTGTATAAATCCCAAATTTCGCGGATAGGGGAGTGAACGTACCATAAATTCGGTTTATTATTTTTAACTCCAGCCATTGCCCAATCGCCATCTATTATGTAGAAGTCATATTTATTTTTAAGGTTCAATTTTTTGAACCTCCGTAGAGAAAATTGTTGTTTAAAAGGAGCATTTATCGGGACCTTTCCAATCGAAAAAGTCCTTGGCAAAACATCCTCAAAACCCATTTTGATTATTTTATCCTTATCAATGTTTGTTGTGTATACATCTGCATTAAGCTCTCTTGCTAATGTGAGCCCGACGATTTCTGCCCCTCCGATATTGTCTAAATAATTATGAAATATAGCAATTTTCATTATAGCTTTTTTAGGTTTGTGTTATGTCGGTGCTGTATACGTTAATGTACCCATTGCTGTAAACATTTTTTAAATTGTTTTCATAAAGGTCATAGTTGATGATAGCCCTTTGGGGATAATTTACCATCAATACATATTTTTCTATCATTCGTTTCGTTATCACTATATAATCAACGCCTGATTTTTCTAAATAATCTATAGAATTAAGAAAAATCCTTTTGTTGTTTTGGTAAAAAAGATTTTCAACCATTTGGTCTGCGTCATCGGCGCCAGTTACGTTATAAAAACCAGACAACACCAGTTGATTTACAAAAACTTCATCTGAAAATATTTTGCCATCAAGGGATTCCGAGATTGTTTTTGCTCCTGCTATTTCTCCCTGGGGCGCTTCAAAAAATATTTTTTTATCTTTAGCTATGAATATTGATGTAGCCGTTATAAAGATTAAAGATGCCACTAAAAATATTTTATAGTATCTGTTCGGTATCTTAAGAATCATCAATCCGAAAAAAGCGAAATAACTGAAAATTCTTGTTGGAATGTTCGCATAAAAAAAACAGAAAGAAATTATTACGACCGGAATAAAGCACAAGAGGATATCAATATCTTTTTCGGAAACGCTTCTTTTAAGCATTAAATAGAATATAAAGGTTATGCCGCAGAGCAGGAAAAATAATATTTGCCACCTCATACTAGATAATCCCAAAAAACCCGGGTCGCTATACATATTTCCGCTGTTGGTTATTTTTTCAATTATGAATTTTAACGGCTGTCTTGGTTCCTGCGAGTTAGATATAAAGCTTGTTGAAAAGTTCTGCATATTCGAAAAGAGCAATAAGTATGTAATGGATAATATAAAAATTATAAAAAACCCGATGGCTTTTTTGTTTTTAGCGAGTCTTGAAAAAATACCTTTTAGCGATCTTCTATCAAGATACTCTTTAATTGTTAATGCAAACAGAAAGAGGGAAGACGCAAGGATTACTATTATTGTCCCTGTATAATATGTGAGGGTGCTATACGCGGCCAGAAAAGCAGTGGGCCAAAAAATATTATTTTTAGATTTAAAAAAAAGAAAAAGAGAAAATAATGTTATATAGGAGAACGCATGGCCGTAGTAGGAAATAGTGGTATAGAATATCTCTATCGGACCCAAACTCATCAGCGCCAAGCCGGCAAATGTCAGTTTTCTATTTTCGGTATAGTTTGTAAACAAAAAATAAATAAAACTCAGATATAAAAAGGTTATGATTAATATACCAAAAAATAGCCAATTGGTTTGAAAATAAGTAAAAAAATTATTTAATATACTTCCGGCAGTATAATAATTAGAATGGTCTTTGACCATTCCAGTGTAAAAGCCCAAGTCCGGCGTGGCGCCATTTTCAAATCTACCAGCATACACATAAGCATCTCCAAAATTATTGGTCGATTTTAAAAACAGATATCTCCATACAGCGCCTATTAAGGAAAATAGAGCAATAAACAGTATGTCCTTATTATAGGAAGTTTTAAACGTTTTTTTAAGATCGGGAGCTTTGTGAGCCTTATAAATCAGAAGTCCTGCGGAAGCTATGATAACTAAAATTACCGGCAATATAGGGTCTTTTATCGATAAAAAAGTAAGAAGGTAGCCCGCTATTGTTGTTGAGCATATCGAAAAAATTATAGAATAAGCAGCTCTTTCGATGATATTGCATATCGGAAAGAAAAAATAGCTTAAAAATATTCCAGAAAGAAAAAGTAGCGCTATTGCCAATAAAGATAAAATTATCATTGTTCTTTAATTCCTAAAATACTTAACATAAAGGATGAAAAAATCGTCTGTACGCCTACCGTTAAAAGCGTTAAGGCAATTATTGAGTTTTTTATCTCATCTAATGAGCCGAAACCGGAAGAAGCCCATTTTATTGCAACAATTGTATAAACTGCCAGCCCCACTGCAATTAGTACAGATCCTATAATTCCAGCTTTTTCAATGGTTATGTATTTAAAAAGATTTTCCAGAGACGCGTTTTTTTCCTTTAGATGGGTTATTGAGTAGATTTTAGCAAAAGCGGAAAAAGTTATCAGCTGATACCCGGATATTGTCAGCAAAGAAGAAAAAAACATCGGATGAGAATATAATTTTATGCCGAAAATCACGGGCGAATAAAAATAGAATATGAACAAAGAAATAATTCCCGCCAAAAAGATTATTATGCCGGGAATAAAAAATAATAATAGCGGAGAGTACAAAAGCATAAATCTTATGTGTTTATAGGCGTCGCGGAATGATTTCATTTTTGAGTTTCCTTTTCGCGGATAGTAATCAACCGCCAGTTCTTTTATTTTGAGATTATTTCTTAATGCTTTTATTATCATTTCTGAAGCAAACTCCATTCCCGTTGTCTGCAAGTTCATTTTTTTTAAGGACTCTTTTTTTATTGCTCTCATGCCGCACTGAGAATCTTTTATTTTAGTCTGAAAAAATAATCTTAGAATAAAAGAAAGAATTGGATTACCGATGTATCTGTGGGAAAAGGTCATGGCCTTGTTGTAGATTTTTCCGGCAAAACGGTTGCCAATAACAAAATCAAAACCGCTTTCCAATTGCTTAATAAAATTAGGTATTTCTCTAAAGTCATAGCTTGCATCAGCGTCCGCCATAAATATGTATTTTCCGTTGGCAATCCTAAAGGCTTCCAAATATGCCCAGCCATAGCCTTCTTTGTCATGCTTTACTAAAATAGTGTTTTCTTTCCTGGCAATTTCGGGACTTTTGTCAGTTGAGGAATCAGAAACTATTATTTCAGCAAAAAGATTATTTTTTTTGATAGTTTCTTTTATTTGTTTTAAGCAAAAAGGCAGGCCTTGTGCTTCATTTCTGCACGGCAGAATTATACTAATCTCTGGGTTATTGTCGTTGTCCATTATATTACTTTAACTTAATTGTTATTTTTTGCAATTTTTGAGATACATAGATTAGGGATTTCTCCTTTAAGTTATCCACAGTTTTAGATGTTGTTGCCTTGTATAATAAATGGTAAAATAAATAAATAAAAGATAGAAAGGACTTCTGTTTAAAAGTTTTGTGATAGAGATGGTTAGAACAAAAAAGAAGGCAAAAAAGAATAGAAGTTTATTGAGAAAAAAAGCCAAGAAAAGGGTTGCTATTTTGCGTATTAAAAAAAAGCGAAAAATTCTGCCAGAAAGCTCAGAAAATATTTTCGATTCTCAAGCCGGTAAGACAGACGCCTTATTTGTAAATGACCCGGAAGATTTTGATCCCATAAGAGATGTTCCTGTCAAACATAAATTTTTCCCTACTAATAGTAAATTTCTCTCAATCTTGGCTGGCCTTGTTTTTGCCGGCGTGTTTTGTTCCGGAGTTTATGTTTTGGCAACTGCTTGGCCGTATACAGCTCCAGCTCCGCTTGATCCGGGATGCGCGCCCAGCGACCCAACCTGTATTGTGAATCCTCCGCTTACAGACGGATTTACATCTAGTTATTCCGGTACAGGAGGACTTACCACCACAGGCATAGGAACATTTGGAATAGGTAGATTTACATCAGGGATAAAGGACAACGCAGCAACTCCACTACTTTCAATAGACGCTGGAGCAAGAAAACTTTATGCCCCAAATGGAACGACAGATATTATTGATTGGAGTGGTGGTTCTCATACATTGTGGATTCACGGAGAAACGAGTTTTGATAATGCAGTTTCTTTTTCATATGGAGTATATGACCAAACTTCTCCCCCAGCAAAATTAAGCATTGATGGCAACGAAAGAAAACTTTATGCTTCGGACGGAACAACTACAATGCTTAATTGGTCAACTGCCGGGACGGTATCATTCGGGACGCAGAATCTTACCACCACTGGCACCGGTACATTTGGGACAGCAACTATTTCTGGAGCTGGTACTTACAACTTTAGCGCGGGCTATTCTGCCACCGCTACCGGCGGATATGATATTGCTATTGGTCCGTCTGCCTCTGCTACCGGCGGATACGGAGTTGCCATTGGTAGTCCTGCTTCGGCCGGCAACTATAGCATTGCTATTGGCGTCGCTTCTGTTCCTGGAAACTATAGCATTGCTCTTGGTAAAAGCGCTGTTATTGTTGGCGACAACGGTGTCGCTCTTGGTAACACTGCCATTGCTTATGCTAGCTCTGTCGCCATTGGTAATGGTGCTTATGCTAGTGGAGCTGGTGCTACCGCTCTTGGCTCTAGTTCTAACGCCAGTGGCAGTAATTCTACCGCCCTTGGATTTGGTACAGCCGTTAGTGGTAATTATTCTTCTGCTATTGGATACAATTTTTCAAACTCAACAGCAAGTTCAATTGCTTTTGGAGTCAACGCAAAATGGCTTTCTTTAACAAGCGGAACAGCTGATTTCCAGGATAATAACATCACCACCTCTGGTTCTGGTAGATTTGATGGAGGAGTGGGTGTGGGGGTGGCGCCGGTTTCTACAACAGCTTATGGAGCAACAATGACAGTTGGAAATTCTACCAACGGTTATGGACTTAACAACGCCCTAACGGTCAGCGGAGCTGCGGCATTTGCCTATGGTTTATATAATACATTTACTGTTAGCGGGAATAATGCAGTCTCTTACGGAGTAAGCAACACAGTAACAACTAGCGGAGCAAATAATAACCAAACTATTGGTGGAGTGTCTACGATTATAACGCCCAACGGCACAGGAGTTACTGCTTATGGAGAATATATTTCAAGTACAACTAATACCATAAATGACCCTACAGTAAATCAGATAGGGTCGTATATTGATTGGGGAATAGCAGGTACAGACGCAAACAACAAAAAATGGGCGCTGTACAACGCCTCGGCTGATACTACGGCCGGAAAGGTATTTTTAGGATTAGACAATGTTAAAACTTTTTGGGGCACAGGTTTTGATTCTGCAATTTATTATAATGGAACAAATTTGATTATTGATCCTAAGGTAGTTGGGACAGGAGCAGTTGATTTAAACGGCGGAAATCTTACTACCACCGGCACCGGAACATTCGGTGCAGGGGGAACCCTCGGCGTAGATGCCGCCACAAATACCGCCGGAACATTAAAATTATGGGGTGCAGGAGCGAATAATTGGTCAACTACCTTTACCGCCGGCACACAGACAGCTGATGCCGCTTACACCCTTCCCACCGCTCCAGCCACCGCTAACGCGCAAGCTCTCTTAGGCTCTACCGCTGGTGTTTTGTCTTGGGGAACTAACTTTGGATCTAATGATGTCATAGCCACTGGCAAAGGCACCTTTTCAGGCGGCGTAGTAACAAGCTATGGCACCGAAGCCCCAACTTTGACAACAAACGGACAGGTTGCTGTGGCCTATGTTGGAACAGCCCCCAGAATCTATTTCTACGCCAACGGAGGAACGCACTATATAGATATGACAGCCGGTTTTGGAATTCCCGGGTTTGAAACAAATGATCCAATTTCCGGAGATAAAATGAAAGTTGGGGACATGGTTATTGGAATGATAAACAAAAGTCAAAATGATTCAGAGGATCCAAATCAAAGCGGACTTCACGGCATCTGGGTCAAGTGGGACAGTGTCAAAGCCCAGCTTCTAGCTGAAGCAAGGGGCGAGCTCTCCCAAACCACCGGCACCTCAGGTTCAGGAGAAGTCTCCGGAGTCTCCACCGAAACCCTAGCAGACAAAGTAACCAATGTCTTAATTGGTCTGGGTATCTCCATCAAAGACGGAGTCACCAGTATTACCCAGCTAGCCACACAGAAATTTACAACAGACACGGCCACGGTAAGATATTTACAGATGACTGCAACCAATGGAGATATTTATTGTACCTGGATAGATAATAACGGCGATTGGCAAAAAACAAAAGGCGAGTGCGGATCTATAACCGTAGCTGTCACCCCCGCCTCTGTGCCTGCCTCTGCACCCGTTGAAGTCTCTGCACCAACCCAGCCAGAAGCACCATCGGAACAAACAACCCAGCAAGCCCAGCAAATTGTTGAACAAGCCCAACAAGCCGCAAACAACGCTTTAGAAACATCACAGCATGCCGAACAAGCAGTCCAACAACAAATCCAGCAAGCAGATAGAGAGATAAAGCAAAAAGTAAAAGAAGAAGTAACTCAACAGTTACAAGCTCAACAACAAGAGCAAACTCCGGCCCCAGCTCCAGCAGAGGAGCCCGCCCCAGTAGAGCCGGCACAAGTAGAGACTCCCGTAGAGACCCCTGTTGAACAAACACCGCCAGCAATAGAGGAAGTTCCGGCCGCAACCTCGGAGCTAATTCAAAACGCCGCATCTGGTTTGCTCAACGGCGCATGGAATTTGATAAGGTGGGTAATTGAGAAGCCACTGCAAAAACTGGCTTCTTTACCGTTTATGGAAAGTGCCACAGCCAGTTTGATGCAGGGTATCGGCGTTTTGGGGCAAAGCGTCAATTCATTCAGCGCAGAACTTATTGGGCCGATAAAATACTTGTTTCATAAATAAGTTTGCGTTTGACAAGGAGTTTTTAAGAGATATAATAAGAGCATATGAAAGAAGATTATAAAGAATTAGTTGAATATCTAGACGCTAAATTTAACGTCATTGACGAGGGATTTAGCCAAGTTAAGGTGGATATAAAAGATCTCAAAGAGGGTTTTGATTCGTTGCAAAAGTCAGTTGATGCTTACGCTGTTAAAGCAGATGCTTTTTTCCAAGAAATGGTGATGCTCTCTCATAAGGTTGACCGGCACGAGAAATGGCTTCTTCAGATTGCTGAAAAACTTGGTATCAAACTAGAGTATTAGTTTTGTTTTCTTGAAAGTTATGGATTATAGCCCGTCAAACGGTTTTTTGTTTGTAATAAACTAGTTGACAATAGCCATCTAAAATGGTATCTTTTAGTTACGTTCGATGTTTTGAGTCGCTGTTTGTCAACCACGTAGAAGGGGAACTGCCATGAATCTGATAATTTGGTTCAG
>Ga0247841_10001157_pt1 | contig 61986 bp, 67 predicted proteins | sample LaCruzMarch2015__2_FD_192410 | JGI IMG/M metagenome (GOLD analysis project Ga0247841, IMG submission 192410) | Freshwater microbial communities from meromictic Lake La Cruz, Castile-La Mancha, Spain - LaCruzMarch2015_18m | ecosystem: Environmental > Aquatic > Freshwater > Lake | place: Spain...
AGGGCGAGGAATACGAAGACCGCGAAGAAGACGCCGACAAGGATAAAGACGAGGGCGACGAAGAAGAAGAAACTGACAAGGGTGACGAAGAGGAAGACCCTTACAGACGCGGCGGGTTTTATTAAAATATAGAATTGCCGTTAGGGTCAATAGCTACCAGCAGTGGCAAATTCTCAACATAATATTCCCGTATCGCTTCGGGACCCAATTCTTTCATTGCGATCACTTTTCCTTTTTTGAAGAATTGAGAAAGGTATGCGGACACTCCTGACATCAAAATAAAATATGGGGCCTTGTGTTTTTTTATTTCTTTGATGGCATCATTGCTTCTTGCCCCTTTTCCTATTGTTGCGATCACACCTGCATCCAATAAAAATCCGAGGGATGGATCCATGCGTGAGCTCGTCGTGGGACCTATTATTATTACGTTGCTCTCCGTCGGGGCGGCATACATTATTATCTTCCCATTAAGATCGACGGGGAGCTTTTTTTTGTTCTCTAAAAGCCTCATCATCGACGAGTCGCGTATTGTTATAACTGTCCCCGTATATTTTATCCATTCGCCAGCGTGGAGTTTTTTAAAGTCTAACTTCATATAGTGACTTCGCCCCTTCTTGCGGAGTGGCACAAAATACTTACTGCAACACATAAGGTCGCAATATGCCGAGGGAGTGATGCAATAAATACATCCAGCGTCGTGCAATTACCGCCAAGCCCCATTACGCCTATGCCAAGGCTATTAATTTCATCTTTCAAGTCTTTTTCAATTTTTGCGTAGAATTTATTTTTATTCCTTGATCCTATTTTTCTGAAGAGCGCTTTTTTGGAAGCTACAACTGCTTGCTCTATGGTACCGCCTACCCCTATGCCTATTATAAGTGGAGGGCATGCGTTCGGTCCTTTCTCTTTTACCAGTTTGAGCACGAAACGCTTTACACCGTCTATACCGTCGGATGGTGAGAGCTGTGTTACAGCACTCGCATTCTCACTTCCGCCACCTTTTGCAAGGTAAGATATTTTTATATTTTTAGTTTTAGTGTGTTCTATGTGTATTACGGCAGGTGTGTTATTCTTTGTGTTCTTACCGTTAAAAGCATCGCTCAATATTGATGGCCGTAATTTCTTTGAGCCATATGCTTTGGCAACTCCATCGTCGACCAACTCATTTATTGTCCTGTTGCCTGCAATGTTCACGTTCCCCATCTCTATAAAGAATATTGATATGCCCGTGTCCTGGCACAAAGGCAGTTTTTTAGTTCTCGCTATCTCCTGATTTTTTATTATCGCCTGAAGGAGTCTTTTTTCCTGAGCACCCTTTGTCTTGGAACTACATGCTTTTATCGACGATAGAACATCTTTTGGAAGGTCCGTGTTGCATTTAAGCACAAGACCCTCTACTTTGGAAATTATCGTTTTTTGGTTTATTTCTCGTCTATCCATTCTTGACCCTCGACTAAAGACCCCCTGTTTTGCTTTGTCAAATGGTAATTTTTAAAAAAACCATTTTTTTTCAAAACCCCTGTATTTAGGCGGTTTTTCAAAAAAAATAAAAAAAATGTTTTTTGTGCGTTGACAACTTTGTGCAACCTTATTATATCTCCAAAGTCGTTTAGAGAAATTCAAATTCGAGACGAGGGGAGAGCAGAGTTGAATATGTCGACGGTCTTGCGGAGTGGGAATTCTTATTTCCAGATAATCGAAAGGTATTCGATCCTACTAAGAAAAGTTTCTTTTATACATCCGATCATATTAAAGGATCTTAATCCAGAGCTTGAAGAGCTCATCAATAAGATAGAATCCCTTATAGTGGATGTTGAGAACTCAGATTCAAAAACAGAAAAGATGTTCGAGCTAAGGCGCCTCATATTCCAGATGGAAGACATGGTAGACCTCAAGGCAATACAAAAGTACAACCAGCGCCTAGACAACATAGTAGAGCCTACCGTTAAAGTTTCCACGGCAAGCGCTCTCCTTTCTGCCACTGTGGCCAATGTTGCAGAAGAGACCAAGGAAGAGCCCACGGCTGACGGGATCAAGGCTCCAAAGGATATTTGGAATAGCGTTACAAAGTATCTAAAAGAACAACTGAACGTACATACATATAATGTATGGGTAAAACCGGTAGAGTTCCATTCCTGCGAGGACAAAAAGATAAAAATATTGGTACAGAACCAATTCTACAAGAACTGGCTCGAGGACCATTGTTATAGATTGATAAAGAAGCACCTGGATGATATAGACAGTGGTTATGAGGTTACGTTCGTTACAAAGTAATACCAATTTGCATTTTGGCGCAGAACTTCGTCAGCTTCTCGTCCATTCCTCGACGTATGTTTACTTGGTTCAAGTTATATTTGCTTTAATCACAACATCGATGTTTCTATTAAGCTCATGTTCTAGTATTGAAAAGATACAGGGTCAGGACAAGGCCGAAACATATTATCTTCGCGGAGAGGCATACCTAAAGGAGAGCATGTACATAGAGGCTTTGGAAAAGTTCAACCTTGTAAAGAACAAATTTCCTTACAGTAAGTATGCCATAGACGCTGAACTTAAGATCGCGGACACTTATTTTGAGAAGGGCGACCATCTTGAGTCCCAAAAGCTTTATTCATTATTCGCAGAGTTCCACCCTCAGGACCAAAGGAGGGACTATGCGATATACAAGAGCGGGATGTCCTACTATGAGATGCTTCCGTCGACGATAGACAGAGACCTTGGATACGGCAAGAACGCGATACAGGATTTTAAGACCGTCATTGAACAGTTTCCTAACTCAACATACTTTAAGGACTCCATGGAAAAATATACGGAGGTCAGGACCAGGCTCGCTGAGAAAGAGGTATATATAGGGAACTTCTACAGGAAGAGGGATGTCTGCGAGGCGGCCGTAGAAAGGTATAAAGTAGTGCTTGAGGAATACAAGGACCTCGGTTTCGACGAGAGGATGTATTTCGAGATAGGTAAGTGTTATCTTGAAATGGACAAAAAAGACGAAGCAAAATATTATCTGGACATGCTACTCGTATCCTTCCCTAACGGTTCTTACGCAGAGAAAGCAGCAAAGCTGGAGAAGGGGCTGTAATATGGAAACAAACCCTACCGCAGTTTTCAAAGAGGCAAAAAAACTTATTTCGCTTAATAGATTGAATGATGCAAAGATATTGCTACAGCCTCTTATTTCAGAGTTACGCAACGACCATAGGGTTTACTCCATGCTGGGGTTCATCTATCACAGGCAAGGGGAGTTTGCCCGTGCGATAAAGAACTACAAGATCGCCCTCGAACTCAACGCCCACGACGTAGAGACAGCAATAAACCTCTCGCTGGTGTATAACGATCTCGGAAGGTACGAGCAGGGCTCTGAGCTGTATACAAGAGCCATAAACAGACTTAAAGAGGTCGGCGGTGAAAAGGAAGATAGAAATGCCGACGCTGAAGATATAAATTCTATGTTCGCCAAACAACATGCCAGTATCGGCGAACTGTATTTGAGGTACAACAGGACAGAGGACGCCCTTCGTGAATTCGAGAAGGCATTGACGCTGTTGCCCACGTATTACCCCGTGTATGCTGAGGTGGCTGAGTGCTACTCCAGGATGGGTAAAAGGAAACAGGCAATAAAGGAATTAAAGGCCCTGAAGCTTAAAAATCCGCAGGCTTTTGACGCCCGCATAAAACTTGGGCATCTTTTATTCCTTGAGGGAGAGGTGGGGCCTGCTATCGAGGAATGGGACGGTGTTCTGAGGGATAATCCAGAGAACATGGAGGCCAAGATGTATATCAAAATGGCCCAGAATGAATCTTTAGTGCCTTAAGGCAATGGAATAGCCCCTCTTGACATAGTCTATTCTTGTAAATATATAAAGTATGTAAGCTTTTAGAAATATTTTAGGAGGATCCTTATGAAGAGATTTTTGATCGTTGCACTAAGCACTGTTTTTGTTTTTGCTGCCTGCTCAAAAAAAGACGTTAAGGAAGGGGACAGAGATAAAACAGCAATATCATACGACGCCACTGGCAGTGATGCTGGGAAAGCCGGTGATATGAAGACCGCACACTTTGACTTCGACAAGTTCAATATAACTGCCGAGGCAAAGTCCATCCTTGAGGCTAATGCTAAATGGCTCAAGAGCAACCCTAAAGTCCATGTTCAGATAGAAGGCCACTGCGATAGCAGGGGATCTATTGAATACAACCTCGCTCTTGGTGAGAAGAGAGCTATTGCCACTAAGAAGTATCTCGTTATGCTAGGTATAAAAGCCAACAGATTGAACACCATCAGCTACGGGAAAGAAAGACCTTTGGATGCAGATGACAGCGAGAGTGCCTGGGCAAAGAACAGGAGAGCGAATTTCGTTATAGTTAAATAATTGCGGGGTTCTTATCCCATTATGCATAAATTTTTGTTCGATATAAAAAAGTGGGGGGTGCTGTTCATCCCCCTCTTTTTTTATTCCTGCTCCATGTACAATACGAAATTGGATCGAGGTATAGCGATAAGGGCAGTGGATGCTGCCAAGCAGGCTGAATTCTCTAAATGTGCTTCAGCGACGCAAAGCTATATTGAGGCACGGCGCGATCTGGAACTTGCTGAACGTTTTTATGCGAACCCTGGAAATTGGGAAGAAGCAGAAAAGTATTATGCCAGCGCAAGATCGCTTGCCGAGAAAGCCGAGGAGGATGATGTTTTCTGTGCAACAAAGTAGGCCCTTTTGGATATTTTTTATTTTTGCGGTCCTTTTTTCTTCGTGCATAACAACAGGGAGTGTAAAAAAAGAGGAAGAGACTGCCACACAAATAAGTGATCTTCAGGCGCTGTCTGCCAGCAATACCCAAAGTATTGACGAGCTCAAGGCCGAGAATGAAAGGGTAAAAGGCGAGATCGAGAAGCTTAACTATCTGCTTAAGCAGCATGAAGCGGCTTTAAACGCATTGAATAAACATGGCTCTCCTGCCGCTGCTCCAGTTGCTGCCGAGGCTGCAACCGCTGAAGCTGTGGTGGCTTCGACTGCTACAGACGATGAACTTAAGGACGTGGACATAGACACCAAATATAAAACAGCAAGGAAGCTGCATGAAGAGAAAAAATATGAAGAGGCTGAAAAATATTATCTCTCTATGGTTGGTACGCGTTCTGTCTGGTACGACGAGAGGGTCCGCTTTTTTCTTGGAACAATGTATTATGAGAACGCTAATTACAAACAATCAGTACTTACGTTGCAGGATTTCATAGATAAATATCCGAAATCCAGGAACGTATCTACAGCGATATATACACAGGCCGAATCCTTTATCCAGATGGACCAGAAAAAGGATGCAAAGGTGTTCTTGAACGATCTGATCTCCAGATTTCCCAAATCCAAAGAAGCTGAAAAGGCCAAAAAAAGGTTAAAGGGATTATGAGCCGGGAGCTTTTTATCCTGGGCATAGAGACATCGTGTGATGAAACTGCTGCCTCCGTCGTAGATGGAAAAGGGCATGTTCTCTCTAACGTTGTTTTTTCTCAGATCGATATGCACAACAAATACGGCGGCATAGTTCCAGAGCTTGCATCGCGAGATCACGCACTAAAGATAGAGACCGTAGTCAAAGACGCTGTATCAAAGGCTGGATTGTTGCCCAAGGATATAACGCACGTTGGTGTTGCGTCAGGCCCGGGGCTTTTGGGATGTCTGTTGGTCGGTCTTTCTTTCGCAAAGGCTTTTGCTATGGCAAAAAATATTCCTGTCATGGGAGTAGATCACGTTAGGGCACATCTTATGGCGTCACAGATGGACGGTATCTACGACGGCAACAAAAAACCACCGTTCCCTTTTGCCGGCCTTGTTGTCTCAGGCGGGCACACGTCTGTGTATTTAGTTAATTCGGTCGACGATATAACAACTTTGGCCTCAACAGTTGATGATGCGGCGGGAGAGGTGTTTGACAAACTTGCGAGGTTCATAGGGCTAGGATACCCAGGTGGAAAAATAATAAGCGATATGGCTCGCAAGGGTAATCCCGACGCTGTAAAATTCCCAAAGCCTGTTATTAAGGGCAGGGAAAAAGATTTTAGTTTCAGCGGCCTTAAGACATCGGCCATAAATTATTTTAGGCATCGTAAAGAGAATGAAAAAATAGAGGACGCTTTGGCAAGTTTTCAGGAAACCGTGTGTGAGATACTTGTGGATAAACTTATTGGCCTTGCAAAAGAGAACCATGTTAAGGACGTTGTTATAGGTGGGGGAGTCGCAGCAAACTACAGATTGAGGGAGCTCATCGCTGAAAAGGGTGTAAGGAATAGTCTTAACGTATGGCTCGTACCCGTTCAATACTGTACGGATAACGCCGCAATGATAGCCAACTATGCACGGCTCCTTGTCAACGAGGATGTGAACACTTTTACCGGCGACATGTCAAAGATAACGGCTTATTCCACTGTCAGGAGATAACTTGAAAGCTAAAAAGTCCCTCGGCCAAAATTTTCTTAACGATGAATTAATGGCCGACAGAATAGTCGGTGTGGCCGACATAACAAAAAATGATACTATTATTGAAATAGGCCCTGGCAATGGCGCTTTGACAAAATGGATATGCATGAGCCCGCTTAAAAGGGGACTGCTAATAGAGATAGATTTTAGTATCGCATCTGAACTAAAAAATAAATTCCCTAAGTTCGAGATCATCAACGAAGATGTGTGTGGCGTGGATCTCTCTAAACTTAAAAAAGATAATGATGAGCAGTTTACCGTGGTAGGGAACCTCCCTTACAATGTGTCGTCGAGGATATTGGATCACTTGGTCAAATACAGCTTCCTTATACCAAAGATGGTTCTTATGTTCCAAAAAGAGGTTGCAGATAAAATATGTGCGGAAGCCGGCGATAGTAACTACAGCAGGCTAAGCCTCCTTGCGAAAGAATTCTATGATGTGGAAAAGATGTTTGACCTTAAGCCTCATTATTTTGACCCAAGTCCGGACGTAGATTCATCCGTGTTGTTATTCAACAGGAGAAAAGAGCCTCTGGTGAAAATTTTGAACAGGGATGTCTATAATAAGATAGTGCAGCAGATGTTCTCCAATAGAAGAAAGATGATAAGACGGTCCTTGAAGGTTCTTTATCCAGAAGATGTATTAGAAAAGACGTTCAAAGCAGCAAATATAGATCCGCAGAAAAGACCACAGGACCTAGATATCCAAGAGTTTGCCCTACTCTCCAACCTGATATCTGTCTAATTTTATTTTCCCCTGTGTGTACTCCAAATTATTTTGCCTTCCTTAGCGACAGCATATTCAATAGACCCAAGCTGAGCATTGTCTATGTCTTTCGGTGTAAAAGGTAGAGCCTCTATAGCAGGCTCTATATTTCGTTTTAATTTTGATAAAATGACCATAGCTTCATAGGAATTTATATGTGCGAAATCTTTTGACACTATTGCTAGATCTATATCACTCCATTTATGTGGTGTATTCTTTGCATAAGAACCAAAAAGGTAAACCCTATCCAAAGAAAAAACAGCGTTAACAGCGTCTATATATTTACTTATAATATTGTTTAACTTAGTTTTGCTTTTGACCATGATTAAAATACTACCATAATTAGGCGAAAAACGTTAAGTATCAGGCTTTGCTGGATATAATAAATTTGAATCAATTTTTGTTATATATAATTATATATAATATAACTATAATTAGACTATTCTAAATATATAAAAAGGTGTACTGTATATTTAAAAGATGTCTAAATATTGACAGTTAAATAAGAATTTTTCTATATACATATTAAATTACAGTTGACTAAGTTCCAATTAAGTATTTCTATATATAGTAAGAGGGGTGCAAGTTGGTTGATAAGGACCTAAAAAAGCCCAGGCTAAAAAGCTATCGTGAAGATAATCTTATCAGCAAAGCAGAGCTTTCCAGAAAGGCCGGCATTTCTCCCATCACCCTCGGCAGAATAGAAGAAGGTTATCCCTGCCGCATCGATACTAAGAGAAAAATTCTTGAGGCACTTGGGCTTTCGATCAAGGATAAGCATCTTGTGTTCGAAGAGGCGCTATGATGAGTTCAGGAAAAAGGATCGTCGGCGTAGATATAGGGAGCAGCTCGGTGAAGCTCGTCGGGCTCTCACGTATCCATGACGGTTATCATCTGGACAACATAGGCATAACTCCTCTTCCAAAAGATTCTATCGTCGACGGAGAGATATTTAACATAGGCGCTATATCGAGCACATTGCGAGAACTCGTCAATGCATCAAAGGTCAAGGGCGCATATGCATACACAGGGGTGTTTGGCGCCGGCGTCGTTATAAAAAGGATCAAGGTTCCTATAATGTCCAAGGACGAGCTTGCGCATCATATAAGATGGGAAGCAGAGCAGTACATTCCTTTTAATATAGACGAGATCAATATCGACTACGACGTTATAACTCCTAACTATAAGAAAACTGGAAAGATGGACGTTGTTATAGCTGCGGCTAAAAAAGATCTTGTTAGCGCCTACAGTGCGGTGCTTTATGACAGCGGCCTGGTCGCTGAAGGTGTAGATATAGGCACGCTCGCTCTCTACGACATGTATAGAGAGAATTATGCTCCCAACAAAGAAGAAGCGAGCGTGATTTTGGATATAGGAGCATCAAGGAGTGTACTCAGCGTCATAGAAAAAGACAGGGCCGTCTTTGTAAGGGAAGTAGACATAGCCGGCGAATATTTCACACAGAAGATACAGGAACAACTCGGTATAACTTATGAAGAGGGTGAAACACTAAAGGTAAGTGGCGAGGAGGGATCGCTCCCGCCGGAAGTCGAAAAGATACTCCTTATTGAAGTTAAGAAACTTGGTATAGAAATACGTAAGGGGATAGATATCTATCTTGCGACAGCGTCTGAGCTCCCTATCGGCGAGATATCCGTCGTCGGTGGCGGGGTGAAGCTGGTAGGTATAACCAAGGTCATAGAATCAGTGACCGGGATACCAACAGAGGTCGTTAATCCTTTAAAGAATATCGCATTCAACGAGAAAGTTTTCCCTGTGTCTTATTTGGCACACATAGCGCCATTTTTTGGTGTCAGTGTGGGACTTGCGATAAGGGGGTTAAGATACTAATGAAGCGGTTCAATCTTATGGCAAAAGACAATTCCTTCGTCGAGAATTCGCAGAATTCTGCCGTTTCAAGGAAAAGCCGTGATACGGACCTGATAATAATGGCGCTGCCGGTCATATTGGCACTTGCTGTAATATATTTTATCCACACACAACAGCTACCAGATGTAAAAGAACCTGTTATTAATCCTGCTCAGACTGCAAAACTTGATTCGCTCAAAAAAGAGTACAATGGTCTATTGGCCGAGTCTCAGGTCAAACAAGATGTTAGCAAACTTATAGAAGAGAGGAACAGACTAAAAAATAATCTTGATGCTATTAAGTCGCTGAACCTGGTGAGGTCTATCCCTCTCGATCTTTTGATAGCCATTGGAAGGAATATTTCAGAGAAGCTTGCTCTTACAGCTATCAACAAAAAGGATAACTTGGTTATTCTTGAAGGTATATCTATGGACAACAAGAGTTTGTCTGATTTCATGGATACGCTCGTCTCGCAGAACGTATTTAAGAGCGTGGCAATTAAATCCACCGAGTACACCGACGAATTTGGACCGTATAAGCATAAGTTCAATATAATGGGGATCTTATAGGGGAATATGAATAGGAAGTTTTTTATATCGTTGCTGATCGGACTCATAATAGTGGTGGGATACCTTTATCTGTTCGTTAGTGATGAAGCCCAAAAACGTAAACAGTCGCAAAAGACAGAGGACCAGGTGCAGGAAGAGATAAAGGATATTCAGGCGAAAATATATGACATCAGGTCACAGGGTACAGCTGAGGGTATAGATACCGAGATAAAGAAGTTGAGGCAGGAGATCATGCAAGCCTCTGCAAGCTTCCCGCGCGATATCGGAATAACGACGCTGCTTAGGGATATATCAATAATCGCGGATAGCGGCGGCGTCCAAATGCTCCTGTTCGAACCGCTTGAACCTATCAACGAGGGCGTCTATGAGGAGATACCTATAAAGATACGGATCAGGGGCTCATACAAACAGATTGCAGGGTTCTTGTACGGGATATCTAATCTTGAGAAAGTGATCAACGTCCAGGAGATGAAGATAACAGGACCGATAAACAACTCAGGTGTCGTAATGACCGAGACGGATATAGTTATAACGACCTACAGGATACTCGGAGGTGCTTCATGAGGAGCATCAGGACGTTATACATGTTAACAGCATCGTTGATCATCTGCGGTTATATATATCCCGAAGGACCATCGAACAAGGGTATAAAACAGTCAGGGGATATAATTCTTGAGGAGAATACGAACGTGCAGGGCGCCAAGGAAAAGGCAAAGGCCGAGTCTGTTGTAAGCTCCATACAGCGGGATCCTTTCTACAGGGTCTTGGAGCAGTTGGGGATCAATGAGTCGCGTTCGATAACGGATTATGAATTAAGTGAATTCACTTTGATAGGTTCAGTATGGGACGTCCCGCATCCAGTAGTGATGTTCAAGGGACCAAAGGAAAAGAGATATATATTAAAGATCGGTGACAAGATCGGCAAGCATAATGGCGTCGTGGTCTATATAGGTAAAGGAGAGACGCACATAGACGAGGTTTACGTCGATATAGATAAGAACAGGATCAAAAAATCCACTATAAAGAAAGTGGAAAAGGGAGCTTAAAAAGCGGAGGCGCATATGAATAAAACTATCAAACTAATTGCGGTGCTCGCTGCATTTGCATTTTGTGCGTGCAGCACCAGCAAACAGAAGGACAACGTATCTTCGTCAGAAGACCCGTATGCGCTTTTTAAGTCACCGACGGATACAGCGCATGTCCATTATATGAAGAAAGGTGCAAAGGACTTTGTGTATCTGACTGGAAATAACTTAAAAGACTACACTGTTGTAACAAAAGAGAATGGCCTTACACTGAATGTAAGGGGATACAAGATAAAGGGGCATGCCAAGCTAGTTAAGAGCAGCAATTATCTCAATGACATAAGCACAGCGACTACGTCAGACGGCTCGAGGGTCGATCTTGGAATGAAAAAGAAACAAGGCTTTAAGGTCTATAGACGACCAAGTGGGATACTGCTTGCGATGGGCCCTGGTTATCAGGAGATAGCCGACGAGGATCTAGAGACGCTGGATGCTGATGTTTCAAGCTCTGCCGCGATAGACGAAGATCTGGATCGCATGTTAGTTGAGCCAGATGATTTACCACCGGCCCAGGCAAAGGTACCTGCGATACCTGAAGAGCCTGCGGTTGCGGAAGGAGACGACGGTCTCGACGAGCTAATGAGTGAAGTAGATGTAGACAAGAATAAAAAAGCAGAGTCTGAGCTGGACAAGATGGAAACTGAAACCGTGCCGGAACTCGCCCTTGAAGAAGAGGTGAATGCTGAAAGCAGCATGGGGAAGTCATCGACGGTGGAAGCTGTTAGTTTCAATAAACTGTATGACAAGACGCAGTTGGCGATCAGGACCGACAGGGCCGTGAGGTACGATATAAAACCATCCAAGCCCGGTTACAATCAGTTCATAATAGAGATACCCAATGCGACGCTGTCCAAGAGGATCAAGAAATCTGTCGACGTAAGTGCTTCGGACGGTCTTGTTACCTCTGTGACCCTGCAAGAGATAGCCGGTCCATACAAAACATCACGTTTTGTGGCACAGTTAAGCAGCGAGGTACAGCCTGAGATCATTCAGCAGAATAATATGATATATGTTTCTTTCCCGTCGGCAGAGGAGATAAATATAGCTGGCCCGGCACCTGCGGCAAAAATAGCCGGGGCCAACGATATAGAGGCTGCAAGGCAGTTCTCTAGGATGAACTTTGAGGATTATCTTGCCCGTCCGGCAACGTTCTATGGGAGCAGGATGTCTATAGAGGTCGGTGATGCTGACATAATAGATGTTCTGAGGATGGTACAGGAAGTCAGCGGCATGAATATCGTTGTGTCTAATAATGTTAAAGGTAAAGTCGCTGTGAGCCTCAAGAACGTTCCATGGGACCAGGCGCTGAGCGTCGTACTTCAGAACGCACAGCTTGGTTATGTAAGACAGGGATCTGTTATAAGGGTAGCACCTCTTGCTGATCTCAGGGACGAGAGGAAGCTCGCTGCCGAGGCAATGGAAGCGCATGATAGTCTTGAGCCGTTGAAGATCATGGTCGCAAAACTTAATTATATAAATGCAAAGGAAGCGGAGGACAAGGTCGCTACGATTCTCTCTAAAAGAGGAAAAGTCTCCGTCGACAAGGATGCAAAAACGCTGGTTGTGCACGACATAGAGGAAGTCATCCTTAAGACGGACAAGATGTTAAAAGCCATAGACATAAGGCCGGTACAGGTCGCTATAGAGGCTAATATCATAGAAGCCAGCGAGTCATGGATACGGGCGTTAGGTTTTTCGTGGGCTACGGATGCCGGCGATATCTCTTTCAAAAGCATAAGCGGTATGGGGAACATAGGCGCGACCATCGGACTTGCCTCTATAAATGGGGACGTAAAGATAGTATCAGCGCCTAAGATATGTGCGCTCGACAGGCAAACAGCGAGCATATTGCAGGGCACACAGGTTGCATACAAGACTTCTATTATAACTGCGTCGGGCGAGACAACGGACAAGATAGAGTTCCAGAACATAGAGGTATCGTTGAACGTTACCCCAAAAGTAACGTCTGGGAACGAGATAATTCTCGACGTAAATGTTAAGAGGGAGTTCCCGGATTACACGTCACGTATGAACAATCGTATGCCGCCGGGTGTTGGCGTGAGGAAGGCTACGTCACAGATTCTTCTCAAGGACGGTGATACTGCGGTCATAGGCGGGCTCTATTCTCTGGATACAGGCGGTGCTAATGCTGGCGTACCATTGATGAAATCTATACCAATAGTTGGCTGGTTCTTCGGCAAGTCAGAGAGCAAGGAGATGAGGTCAGAGCTCTTGATATTCATAAGGGCAAAGATAAAGAATGATCAGCCCGTCTTGGCAGCGAAGATGTAAAAAATTATTTAACTGTTTTGACCCGTTTTAATCCAAGTTCTTTTATTACATCTTTGGTTCTTTCTTTAAGATATTTTCTGACTTCTTTATGCGTCATATCTTTAGTGTCTTCATATACAGCGTCCTTCCATTTCCATACTTCAACAAGTGATGGCGGGTCTATATCAAGGCTTTTGGTCTTGGTCATTTTCTTCTTCATTTATAGCCTCCATCGGTGTTATTAATTCCAGAGGCTTATTATACCCTTCTTCCATGTTAACAGCAATAACCCGTTGTTTTTTGAAAACGTTGACTAAATGCTTATAATTCCAGCTTAAAAGTATGTCTATTTGATAGTACACACAACAAGCAATATGCATAGCGTCATCTTTCTTTTTTTGAGGGATGATCCCTTTATTAATATATATATCTGCGAGACGCTGTATCTCGTCAGTTGTATCCAAGGTCTTTGGTGTATATTGATTAAGAAGCTCTTGCAGCAATTTACGTTTATTTTCTGGTGCATTAAGTATCTCATTAATGACAGATTCTGATGTGTATATTTCATAATTGTTTATTTTATTGAAAAACTCTCTAGTAATATCTCTTTTTTCAGGAGCATCATCTGCATAGTAAAAACTCCAAACAGATGTGTCTAAATACAATTTTGGTTTTTTCATACCCTGTAAGATGCAAACAATATGACCACGCCTTTGCCTGATGGAATGGTCAAAGAGAGTTGAATTTTTAATATTCCTATCGAGGGACCGTCAGCTCTGACTAATGTGCTAAACGATAGTTATTCATCAAAGCTCTTGATATTCATAAGGGCAATGAATTGCATTCGGTATTCATGCCTAGATTTTAGTCAATACATATAGAAGTGTATCAAACTATTACAGCGCAAAAATCTTCTTTGTAATAAATCTTTTTAATATTAACTAGTTACGCACTACGTTTTTATGGTACATTTATTGCATCAATATTTACACGTCTTGGAGTGATTTTTGGAGGATTTTTATGAAAAGATTATTTGTTCTTATGGTAGCTATACTGCCCTTTGCTAGTTTGTATGCCCAACTTCATGATTATAGTGTTGCCGATTATAATGGTTGGCAATGTGTTGCTTTATATGAATCTGGAGAAGGAATGAGTGGTGCTACCAAAGTGTCAGGAGAGTTTGTATCTTTTTCGGTTGATACTCAGGATGGCGTTAAAAAACATATAGCTGAATTTGTGTTTTGCGTAAAAGAGGATAAAGTTAAAAATGAGTGTACCACCTTTTTCCTAGGTTCAGACGACGAAGTCAAGCTTACAATTAGTAATATACGCAAGACAATAGACGCAGGCGACCACGGAACCCCAGTTAAAAGATCTTATGATTATACTTATAAAAAGTACGATAATGGTTTTTTTAGTGAAGAAAATAGAGCTTTTCCTCTTAATTCAACACAGCCTGATATTGGTGTAATTGAGTTTAGAGACATGTATGATGCAACCGTAACCTTTTTTGGTAGTAATGACCCATCGTATCAATCGGGAAAAAGGAGATACTTGCTAATACCGCTATCAAATTGATTCTTTTTGCGTAGCCTCTATTTTTTATTTATTCAGATTCTTTTCCAGCTCTAACGTTCCTTTTTCTTTTATTAGTTCTTTTCTCAATTCTTCCTCTGTTGGAAGATAAAGCTGGTACTTGGAGGCAAATAGTTTCTTATTCCTACTAAGCATGGTGTATTTAACTACAGCATCGTTCTTATCTGAACAAAGGATTATCCCTATCGTTGGGTTATCAGTTTCTTGTTTTATCTCTTTCTCAAAATAATTAACGTAGAAATCCATTTGACCTATATCCTGGTGGGTTAATTTATTGGTTTTTAAGTCGATAAGAACAAAACATTTTAGAATGTAATTATAGAACACCAGATCAATATAGAAATGATCCCCGTCCAAGGTGATCCTTTTTTGTCTTGCTACAAAAGAAAAACCTTTTCCGAGTTCCAACAAAAAATCTTGTAGCTTATCAAGCAACGCCTGTTCCAGGTCCTTCTCGATAAGGGCGCTTTTGTCTTTTATTTCCAGGAATTCTAGAACGTAAGGATCTTTGATAAGGTCAGACGGTGTAGCTGATGGTTCTGTCTCTTTGGAATTTTTTCTTAAGGCATTCTTATCTTTGCTTGATAATATTCTTTCATAGTAAAAAGAGTTTATTTGCCTCTCAAGTTGTCTGGTTGACCAATTGCTCTCAAGGCATTCGGTAACGTAAAAATTGCGAATTTGTGTCTTTTCAATTCTCAAAAGTAGCCGGTAATGGGTCCATGTCAAAAGTGAACGCACTGCGTTCACTTTTGGGAAAGCTAGGTAAAAAGTTCTCATATACCATAAATTCCTTTTATTAAACCCTCTCCCATAAAGGCTAGTAAGCTTTATAGCTAAAGCTCTTACTATTTTTTCTCCATACTCTGCCCGGGATCGCCCTTTTTGCTCTTCCTCAACGATAAGTCTGCCTATTTCCCAATAAGCCCTTACCATTTCAAAATTAACGGATTGATACGTACGAGTTCTTGCACGTTCAAGAACAGCCTTAATTCTTGAAAACAGGTCGATGAGTTTTAATTCATTCGGCATCATAATATACTCAATGCAAAAAGCATATCTGCGTTTTTGCCTTAAGAAATGGTCAATGAGAATTGAGTTTTGAATGTTCCTGTCGATGGGCCGTCAGATCAATGTGCGAGACGATAATTGTTCAATCGTTCTAAAATGGATTCCAGCTTGCTCACTGGATCAGGCGTCGATGTTTTTGGCTGGTCTTCATATATCTCGTCCAGAAGGTCCTTGTCAGGTTTGAATATAAGTTCAGACTTGGCGAGAGCCTGTTCCTCTATTGCATGTTTTATTTCGTCGTGGGGCTCGTCAGAGAATATCTCAAGGCCGTCCGTAGATTCGACATTAAACAGTTCCTCGTCGGACATGCTCGTTATTCCCATTTCTTTTTCCAAGGACTCTATTCTTTCTCTTAACGGTTTTTGGTTTGGATCTTTTTCGTAGAGCTTTTTATAGACTTCCAGGGCCTTTTCTTTTAATCCCTGTCCCTCGAGGAGCGATCCCATGGTCATCGTGCTTATATCGGTCAGAATATCATCAGGTGATATAGACCCTACGGACCGAAAGACATCACGCACATTTTTTTCTTCAAAGTCCAGACCGGGTTCATCCATTATGCCTTCAGGTATTTTTACTTCGTTTATATAATTGAAGTTATGAGCTCTATCATCAGGTGCTGAAGGAACGTGATCATCTTCCACCCCTGTTTCTTCCACTTCCGCCGCTGTTGTGCTTTTTTCCATTTCTTTTACGGTCTTTATGACTTCGTCGTCTTTGGGATTTAAGTACAACACGGTCTTGTATGCTTTGAGGCTGTTATTTTTGTCCCCGGTAAGGTTGTACGAGTGGGCGAGTAATTTTTGTGCAAGGTAATTGTCCGGAACCTCGGATACGACTTTTTCAAGTTCTTTTATCGCCGCTGTATAAAGCCCCTTATCAATATAACATCTTGCTACGGCGACCATCCCACTTGTGAAATTAGGATGGTACTCAAGGCCTTCGCGACATATCTCTATCGCTTCGTCTACAAGGCCACTTTTTCTGTAGGCTTCGGCTAATGGTGCAAAAACGCGTGACCTCGGGTTTTCCTGATATTCCCTAAGGTACTTCTGAAGATAGGGATCATAATTCTTACCCATACACTAATCATATTGAAAAATTGGCTTGTTTTCAACGATTATTCTTTGTATTAAATGAGCTACGCTTAAATATCCGGAGGGTGGCGCTCATGTCATTGAAATACGACGAAAAACTAGCGAGGCTTTGTGTTAACTCGATAAAAGTGCTTTCTGCAGACGCTGTGGAGAAGGCAAACTCCGGTCATCCTGGTATGCCATTAGGGTGTGCAGATGCAGCTTTTATACTGTGGCACTATTTTTTGAGATTTAACCCCAAGGACCCTGAATGGAAGGGCCGCGATATCTTTATACTGTCAGCAGGGCACGCCTCTATGATGCTTTACTCTCTTTTGCATATTTATGATTTTGGCGTGTCGATGGACGATATAAAACAATTCAGACAACTCCATTCAAAAACACCCGGACACCCTGAGTACGGAGTAACTCCTGGAGTTGAAACTACGACGGGGCCGCTAGGGCAGGGCTTTGCGACGGGTGTTGGTTTTGCAATTGCGAGAAAGATACTTCAGGAGAGAACAGGCGCAAAAGATCTTTTTAACGGCAAGGTATATGCGATAGTCAGCGACGGTGACATAATGGAAGGGATAACTAACGAGGCTGCAAGTGTTGCGGGGCACCTTGGCCTTGATAACCTTGTTTATATCTACGACAAGAATAATTGTTCTATCGAGGGACCTACGGACCTTACAATGACCGAGAACGTCGCTAAAAGGTTTGAGGCGCTGGAGTGGACTGTGCTCGACATAGATGGCTCTGACCACAGTCAGATAATGGGTGCTTTCAATATTGCATCAAAGAACAAAGGTAAGCCCGTCCTGATAATTTCTAATACTATTATCGGCAAGGGCGCAAACAAAAAAGAGGGTAAATGCTCTGCTCATGGTGAACCGCTAGGCAAAGAAGAATTGCAGTGCCTAAAAAATAATTTATGCTGGACCAACGAGCCTTTCACTATACCCAAAGAGGTCTATGACTTTGCAAAACAAAAAGTATCTTTAATGGAAAAGGAATATGATGATTGGAATAAAAAATTCAACGCTGTACCTGCGGCCAAAAATGCATTCAATAATGAAGTTCCCAAAGCTCTCTACGATGAACTACGCGCTGCTGTTATAGGCAAGCCAGAGGCAACAAGAAGTACATCTGGTCGCTGTATACAGATAATATCAAAACACCTTCAGGGATTTTTAGGTGGTTCTGCGGACCTTGCTCCTTCGAATAAAACCTTTATTTCAGATTCACCGTCCATACAAAAGGATAATTTTGAGGGCAAGAATATACATTTTGGCATAAGGGAACACTCTATGGGTGCTATCGCGAACGGAATAGCGCTGAGTGGTGGATTTGTTCCTTTTGCAGCGACGTTCTTGATCTTTTCTGATTACATGAGAGGAAGTATACGTTTAAGCGCTCTCATGGGTAAACAGGTCGTCTATATTTTTACCCACGATAGTATTTACGTCGGTGAGGATGGTCCAACACACCAGCCTATTGAGCAGCTTAGTAGTTTGAGGCTCATCCCCAGGCTTACTGTTATACGGCCCAGCGGCGAGGCAGAAACTATTGAGGCTTGGCTGATGGCACTGGATAAAAAGGATGGTCCTACAGCCTTGATACTCACAAGACAGAACTTGGATTCACCAAATGAAGTAGATGTGAACGGGATGAGAAAAGGTGCATATGTAATTAAAAAAGAAGCTGGTGCGCTTAAATGTGTTGTCGCTGCATCCGGCAGTGAGGTTTCTCTTGCCATTAAGGCTAGAGAAAAATTAGGCGCTGAACAGTGGATGAGGATAGTTTCTGTTCCGTGCATGGAGTTATTCCTTAAGCAGGATGCAAAATACAGGGAATCTTTAATGCCGCATGGTGTTAAAAAGGTATCAATAGAGGCTGGAAGCACAAGGTTGTGGGACGGCATAGTTGGCTGTGACTCACTTAAGATCGGCGTAGACGACTTTGGCGCATCCGGCACCCCCGACGCTGTAGCAAAACTCAAAGGCATCGACCTCGATTCAGTTGTTACTAAACTAAAAAACTATCTCTAAGTTTTTTATATTCTGCAGCTCATATACATTTTTAGAGGACAACGTCGGAGAACCGAAAAGCGAGAGAGGAGCTTTTCGGTCCGAGACATTAGGAGGCTTTTTATCGGGCGAGAAGCACGATAAAAAGAACTCCGTGTCCGATAAAGATGTATATGAGCTGCAGATGGTTTAACTGAATTATTCGTGGTAGGATTTTAGGTTATAAAAAACCCCACGGCGACGGGCCGCAGGGTTTTTTAGTTGATTAATCTGTGTTAACAAATTAAAGGTCGAATGATACAACTGGTCCAACATTGATCATCCACATTCTTGAGCCAACATTACCCTGTGTAAGTGTGTAGCCAAATGTGAAGTCCAAGCCTAACTTTGTTGCGTCTGCGATCGGATACAAAAATCCAACGCCTACTTTCATTGCGAGCATGTTGCTGTTAACGCCAGCATTTCTAAAGTAGTCGTAACCAAATCCTAATTTTGCATAGGAATAAGGCATTTCCAATCTACCCTCTGGCCCAAAGAACATGTTGTAGCCCCAAGCGCCTGCAAACTTCGCCATTGTGAAGTCGAGGCCCATTCCAAGGCTGAAGTCCTTAACAAAACCATCACCCTGATAGAGTGAATAGTACATGCCTGGACCAACTACGAAGCCAGATCCGCCATTCTGAATTTTTGCATAACCAACTTTTGCATCAAACTTCATGTCGCTTGCAAAAACTGATGTAGCAAGAAGAGCAACTGCTGCTACTAAAAAGAGCTTCTTCATTTTTCGATTCCTCCTCTTTAAGATACTTAAATATTTATGACCAACACAACCGATTATTATGTGGTCTTTTAATTATGTCAAACATAAAATTAAAAAATATTTTACCCCCTATATTAAATATGGTTGACGATTTGACGGTTTTTGGGTAAAGGACAAGCCTGCCTGGAGCCCAGGTAGCTCAGTCGGTAGAGCAGTAGACTGAAAATCTACGTGTGGGCAGTTCAATCCTGTCCCTGGGCACCATGCGCTTTTCAGCCGATTTAAGGGGGTGTTTATGCAGAGCGACAAACTTTACGATAAGAGGACGGTTGCCCGCAATATGAAGAAGAACCTGGTTTCCCAAAAGGACTACGACAAATTTAAGACGGGGCAGGATGATTCCAGCGATAAATTAGAGGTTATTGACCTCGAGAATGACCTCGACGAGATGCCGAGGGCAGAAGAATACAAAGAATAAAAAAGTTTTTATAGACGATAAAAGTGAAAGGGCCGAGGGGAAAATCCCCTCGGCCCTCTTGTTATTCTCGCTGTACCTTAACTTATATCGTGTAATCGAATATTATGACTGCTGTAACACCATTCTTGTCGTTGGTACTAAATGGTCTGAAGCTAGAAAGTGGTCCCTTCATGTCGATATATGCATCTATCGATAAAGAATCTGTTACGCCGAACGTAAATCTTGGGAATGCGAATTTGAGGCTGTTGTTCCATGTAGACGGAACTATTGTTCCACCTGCAACTGATTGATCATATGTGTCTGAGCAGGTGACCTCTACATACGGCGAGAAAGAAAGGCTGTTAAATAGCTTGTGGCTAAAGATTGTCTTGACCCCGGTCTTAAATCTCTCGTTTGGAGTAAGCTTCTCGTATTTATCGGCGCCTAGGGTTGCTGTGTCTGCTTTTTTGCTACCTGTTGGAGCGCTTGTCGTATATTTTCTGACTGACAGCGTTATGAAAGGCCTGAAATCGATGTACGCTTTGCCGTCGTTAAAGGTGTTCTTAATGAGAAATCTAAACCTTGGAGTAAAATATATGTCGTTGTCCCTTGATTCTTTGGATGTTCCCCAAGCTCCTGTAATGTCAAAACTTATAGTTGTCTTTTTACTTTCGCTAACCCAAAGATTTCCATAACTGAATATCGTTAGAACGTCGTCCATGTTCCAACCGTTATCTTTTGTGATCTTTCCCTCAGGGTTTGTCCAGTTCCAGTAAATATCCTGTTCTACTGCAAAATCTATATGCTGGTTGAGCGTATAATTAATGCTTATGTCAAGTTCGTTATTAGTTGCTGAACCTGCCGAAAAATTTCTTGATACCCAGTCTTTAAGGCCCAGTGCCCAACTCGACTGTGCAGAAGGCTCAGGGTTTTTTACTATCTTGGTTGACGAGAATGCTACAGGTGCCGGAATAGAGGCTGTGACAGCCGGTGCTGACTGAACAGTAGGCGCTGGAGCCTCTTCTGTTTTTGTAGCAACGACGAGTTCTGCCTTTCTGAGTGCTTCCAACTCCATCTTAAGCTGTGCGTTCCTCTTCTGCTGTTCCCTGAGGGCTATTGCTCTCTCTCTTGCCCGACGCTGAGCGAGAGTTTCCTTTGGGTGTGTTCTTTTTTTTGCTATTTTCTTTTTTGCTTTAGGTTTTGCTTTTACAGGCTCGTTACAGCTTACCAACTGATTGTTAGCATTGTAGCACTCCACCTTGTAGAACGGGGCGCTGTTCGCGTTAAGAGCGAATACAAACCCTAATGCTATCGTTATTGTAAAGGTTCTTTTCATGATCTTCCCCCTCAAAAACTTTCTTCTTACCCTTATTATGATGCAAGCAATGTGCCAAAGGGGAACACACCTATTTTAACCTATAATTTCGAGTAGTTAACTGTATATGTAATGACAGTGTAGCGCCGATATAACTATTCTTTTTTTGGTGGTCTGTATAAAGTGTATACACCCGCGCCGGTTGCCTCATATTAAAGGCCACCGAAACGGGGTGAAAACAAGGGAATGGACAAAGTGGTTGAGTCATAATCATGTAACCGAAAGGCGAGGTGATTATGGGAACCGGAGAAAAACGCGCGTATTTACGGGCGATTAGAGCTGTGGATTATCAATCAGTCTCTATCGTCGACTTCCATGTTCACGGTAATCCTCACGAGGTTGAGGTGGAGTAGGTTTGTAATAACCGTAGCTAACTCTTTTCTCACAGTGATATTTTTCGTAAATAATCACATAATAGTAACGGTCGTTGCCGCTTTGATAGTCTGCAGGGCATAAACCTGCAGGGATGTTATTTAGAATCTCATCTCCAGAGGGGGTCACATTATCATTAATGCAGTCCTCAGCAAAAGCAGCGGCCCCAAAAAGAAACAAAAATGCCAATAAAAATAATTTATTCATATGACCTCCATTTCTATTTAAGCTTTAGCCAAAATATAAAGGTAATTTCTGTCAAAGTCAATCTAGAACAGCCCCTTGTCTGCTTTTTGAGAGTTGGCAGTGGGCAGTGATATCCTTACTGTAGTTCCTTTGCCGTGTGTACTCTCAAAGGTCATGTCACCCTGGTGGGATGTTATTATTGAGTTTGCCGTGCTAAGGCCAAGCCCTGTTCCTTCGCCGGCCTTTTTGGTCGTAAAGAAGGGTTCTGTGATGCGAGGGATGTCCTCTTCTTTTATTCCCACGCCGTTGTCGCTTATCAATATTTGGACCATGTTGTCCTTTTCATAGGTGCTGAAGGTGATTTTTCCCTGTTCGTCTTTTTTATCTCTGTTCTTTATTGCATGCACGGAGTTCAGTATAATGTTCATAAAGACCTGAGATATCTTAGACGGTGTGCAGAATATCTTGCTTTTGTGGTCGTAAACTTCCTCTATGATCACATCGTTCTTATGTATGTTTCTGGTTATCTGGATCGAATTTTTTATTGCATCTTTTACGTCGAGCTCAGTTTTCTCTCCCTGTCCGGGGTGGGCCATGTAGTTTATGTCCTCTACCAGTTTTTTCACTCTGTGCAGGCCTTCCTCGGTCTCGGACATTAGAGTTGGTATGTCGTCGATTATCTCGCGCGGGGCGCTGGCTGCACTCTCGTTGCATTTTATGAGCGTGTCACAATATTTCTTTAAGCTTTGAAAATTGCTGATGATGTAACTTAACGGGTTGTTTATCTCGTGTGCTATCCCTATGGACAGTTCACCGAGGGTGGCAAGCTTTTCGTTCTGCATCTTTTCATTGAAGCTTGCTTCAAGATCCTTGTACGCTTTTTCGAGTTCTTTATTTGCTTTTTCCAATTCCTTGTTTTTGTGTTCTATGGTCTTTTTTGTTTTCTCTAAGCCTAGGACTATTTCTTCAAGTAGTTTTGGTGAATATTTTTTGTAGTCGTTATCGGTATCAAAAAAGCACGGCTCCTGGCTGAAGTTTATTCTTATATCGCTGTCCCTGTACCTTATCGCCGACAGGTCTTCTCCGCCCCACAGCCTCGGAAGCGAAATTAATGAACCGAGTATGAACTCGATCGCGTTATGGTATTTTCCGAAATGATCTATCGCTTTTATGGTTACAGAATTTGCATCGTGCTCAACAATTTTTATTGCAGGGACCTTCAGAAAATATGCCGTGAACCTTTCGGCGTTAGTAAGGATCGGTTTTGGGTTCGCCATCGCCTTTATTACGTTCTCGATGTCGCCCCAGCTGTTGCGTGAGGTGCTGTCACTGCCGATCTCAAAAGCTACGCCGTTCTTCCCCGTTTCCTTTTCTATTTTGGAAATGATGTCGTTCAAAAAAGAAATAGACACCCAGTTGTAGGAATCCTCCAGCAGCTCAAGGCTGTAATCATATCTTGAGATTATATAATCAAGATCAATATTCCTCGCGGACGCATAATCCATGCAGGAACGTATTATTCTACAGCTGACGGTTTCATCGTTCATAACAGCCTCTTGTACACTTATCCAGCAGGGTTTTCAAGTGACATTTTATCCCTGATGTGCTTAACTTTTTTGTAGGGGGATCTCCTTAATCATGGATTGTTTAAGGATGCATGAGTGTGAGCTGTGTGAAAAGTCGATAGTGTGCGACCTGGACAAACACGCCCATAATAGCTCCGTTAAAAAGAATCGTCTTGGTTCAATAAAACATTTTTTAGTCGTGAACTCAAACAAGGGAGGGCTTGGCTCAACGCTCTTTTCCATAGGTTTAGCGTCTAAATTGAATGATATGGGATGCAAGACGGCTCTTATGGAGACCTCCATGTCATCTTCCCTGCCTTACTATCTTAATGCGTCTGAGACAACGCCGCTGGAGCTCGTTCCTGAAGGGATAACTCCGCCTTTATCGAATGGCGGTTTTCGGTACTTAAGTCCACTTCTATTTATGAACCAGGAGCCGAGGGTGGTGAGCTGGGACATTGAGGCTGTGCTTAAGTTCATTAAAAAGATGATAGTGAACTCCAACTGGGGGGATATAGACCTTTTGATCGTCGATATGCCATATGAACAGTCAGGGCTTATACGGGACTTAAAAGTTTTTACCGGCGACAAATTTGATAGGTCCATTATCCTTATGGACCACAAGAGATATAATAATCTACAGGCAAAGTTCTATGTCGATTATATGAAGGAATTAACTACAATACTTGCTGTGCTCCTTTCACCGTCGAAAAAGAAGGGTAAGGATACAAAAATAACTGTCCCTTATATTGAATGCCCTGCCTATGTCCTGCCTTATGTAGACGCTGTAAGTTCTTTTGATCTTGATGCCGGTGGTGTCTACGGACACCTGAGCGTACCTTACGCCAGTATTCTGGAGGAGGTTGCAAAGACTTGTCTCTCGACGTTGTGAAGATATTGGTCGTAGATCCTGATATCGAATCATGCAGCATGATGAGGGCTGTCATCTCGAATTGCAGGTTCGATTTTTCAACAGAAGTGTATACGTCTTCTAGTCTTAATGATGCTGGCTACTTGGTAAAGCAGGTCGCCCCTGAATGCATAATTTGCGGTTACAGCGTGAATGAACTTTTACCGTGGATAGAGAAGACAGGTACCGAGGCTGTCAAGATACTTATTTCTGACAACGCCGGATTTGAGGAACTCCAGGACGCAATAAACAAGGGTGCTGTATATAGGTTTGTCTTTAGGCCTTTAAAGGAGGACGAGCTTTGTACTGCTGTTGCCGGAGCGATAGAGTATCTGGATATATCCAAAGAAAATTCTGGCCTTGTTGCAAAAGCCGAGGCAAAGAACCAGTATTTTTTAAAGCTCAAGGCCATACTTGATAACAAAGACGTGGAACAGAACATGCACCTGAATTATTCTTACGAGGCCATAAAGGATGTAAGGACCGAATTCGAGATAATGAACCGTCTTTTGAGAGTGATAAACAGGGTCAAGTCGGTAGATGATATAGAGAAGGAACTAAAAGAGATACTATACGACGCAATGGATGTGGGAGACGTAAAGATAACCCCGTATAAAAAGACCAGCGACGTTAATATTAACAACAAATGCCTTTCTATACCGCTCTTTTGCTCGGGATGTATTTTGGGCGAGATAAATTTTTATAGGGATGGAATATTCAGTTCGTCCGATGTTGAGTTCCTTGACAAGATAGCCGACGTGGTTGCCATGACGGCGGATAAACTTATAAGATTCTCGTCGCTGGAAAAACTTAAACGGCAATGGGAGGCTGTATTCGATTCCATCGACGTGCCTCTTACTGTAGTGGACAAGGAAATGAATCTGGTGAGGGTCAACCGTTCCTTCAGCGAGATAGTAGGTGCAAAGGTGCGGGATATTATCGGCAGAAAATGTTACAACATATTCCAAGGTGCTGAGAATAGTTCTCAATGCACTGGGTGCAATGTGTTGAAGTCGTTTGAAAGCGTTAAACCAATTGGCTCAGAGGTCAACCTTGGCCGGGTAAATAAATGTTTTACGACGTGGACGTACCCGATAATAGAAAACGGCAAGGTGAATAGTGTGGTCCAGTTTTATAAGGACATATCTGAGCAGAGGAACTACAGGGAGAAACTGTTGCATTCGGAGAAGCTTGCGGAGATAGGGATGCTTGCCGGTTCCGTCGCCCATGAAATAAATAATCCAATCGGCGGGATAATCTCCATGTTGCAGATAATCTCACATGAAACGGACAAAAATTTACCTATTCATGAAGACCTTCAGGAGATGGCAAAGGCCGCCGAGCGTTGTAAGAAGATAGTGGACAACCTACTTCACTTTTCAAGGCGATCAAAAGAGGAGGAGGTCAAGGTTCTGGAACTGTCGTCGGTGTTCAGCTCGTTGATGCCTCTTATCGATATACAGATCCGCCACGAAAATATAGAATTAAAATTTGATGACAAAACGAATGGTGCGAAGATAAAAGCCGTATTCAACGAGGTTGTTCAAGCCGTTCTTAATGTTATAAACACTTCTGCAGAACTGATATCAAAAAAACAGGGCAAGGGCTCTATAGATGTGAAGAGCTATGTGGATGGTGCGAATGTGTTAATAGAGGTTAACGATGACGGCGTCCCTGCAGAGGGTTTGAGCAGTGATTTCAGGAACCTTGCGCTGTTCGTGACAGAGAGGATAATGAAGAACTCCGGCGGTGATATACAGATAAATAGGCGTGAGCCGGAGGGCAACTGCTACAGGCTTTCTTTTCCAACCCAGAAGTGATAATACCCTCCTATGGATGCTGGCGCGACAAAGAAAAAGGTAAGACTTTCTGAACTTCATGAAGTGAAGAAGATACTTCGTTCTTCGTGTCTTCATACTGTATGCGAAGAAGCATTGTGTCCAAACATAGATGAATGCTTCTCAAAACACACAGCGACTTTTATGATAATGGGCGATGTTTGCACAAGGGGCTGCAGGTTCTGCAATGTTAAAACGGGCAAACCTTCCGCTTTGGATAGCAACGAGCCTGAAAGAATAGCTCTTGCTGCAAAGACAATGGGCCTTAAATATGTTGTTGTTACATCTGTCACACGGGATGATCTTAATGACGGTGGTGCAGCTCATTTTGCTTCTACGGTCAATGAGATAAAAAAGAAAATTCCTGATGCCTCTGTAGAGGTACTTACCCCGGATTTCAAAGGCGATAATTTCTGTATAGATATCGTGCTGAACTCCAAGCCAGATATTTTTAATCATAATATAGAGACTGTGGAGCGTTTGTCGCCTTTGATACGTCCTCAGGCGAATTATAAAAGGTCACTCGATGTCCTAAGATATGCCGCTTCAAAAGGTGCAAGGGTTAAATCCGGGTTCATGGTCGGGCTTGGTGAGACGGAAGAAGAAATGCACAAGACCATGCGTGATATAAAAGAAGCTGGAGTGAATATCATAACGATAGGCCAGTATTTTAACCCTGCGAAAAAGAGTTCCGTACCTGTTGAAAAACGCTACAGCGACGATCTTTTTAAGTCACTAGAAACTTATGGCAAAAACTTAGGTTTTGACTATGTGTTCTCAGGGGTGTATGTTAGGAGTTCATATATGGCAGGGGAGGTTTTTAATTCATGAAACCGATTGCTGTTTATCCCGGCTCTTTTGACCCGTTGACGAACGGTCACATAGATATCGTTAACAGGGCTGCCCCGTTTTTCTCCACGCTGCACATTATAGTCGCTGAAAACGCAACAAAATCCACTTTCTTTAGCGTTCAGGAAAGGGTGGACATGATCAAGAGCGTCTTTGACAAGGAAAAGAACATTGTTATCACCTCTTTTAACGGCCTTATCGTTGATTATGCAAATAAGGTGAAAGCGAAAGCCATAGTAAGAGGATTAAGGGCCGTCAGCGACTTTGATTATGAATTCCAGCTTGCCACGATGAACAGGCGCCTTGCCTCGGACATAGAAACAATATTCTTTGCAACGAGAGGAAAATATTTTTATGTAAGTTCATCGGCAGTAAAGGATATTGCTGCAAATGGGGGCGATATCTCGTCCTTTGTGTCACCATTCGTAGAGAAAAAACTCAAGGAAAAATTCAAACAACTTAATAAGAAGAGGTAAAAGTAATGAAGACCGCAAAATGGCTGGAGAGCATCACGGCTTCCCCGACGTTGGCAGTTAATAAGAAGGTAATAGAACTCAAGGCAAAGGGGCAGAAGATCATCGGCCTTGTGGTCGGTGAACCTGATTTTAATACTCCACAGCCTATAAAGGACGCAGTCACTGATGCCTTAAATAAGAATTTAACGAGATACACAGAAACAGAAGGAATAAAAAGTCTACGCGAAGCGATATCCGTAAAATTAAAACGTGATAACAATATCTCTTATGATATTTCGCAGATAATAGTTACCTGCGGCGCAAAACAGGCTATATCGACGGCGCTCTGTGTTCTGTTAGACCCTGGTGATGAGGTTCTGGTGCCTCTCCCGTACTGGGTGAGTTACCCGGACATGGTGAAACTTGCTAGAGGTGTGCCTGTGTTCGTTTCGACAGCAGCGTCGAATAGATATAAGGTCACTGTAAAAGACCTTGAAAAGAATATTACTCCACGAACAAAAGTGTTAATACTGAACAGCCCCTCCAACCCGACGGGCGTTCTATATTCAAAAGAAGAACTCCTCGCTGTATCAAAATGGTGTGTCTCAAAAGGCCTTACTATAATTTCGGACGAGATATATGAAAAAATAGTTTTCTCGGGAAGAAAATTCTTTTCCGTGGCCTCCCTCGGTCCCGACATCTACGGGAATACCGTTACTATAAACGGACTTTCAAAGTCACATTGCATGACAGGATGGCGTGTGGGTTATGCCGCAGCTCCTCAAAAAATAATAAAAGCGATGGCGGATTTTCAATCCCATTTTCTTTCGCATATAACATCTTTCGTGCAACATGCTTCAATAGTTGCCCTCAGCGACGAGTCATATATAAAACCAATGGTGGACGCTTACGAAGGCAGGGTTAAGCTCGCCATGAAATTAATAAAAGAAAATATGCCTCTAAGCGAATGTGTTGAGCCCGACGGTGCTTTCTATGTTTTCCCGACGATAGATAAGTACATAGGCAAAACATTTAAAGGTAAGACCATAAAAGGCTCTGTCGATTTTGCTACGTTCTTGTTGGAAGAGGCTGGTGTCGCTGTCGTCCCCGGGATAGCGTTCGGTATGGACAACAACATCCGTCTTTCTGTCGCCACATCCAATGAACAAATAACGGAGGCTCTAACGCTGATCGGCAAGGCGCTAAGCTAGACAAACAATTGGCACAAACCAGCTTATTTTATTCTGTATTAGACCAAAACCTCTTATCATTTTATTAAGAGGGATGATCTATGATGCGCATTACCAGCGAACAGATCCAGGAGATCGAATACATCATTAATCAGTCCATGAATGGGTTTCATGTTCTATTCGACAATGAGACCATAAAGAAGTTCTGCCGCGGTGTGACCGACGAAGACGACATCTTTAACGAAGAACGTGCAAGGAAAACAGAAAAACTGGTCGAGATATTCATATCCACGCCCACAATTCAGGCAAGGAAAGTGCTTTTCAACAGTATGACCGACGAAGAAAAGAGCCTGCTTGTGAGGACGTATTTCAATATAGTAGAAAACAACATTCTCAACTCCCGACGAGCCATCAATTAATACAAAAATAAAGGCCCGTCTTTCGACGGGCCTTACATTCTTCTTTTAGGGGGAAACCTTAGTCAAAGAATGATTGAAACAATGTTTTAACTCCGGTTGATACAAAGGTCAATTTCTCTTAGTGTAAAAGATAATCTTTTTTTAAGCTCTTCTAACCTGCTAATATTATTGAACAGTTCTTCCTTGAGTTCTTCTTTCCAAAAATTGTCACTCTCAATTACCTGATAGGAATTTGGCAGAGCGTTTTCGCCTTGAACTGACTGCATTTAACTTAAACTCCTTTGAATTTGAGATATCTCTACCCTTATATACTGCAATCGATGTGCCATGCCGGTTGTGCCTAAAAAGCCAACAAAAATAATATGTTGAAAATAGTTCAAGGCTTCAGAAAGTGACAACTAACGGCCAAGGTGCCGTAAATGGTTACAGGGACTTTTTGGAGGCATTTTTTAGCTAAAAGATTTTTTGAGAATCCTTTTGACAAGATGAGGAAGTTTAGGGCTTGTGTCTCAAACTCCTGATGATGTATTATCGCAAACCTGATCTTTGACATTGGGGGTGAACAGGTTTCGACGCAGGTAATTGATACCATAGTTGCGTGCCGAGGGTCCGGATGGCCTCGTAAAAAATCCGGAAAAAAACTAAGTAACGACAATTTGTTGCTTGCTGCTTAATTAATTTAAAGTAGCCGTGCTGCCTCCGTTCGATCGAGACGGAGAACAGGGCGTAAACAATTCGATCTGGCTGTGATAGGTTCGTCTGTACCTCGTAACAGCGAGAAACAAACAGGCCGGTCTCGAGATATCCCGCTTGCAGGAGATCTTAGGACTTAAGCAAATTGCAAGATACGCATGTAGACGCTGTGGTTGAAGGCTTGTGGACCGGGGTTCGATTCCCCGCACCTCCACCATCTTGCTTCGTCTTTTTTCTTTATGCTTCGTCAGACTTCGGACTCGGCTCCTGCGGAGTAGGTTATACCTACACCTTAGTCGCCTCGCCTCGTCTTCCTCGCCTAAAGAAAAAATACTCGCAATCTGGTTTTTGACTCAAAAGATCTGGGAGGGATTTGCAATGCCGATAAGAACAATTTTATTGCTTGGTAACCCAAAGCTCTATGAAAAGTCTGAACTGGTCCAAGAAAATGAATTTTCGAACATAAAAGAACTTATTACTGATTTACACGATACCTTGATGGATTCTCGAAAAAGATTTGGTTGGGGGCGTGCCATTGCAGCGCCTCAAATTGGTGTGATGAAACGTGTATTCTACATGTACGTCGACAAACCAATAGTATTTATTAATCCCTCGCTGCACGAGAAGAGCATAGCTCAACACGATGTTTGGGATGATTGTTTTTGTTTTCCCGATCTTTTTGTAAAGGTACTAAGGCACCAGAACTGTCGTATTAACTACACTGACCTTGATGGGCATAAACAGGACTTGTTTGTGGAAGGAGATCTATCAGAATTATTGGAACATGAATATGACCATCTAGACGGCGTCTTATCTGTCTTAAAGGCTATCGATAAAAAATCCTTTGCATTGAAGTCCGAGATCTCTAACTTAAAAAATCTTGCATCTGGTCACAATATGGGTTGGCTGGTATAATCAAGTCGATCTCAGGATCAAAGGGGGGAATATGACGATAGATAATTTAAAGGAATTCTTTATGTGGTCGTCGGTGATTAACATCGGGTTATTATTGCTTATGGTTATTATGTTCACGGCGGCACGGAAATTCGCTGTCCGTATGCAGAGGAAATTTTTCAAGCTTCCTGAAGAAAAGATAATCTCGGTTATCTACCGAATAGTAGCAATATACAAACTACTCATCATTGTGTTTAACATCGTTCCGTATGTTGTTCTGAATATAATGAACTATTAACAAGATCAGGTTTTATTTTTTTACCTCGCTAACACGCCTCTAGCTGTTCCATCCTTTATCTTGTACCCAAATTAGCCCAGATATCTACAAAATCCGGCAACGTTTACCACAATACCACGACCTGGCGAAGGCATTGATTTTGTACACAGTGTATATGAGCTTTTATTGACTATACATATTAATATGGTATAATAAGGGGGATGAGTAATGAGGTTTGAATGGGACCCACTCAAGGAATTAAGCAATATAAGAAAGCATAATGTTTCTTTTAGGGACGCCACACAGGCTTTTGATGACATTGATGGGCTTGACATCAAGGATGAAAAGCATTCGCTACATGAAATAAGGTGGCATTGGGTCGGGAAGATTTCTGACGGTAGAATTATTACAGTAAGGTATACTATGAGAGGCGATGTAATTAGGATCTTTGGAGCTGCTGAATGGAGAGAATATAGGAAGGTGTATTATGAAGAAACCGAATATAAAAAATCTTAAAGTTGATTGGGCGCAGACCATGAAGATCCGCCAAATGATGGCGGACACAAAGAAAATTAAAATAACTCTGTGCCTTGACGAAGACTCGCTGGAGAAACTGAAGCGCATGGCTAACGAAAATGGTTCTAAGTATCAGACTCTTTTGAACCACATATTGAAACAGTATCTGGCTAATGAAGAAACAATAGAGGATAGAGTAACAAAGCTGGAACAAGAATTGAAGCATGTAAAATCCAAGCTTGCCAAGGCGGCGTAGTTTGATCTTAGTTGGTAAAGCGTGGAGCTTACACAACTTTGTTGACACTACCAATTTTTTTCAAACAAAAAGGCATCATAAGTTCCTGTTAGAGTTTGTCCACCCAGATTGCCAAAAGTATAACCCGTCACATAATAAGTAGAACCATTGGGGTAAGTGAGAGCAGGAGGAAGAACGGTGATTCCATTCGCTACAGTTTGAGCATTAGAAACTCCTGAAAGTCTAGTCCATTGTTTTATTCCGTTAGAGTTGTATTTAATTACAAAAGCATCAATAATTCCTACTTTGGGTTGCCCATCTAAATTACCGCCGGTCCAACCTGCAGTATAAATATTACCAAGTGAGTCTACGGTGATACCCCGCCCATCAGTGTAAGCACCACTGACTCCTGAAAGTCTTGTCCATTGGTTTACTCCGTTAGAGTCGTATTTAATTACAAATACACCGTATGACGCAGGAAGCCATTGCCCACCTAAATTGCCATTTGTAAAGCCCGTTACATAACTATTGCCGTATGGATCTACAGCAATACCGTTTCCTTCGGTATAACTATAACTAATACCATTATTAATGACCCCTAAAACTCTTGTCCATAACTTTACTCCGCTAGAATTATATTTAATCACGAATACAACGTCACCATGCGCTATTAAAGTCTGCCCATCTAATGTACCAGGTATACCAGGGTTACCAGCTATATAATCCGCAGCCATACCTGTTATATAAATATTGCCGGATGAGTCTGTAGCAATGCCACGTCCTTCAGTAGTACCACCATTACCCGAAAATTTTGTCCACTGTATCACTCCACTAGAATTATATTTGATTACAAATGCACTCCGCAATCCAGCGTTTACTTGCCCGTTTAAATTAGCATTAGTCCAACCTGTAATATAACTATTGCCAGATGAGTCTACAGCGATACCGGATCCAAAAGTGTTGTAACCACCAGAGGAGGGTCCTATAATTTTTGCCCACTGTTTTACTCCGCTAGAGTTATATTTGATCACAATTGTCTGGACTGGTTGTGAGATCGTACCTGCTATGTAAATGTTGCTAAACGAGTCCAAAACAATACTATATCCAGTAGTTTGTTTGTTAGATATCCCCTCAAGTTTTGTCCATTGCTTGACTCCATTCCAGTTATATTTAATCAGAAACGCATCTTGAGTTCCTGTTGCAATTTGTCCATCCAAATTACCAGAAGTACCACCCGTGATGTAACCATTGCAAGCTATATCTACGGCAACACTCATCGCACCAGTAATGCTATTGGAAACTCCTGAAAGTCTAGTCCACTGAGTCGAACAACTTGTTGACTTATTGCCCTTTACCAACTCACCGCTATTTTTATCCCCAGATACGCTATTGGGTGCATCAATATTAACAGCATTTTTTGCAAGGTCATCTATATCTCTACTGTCTGTTGCAGCGTCACTTTCTGACATTTCCTCTACTGATAATACAGTGCTCTGCGCTGTATCACTACTATCAGTAGCTGTGGACATAATCTGTTCGACAGGCTTTTGAGCAACCGAAGTATCCGTTGGAGTAATTTTAATTTCTTTCCCGCAGCCAAAAACTACAACAGCTAAAATTAAAATTATAGAAAAATCGATTTTTAATTTACTCATAGCCACCCCCTCTTTTGTATTACATTATAACATAAAAGAAACATTTTGTCAATAATTAATTATTTTGTTTCTCTTTTGAACCACATATTGAAACAGTATCTGGCTAATGAAGAAACAATAGAGGATAGAGTAACAAAGCTGGAACAAGAATTGAAGCATGTAAAATCCAAGCTTGCCAAGGCGGCGTAGTACGCTAATTTTCAGGGCTAACTACTTTGACTTGTATTTTCCTTTGTATAAAATTTGCCCCGTCTTGAATATTTGATCTAAGAAACCGCTTGGATCATGATCTGTTTCAAAAAGTACAGGCTCGATCAAAGGGTCTATCTCTCTTTTTAATTTGTATAGAAGGGATGCTGTCTTAAGGAAATCACCATCTATTTTGTTCAGAACAACTGCGACATCTATATCGCTGTCTTTATGCGTTTTTCCTGTTACCTGAGAGCCAAAAAGTAGAACATATTCAACAGGAAGTTTTTGTTTGATAAGCTCATCGACGTATTTTTTTAACTTATTTAAGACTGCTGTTTTAGCCAATTGTAGAGCTCCTTCCAGCCTTCTGCGGCCTCCAGATCATACTGAGCCAGTTCAAACCAATATTTAACATTGCTGTTAACGACATTCATGATATTAAAATATAAAGCTTTTTTGGAACTATTGTAAAGAGAAATTATTCCGGGGCTGTAGCTTAGTTGGTAAAGCGTGGCGTTTGCAACGCCAAGACCAGGAACATGTGTCCTTAGAACAGCATCTGTGGTATATGTAATTTCATTATGAAGTATCTTGTTGCTAGTTTGATCGCCTTATTGCCTGCTCTATCGTCGAGTGCTGAAGACGGCTATGTTGAGTACAGATCCTCATCAGCAAAACACCATAATGTTAGTGATATTAGCGTAGTAGTTGAAAAGGATGGGAACGCATCTTTGCTGATCAACGGCTGTGAGATGATATATGGAAAACTGGAAAGTGATGCCGCTGGTTCTAAATTATTGGAGAAAAAAGATTTTAATGACGTAAATTATAGGGTGACAATTCCTGCTTGGGACAAAGCGGTCAATGTTCTTGCCGGGACAAAAGTAACCTCCTTGCCAGTAAAGGCAACTGTCGCTAACAAAAAGTTTATTACGAATAAACTGAAAGTGCCAAGTGAGGATATAATTGTTACCTTGAATAAAGTCGCTGGTGGGACAAACATTGACGTCAAGGCATCGGGCAACTGGTATCATGGTAAGTTGAAAAATAATAAATTCAGTGTGGTGGATGCAGTAAAGGAAAAGGTAACAACTTTTTCTCTAGAGGTAACAATAAGTGAAGATCAAAAGACCGGGAATATTGAAATTTTAGGGTTAGCCCCAAGACATCTGGTCAGGTGCTTTCAGTAATGCTGTGTGACGCACGATGAAAAAACTTTTAGTAGTACTACTACTATTTTCTTCTCCGTTCGCACATGCGATCAGCATCGTAGGTGGGCAGGGGTATAGCGCCTTCAGGCTCTCGGGCGCAGGAGTTACTAGTCTTGCAAGTGTTATGACCGCCAGTGTTAAGTTCAACAGATATATAGCGATCAAATATCTCAGCCTTGATACATCATTCAGGATGCCAGTGCTTCCGTTCAGGCTGGTCGATATAAAATATGCATATAAAACAAACGGCACATATACTACGTATGACTCTGATGTGTTCGGGCTGGCCCTTACGCTGCCGTTCAGCGACTTTGTAGAGCTGTCCGCTTTTTACGGACTTGGCAGATCGAGGGTGTACACTGTTACAGAAATATCTGGTTCTGATCCTACTGCGGTCATGCACAAAGGTTTAATACATGCTTTTAATTCTGAGTTGACCTTCAATATCCCTGTATGGAAAGTCCTTCAATGCTCGCCCGGCGCTGGTGTGATAATACACTTCCTCGACAAGAATGCTGGATTTAAAAATGCATTGGCCTGGTATGCGGCTCTTTCTGTATCGTATATTTTATAAAATACTATTTACCCCAGTTGCTCACAACGTTATTGACGACAGCGGAGTCAGCTTTGCCCTTGAGGAGAGGCATAACTGTTTTCATGTTAACTTCTTCCGGCTTTACGTTCGCCTTTATAAAAGCAATAACCTCGTCCTTGGACATTAATTTTGGCAGAAACTCCTCAACGATCTTTATCTCTGCGCGTAGTTCTGCTTTTTTGTCCTCGGGGAACATGTCCACAGCCTTTACTAATTTTTTATGATAGGCAAAGCACACTTCTTCTTCCGTGCGTTTTTTGCCGGCTGCTTTGTCTTCGTTCTTTAATTCGGCCATGAGCATCCGTATTACGGATAAACGTGGTGCATTTTTGTCACGCATAGCCTTTTTCATTTCTTCAAATAGTGTTTCTGATATCTTCATGAGTCAGTATTATAAGGGGGCTTGGGTAAATAGTCTACCAAAAGCCAAAATCAAATAAACGTTTGACAAATTTAATCAAACGTTTTAAAAAGTCTAGGTTATGAGTAAACTGGCTAATGTAGCTAAACAGGACACAAGAGAACTTCTGATAAAGAAGTCTACGTCACTGTTTGCACAAAAGGGATATGGTGGTACCACTATAAAGGATATCTGCGACGCCACTGGCATGAACGCCAGCCTCGTTAGTTATTATTTTGGGGGTAAAGAGGGGCTTTTCCATGCATGCCTTGAGAACTTTGGAGAAGAGAGGCTTGAGATAGCTGAAAAAATGCTTATACACCCCAGATCCAGACAGGAATTTGAGATACGGCTGGGTCTTTTTGCAGAGGAATTGATCAATGTTCATATAGAACAATCCGACCTTGCTACTCTGATCCACAGGGAGTTCGAGAATCAGAATCCGGCATCTATGGAAATATTTAAAAAAACATTTTTCAAGGCATTTGAGGTGTTCATCTCCTTTTTTGAGTCCGCCCAGAAGCAGAAAATAATCAGGCAGGACATTAATCCAAGGATAGCAGGGGCTATTTTGATGGGCTGTGTTAAGTCGTATTTAATGTACAAGAAGGTAAAAAAAGGATTTTTGGGTTTTGGGGTGGAGGATGTCTCTTCAAGGAAAAAAATAAAAGAACATCTTATTAAAATATTTTGTGAGGGGTTATTCTATGAAAAATAAAACTATTATTGTTGCACTGCTTTTGATCTCAGGTGCGCTGAGTGCAGAAACACTATTCCTGAGAGATTATCTCGACCAGGTCGCCGGAGGTAACCAGAATTATACAGCAGCAAAGAAAGGTTTAGAGGCTGGGCAAGCTAAGTCTGAGGAAGGCGACCTGATGTTGGCGTATTCCTTTTTTACCAACTTCCAGTACTCTAACGATAAAAGGGAAAGCAATTTTTCTTTTATCACCGGCGATAGGACAACGATCAGTGACCTTAGCTTCGGTTTTAAAAAAACCACGTCGTTTGGTTTCAGCGGTTCTTTGTATTACGATGTGAATTATATGTATATGCATGATAATAACCCGGCGATACTTAGCAGTAATAAGTATTACTCGACGAGCCCTGTCCTTAATTTTAGACAGTCACTTTGGCAGAATGCGTTTGGTAGACAAACGAGGGCGATCATAGAAGCTACAGATGCAAGGAACTTAAGCAGTTCGTACGCGTCCAGTTTTACGTCTAAAAAGATACTCGCTGAAACAGAGGCACTGTATTGGAGCGTTTCTATTGTGAGAGATCTCATTAAGATAAAACAGGACAACCTTTCAAGGGCTGAAAAAATAATGGCCTGGGCAAAAAGAAGGACTAGCTTAAACCTCGCCGACAAAATAGATCTTCTGCAGGCTGATGCAAATTATAAGATGGCGCAAATGGAACTTGCAGCGGCCACAGAGGTAGAAAAGGACCTTGTAAGGAGATTTAATACTGCTCGCGGGATAAATTCAGACGAAATGACCAGCGACCTTGAATTGTTGACAGTGGACGCAGTCGTAAATATGCCGTTGCCGGAGAGAAAGGGCGAAAGGGACGATGTTGTGTCTCTCAGGGAGGCTGCACGAGCTGCTGCTGCAAATGCAAAATTATCCAGGGATAAGAACTTTCCTACGCTGGACCTTTTTTCTACGTTATCCCTTAACGGGAGAGACCCGCTGTTTGACCCGTCGTTTAAGGAGTCGTGGCGTGGGAACTATCCCTATGCAGTTGTTGGGCTCACGTTCAGTGCGCCGTTGGATTTTGGTAGTATTCATAAGGTTAACAGTGGTTATGAACTGGACAAGTTATCTGCAGAGGACAGTTATGAAAGAAAGAAGTTTGAAGTGGATAGAGAATGGAACAGCCTCAATAAAAAGGTTGGTGAACTGAGGGATCGTCTTAAGATCGCCAAAGAATTGGAAGATGCCCAATACAAAAAATATACTTATGAGCAGAACAGACACAAAATGGGAAGAACGACCACGTATCAGGTAATTGCTTTTGAACAGGATTATGCTACGGCACAGTTTACGAGGCTAAAGCTGCAGGAAGAGATACTGGTTTTGATATCGGCAATGAAGACTTACGAAGGACAAGAGGGGTAATACAAATGAACATAGCTGAACTATCAATTAAGCGGCCTATCTTTATTATATGTCTTTTCATTTTGATACTTACGCTTGGAGGCATCTCTCTTTCTAAGCTTGGGGTCGATCTTTTTCCAGACGTTACGTTTCCCGTTGTTTCTATCATTACGTATTATCCAGGAGCATCACCGTCGGAGGTCGAGACGGACGTCTCCAAGGTAATGGAGGACGAGATTGGTTCCATTGCCGGGCTAGAGGATATGTATTCCTTGAACAAGGACGGTGTTAGCATTATAGTGTGTCAGTTCACCCTCGAGACAGACATCAAATATGCTCAGCAACAGGTCAGGGACAAACTGTCAGCTGTGAGGACAAATCTCCCCGACGATATAAAAGAACCCGTAATAAGGATAGCAGATCCATCAGATATGCCAGTTGCAGTTGTTTCTGTAGAGGCCGACCTTGATGATGCAAAGATGTACGATCTTGTTGAATACACGATCAAACAAAAAATAGAACAGGCAGATAACGTCGGGCGTGTTGAGATAATAGGAGGCAGAAAAAGAGAGTTTCACGTTGATCTTGACTTACATAAATTAAAACACAGGGAAGTGTCTGCTTTAATGGTTTCCAATCAGGTTGGGCTTTCCGGTAAGAATATTCCGTCGGGGAATATTCAGGGTGATGTAAAGGACTCTTCTATAAGGTCGCTGGCGGAGTTCAAAAATATACAAGATATTGAGAACAGTATCATTAGTTTTGTCGGTAACGACGTTCCTACCACAGTGAAGGACGTTGGTACGGTTACTGAATCACTTGAGGACGAGGATTCAAGATCCTTTATCAATGGTAAAAGAGCACTGCTCGTACAGGTGTATAAACAGTCCTCTACGAACACCGTTGATGTTGTAAATGCCATAAAGAAGAAAGTCGCTGAGCTTAATGTGATAGTAAAGGATAAGGAAGGTTCTCCAAAGCTTGTAATGGTCCAAGATAGTTCGTGGCCTATTATAGCGAACGTAAAGGATGTGAGAGATACGATCTTTCTCGGTATTCTGTTGACCATCCTTGTTGTGTATTTGGCCCTTGCAAGCGGCAGGTCGACTTTTATTACGAGCATGGCGCTGCCTGATTCCCTGCTAGGGGCGTTCATATTGATGGTGGTGGCTGGCTTTACAGTTAACGTTATAACACTGCTTTCTTTGAGCCTTGCTGTAGGACTCCTTATAGACGACGCTATAGTTGTCCGAGAAAATATTTTTAGACATTTAGAGATGGGCGAGAAGCCGAGGGATGCGGCAATAAACGGTACAAAAGAGGTTATGTTAGCAGTTATTGCTACGACGCTGGTAATAATATCTGTTTTTGCCCCGGTATCTTTCCTAACAGGAGTTGTAGGGCGTTTCTTTAAATCGTTTGGTCTTACGGTATGTTTTGTTATGGTGATAAGTTTGTTAGATGCACTTACCATGGCTCCAATGATGTCTGCATACCTTGCTGGTAAACATGAGGCCAAGGAAAAAAAGAACTGGGTGCTTACTAAATTCTCTAGGTTCCAGGACTGGTTGGCGGATTTCTACGAGGGTCTGCTGATCTATACTCTGGATCATACAAAAAAAGTCCTTCTGATATGCCTCGGAATATTTATTGTCACTTTCTCTACTATCATATGGATACCAAAATCATTCAAACAGGCCCCTGATAATGGTGAGTTCACCGTTTTTCTTAAAGCAGCATCAGGCACGAGCCTTGATCAATCAGAACGGTACGCAAAAGAAATAGATAATATAATAAGAAAGAATGACTTGGCTGCTTTGACGGTGATAAGTATAGGCAGCACGACGGATGACCCAAACGATATAGGCATATACGTAAAGATGATAGACAGAAATAAGCGCAGAGGGTTTAGCACTACTAAGTTCAAGGATGTTATCAGAGAACAGCTTAAGGATTATGCGTACCTGAACCCTACTATAAGTGACACCGTCGGTAACTTTGGATCAAGGCAGCCGTTCCTGCTTTACGTCAGGGGTGATGACCTTGGTGAGTTAAAAAAGATATCCGATCAATTAATGGCAAAGCTCAAGGACCACCCTTCGCTGAAAGACGTTACAACATCTTACGAGGAGGGAAAGCCTGAGTTCCAGATAGTTTTTGATAAACGTAAGTCCGAGATGCTAGGTGTTTCGAATAACATGGCTGGCATGGAGCTAAGGACGTTCGTCGAGGGTCAGACACCTACAAAATATAAGATCAGCGACAATAATTATGATGTAAGGGTAAGGCTTCAGGCCGACCAAAGGGACTTGAGAAAGATATTTAAAGACATTGCTGTACCGAATATAAACAACAGGTTGATACCTATCAGCATGGTCGCTGAGGGCGTAGAAACCACCGGCCCGACCGAGATAGACAGGCTTAACAGGGCCCGTTATGTTGAGATATCCGCCGACGTTGCGCCAAAAGGCCCCGGTATGTCCAAGGCTATTCAGGACATCAAGAACCTGTTTAAGAACGAGATAAAATTGCCCAAGGGTTATGACTATGTGTTCGAAGGGCAGGCCAAGATATTTGGAGAACTTATTACAAGCATGTTAATAGCGGCTTCGATAGGGATAATATTCATTTACCTTATACTGGCCAGCCTATATGAATCGTTCATAATACCTCTTACGATCATGTTGGTGCTTCCTCTTGCGATATGCGGTGCGTTCGTTGCACTTTTTATCACAGGATTCTCGCTGGACATGTTCTCTATGATAGGTTGTATCATGCTCCTGGGTGTGGCCACCAAAAACTCCATCTTGCTGGTGGATTATACCCACCGGCTCATAGACGAGGGTATGGAGAGAAAAGCCGCTATAGTTAAAGCTGGCAAAATAAGGTTAAGACCTATAATGATGACCAGCTTTGCACTCCTCGCTGGTATGGCGCCAATAGCATTTGGATTGAGCGAGCTTGCGTCCATGAGACAGGCGCTGGGTATTGCTGTTATGGGCGGTGTAATAAGCTCAACACTTTTAAGCTTGATAGTGGTTCCTGCAACGTTTACATATATGGACGATCTCAGGCTGTGGTTGTCAGCGACGGTAAAGAGGATGTTCCACAAGGATACTATAAGTAATTAAGCCAGACACGATCTGTAAGGTGCTCTTCTAAGTTGTTGTCCCTTTCGTCGTTATCACGGCACATAGCGTCGTTGCCACCGTTATATTGAGCATATGTACGTCTTGCGACCTTAATCAGGTCGGATCCTGCATTAGTTCCACTCGGACAGTCCTCTATAACAGCAGTTTGGTATTTTTCGTACGCAAAATTGGCGCCATACGAAATGTTGTCCTGAAGTATTGGATGTTCACCATGATACGTGTCATATATCTGCATCATTCCGAATGAATGACCATTATCACCGAGGTAAACATAGTATTTGCCGTTTTCCTCAAAATAATGTTTCCACGTAGATTCTGTCCATGCGATGGCCTTTACTAAGTTTAGAAAATCCTCATCACTGGATATAGCTGCAACCTTTTCTTCTATCAGGGAGTTAATGTTGTTTATATATTCGTGGTCTTCCAACTGATCGGTCGTCTGCGGGACATATTTTAGGTCATCTCCGGTGACGCTGACTTCATATGTGCCACTATTGCTGGTCGAAGTTGGAAAACATGCGGACAAAGATATTATGAACAAGAAGAGAAGTGCTTTAGAAGTACAGATCCCTTTTGCCATTCTTTACCTCGTCCAGAGTGTGTATGACCTTTACCCTGATTGTATCAGACTTTATTCCTTTTGATATCATTTCATCAATGAGCTCAAAACCTTTTTTCTTTAGGTCTGCGTCGGCAAAGTCATAAAGGTACTCAGCGAAGGTGAACATTGCATTCGGTAGGCAGTGTTCTTTTATAAGTCCTGGCTTTGCAAGGTCCATAAAATCAGCTCCAACCCTACCGAGCCTGTAGCAGCCAGTGCAGAATGATGGGATGTGTTTTGCCTCTACCATGTCCCTTATTACTTCCATTATTGGACGTGTGTCACCGAGGGAGAATTGTGCCTCTGTGCCAACATCGTGTTCAGGTAGACACGCTTCAGCGTCTTTCTTATATCCGCCTGGGTTTGTCCTTGACCCTGCTGATATCTGTGAAACTCCAAGTTCAAAAGATACGCGCCTTGTTTCTTTGTTTTCTCTGGTGCTTAAAATTATTCCTGTGTAGGGAACCGCAAGTCTTAGGACCGCTATTATTCTTTTAAAATCATCGTCGCTGACTAGATATGGCGGATGGTAACTTAACTCCGATCCCAGTGCCGGTTCTATTCTTGGTATGGATATTGTATGAGGTCCTACACCATATTCTTTCTCGAGATATTTTATGTGCTGTAGCATCGCGAGTATCTCATATTTCCAGTCATACAATCCAAATAGTATACCTATACCCACATCGTCTATTCCCGCTGTAAAGGCCCTGTCGATGACGTCCAGCCTGTATTGGTAATTTGCTTTTGGTCCTTTGAGGTGAAGTTTTTTATATGTCTCCTGATGATATGTTTCCTGGAATATTTGGTATGTTCCTATTTTATGTTGCTTTAATAGTTTAAATTCCTCGACGGAAAGAGGGGCGACATTAACATTTATCCTTCTTATGTTACCTTTTGGTGTTGTTACACTATATATCGTGTCTATTGATCTAAGTATGTAATCAAGGCCTTCCTTCCCGTAGGATTCACCAGCGACCATAAGCAATCTTTTATGTCCCTGATTAATAAGTATCTCAGTCTCTTTTTTTATTTCATCCTGGTCGAGCGAACGCCGTACGAGTTCTTTGTTCGTGTTCCTGAATGCACAATATAAACATTCATTGCTGCACATGTTCGAGATATAGAGAGGTGCGAAAAGCACAAGCCTGTTGCCATAGATGTTTTCTTTAACCGTTTTTGCTGTATCAAAAAGTTTTTGGGTCAGGACCTTGTCTTTGATATTAAGCAGGGTTGTTACGTCGCTGTAGCTTATGCCTTTGAGCTCTTTTGCACGGTCCAGTATCTCGTCTATTTCAGCCGCAGATGCGTTTTTTTTTGCGCCCAGTTCTGATAAGATCCGTTTGTCGTCGATGTTAAACATTTTTATGGTTTATTGCTTTTCTCTCTTTTTATAATGAGTATGCAACAATTCATGTGCCTTGTGACTGTTCGGTTCTTTCAGGAAATCGGCATATAGTTGCTGTACCTCAGGGTTCTCGTGGGATTTTCTGAGAGGGAGCCCTCTGTCCTCTGCATATATGGCGTCCATCCTCTTTTGACGTATCGCGAGGTTGGTAGGCATAGGTTGTCCACCACCGCCTAAACATCCGCCGGGGCAGGCCATTATTTCTATGAACTGGTACGGGGCTTTACCTGTCTCGACGAACTTCATCAACGTTCTGGCATTTGTTAACCCATGCGCAATAGCTGTTTTTAATTCAACACCCTCTAAGAATTTCCACTCAGGCTTGCAGCCCTCCATTTTTATGGATGCCTCCTTTACACCTTCCATGCCTCTTACCGGTAGTATCTCGATGTTCTTAAATGGAACTTCTCTTCCGGTTATTACTTCGTAGGCTGTCCTTAATGCAGCCTCCATAACTCCGCCGGTTGCTCCAAATATAACCGCAGCACCGGTGTATGCTCCAAGGATACTATCGCAGTGTGATTCTTCAAGGCTTGGGAAATCTATTCCGGCCTGTTGTATCATAAGTGCAAGTTCTCTTGTGGTGAGAACATAATCTACGTCCCTGTATCCGCTTGAGTTCATTTCAGGACGGGCCGCCTCGAATTTTTTTGCTGTACATGGCATTACAGAGACCACGATCATTTTCGCGGGGTCTATTTTTGCCTTCTTAGCGTAATATGTCTTTGCCAATACACCGAACATCTGTTGAGGTGATTTGCACGTGGAAAGATTATCCAGCAACGTCGGGAATTCATGCTCAACATATTTTATCCAGCCCGGAGAACAGGAGGTCATCAACGGTAGTACAGTTGGTTTTTTCTCGCTCAAGGCCTTTTTTAGACGCCCTAACAATTCAAACCCTTCTTCCATTATAGTCAGGTCGGCAGTAAAGTTCGTGTCGAACACTGCATTGAACCCCATTCTCTTTAACGCTGTGACCATCTGACCTGTTACACTTTTTCCAGGTTCAAAACCGAGCGCCTCGCCCAATGCTACTCTTACCGCAGGGGCTGTCTGCACCACAACGAACTTGTCGGGGTTGGCAAGTGCCTCCCATGTCTCCTCTATATAATGTCTTTCTGTTAGTGCGCCGGTTGGGCATCTGTTCACGCATTGTCCGCAGTTAGTGCACACGACCTCGTTTATCGGAAGGTCCATGAACGTTTCTACAGCGACGTTCTCTCCCTTTTGAGCCATCGTGAACGCGCCAACATGCTGCAGTTCTTGGCATGTCCTTACGCAGCGCTGACATTTAATGCATTTACTGTCCTCTTTCTGGAAAGAGGGAGACGACTTGTCCGCATGTTTTTTTATAGATACGTCGATGAACCTGTCGTTCTCGGATATATAATCTTTTGCTATCGCCTGAAGTTCGCATGAGCAGTTCTTGTAACATTTTGTGCAGTCCATATTGTGCTCAGATAGGAGAAGCTCTATAACGTCCTTTCTCGCCTTTCTTACTTTGAGTGAATTTGTATAAATTTCCATGCCTTCAGCGACAGGCATTGAGCAGGATGTAACAAGTGTTTTTGAACCCTTTACTTCCACCAAACATATTCTGCAGTTCCCTGCAACGGTGAGGTCAGGGTGGTAACATAATGTTGGTATCTTGTATTTTAATTTGCTGGCAGCGTCTAATATTGTCGTGCCTTCTGCCACCTCTATAGGCATATTGTTGATGATTAGTTTGATTTTTTTGTTTCCCATTAGTAGATCACCTCTTCCCTGAAGTTGTCGATTATCGAGTTAAATGAATTCGGTACCGATTGGCCCAGTCCGCATTTTGCTGCTGTTTTCATTGTCTCTGACATGTTTTTGAGGTCGTCCAAATATTTCGGTCCGAATTTTTTGTTCTTTACAGCGTCTATTCCCTTAAGCAATTCCTGACATCCTACCCTGCATGGTGTACATTGTCCGCATGATTCCTCGCAGAAGAATTCAAGGAAGTTGCGTAGCACATGGTACATTGAACGCGAACTGTTGAATAACATCATTGATCCGCCGGTCGGCACGCCCTCAAATCCAATTATCGTGTCCTTGAATTTACGTCTTGGAACACAGAACCCAGAAGCACCACCGACTTGTACAGCCTTGGTGTCGCCGTCGCCGAATATGTCAACGAACTCTTCCAGCGTCATGCCAAGCTCAAGCTCGTATATCCCTGCGTAAGGGGTGTCACCTGATACGCTGAACATTTTTCCGCCCCTTGAATCCTGTGTACCAAGTTCCTTAAAGAACTTAGCACCATTATTTATTATCTTCGTCGTATAGACGAAAGTTTCGACGTTGTTAACAACTGTTGGCTTCCCGAGATAACCTGAGCTTGCAGGGAATGGTGGTTTATTCCTCGGTTCACCGCGTTTTCCTTCCATAGATTCTATGAGAGCAGTTTCCTCGCCGCAGACGTATGCTCCGCTTCCTGACCTTATCGATATTTTGAAATTGAATTTTCTCTTTTTTAATTCAGCGTGGAACGTATCAAGTTCTTTTTGTAGCTGAGGCAGAAGATAATTGTATTCGCCCCTGAGGTATATAAATCCTTCGTCAGAGCCTATCGTATGTGCGCAGAGTGCCATACCTGTGAAAACTTTCATGGCACGTATGTCGAGGATCTTCCTGTCCTTGAATGTTCCCGGTTCACCTTCATCAGCGTTGCAGATAACATATTTCTTGTCCGCTTTCTGCTGTGCGGCGAATTTCCATTTCAATCCTGTTGGAAAGCCCGCGCCTCCTCTACCTTTTAATCCAGAGTCAATGAGCTCCTTTATTATTTCATCCGGCGACATCTTTAGCCCTTTATCAAGGACGGCAGGACAATCCATGTCCGCGAATATTATGTCCACTTTCTTTGTCATTTTTGTTGGTATCATCTGGTCTCTCCTTTTACATGTTCTCTTCTATCGCTGAAACGGTTTTTTCAGGCGTTAGTTCTGAATATACTTTGTCGTTTATTAGCATCGCAGGACCCTTGTGGCACCAACCCAAGCAGTTGGCCTCAAGGAACGAGAATTTTTTGTCCGGCGTTGTTTCGCCTAATTTTATCCTGAGTTTTCCCTCTATTGCGGTTACGATATCCTGTTTGCCTTTCATGTCGCAAGAGATACTTTTACAGAGCCTTATGATGTTCTTTCCTTTTCCTTCTACGTCGAGGAATGAATAAAAAGACGCTGTTCCATAGACATCGGCGGATGACAGGTCTAAAGCAGCCGCTATCTCCTGCATCGTTTCTTTTAAGAGCCTGTGCTCCTTTTGATAGACGTACTGAAGTATCGGCATGAGACTTTCCCTCTTGTCACCGTATTTTTTTACAGCCTCTGCGACAAGGTTTTTTGGATCTACATGACATTGAGTCATAGCAATTTCTCCTGATCGTTTATGTTAGAGCGTCACTAGATATAGTGATTGTAAATGATAATTGCAAGAAATAAATCTTTGCTGCTACATGTCGTACTCAAATAGACAACTCAGGATACGCGTCCTCAAAAGCACACTCTTCGTGCGTTTTTGAGTCGCTCTGACTCACTCGCAAATCCTCCTGCTTGGTCGGATTTGCTTCGCTCCGTAAGGTCCTGAGTTGTCTATTTGAGTACGACATATTGCATCAAAGGTCTTGTCGCTCTTTCAAGTATTCCGTGTACATAGGCAATTACCATTCCATAGTTGGTGACCGGTATGCCTGCGTCTGTTGCCATCTTTGTCCTGTTAAGTACTTGCTTCCTTGTGAGCATGCAGCCGCCGCACTGTATAGCCAGGGCATATTTTTTGCTCTGAGGGATCGTATCTGTTCCTGCTACGATATCAAAATTTAATTTTTTGCCAGTGTGTTCCAATAGCCATCTTGGTATTTTTATTCGTCCTATGTCGTCGTGCGTTACATGGTGTGAACATGACTCGAGTATAAGGATGTTGTCGTTGTTCTTTAATTTAGCGATCTGCTTTACGCCTCTAAGGTATTCATCAAAGTCTCCCTTTAGACGTGAAAATAAGATGCTGAAACTTGTTAACGGAACATCTTTTGGAACAGAGGCATTCGCTTTTTTAAATGCCTGGCTGTCCGTTATGGCTATTTTTGGCTTTACCTTAAATTTTTCGAAGAAAAGATCTATCTCTGTCTCCTTGATAGTTACAGCGATACAATTTTTATTTAATGCGTCTAACAGTGCTTGTGCCTCAGGGAGTATCATGCGTCCTTTTGGTGCTTCCGAATCGATTGGAGTTATTAGTAAGACAACATCCCCTTTTTCCACAAGACCGTCGAGGAGTGATGTGTTTTGAAATGCAGACTCAGGTGTGTAGAACTTTATAGCCTCCATGACACGTTTGATATTATTTTTTGTAGTTGAACTGAAATCTATTACTTTTGTACTTGAACTCTTTTCTATGTCTTTTCTTACAGCGTCGGTAGTAGCTTTTATGTCAGACTTGTTGTGAACTATAAAGAACGGTGTCTTGTGCTCTTTTAGTTCTTTGCAAATGTTCTTTTCGTATTTTCCGTAGTCATTGTTCTCTATTAATATTATGCCGAGATCTATTTTTTTGATCGTATTTTTTGTTGCCTCTATTCTTTTTTTACCAAGGCTGCCGCTATCGTCTATTCCAGCGGTGTCTATTAGTACTACCGGGCCAATATCCTCAAGCTCTATTATCTTGTTAACAGGGTCGGTGGTAGTGCCAGGGTGCTTGCTTACAATGGAAACATCCTGTCCGGTTATAGCGTTTATGAAAGAGCTTTTACCGACGTTCCTTCTACCAAATATTCCTATGTGTGGGCGCTGGTTTTTTCTCATGTGTTTTTCTCCTTCCGTGAACACCTCTCCTTAAAATGTTTTGAGTCTCCCCATTCGCCGTAGCCGATGGTCTCGCCGCATTTTGCGATCTTTGCTTCCAGACAATTTTTACACTGTTCAGCACCTTCGTTCGTGCAGGGCTTGTCTTCATATAATAGATAGTCCGAGCGATACTTTGTTGGAGTTATATTAGGCATGATCACATTTGCGCCTGCAAGCAAGGCTTTTTCTCTCCCCTCAGGGTCGATAGCCTGTAGTGCTGTGGCCGCTGCAATGTTTATATTTTTCATCAATATCCTTAATATTGCGATGCACTTTAGCGAGAGGTTGAACCGCTCCTCTTTTGACAAAAGGATATCTCTCTCTTTATATAAAGGAGTGTGGCTGTGCTCTATGTATGGCCCAAGCCCGACCATGTCTACGTCTATATCTCTAAGGAACATTATATCCTCTGCTATTTCATTTATGGTCTGAAAAGGAAGCCCAACCATGATGCCTGAGCCGACCTGATAACCGATCTTCTTTAAACTCTCCAACGCTTTGAGCCTTGTCTCAAAACAATGTTTGTCGTCGTTGGGGTGGATTTTGTGGTACAGCTTTTTGTCTGACGTTTCTATTCTTAACAAATATCTATGTGCGCCGCTCGCAAACCATCTTCTATAAGTTTCTTCAGTTTGTTCTCCGCACGACAACGTTACGCCTATTTCGCCGTTCGTGAGTGTTTCGATCTTTTTTAATAGCCTGTCGACTTTGTCTGTGAATTCAGGCGTGCTGAGTTCGCCCGACTGCAATACGACGGAGCCATATTTACATTTCCACGCCAACTCTACAGCCTCTAATATTTCGTTGTCCGGCATCTCGTAGCGGTGCAAGGAATTGTTCCCGGTTCTCAATCCGCAGTAAAGGCAATTCTTTGAACAGGTGTTTGAGAATTCGACTAATCCCCTAAAGTAGACCTTTGTGCCTACAAATGATCTTTTTGTCTCATAAGCTTCTTTGTATAGGGTCTCTTGAGCAGTCTTGTTATCCAGCGATAATAATGATGTTATGTTCATTGGATTAAATGTGGTAGCGGGGGGGGGACTTGAACCCTCGACAACACGGATATGAGCCGTGTGCTCTGACCAGCTGAGCTACCCCGCCAACATCCTTTATGCTTATATTAAATACTGAAATCTTGTCAAGCCCCCATTGACATTAAAAGACCGTCGGTATAATTATTCTGCGTTATGGAAACATTGGGTGCATATCTCAAAAAGAACAGGGAAGACAAAGGTGTTAGTCTTGAAGAAATGGCCTCAGCCACCAAGATAAACATCAGTGTCCTTTCCTACCTTGAGAACGATAAGTATGACACGCTTCCTGCACCGATATTTGTAAGAGGGTTCATAAGGACATACCTCAAGTATCTCGGTGTTGACCCAAAAGAGGCTATTCTATTCTATGAGTTATTCACAGCGTCGCCTAAAAAGGCTGAGGACAAGGTAAATGCTATCGGGTCTGAAAAATCCACGAAGTTCAAAATTACGGACAGCACAATAATAACGATCCTCAGTATATCTGTAGTTGTCTTGTTAATACTCGTTTACCATTTTTATTCAAAATCCTCGGGGCAGGCCGCTAAAGTTGATAACACGGCTGGACTTCTTATAAAGATGAGGGCTGAGGTAAAACCTACCACACAGACACAGAGTCCAAACCAGAATATTAATCAGAACACGAACCAAAATGCAAATGAGGTACGACCGAACGCCGTTTCCACGACGGTCCCTGTAGAGGAGCTCCTCCCTGTGGCCACAACACAACAAACACAACCCGCACAGCAACAAGAACCTACACAAAGGGTCACAATAAAAACTGAAAAGGATCTGTGGGTTAAGGCTCAATTAGATGATGGGGCCATTTTTGATTTTCTTTTGAGGTCCGGAGGGGTTAAAAAATTAGAGGCTAAAAAAGAAATAAAGATCCTGTTAGGCGACGCCTCTGCCGCTGTCATAGAGTACAACGGAGAGGCTATCAGCGACCTTGGTTCAAAAGGCCATATGCGTTCTATTGTATTCCCCGGTCTTGGTAAATGGAAAGATGCCGTCCAAGTGCAATAATTGTCCTCGTCGCTGTACGGGCAAATACTTCTGCTCAAAGTCTGATCAACTAAAAATAAACCTCTACCAGCTCCATCACGGTGAGGAACCGCCCATATCAGGGACCAAGGGCTCAGGCACAATATTTTTCAGTAACTGTAATCTTAAGTGCGTATTCTGCCAGAATTATAAGATAAGCCACCTTGGCAGCGGTCACAATATAACCGATGCTGGCCTTATAAAGATATGTAGGGAGCTGGAAGGGCTGGGCGCCCACAACATAAATTTTGTGACCCCGACCCCGTATGTTGATAAGATTATTCCATTGCTTAAGACGCTGAAAAAGGATGACTTTCCCCTGCCAATAGTTTGGAACTGCGGGGGATATGAATCACTTGATGTGATAAAAAAGTTAAAAGGACTCGTAGATATTTACCTCCCTGACCTTAAGTACAGCGACAACGATCTTGCAGTCAGGTATTCCTCTGCTCCAGGGTATTTTGAGAACGCAATCGAGGTAATTAAGGAGATGCGTCATCAAGTTAAAGATGTCTTTGATAAGGGTGTGATGAAGAGCGGCCTCATAATAAGACATCTCGTGCTTCCGTCTAACATCGAGAACACAAAGGGCGTTCTTAAGGCGATAAGGGCTAGTATAGGGAAGGATGTCTTTGTAAGCCTTATGTCACAGTACTACCCTGTCCACAACGCCTGCAATTATCCGGAAATAGACCATAAACTTAAGCCCAGCGAATATGATGAGGTCTGCGACTATTTTGCCGAGCTTGGCTTTGAGGATGGCTTCGTCCAGGAACTCGATTCTGCCTCCAGCGAATACACCCCCGACTTTGTATAATCAGCTCATATCAGTATTTACGAGCGCTACGGAGATATTGGGGCACCATTCTTGGTGAGCCGAGCGATAAAACTCATCCTGTCCCGAGCAAGCCCTAGGGCGCCGCGAGTTGATGAGTTTAGCGAGGCGAACCTTAGAATGGTCCAATATCGGAGTCGGGCTCGTAAATACTGATATGAGCTGATTTTCCGTTAAGTTGTGGTGGCTAATTTTTCTCTTGATTTTATGGTGTTTAACGGTGTAAAAGGTCTTCTGCTCTATAATACCGGAGGTTCTACGATTTATGGCAAGAGTAACAGTTGAAGATTGTTTGAGAAAAGTTCCCAACAGATTTGCGTTGGTTCATTTGGCGTCAAGAAGAGCCAAACAGATATTAAAGGGTTCTCATCCTCTTGTAGATGAGGATAACAAAGAGGTTGTTCTTTCCCTTAGAGAGATCGCCGCGGATAAGGTCGCTTTTACAGCGAACGAGAATATATCAGGCGATGCTGAAAAAGAACTAGCTGCAATAACCGCTATGAGCAGTGATGCCAAGATACAGAGCATGCCCGGCGAGGTTTATACAGTGGGCGTGAACACAGACGAAGATATAGACTAACGTGTGGATCTTTAGTCGGTATATAATTTCTGAATTCCTCAAAAGGTTTTTTGTTTTTCTGTTCATACTCGTAATACTTTTTATAGGTATCGACCTTCTCTCCAGGATATGGAGCATAAACACATCACTGTCGAATATTGCGAACTACTACTTTTTCAGAGCCCCGAATATGGCTGTACAGGTTATACCTGTGAGCGTCCTTCTGGCAACGCTGCTGCTCTTCTCTTACCTATCAAAGCACAATGAACTGGTTGCCCTTTACACCGGCGGCAGAAGTCTTCTCAGGATAGCAAGCCCGATGTTCCTCATAATAACCTTTATATGTACGTTTTCTTTCTATTTTTCCGACTATGTGTTGCCGATAACGAATTTTCAGGCGCAAAAAATATGGATGGTCGACATACTGGGCAGGGGCGGTGAATTTTTTGATACGCTCCATCAGAAAAAAGCGTGGTTCAGGGATAGGGGAAAAATGTACAACATATCCTCTTATGATTCAGCCAGCAACACAGCTTCGGGAGTTAACGTCTACGAATTCAGTGATTCTTTTGATATGGCGAAGCATTTGTCCGCAAAACAAGCAGTCTACGACCAGAAAACGAAATTATGGATACTGAAAGATGTTAAAGAGACTGATTTTACGAGCGGAAGAGCCGTCAGCGCTCTTTTACCAGAGAAAGAAGTTCTGCTCGGTACAACGCCGAACGAGCTTAAAAAGATAGAGGCAAATACCGACTATTTACCGATAGATATGCTCAGGAAGTATATAAAAGAGCTCGAGAGTGCAGGCATCTCTCATATGAAGTACAGTGTCGAGCTTAATAAACGTTACTCTCTGGCCGTCGCCGGCTTCATTATGTGTATTATAGGGCTTCCTTTCGCTGTACGCCAACACCGAAGGGGAGGGGTAGCTCTCAACGTCGGGATAGGCTTTGCGCTGGTATTCGTATACTGGATAATGTTCTCGGTGCTGCTCAGCCTTGGTATCTCAGGGCGTATTTGGCCTCCGGCCTCGGCGTGGGGAGCAAATGTGTTATTCCTGATCCTCTCCCTCCTCTTTATCCGAAAAATAAAAAAATAAAGAAATCGTCTAAAAATTAAAAAAATAGTTTGCACTATTTCAAAAAGTGTCCTTATAATATGAATATGAAATGGGTTCACAAATGAACTCGACGAAAAAATATTAAGGAGGGGAAGCCTTATGAAGATTGCTCGCTGTGGAATTAGAAGAGTACCAGGTTATCTGTACTACATCGACAAGGACGGCAACATTGCAAGAGTAAAGATGGCCCGTGGTGGAGCTAAGGGACAGAAATCAAGACCTGAAATGGTAAAGGAACTGAACCTGAAAAGAGAACCAGAGTGCCTGTTCTACATTGACAAGGAAGGCGATGTTTCCAGTGTGAAGATGGCTCGTGGTGGAAAGAAAGGTGCTAAGAGGAAACATAAAAAGGGAAAAGCTAAGAAGAAAAAACACAAAAAGGCTAAGAAGAAAAAAGCTAAAAAGGCAAAAAAGAAAGGCAAAAAAGGCAAAAAGAAAGCAAAGAAAGGTAAAAAGAAAAGAAGAAGATAAACTCTGATTTTTTAGAGCTTTGAAAGCCCCCGGCGCTGAGTCGGGGGCTTTTTTTATCAACGAAAAGGTGGTAAGACTGTTAGATATATGGAATTCAGGGATTGCTTTGACAAAATAATTGAGCGGTTCAGCACCGACCAGTATCGGGCCGAGATAGAGAAAGCCAGAATGGAATTCTCTGTCCGCACAGGCACGGTGTACGAGGATAACCCTATATATATTGAGAGGATGAACCTCTTTCTTGATTGGTACGTTTTTGAAAGAGCTCTGGACAGCGAGGATATGACACCGTTGGAATATTATTACAAGCTTTACAGTAAGGATCTTGCCGATAAAGAAATAGAATTTTTTGAAGGTATGAGGAATTCCATAAGTAGTCTTTTTCTCGTCAAGAAGGTAAGGCTTGGTTACGTCTATGTTAAGGACCTTTTCTCTGGGAAGGGTTACAAGGTCAGTGATAATTACGTTATGCGTCTTGTCAACAGGGGCGATGTATTGCAAGGGCGACTTATACCGCTGAAGGACAAGAATATTTTTACGCGCGGGTTCTGCTTTCATCCGCCGGAGACACTCGGTTATATAAAATCAGAGATAAAGAAAATAAAGAATATGCTACATGTGTATCATACAGCGTTCATGGAGAAGGTCGCGTTCATGAAGGTCAAGACACAGGAATATGCGCACGTCCCTGTTGAGCATATATATAACAAAGAACCCAAGGTCCGTTTCTAGAGGAGCTAAAGCTTTGACTATAATAACAGTGAAAGGTAAAAAGAAACTTGAACAGGAACTAAAGCGGTTGGTGGACGTTGAAAGGCCTTCAGTTATACAGGCTATTGAGGAGGCTCGTGCCCACGGTGATCTGAGCGAGAATGCGGAGTACGCCGCTGCTAAAGAGAGGCAGAGTTTTGTGGAGGGTAGGATCGCGGAGATATCGTCGAGGATGTCTCACGTGCAGATAATAGACCCTGCTACGATAAAGAATGAAAAAGTAGTTTTTGGTGCAACAGTAAAAATATGTAATTCTGATACCGGCGAAGAATCAAAATATCAGATAGTAGGACAGGACGAGGCCGACGTTGTTTCAGGTTCGATATCAATAATGTCCCCCATAGCAAGGGCACTGATAGGGAAGAAACCGGGTGATATAGCAACGGTCAAGACTCCAAAGGGAGAGGTCGAGTACGAGATATTAGAAATAGAATATGTATAAACAGGGACTAACAACTCCTATCCAATATGTAAAGGGTGTGGGCCCAAAGATCGCCAATCTGTTAAAAAGGAAAAATATAGAGACTGTAGGTGACGCTTTTTATTTCCTGCCAAGGGCTTACGAGGACAGGAGCAGTTTAAAAAAGATCTCGGAACTTGAACCAATGTCGTATGGCTTGTTCAAGGGACGCATCATGGACGTAGATATATTAAAAGTAAAAGGCGGAAGAAGAAAAATATTATCTGTCAAGGTCGGCGACGGGACAGGTCATATTTACTGTAAATGGTTTAACTTTAGTGAACGGTATATGCTTAATTCCCTAAAGCCCGATGCTGTTGTTTTTGTATCGGGAATGACCACTATCTACGATGGACGGATAGAGATGTATCATCCCGACATAGAGGTTGTAGACGAAAAAGACACTGTAGACAACAAACTACATTACGGGCGCATAGTACCTGTGTATTCGGAAACAGAGGGGCTGGGTAGAAAGCTCATAAGAAGGATAATGTACAACGCTGTTGATACGTATCATAACAGCGTCCAGGATTTTATGCCCCAGGTCGTTCTGGAAAGGCTTGGCTTTCCTGGTCTTGCGGAGAGCTTCCACAGGGTCCATTTTCCTCCGGAAGATACGGACATAGAACTGTTAAGGACTTTTAAGAACAAATGGCAGAAGCGCCTTATATTCGATGAGTTTTTTGTCCTTGAGCTTGCGTTGGCTTTACGTCGACGAGGGATAAAAAAACGTGTCGGCATAGCTTTTGCCATAAAAAATGAATGGACGGACATGCTCAACTCAAGGCTCCCTTTTAAACTTACAAATGCCCAACAAAAAGTCCTGAAAGAGATAGTGGACGACATGAAACGTCCTGAACCTATGAATAGGTTAATTCAGGGCGACGTTGGTTCAGGGAAAACAATAGTTGCATTTTATGCGGCGGTCATTGCGATACTGAACGGTTATCAGGCTGCCATGATGGCTCCTACGGAGATCCTCGCTGAGCAGCATTACAATAATTTTGTTAAACTCTTCGGCAGGGATTTTAAGGCGGAGCTTCTTATCAGCTCTATATCTAAGCTGCAAAAACAAAAAGTAAAGCAGGGTATACAGACGGGTGAGGCGTCTATGGTGATAGGGACTCATGCGATAATCGAGGAGGACGTCCGTTTTAAAAATCTTGGGCTTATAGTTGTGGACGAACAACACCGCTTTGGTGTTGAACAGCGACTGGATCTTATAAACAAGGGTGTTCCTGACACACTTGTAATGACGGCAACACCAATACCTCGAACACTGGCTTTAACTTTGTATGGCGACCTTGATGTCTCCATCATCGACGAGAAACCGGCAGGCAGAAAACCGATAATAACAAAACTTGTGGGCGAGGGGAAGAGACGCGCTGTCTATGATTTTGTCCGCGAAGAATTAAAAAAAGGAAGACAGGCATATTTTGTTTATCCTCTTATAGAGGAAAGCGACAAGATAATGCTCAAGAACGCCAAAGACGCTGCTCGCTATTTGAGTGCTGAATTTAAAGGCAAGGACAAGGACAATACATGGAACGTTGGACTCCTGCATGGGAAGATGCGCCAGGAAGATAAAGATTCTGTTATGCGCGACTTTAAGGACAATAAGATACAGGTTTTGGTATCTACGACGGTGATAGAGGTCGGTATTGACGTCCCTAATGCAACAATAATGTTTATAGAACACCCTGAACGCTTTGGACTCTCACAGCTTCATCAGTTACGCGGGCGCATAGGGAGAGGCGAGGATAGAAGTGTATGCATAATGATGTCGAGTGTTGGACTGACAGAGAGCGGTGTAAGAAGATTACAGACCATGGTTGCAACCGACGATGGTTTTAAAATTGCAGAAGAAGACCTTGCAATTCGTGGACCGGGTGAATTTTTGGGGACGCGTCAAAGTGGTATCCCGGGTTTTAGGATCGGAAATCTTTTACGTGACATGGATACTTTGATACTCGCAAGGAACGAAGCTCAAAAGCTCGTCGACCAGGACCCTGACATCATGCTTACCTCTAACAGAAAGCTGCGTGAGGTATTATTGAGCCGGTTCAGGGACAAAGTTGATTTCATGGATGCCGGATAGTTTTAAATTCCCAGATTAAACTTAAATAAACTTTCAGGACCTTACGGAGCGAAGCAAATCCGACCAAGCAGGAGGATTTGCGAGTGAGTCAGAGCGGCTGAAGAACGCGCGAAGAGCGTGTTCTTCAGAACGCGTGTCCTGAAAGTTTATTTAAGTTTAATCTGGGTTCTTAAAATTCTTTGCGAACCTTAAAATAAAGTCGAACACTGTGATGTGGCGGAAGTATTCCTCGTTGCTCTCCCGTCTGTTCAGAGGGTTGAACAGCGACTCAAAAGACCAGTTAAATACGAAGTTACGGAGTACCCAGTTTAAAGAACTTATCTCCAGTGTTAGAGGAATGTAAGTACCTTTTTTATTCATTTCATGTCTGTCAAAGTTGTAATCCCAGAAGTCGCCATGCGTTCTGTATACAAGTTCCTGCTTCTCGTACCTGTATGGGTTGTATTTGTATATGCTGTTCAGGAGCTTTTTTATCCTCGTGAATATCTCCTGCTCTTTTTGCGGGAGTTTTTTCCCCGATGCATAAGGCATCCATATCCTTGAGCGTCGTAAGAACGCGCTGTGTATGTCCAGCGTCATCTTAAACTCTGAGGGGAATACATTATCATCGATGAACTTCATTATTATCTGGTTCTCTTTTTCTATCTTCTTTCCCATATACCAAGGCAGGCTGCCCGATATTCTTTGTCCTCCTAATAGAGGGATCACTCTTTTTCCTGTAACAGGGGCGTTCCTCATGAGGTCTACCCCTCTGCCGTTAGAACGAGTCTTTTCTATTCTACCGACTGGATTTGCGATCGGGATGCCACATATATTTATTTTGCTGACAAGATCACGGGTGCCTTCATCCCAGCAAAGCTCTCTTACAAGATGGTCAATAAAATTTATTAGTACTCGTCCGCCCACCCATTCTACGCCGTGAAAACAAGAGAAGAATGCGACTGTTGGAAGTTTTGGGTCAGGCCTGTGTCCTATAAAGAATGCATTCATGGGAATTCTGTAACCGTTGTGTTCAAATTCTCCTATCTCATCCAGTATCAAGAAATCAGGGAATTTTTTCTCTAGTCTTTTCAGCCTCGTAATTTCAACAGGCTCTTTTGTGATACGATAGGTCTTATTTATTAAATGGGTATCCTTTGTTCTTGCAAAGTCACTTATCATTTTTGCGATGAGTGCTGGTTTTTCTGTAGTTACGTCGTGGCCGATATTGGGTATGGGGATGTGCACAGAGTTCGGTATGTACTTGTGTATTATTGCCGAGTTCTCAAAAGGCACTAATTTGTCTTCTTCACCGGAGATCAGGAGTGTGGGTGTTGTTATACGGCTTGCCATATGGGGGGTGAGCGAGAACAGCGCCGATAATAATTGCCTGAAGAAATTTGGCTTGGTGAGCTCCTGCCTGTACCACAGATCGTCCCACTTTTTTATTATATCGGGATTATTTCTTATGTATTGTTTGCTGACGAGATATCTCCCTATTTTTCTGTTTGGGTAGGGGATATCACCTGGCTCTATCTGCATCATCATTAGTTTCAGGAAAGGGACAGGATTTATCCTTACCTTTTCAAGCTGTGTTATGCTGGACGACGCAGCAGAGAGTGTTGATACGAGCTCTGGATAATAATATGCGATCCCCATCGCTGTAAGCCCACCTAAAGATATTCCGAACAAATGATACGGAGGCTCGCCTATCTGACCCCTGAGCTCTTTTATTTTTTCAACGATCTTGTCCGCGTTGCCTTTTGTTGTTATAGGTGTTTTTTCTTTTTCGTCGTCTATGCCCGGCATGTTTATCATCACAACGCGGAAATATCTTGCGAGTTCAGTCTCGAACTCAAGCCAATAGTCGAAACTTCTGCCTAGACCACGAAGAATTATTATTGTTTCGCCTTGTCCAACAATTTTGTGTTTCACGCGAGTATTATAAGTTCATTATAGGAGTTCTGCCACCTTTTCCGCAAAAGCTTTTGTTGCAGCGGGCCCATTGCCCGTGACTATTTTTCCGTCAACTGTGACGGGTTGGCCGGATGATATTCCGCCTTCCTTTACGATTGTATCGATCTCGGATTCCCATACGCTGAACTTTTTGCCTTTGAGTATGCCGGCTCTTGATAATGTCACAGGCGCTATGCATATTGCACCGACGACCTTGTTACCTTTGTATGCCTTTTGTGCGAGGAGATGTGCAGTTTTGTCGTCCCAATATTGTTCAGACCCCGGCCCGCCTATGAATAGGATACCGTCGTAATTTTTTATATCAGTGTTCTGTATGAGTACTTGTGGTTTTGCTTTGCCGCCTAGTCTACCTGTTACCTCGCTGAGCGTGGTTGAGGCTATGGTCGTTCTTATGCCTTTGGATTCAAGAATTTTTTTTGTGTCAAAGAGTTCTTCGTCCCTGAAATTACCTACAGGGATGACCAATAGAACATTCTTCAAAGTCCGTATCAGCCTTGCCACACTATTTTACCATCACAGATGGTAAATTTGACTTTGCCTTTGAATTTATGTCCTTTCAATGGGGTGTTTTTACTTTTCGAGAGTATTTTGTCCTCTTCGTACGTCCATTCCTCGGTCGGGTTGAAGATAACTACGTCGGCGGGTTTGCCTTTTTCAAGGCTGCCTGCATTAAGTCCGAGTATCTTTGCCGGGTTCGTTGACATTACTTTTATTAGCTGCATGAGAGTGAGGTCGCCTTCGTGGACGAGCTTTAGGCACCATGCAAGCGAAGTTTCCAATCCTATTATGCCGTTATTTGAGAGTTGAAACTCTACGTCTTTTTTCTCGACGCTGTGAGGCGCATGGTCAGTTGCGATAGCATCTATTATCCCGTTCTTTAGGGCAAGACGCATTGCTTTTGTGTCTTCCTTGGTCCTGAGCGGTGGGCTCATCTTTGTATTAGGATCGTATGTTACCACAGCCTCTTCTGTAAGAAAGAGGTGGTGTGGGGTTACTTCTGCTGTTACAGGTATGCCAGCCTGTTTTCCCTCGCTGATTATCCTTATGCTTCCTGCAGACGATACGTGTGCAATGTGTGTCCTGCATCCTGTGTGGTGTGCAAGTGATATGTCACGTGCGACCATTATCTCTTCGCTGACGGCTGGTATTCCCCTTAGCCCGAGCTTCATGGAGTAGTATCCCTCGTTCATTACGCCTTCGCCTTTAAGATTTGTATCCTCGCAGTGGTCTATCACCGGGATGTTAAATTGTTTGCAGTAGTCCATCGCCTTTCTCATTACGTACGAGTTCATTACGCACTCGCCGTCGTCAGATACAGCGACGATACCTGCCTTTATCATTTCACCTATCTCTGCAAGCTGCGTGCCTTCCTGTTTTTCTGTTATCGCGCCTATCGGATATACTTTTATTACGCCTTCCTCTTTTGCTTTTGTCTTCATGTATGCTGTAACGTACGGGTTGTCGTTCACAGGATGGGTATTTGGCATTGCGGCCACCGACGTAAATCCACCAGCCGCGCCAGCGAGTGTTCCTGTCGCTATTGTTTCAGCACCCTCGTGTCCCGGTTCTCTTAAATGTGTGTGCATGTCAACAAGTCCGGGCGCTGCTATCATACCCGCAGCATCTATTACCTTTTCAGCGTCTTTGTCGGAAAAAGTTCCCGGCTTTGCGATGTCTTTTATTATCCCGTTCTCTATCAGGATGTCTTTTTTATCGTCGATATTCTGTACTGGGCAGATCACTTTTGCGTTCTTTATAAGTATTTTCACGTTATATTACCTCCTCGATGTTCTTGCCACCGGCGAGCTTATGCAGTACCGCCATGCGGATCGCGACTCCATTCGTGACCTGTGGTAGTATGACTGACCTTTCAGAGTCGGCTACTGCCTGTGATATCTCTACGCCCCTGTTCATTGGTCCGGGGTGCATTATTATCGCATCTTTCTTTAGGAGTTTTACGCTTGTATTATTTAAGCCCCAATGTCTTGAGTACTCTCTCACCGTCGGGAATTGATTGGATGTGCCACCTCTCTCCGCTTGTATCCTCAACATCATTACAACGTCCTGTTCGGGGATAGCTTTCTTTAAGTCGGTGTAGACTTTCACTCCGAGTTTCTCTATGTGAGGAGGAAGCATGGTCGCTGGTCCACACACGGATACGTTCGCGCCCATCGTCTTAAGGCTGTATATGTTGGAACGTGCCACCCTTGAGTGCGCTATGTCGCCCACGATGAGTATATTTAATTTGCTGACATCTTTTTTATAGTCGAGGATGGTCATAAGGTCCAACAGCGCCTGAGTTGGGTGCTCGTGGAACCCGTCGCCGGCGTTCGCGACTGGAACACTTTGTATTTTGGACAAGAGGTATGGTGCGCCTGAGTTCGAGTGACGTATAACGAACACGTGAGGGTTCATCGCCTCAAGATTTTTTGCTGTGTCTATGAGTGTCTCGCCCTTTGTTGTTGCGCTCTTTATCGACGAGAAATCTATTGTTTCCGCGCCGATCCTTTTTGCCGCTATCTCAAACGAGCTTCTTGTTCTCGTCGATGGTTCAAAGAACATCAGTACCACGATCTTTCCCGGTATGGTGGGAATAACCTCGTGGCCCTTTTTCACAAGCTCACGAAATTTTTTCGCAGTGTTTATGATGTCCATTATTTCGTCTTTGGTAAGGTCTTCTGTGCCTAGCAGATGTCGGCGGTTAAATGTTCCCATTTCTATCTCCCCGCAGGGGCTTTCATCCCCCTTTATTTGGTTTGGTTCTGGGAGAGTATTAGTTGTTGACAGCACTTTGTCAATTATTATGCTTATTATGCTTTACTGTGGGAATACAGAGGCTTATAATTTGCACCAGTGCCGCTTTGGAGGTCTTTGGTCTTGAGGCAAAAAAGCTTGACAAAAGTTAAAAATTGTAGTATAATATCAATTAAGATTAAACGAGCGGGTGTACGTATGCAGGAGGACGAGTTATGTATTTCCTGATCTTTTTAACACTTTCTTTCAGCGTCGGACATGCACAGGATGCATGGAAGGATATAAATGCTGGAGCGACCCAATGGGGCAGTACAGCGAGCTCAACGTCGGAGGCATACCAGCAGAATAAATTAAGGCAAAAAGAACTGGAGGACTTATTTGAACAATACGGAATTAGCTCTGACCAGTGTCCTAATTGGTCTAAGGATAAAGAAACTGTTTCTACAAATATAACATCAAATTGTGCAAATCCGATGATGAAAGCTGCGGTAACAGGATGGAAACAAGATGCATCAAGTGTCGCAGTTTGCAAGTATATAACAGTTGAGGCATTGGTAAGTTGCTGGGAAAATGGCTCGACCAGTGGAAGTTGCTCTAACCCGACTAAAAGTTGGAGAGACGTGTCTGCGAATAATTATGACGGATGCAGCAATGCGATAAAAAATTGTACAGATACGACTGGCGTAACCTGCTGCGATAGTTCCTCGTTCTGTAAAAACTTATCGTATGATGTTAAACACCTATCGAGCTCATACTGTAACAAATGTGATGAATACCAGAAAACTAAAAAAGCCGGCTCCAGCCTCTGGAATGCGCTGGCAGCTATAATAAGTACTGCATCAAATGTCGTCGGTGATCTGCTCTCTCCTGGGTGTAAGAAAAAATGCGATGGTTACGCTG
>Ga0247841_10001158_pt1 | contig 61972 bp, 61 predicted proteins | sample LaCruzMarch2015__2_FD_192410 | JGI IMG/M metagenome (GOLD analysis project Ga0247841, IMG submission 192410) | Freshwater microbial communities from meromictic Lake La Cruz, Castile-La Mancha, Spain - LaCruzMarch2015_18m | ecosystem: Environmental > Aquatic > Freshwater > Lake | place: Spain...
AACAGTAATGACAATTGTCTTATCCTTTGGCAGCTTGCCAGCCTTCTTGTATTTAATCAGCCCTGCTAGACCTGCTGCAGATGAAGGCTCAACGAAAATACCTTCCTTAGCTGCAATCAAGCGGTATGCGCTCAAGATTTCGCGATCAGTAACAGAGTCAATGACACCACCTGATACATCGCGGGCTTCAATTGCTTGCTGCCATGAAGCAGGGTTACCAATACGAATAGCTGTTGCAATAGTCTCTGGATTCTTAACGATCTTGCCCTTAACAATGGGTGCAGCACCTGCTGCTTGGAATCCATACATCATCGGTAGTTTTGTTGAAAGGCCGTCCTTGTTGTATTCCTTATAACCCTTCCAATACGCAGTGATGTTTCCTGCATTACCCACTGGAAGTGCGTGAATATCTGGAGCATCACCAAGCATGTCTACAACTTCAAAACTTGCTGTCTTTTGCCCCTCAATTCGATACGGGTTAACAGAATTAACAAGTGCGACTGGATAGTTTTCTGAAAGCTCCTTAGCAAGCATTAAACAATCATCAAAGTTTCCGTTTACTTGCAAAATTGTTGAGTCATGAATGACAGCTTGAGCCAGCTTCCCCATTGCAATCTTGCCTTTAGGAATCAAAACTGCCGGACGCATTCCTGCTTTAACGGCATATGCAGCAGCAGATGCTGAAGTGTTTCCGGTTGATGCACAAATAACTGCCTTTGCACCATCTTCTGCAGCCTTTGAGATCGCCATTGTCATTCCGCGATCTTTGAAAGAACCTGTTGGGTTCAGACCCTCATACTTAATCCACACATTGTTACCAAGAAGTTCTGAAAGATTGCAGGCATAGATAAGTGGTGTGCCACCCTCGCGCAAAGAAACAATCGGAGTTTTCGCACTTACTGGAAGACGGTGACGGTACTCCTCAATAACACCGCGCCATTGGTGTGCGCCAGATTCCTTCTTAGAAAATAGACCCATCAGGCAGGTGCTCCCTCAACGCGAATAACACTTTCAACTTTGCTGACAATATCCATCTTCTTCAACTTTTCAACACATGCATCTAAGGCATCCTCTGAGGCTGCGTGAGTAACAACAATTAGTTCGGCATCTGCGCCAAGACCTGCTTGTCGAACTGTTTGAATCGAAACGCTCTCACTTGCAAAAGTTTGCGCAATTGCTGCCAAAACACCTGATTTATCAGCAACATGTAGTCGGACAAAGAACTGAGATTTCACTGCGCCAATTGGGGCAATATCAAGGTCGGCATAATCAGATTCACCATAACCAACAGTTGAATAAGCAGCGTGGCGAGCAACGGCAACTAAATCACCAAGGATTGCCGATGCTGTTGGCGCACCACCTGCTCCGCGACCATAGAACATGAGCTGGCCAGCAGCTTCAGATTCAACATAGATTGCGTTAAATGCGTTACGCACAGAGGCCAATGGGTGTGCCGTAGGCAAGATCACTGGATGCACGCGAACTGAAATCTCATCTTTAACTGTTAGCTCTGCAATTGCCAATAACTTGATAACGCTGTTCATTGACTTGGCAGCAGCAACATCCTCAGATGAAATACGTGTAATGCCTTCGCAATACACCTCATCGATTACAACTGTACTGTGAAAAGCAAGGCTAGCAAGCAGGGCAGCCTTTGCGGCTGCGTCATGTCCTTCAATGTCAGCAGTTGGATCTACTTCGGCATAACCAAGAGTTTGCGCTTCCTTAAGTACTTCATCAAAGGCGCGGACTTCTTCATGCATCTTTGTCAGAATGTAGTTTGTTGTTCCGTTAACAATTCCCATCACACGGGTGATTTGATCACCAGCAAGTGATTCACGCATTGATCGAATAATTGGAATTGCACCAGCAACTGCTGCTTCGTAATACAAATCTACTTTGGCCGCATCGGCTGCGTTAAATAATTCATGCCCGTGAGTTGCAAGCAAGGCCTTGTTAGCGGTGATGACAGATTTACCATTTTTGATTGCTTCAAGAATCAAAGATTTAGCAGGTTCGATTCCGCCCATCACTTCAATGATGATGTTGATGCTTGGATCTGAAACAATTGACTGTAAGTCAGTTGTAATTAAAGATGAATCAACACCATCACGCGCACCTGCTGTGCGAACACCGACTTTGCTTAACTTAAGTAGTGCACCTGAACGCTCCGAAAGCTCTTGCTCATCATCTTGGAGTAGGCGGGCAACCTGGCTGCCGACAACGCCGCAGCCAAGCATTCCAATAGTGATTGTCTTGACGCCCGAGTTCATGGCGCCATTCTTTCATAGATGACTAGATCGGCGTTAAATATCGAGGCGAAGCAGATCAGCTTCAGTCTCTCGGCGCACAATTACACGAGCTTTTCCATCTTTTACTGCAACAACTGGCGGTCTTGGAACATGGTTGTAGTTACTAGCCATACTGCGTCCATACGCACCAGTTGCTGGCACTGCTAATAAATCCCCTGGCACGATGTCATCAGGTAAATCAATCTCGCGAATAACAATGTCTCCCGTTTCGCAATGCTTTCCCACTAGACGGCTAGAAACTTGTGGCGCAGTGCTTGTTCGATTAGCCAAAATTGTTGTGTATTCAGCCCCGTAGAGAGATGGGCGAATGTTGTCGCTCATTCCGCCATCTACAGAAATGTAGCGGCGATGGGTGCCGTTTTCTAAAGTCACATCTTTTACTGTGCCAACTTCATACAAAGTAAACATGGTTGGTCCAACTATCGCCCGGCCTGGTTCAATTGAAACTCGTGGAATCTGCAGGTTAAATTCTGAGCAATGCTTTTTAACTGCCGTAGCAAGTGCTTGCATCGCATCATGGGCATCAACAGATTTTTCGCCAGCTAAATAGGCAATTCCGTATCCCCCACCAAGATCTAATTCAGGTAGTTCCTTTTTAAATTCGTCACGATATTTTGCAAGGAATGTAACAAAACGTTCTGCCAGTATTTCAAATGACTCAAATCCAAAAATCTGGGAACCAATGTGGGCATGGATTCCACGAAGTTCTAGTGAAGGGTGGGAATGGACTTTAGTAATTGCCTCCCGGGCGGCACCACTTGCAATTGAGAAACCAAACTTCACATCTTCATGGGCTGTTGAAATTGATTCATGGGTGTGGGCTTGAATTCCAGGAGTCAGGCGGAGATGAACGCGCTGAACTTTTTCTAACTTAGAAGCAGCTGCTGCTACTCGATCAATCTCATACATTGAGTCAATTACTATTGTGTCAACACCAATACTGATCGCCTTTTCGATTTCAGCGATTGATTTATTGTTTCCATGTACTTCAATCTTTGCTGGATCAATTCCACCTGCGAGAGCAACGGCCATTTCTCCACCCGTGCTCACATCAATACCAATACCAATTTCTTTGATCCAGCGAGCAACTTCAGTACAGATAAAAGCCTTTGAAGCGTAATAAACAGTGCCAGCATCTGATCCAAATGCATTCTTAAGCGCCTTATCCCACGCAAGTGCGCGCTCACGAAAATCTGCTTCATCAAGAAAAAATGTTGGAGTTCCAAATTCTTTTGCAAGAGTCTTTGCACTTATTCCCGCAATTGAAAGTTCAGCACCGATTATGACAGAAGATGACCACATGAGTTACATCCTCTCCGGTGCGCCAACGCCTAGAAGATCTAGACCGTTATGAACAACCTGCTTTGTTGCAGTACATAGTAATAAACGCGCGGTATGTAGCGCAGACAATTTTTCTTCTCCCATAGGCAACACACGGCAATCGTTGTAGAAGCCGTGATACGTACCAGCAAGTTCTTCGAGGTAACGGGCGATGCGGTGGGGTTCGCGGAATTCAGCCGCACTTGCCACAACACGTGGGAACTCTGCCAACGCGCCTAACAATTCATTCTCGCGATCATGCACCAACTGCGTAGGGTCGAAATCTTTCAGGTCTAGTGAAGCACCAAGCTCCTCGGCATTGCGCAAAACGGCGGCAATACGAGCATGTGCATACTGAACGTAATAGACAGGATTTTCATTTGTGTTTCTCTTCAAAACATCAATGTCCATCACCATAGGTGTATCAACTGGATAGCGAATCAATGTGTAACGAGCGGCATCTACGCCAACTTTTTCAACTAGCTCTTCAAGAGTGATGATTGTTCCGGCGCGCTTTGACAGCTTTACCTCTTCGCCGCCCTCCATGATCTTTACTAGCTGACCAATTAAGACATGGATGTTGTATTCAGGATTATCACCAGCACATGCTGCAGTTGCCTTTAGCCGACCGATATAACCGTGGTGATCTGCGCCCAACATGTAAATACAAATATCAAAGCCTCGTTCGCGCTTGTTAATGTAATAAGCAGTATCTGAGGCAAAGTATGTGAGCGATCCATCGCTTTTAGTCATTACTCGATCTTTATCATCGCCAAAATCTGTTGTACGCAGCCAAACAGCACCATCTACTTCAAATACATGGCCCTGTGCCCGAAGCTTTTCCATACCGTGTTCAACAGCGCCTTGCTCATGCAGCGAGCGCTCTGAGAACCACACATCAAAATGTGTATTGAAAGTGTCTAGTACTCGTTGCTGATCCTTTAGCTGCAATGTGTATGCAGCCTCTCGGAATGCAACAAAACGTTCATCTCCCGATAAATCATTAATGCCTGGATTTTGCGCAACAACATCTACTGCTAAATCTTTTATGTATTCGCCTTGGTAGCCATTTTCTGGAACTGAATTACCAAGTGCAACCGCTTCAACAGATTGACCAAACAGATCCATCTGATTTCCACGATCGTTAATGTAAAACTCACGTGTTACTTGTGCACCAGCTGCGGTCAGAACACGACCTAGTGCATCACCAACTGCTGCCCATCGTGTGTGACCTAAGTGCAATGGTCCAGTTGGGTTAGCGCTGATGAATTCAAGATTGATTTTCACGCCAGAAAGGGCGGCTCCTTTTCCGTAATCTCCCTTAGCTGCAACAATTGTTTGAACGAGTGCTGCTTGGCTTGCACGATTTAAAGTGATGTTGATAAACCCAGGTCCGGCAATTTCAACCTTAGATATATCTGCAACTCCGCTGAGCTCATCGGCGATTGTTTGAGCTACTTCGCGCGGATTCTTGCCAGCAGCTTTAGCCAATTGCAACGCAATAGAAGTTGCATAGTCGCCGTGGTCGCGATCTTTGGGGCGCTCCAGCTTGATCGTCTCAGGGGCTTGGCCATTGAGGGTTCTGGCAGCGATGGCTCGGCTGATGGCAGCCTTGATCTCGCGCTCTAAAATCTCAATATGTGATGACATTAGGCAAGGTTATCGTGAGCGGGGCTGGGCGTTATCTAATCGTTAGATAACGGGGTGATTTTTCTCAGCCAATCTAGTGACCTTTCAGGACATTCCCAGTAGTTTTTAGACACGTTGTGCCTTACATATCCGGGTGAATAACTCGCCTGGGGGCTAACTCCTTCGAAAGGTCAATACATGAAGAAGCTTCGTTATGCGCTTACAGCACTAGTAGCTGTATTCGCACTTGTACTAACAGGATGCTCAAGTTCATCAGATTCAGCTGACGGCTTTGTCGGCGTAATCCTTCCTGATGCAGCATCATCAAACCGCTGGGAAACTGCTGACCGCGGATTCCTACAAGCAGCATTTGATGCAGCAGGAGTAAAAGTAGATATTCAAAACGCAAATGGCGACAAGGAACAATTCGCAACAATTGCAGACCAGATGCTTACAGCTGGCGCAAAGGTTCTAATCCTTGTAAACCTAGATTCAGATTCAGCTAAGGCTGTTCAGGACAAGGCTGCAGCACAGGGTGTAAAGACAATCGACTACGACCGTCTAACACTTAATGGTTCAGCTTCATACTACGTATCATTCGATAACGAAGCAGTTGGTCGTCTTCAGGGTGAAGGTATCAAGGCTTGCCTTGATGCAGCAGGAAAGACAAATGCACGTATCGTTTACTTGAACGGTTCACCAACTGACAACAACGCAACTCTTTTCAAGGCTGGATACGATTCAGTGCTACGTCCTTTGATCGATTCAAAGAACTACACACTTGTTGATGACCAAGCTGTCCCAGACTGGGATAACGCAAAGGGTGGAGTAATTTTCGAACAGCAGCTTTCAAAGGCTGGCGGAAAGCTTGATGCAGTTGTATCAGCTAACGAAGGTCTTGGACTTGCAGCAGTAGCAGTTCTAAAGAAGAACAAGCTAAACGGCAAGGTTTGCGTATCTGGTCAGGATGCAACTGTTGATGGATTGCGCGCAATCCTTACAGGAGACCTTTCAAACACTGTTTACAAGGCAATCAAGGCTGAAGCAGAAGGCGCAGCAGCACTTGCTATCGCACTTCTACGCGGTGAAGAAGCAACAACAGCTACAGGATCAGTAAACAATGGTTCAGTTGATGTTCCTTCAGTTCTATTGGTTCCAGTTGGTATCACAAAGGCAAACGTCAAGGACGTTATTGCTGATGGATTCCAGACTCGCGAAGCAGTTTGCGAAGGAATCGAAGACCTCTGCACAGCAAACGGACTCTAATATCCGACCTGTAAAGCAGATATAGCCAGGAAATGTAATAAAGAAAGCAGTTGCGGCTCGGAGGAAACTCCGGGCCGCAACTGCTTTACCTACTGGCACAGAAAGTTTCTATAGATTAAGTTCAAGCAATTGCACTTCGAAGAAATCGGGAGATCATGACAACACCGCTACTGTCCTTACGAGGAGTTAATAAGTCCTTCGGACCGGTTCATGTACTAAAAGATGTAAACTTTGATGTACATGCTGGGCAGGTCACCGCACTTGTTGGTGACAACGGTGCAGGCAAGAGCACGCTCATCAAGTGCGTCGCCGGTATCTACACACCTGAAGCTGGTGAATTTCTATTTGAAGGTAACAAAGTTTCAATCAGTGGTCCACGTGATGCGACCGCACTTGGTATTGAAATTGTGTATCAAGATTTAGCACTGTGCGATAACTTAGACATCGTTCACAATATGTTCTTAGGTCGCGAACAAAAGCGCGGACCGGTATTAAATGAAACTTCTATGGAAGCACTCGCCCGCAAGACTTTAGATGGCTTGAGTGTTCGAACAGTGAAGTCGATTCGTCAGACAGTTTCTTCTCTTTCAGGTGGACAGCGCCAGACCGTGGCAATCGCCCGCGCAGTGCTCTGGAATAGCAAGGTAGTAATTCTTGATGAGCCAACCGCAGCACTTGGTGTGGCACAGACTGAACAAGTACTTAACCTTGTTCGACGACTTGCAGATAATGGTTTAGCTGTCGTGTTGATTAGCCACAACCTCAACGATGTATTTGAAGTTGCAGACAACATTGCCGCCTTGTATCTCGGAAACATGGCGGCACAAGTAAATAAGAATGAAGTTATTCCTCGACAAGTCATTGAATTGATTACGACCGGAAAGTCCGCTGGAGTTGAAGCTCCATCTGCAAACACAGGAGCGTCAAAATGAGCATGACCAATGATGTTGAGGTTCCAACACTTAAGGGTGCGGCGCAGGACTACTGGTCTCGCGTAAAGGCCGGTGACATTGGCTCATTGCCTGCAATCTTGGGCTTAATCGTTCTGTGTCTTGTCTTCGGATCGATGTCTAGCGTTTTCCTCACTCCTGGAAACTTTGCAAACCTGATTACCCAGGCTGCAGCGGTCATTGTTATTGCGATGGGCTTAATTTTTGTTCTACTCCTTGGCGAGATTGATCTATCTGCTGGATACACAGCAGGTGTGACAGGGGCTGTTCTAGTTATTTTGATTACCAATCAAGGTCAGCCTTGGTACGTGGCATTGGCTGCAAGCATCGCAGTAGGTGCGGTTCTAGGTTTCCTACTTGGTTCACTTGTTGCACGTCTTGGAATTCCATCTTTCGTTGTTACCTTGGCAGCGTTCTTAGCGTTCCAGGGAATCTTGCTTCTTTTAGCCGGCGAGGGTGGAACTATTCGTGTTGAGGATCCAACAATTCTTGCAGTTGAAAACAGCAATATGTCTCCAACTGTTAGTTGGATCTTCTTTCTAATTGTTGCTGTTGCCTATGTTCTTTCAGGTCTTACAGCGATGAATTCGCGTCGCAAAGCGGGATTAAAAACAGAGCTCAAGAAGTTGTGGATCATCAAAACAACTGGACTGCTTCTTATTACGGGTTTGGCCGTTTTTGCTCTTAACCTCGAGCGCAGTAACAATCCAGATTTGGTAAGCCTCAAGGGAATTCCATACGTTGTTCCAGTCATCTTGTTGCTACTTGTTATTGGAACTTTCGTGTTAGGTCGCACTGCATTTGGTCGCCACATTTATGCGGTGGGCGGAAACGCTGAAGCTGCACGTCGCGCAGGTATTGATGTTAAGCGCATCCGCATTGCAGCGTTCATGATCTGTTCTTCACTTGCAGCTATCGCCGGAATGATCTTTGCATCTCGTCAAAACTCTGTTTCTCCAACCACTGGTGGAAGCTCAACACTTCTCTATGCAGTTGGTGCTGCAGTTATTGGTGGAACTTCACTGTTTGGTGGAAAAGGAAAGATGCGAGATGCCATCCTTGGTGGTCTAGTCGTGGCTGTTATCGATAACGGTATGGGACTACTTGGATATGCAGCCGGAATTAAGTTCATTGTTACAGGACTTGTTCTACTTGTTTCTGCTGGCGTTGACGCGATCTCTCGTCGCGGCAACCTTACGAGCTAGTACTTATCTGCAGGAGCCTTAATGGGCGCTTACTTCAAGCCCATCAAGTGCTCTAGCGCAAGCTGATCAATAGCTTCATAGCCATAACCGCGCTTGCCTGCTGCTTCAACATCAAAGGAATCCTTTGCAAGATCCTTCCATGTCTCACCTGCAGCAAGTGTCGGCTCTGATAGTCCTGGAATATTTGATTCCTTCATCGCGGCAATAACTCGTGAATCTGCGCGGAAGGCTGCTGCGCGCTCCTTAAGAGCAAGGTAGGTGCGCATGTTTGCAGTTGCTGACTCCCACACTCCCTTGTCACTTTCTGTGCGAGCTGGCTTGTAATCAAAGTGCTTTGGACCGCTGTAGTTGTAACGCTCAAGTAGATCAACTAAGAAGAATGCTGACTTTAGATCTCCGTGACCAAATACTAAGTCTTGATCAAACTTAGGACCGTGTTGACCATTGAGGTCAATGTGGAAGAGCTTCTTGTGCCATAGGGCTTGTGCGATTCCATGAACAAAGTTAAGTCCTGCCATTTGCTCGTGACCAACTTCAGGGTTTAGGCCAACAAGTTCTGGACGATCTAGAGAATTAATAAAGGCAAGTGCGTGACCAATTGTTGGCAAGAAAATATCACCACGTGGCTCATTTGGCTTTGGCTCAATTGCAAACTTAATGTCATAACCATTGTCAGTTACAAACTCACCTAAAGTGTTGAAAGCTTCACGGAAGCGATCAAGTGCAACGAAGGCATCCTTTGCGCCATCTGATTCTGCACCTTCACGCCCACCCCAGCACACATAGGTTGTTGCACCAAGTTCTACAGCCAGCTCAATATTTGTCATTACCTTACGAATTGCATAGCGACGAATGTCTTTGTCATTTGAGGTAAATGCGCCATCTTTAAAGACAGGATGTGTAAACAAGTTTGTCGTCGCCATTGGCACCTTCATGCCAGTTTCAGCAAGAGCTTTTTTGAAACGATCAATGTGACCGCGGCGAGCAGAGTCATCGCTACCAAAAGGGATCAAGTCATCATCATGGAAAGTCACACCATGTGCTCCGCGAGCAGCTAACTCATTGACTGTGCGGACAGGATCCAGTGGGTCACGAGTTGCATCTCCAAAGGGGTCACGCGCCTGCCAGCCCACTGTCCAGAGGCCAAATGTGAACTTATCTGCAGGTGTTGGGGTCAATGACATGGCTTAAAGCCTTTCTATGCGTATTCGCCGTTTGGAACATTCGTAACTTACCTCTAATCTTGACCCCTATCCATACGGAAGCGGTAACGCTTTGGTAAGGATTTGCGGGAGTGGTGAAATGGCAGACACGCAGGTCTTAGGAACCTGTGTCTTCGGACGTGCGGGTTCAAGTCCCGCCTCCCGCACACATCTATAGCTAAGAAGTTACAGTTGGCATATGGCAAAGAAATCTGCAGCCAAAATCAAAATGGAAGCCGCTGAAATAAAGCGCGCTGCTGCTGCCCGCCGCGAAGAAAAGAAACAACAATCTCAAAGAGTTGTTACCAATGGAACTGCAGATCTAGATCGCTATGAATCCTTAGATGGCGCATGGCGTGAGATTGGCCTAGCTGCACCGGCCAGACGTGCACTCATTGATGATGGTTTATTTGAATTAGCTGATCTGCGCAAAGTTTCACTTGCAGCTGTAAAAGAACTACATGGCATGGGACCAAATGCCATCCGAATATTAACAACTGAAATGAAAAAGGCTGATCTCTCCTTCAGAAAGTAACGCCTCTTTTAATTGCTAAAGGCAAATGCAATCAAGGCAATACCTGAAATAGCTAGCAATGCTTTGATCTCACGGCGAGCCAAAATCGTGAGCATCGCCGGAACAAATGTGGCACCAATGATCAAGGCACCTGGCGCAAAAATCATGGCACTTCGGGAAACAATATCGGTTTCGCCCCATTGATATCGAAGGTTAATCAGTCCACATGCAAAGAGCAGATAACCACCCATTCGGTAGTTATTAATCCAAATCTTATTGTCTTGGTTATCGGGTGAGACTGATTTATTCATGTGCTTAGTCTAGAAAGCAGAATAGGAGCGCCGCTTTCGCGACACTCCTATTCTTAGGAATATTGTGCTAATTACTAATCAAAAGATTAGTGATCGTCCTTCATTCCTTCTGCAACAGACTTCATGCGTGCAATCTTCAAGATTGTTAGACCGAATACACACTTAGCCAATACGTCAGCGACCGTGTAACCAACCTGAACTGTTACGAATGATGATGCTGAAGCGTCACCAACGATGTTGAAGATGTAAGCGATTGGGTAAACGCCCCATGTTGCGATCAGTAGTAGGCGCAGGCGACCAACAGTTGCTGCAACTCCTTCTGGCTGACGATCAAGTGACTTACCAAGCTCTACGAATAGTACGTAAAGGATGTAGATGAAAGGAAGTGTTGATAGAACACCGTATAGAACCTGTGTGTTCTGATCGTTTGAAATTTCACCTGGGTAACCAAGAGCGATCATTGCAGCAGATGCTGGAACAAGGCGTGTGATTAGTGAGCGTGAAACTTCATTAGCTAGTGCAAGTACTGCAATAACTTCTACTAGTAGTAGAGGAACAGTTAGAAGCCAGTCAACGTAGCGGTATGCCTCGTTGAATGCATCCTGTGAACCGTCAAGCTTGACCATTCCATTTTCTGAAGCGTGCTTGAATGAATCGAAAATACGTAGGTAGTGGTATCCAGCGATGAATGTAACCATCGATGACATAACTAGGGCGGAACGGTACTTTGCCAATACACGCTGCTGTGAAACGAGTGTGTAAATGGTCGTAGCGAGCATTGAAACTAGTCCAAACGAGAATACGTTATAGACCAGGTTCCATTGGTTGCTGTCTAGTTGCATTGAAATATGCCTCCATGAGGATCATGTGGAGAGGCCCTTTGGCCTCTGAATTCATCGGCCATAAGGAATCCTCGAGGAACTCCTTTGACCTCCGACATTCACAATTGTGAACTAAACGCGACCGATTTGCACCCTCTTTGTGAGAAATTCTTGAGTTTTTTTTATTCTATTTTCGACAAATACGCATGAAATTGGGGCGATCTCCGATGAGTTCACCGGAAATCGCCCCACTTTAAAACCTACTATCTAGTAACTTATTGGCCTTGCCACAACTTCATTTCTGCCGCAAATGGGTCAAGACCCATTGGTCCTAGCTTCAAGGCATAGCTATGGAACTTTTTCATATTGAAGTTAGCACCTAACCGCGCCTTGGCATCTTCACGGGCATTCATCCAGACGCGCTCGCCAACCTTGTAGGAAATGGCTTGTCCTGGCCAGCCAAGGTAGCGATCAGTTTCGCTGCGTGAATGGTCTTCATCTAGCAGTGCCTGCTCGTTGAGCAACTTGCGTGAGCTTTCAGCGTTCCACACAACACCATTGTCATCCTTGTATTCAAGGTGCATTCCGATATCTACAACGATTCGTGCGGCACGTAATGCTTGTGCAGAGAGATAACCCATTTCAATACCTGGCTCATCAAATGCACCCAGTTCATTCATGAATCGCTCTGCATACAACGCCCAGCCTTCGCCATAGCCACTGATCCAGGCAGCTGATCTCTGGAATCGAGTTAAGCGATCTTTTTCAACCGCCACGGTACCGATCTGTAAGTGGTGACCCGGAACTGCTTCGTGATACCAAGTTGAAACGAGGTGCCAGTTGCTCACTTCATTCTTACCCAACATTGGAATCCATGTTGAACCTGGTCGTGAAAGATCTTCTGATGGTCCGTTGTAGTACGGGGCAGATGCACTTCCTTCTGGTGCAAGCCGCGCTTCGCAAATAGCAATACGTGGATCAATTTCAAAGAACTCGCCATTCATGCGTTTAATTGCTGCATCTGTGAAATCCTGCAAATACTTGATGACATTTTCAGGACCAACAACTTTGTACTTAGGGTCATTTTCAAGGGTGTCTGCAACCTCACGGAGCGTCTTTGCACTTGGGTTAATAACTTTTGCAAGCTCCCACATGCGATCGTTGATTGCCTTCAACTCTTTCTTACCCCACTCATATGTTGTGGGAAGATCTAGCTGTGCGCCAGTGAAATAGCGGGCCCACACCGCATAGCGATCTGCGCCAACTGCATCATTAGGTGTTGCGATAGGTAAGTAATTTTCGCGCAAGAATTTCGCAGTCTTTGCAGATGCAGCCTCGGCAAGCTTTGCCGCCTCGTGCATGGCTGGATACTTTTTGTCAGCATCAAAGTTTTTACACATTGCGCTGTATCCGCCATTGGCATAGCTATCTAACTGCTCGATAACACCCTTAACTTGGCGCTGAGCAGTAGTTTTTCCGCTCTTAGCAACAGTCATGATGGTTTCGCACCAAGAGGTATATGCAGCATCAACTGCAGCTAAACGCTTGGCAATATTGTCAAAATCTTCAGGTGTTTTCTTTGACATAAGTTCAAAAATTGAACGCACATTTGAAGGTGGTGATGTCAGTACATTCCACAACACAAATGACTCTTGGCTATCATGCAAGGCAAGACCTGACTCAAGACGCTCAGTCATTACAGTTTTTGCAATACGATCAATTTCATCGATTGGCTGCATTGCAGCGAGCTTCTTCAAAGTGTCTCGCATTAAGTTCGCACTTACTTCAGCTCCTGCAATTGAGAAGTCATCTAGTTTGTCTTGGTTGAGATCGATGCCAAGGTAGGTGCAACCCATTGGGCTAAGTGCTGCTTCTTGATCGATGTAAACATCGCTGATTTCAAATATGGGTGATCTATGAGTCATGCCAGAAGTTTGGCAGTGGCGTGGGGCTTTGTCCACGTCTAATTGTTTGAAAGTAGCCTAGGCTTGCCAGTATGAGTCAGACCCCAGTCACTCCCCCAAAGCTACGTGGCTGGTTTCACCTTGGGGCAACTCCGGCGGTCATCATCGCTTCACTGATTTTATTTATCTTGAGTAAATCTTCTCTCAAGTTCGCAGTAGCCATTTACTCCATAACAGCAATTATGTTGTTTAGCGTTTCTGCCATTTATCACCGCGTCCCGTGGGTGCCAGAAAAGAAAAAGATTTGGCGTCGTTGGGATCATGCAAATATCAATTTATTAATTGCAGGTAGTTACACCCCATTTGCGGTTGCTTTACTTGAAGGTCGCGATCGAACAATCTTGTTACTGGTTGTGTGGATCGGTGCTGCATTAGGAGTTGCCCTTCGTGTTTTCTGGATTGGTGCACCTCGATGGTTATATGTCGCCAATTACCTAGCCCTGGGCTGGGTTGCTGTTTTCTATACTCCAGCCCTATATCGCGAGGGTGGTTTATGGGTACTACTTCCGATCGCAATAGGCGGCCTGTTCTACTCAGTCGGTGCCATCTTTTACGCCCTTAAGCGTCCAGGACGTGCGGCAAAGTACTTCGGCTTCCACGAGCTCTTCCATATCTTCGTGCTTGCTGCGTGGATTAGTCAGTACATAGCGATCTCGGTGGCGATTTACAGTAAATAGGTCATTGCTCTAACCTAAGCCTTCTCTACACAGGCTTTATTGAGCAGCGAGGTGCATGATGGCGCAGAAGAAGAACTTCCTTAATTGGGTGGGCTTTACTGAAGAAGAGGGCACTAACCTGCCTTCATCTGTTGATCGTATTCGCGAACTTGAAGCACAGATTGCAGATTTGAAATCTCGCAGAGACATAACCGGCCTAACAAGAGAAGAGTTTGAGATTCTCGCAACTGAAACTGCGATGTCAATGATCAAGTCTGCTCAAGCTCGAGAGAGCAAGGCACAAGTAGCTGCAACTCGTTTGGTATCAGAAACAGCACGTGCAACAAAGGAAGAGTTGGAAGCAGCCGATGCAAAGGCTCGCACAATTCTTGCAGGCGCCGAAACTCGCGGACGTAAATACATCCAGGCTGCAGAATCTGAAGCAGAAGAAAAAATTGCACAAGCTGAGGCTGAAGCAGAAGCGCTGATCGAGAGCAAGAAGCGTGAAATCTCTACTCTGGCTACAGCTGCCCGCCGTGAGGGTGAACGCATCATCACTGAAGCAACAACTGAAGTTACTGGATATCGCCAATGGCTTTCAGGTGTTATCTCTGAAGCAGAGCGTTTATACAGAATTCAAAAGCAATCTTTGGATGCTGCAGAAACTGCAATTCAGCAATCTCGAAATCGCCTAGATGGTGTGTTCCAAAGGTTAGAAGAGCTTCAAAAGAGTGTTCTCGATAATTTGAATGCAGATGACACTTTGATTAATCCAGGACCTCTTAAAGTTGCCAGCCAACGCACACGTCCTGCATTAGCTGCACCAAAGAAGGCTGCTAAGAAAGCTCCAGTAAAGAAGAGTGCTGCAAAGAAATCTGCAAAGCGCTAGATAGCTCTTCGCTATTTAAAACAGCGTTACTTCGTAGGAGTTAATCAATCATGGCCAATGAACGAGGTATCCGATACATACCTGCAATTGATGGCTTGCGTGCTGTCGCAGTCATTGCAGTTATTTTGTATCACCTTGGATTCAAGTGGATTCCAGGTGGTTTCTTGGGTGTTGACCTCTTTTTCGTAATCTCTGGCTACGTAATTACTCGTTTGTTGCTGGATTCAATTCAGCGCAGTGGTGGCTTGGATTTACGCGCCTTCTATGTGGCCCGCATCCGTCGCTTGTTACCACCACTTGTATTCATGATCATCACAACAACGATTGTTGTTGGTTTTTGGGCGCCAGATACCATGCGGCGTTTTTTGGGTGATGCTCCATTCGCCCTTTTCGGAGGAATGAATTGGTGGCTAGTTTTTCGCGAGACTGATTACTTTGAAGCAATTGGTCGCCCACCGTTGCTGCAACACACCTGGTCTTTAGGTGTTGAGGCGCAGTTCTACCTGGTGTGGCCGCTGATTTTGTTGTTGGTTCTACGTTACTTTGGCAAAAACAAGATCCCTGGTGCTGCCCTTTTAATTGCTGCCTTCTCAGGTATCGCATTACTAGTGGTCTCCCTGCAAATCGATGCAGCAAATACTTCGAAGGTAAGCCACGTTTACTTTGGAACAGATACCCACAGCATTGGCCTATTTCTTGGCGCAGCCTTAGCGGTCAGATGGATTCCGCAAAACCTCCAGGAAACGGTAACTCGTAAGGCTCAAGACTTTATCGATGGAATCGGAATAGTTGGATTTCTTGGAATCATTGCAGCATTTTTGTTTATCGATGAAAACGATCCGACTTTATATAAGTTGGCCTTCCCGTTAGCTGGATTATTCGGGTGTGCAATCATTACTTCAATTGTTCATCCTGCATCGCGTTTTGCTCCAATCTTGAGTAGCAAGCCATTTGTTTGGATCGGTGAGCGTTCATATGCAATTTACCTGTGGCACTGGGTTGTTTTCCAAGTTACTCGACCAGATTTTGATCTTGAAGGATCACAATGGGCTTTATATACATTGCGTGTGTTGATTGTTTTTGCCTTAGCGGATATTTCACTACGTTTAGTTGAGCTACCTGTTCGCACAGGATTAATTGATTACTGGTTTAAGGGAATGAAATACCGCACAAAGCGGGTGCAATTGCGCCAAAAGACTGGTGTTGTGTTGATCCTGCTTGCGATTATTGGTTCAACGGCAACAGTTGCAACAGGTGCAATTGCTAAAGGCGATAAGCAATTAGCGCAATTGAAGGAACAGTTGCAACCACCCACAACATCTCCTTCAGTGCCGTCTGACGTTAATAACCCTGGATTGTGGGTTACAGGCGATTCAGTAATTCTGGGTATCCGTTTTGAATTAGATAGTCGTCAACCTATTGGATTGATCAATGCAAGAGTTGGGCGACAAGCAACTGAGCTCCTTGAAGTGATTACCAATGACAAAGCAAACATGAGTAGGGCAACGATTGTTTTGAATCTAGGTAATAACAACAAGCTCACCGAAGAACAAGTGGCAGCAATTTTCCAAGTGATCAAAGATCAGCCTCGAATTGTTGTTGTTAATACGGCAGTGCCACGTGCTTGGCGAGATGAGAATAACGCTCTCATTGCGCAGTACGCGTCGCTATATGGTGCTTATTTAGTTGATTGGGCATCAATTTCTCAAGGTCGCTCAGAGTACTTTGGATCAGATGGTGTACATCTTGTCCCTGCAGGTGTGCGCGCATATGTCGATGCCATTACAGCACAACTCTAATTTCTTGATTCGTTGCAAAACAAAATCCCCCACCAATCGGTGAGGGATTTTATTTAATCTAATTAAGATTTACTTGAACTCTCCTGGAATACCAAAAGCTGTAGCTGATGCAGTCTGTCCATCAGAGTACACAGATGAAACGCGGAACTGAGTCCATCCTGAATCACTTGCCTTTGTTACATTCTGAGTAAGTTGATCTGCTGGAACAGTTGCAATTACCGTCCACTCGCCTGCTCCGTTTGCACGGATCTCAACGTTGTATCCAGTTAATCCATCAACTGCTGTCGGCGCTACCCAGCGAAGCTTTAGTCCCTCTGCGCTGTTTAGAGCAACAAACTTTGTTGGAGCTTCTACTGCTGTAACAGGTGTTCCTGTTGACTCAGTTGCAGATGGCTCAGCACTTGGCTCTGCTGTTTCTGACATCGATGGAGTCGGATTGGCTGCATCATCGCTATCTGATCCAGATGATTGTGACCAAACAATTGCAACCAATGCCACAATTCCGATAACAACAATCCACGCTGTGCGGTTTGATGTTGATGCCTTAGGCGCTGCAACTGGCTTGGCTACAACAGGAGCAACAGGAGCAACAGGAGCAACAAATTTTGCTGGAGCACTAATCGCTGCTGGCGCAGATGTGACACGAGTCGTTGCTTTTTTGACAACGCGCTTTGCAGGAGCCTTCTTCGCGGCCTTCTTAACAACTTTTTTGGCAACAGCTTTCTTTGCTGTCTTCTTAACTACGCGCTTGGTTGCAGTTTTCTTTGCTGAAGACTTCTTTGCCGTCTTCTTTGCAACTGCTTTCTTAGCTGGCGACTTCTTTGCAGCTGTCTTCTTTGCGGGAGACTTTTTTGCTGCCTTCTTTGCGGTCTTCTTAACGGCCACTTCGAACTCCTTGGATTGCTATAAGCACGTAATTAACGCACTGTGATAGGTAAAGGTTACCCCAGGCTCCCAAGCAAATGGATGACATGAGGTGCTAATGCTCGGAGTGATTTTCCGCGGTGGCTCAGTAAATCCTTTTCCTCCGCGCTCATTTGCGCAGAAGAAATGGACATTCCCGGCGGCTGAAATATTGGGTCATAGCCAAATCCATTTTCGCCAACGGGGGCACGCAGAATTACTCCATCAAAACGGCCTTCGGCAACCCGTTGGCGTCCATCCGGAAGTACCAGCGATGCCACACACATGAAGTGCGCAGTGCGGTGTCCATCTGCAACATCTTTGAGCTGATCTAAAACCTTTTCGAGATTAGCTCGGTCATTTCCATGTTCGCCCGCCCATCTGGCTGAAAAAATTCCAGGATCTCCATTTAATGCATCAACGCATAACCCTGAATCATCAGCAATCGCAGGCAACCCAGTTGCTTGGCTTGTATAACGGGCCTTGAGCAAAGAGTTTTCTTCAAATGTTGATCCTGTTTCTTCAACATCGGTTAAATCTGGAAATTGATCAACACCAATTAGTTCAATGGCGCCAGGTGCCAGAGCATCCAGGATTCGTCGAAACTCAGCGATCTTTCCTTGATTACGTGTTGCTAAAACAAGTTTGTGAGACATTACTTAGCAAGAACATCTTTCTGCAGTTGATTAAGTGTTGAACATCCAGCAACCGCCAAATCAAGAAGTTGATTTAATAATGCACGATCAAAGGGTTCACCTTCGGCAGTTCCTTGAACTTCGATGAATCGTCCATCGCCAGCAACAACAACATTCATATCCGTTCCGGCACGCACATCTTCTTCATAGCAAAGATCGAGCATTGGAACACCATCGATGATTCCAACACTTACTGCTGCGACGGAATCATTGAGGGGCTTTGCATCTGCCTTGATGTGTCCTTGCGCCTTTGCCCAAGAGATTGCATCTGCAAGTGCAACGTATGCACCTGTGATTGCTGCTGTGCGCGTTCCGCCATCTGCTTGTAGAACATCACAGTCAATAACGATTGTGTTTTCACCAAGCTCTTTCATGTTGACTACCGCGCGCAAAGAACGACCAACTAAGCGAGAGATCTCTTGTGTGCGACCACCAAGCTTTCCTTTAACACTTTCACGGTCTGAACGTGTGTGAGTTGCGCGAGGCAGCATTGAATACTCTGATGTAACCCACCCATTACCGGTGTCCTTTAACCAACGTGGCACACCTGGTGTAAATGATGCAACACACAACACTCGAGTCTTACCGAATTCAACTAATACTGAACCTTCGGCATGATCTAACCAACCGCGAGTAAATTTAATTTCGCGCAGATCATTAACTGTGCGCCCATCATTGCGTGCCATTTATAGCTCCTTGTGCTCGACTTGTGTGACCTCGGGACCTAGAAAACGTCGAGCCAAGGTTTCAAATGCCTTTGCATCACCGGTTGCTAAGAATCTATGTGTTGCTGGGGTTGATGACTGTGTTCGTAATAAGCCATTTTCAACCAATGTGCGGTACAAATCTTTTGCAGTTTCTTCGGCACTTGAAACCAAGGTGACGCCTTCGCCCATTACGTAGGAAATAACTCCGGTCAATAATGGATAGTGCGTGCACCCCAAAACTAAGGTATCAACCTTTGCATCCATAACGGATGCTAAGTATTCGCGAGCAACCTTTGTAATTTCAGGACCCGATGTTTCACCACGTTCTACATATTCAACAAATAGTGGACAAGCAATTGAGGTGATGTTTAGTTGAGGGGCGGCAGCAAATGCATCTACGTAAGCCTTTGAATCAATTGTTGCGCGAGTACCAATCACACCAATGTTGCCTGTTCTTGTCGCTGCAACAGCGCGGCGAACTGCAGGTTGAATAACTTCGATTACAGGAATTGAATAGCGCTCACGTGCATCACGCAGCATTGCAGCTGATGCCGTATTACATGCAATGACTATTGCTTTAACGCCTTGTTCAACAAGAAAATCCATTGTTTCAAGTGCGAATTCTCGAACTTCAGCTAATGAGCGCGGGCCATATGGGCCACGTGCTGTGTCACCAATATAAAGAGTGGATTCATTAGGAAGTTGATCCAAGATTGCACGTGCAACGGTGAGACCACCTACACCTGAATCAAATATTCCTATTGGGGCATCACTCACAGGGCTAGCCTACCTCGAGTCAATGCTCTATTCAGATTCATCCATAAGCGCAGAAATTAAACTTTCTTGCAGCGAGCCTAGCCAGCTATACACCGCATAAACACCACGCATTGGGTCATCAGGGGCCAATAATTCCAAATCTTCATGAGTGTTTTCTTCGACCTTTAATCGAACTCCAAGTGCAAGACGAACATCATTCATTGCACCTAGCCATGCATTTGCACCATCGTGATCAACTTCAACAATGCCATCGAGTGCACTTTTTAGATGCATTCGCATCGCCATTGCATGTGCCTGTTTCTTTTGGCGCAATGTTGATTCGGTATATCGACGAAATTCTGAGGCATCAACTTGGTCGGCATATGCATTAGGCAATAACCGCAGCAACACTTCATCATCAGGTGGCGTGTCATGCATAGTGATGCCAACCATGGCAGCCAAAGGATCATCATTGTGGTGATCAACCCGCTCTGCTAATAATTCAATGATTTGTTCAACTAAATTGATTAAGACTTCGCGCTCTGCTTCAGAGAAGTTTGCTAAATAAGCGTTTTCTCCGTGACGGAAGAAACCATGTTCATTCTCTTTCATATCGCTTGATCACCTCTTTGCAGAGTTGCCCACAATCCGTACTCATGTAAACGGGCAACATCATGTTCCATCTCTTCACGACTTCCAGATGAAACAACAGCTTTGCCTTCGGTGTGAACTTTCATCATTAATTCATGAGCTTTTTCTTTGTTGTAACCAAACAATTCCATTAATACATATGTCACATAAGTCATTAAATTAACTGGGTCGTCCCAAACAATTGTTATCCATGGAACATCACCACTAAAGATCGCTTGTAGCTCTTCTTCGATCTTGTCCTTTATTTTGGGCATGTTTATCGAATCACAATCGCAAATGTGGCAGAGGTGATGTCACCGACTACTTGAACACGCATTGTGACGACCCCTCGCTTTGGTTCTGACGTAGTAAATGTGAATAACCCGTTGGCATCTGAAACAGAAGCCACTCCTACATTTTGCCACTTTCCATTTACATTCTTCTGTAAGTTGGCGGATTTTCCTACTAACTTTGGCAACAACTGAGCTTTAATCGTGATCGGCATAGTTTTCAATACGGAAACTGGTCGATCAATCTGTATGACGCTCTTAACACCAATCTTTTGTTCAGCACTTACTGATTCTGCTCGCTCCCACGTTCCAGTTGTTGTAAGGCGAATCGAAGCATCTGCTCCTAAGGTCATTGGTGTTGTAACAGTGCCATCGAGGCCAGTGACTAACTCTGTAATCTTTGTCCATACAGTTTCAGTAGGCCTCTTAATTTCAAGGGCTACAGTTATTCCTGATATCGGCGTTTTGTCCTTCAGGGTGATTAAACCTTTAATAGTGAACAGATTGCCGTAGTTGATCGAGCCTTGGTTGATGTTTTCTAGTGTCATTGTGTTGATTACGGGATCTGGTGCAATAGCAAGTGCGGCAGTGCGAATCTCATTTGTTGCCGCCATATCTTCCATGCCTAGTGTCCACATTGCAGCACCACCAAGACGATACTTTGCAACTAAAGCCATTCGTTCAGCAAAGCTTCGAGCATTTTGATACCAAACAGTTCGGTTCACAGTGCATGCAGTTGATGCACCAGCTGCAGACAATCCGTTGTAAGTCTGGGTGTAGTTATAAGTAGCCTCACCAAACTGCTCGTTATAGGTTGGAATAGCTCCATCAATGGCAGCTTTTGCGGCTGCATAGTTCATTTTAAATGTTGCAGCTTTTGCTCCACCGATTAATCCAGGAGGCGCAGATGTTGGGCATTTTCCATTAACAGATGTAATCCAGTCACGACCATATCCAGGTAAGCCAACATAAACTTTTGATGCGGACATGATGCTGACCGCATATTTAATAGTCTTTTCAGTCCAAGATAAAGGACCCATGGGTCCTGGTTTAGCAACTGAATAGTCATATGTCATGATTCTTAAACGATCAATACTGCTTGCAATATCTGCCCACGCATAAACAAAATAGCCTTTTTGCTTTTCTTTTGGATCATACAAATATGGAGTTGAAACCGATAGCAATTTGTTTTTTGCGTGAAGGGCAACGCTCAATTCCTTAACCAAAGCGACCCATCGAGGTGCGGTCTTACTCCAGGTATTGTTTCCATCAACAAAAGCAAAACCTTCATAATCCAGATCAATTCCGTCAAAATTATTCTTGACTACTAAATCAACGATTGTATTTACGATTGTTGTCCGGGTGGCGACATTTGAAAGGTATTGCGAAAGAACCAATTTGTCGGTGCCGTCAGTCATTGTTGGAATAACTTGCAATCCCGCGCGTCGCATCAAGCACACCGTGTCTACCATTGGCCATGAAGGATTACCAGAGACATAATCATCACGAATTACCGTTGGGCTCTTTAAGCTAAACCAAAAGGGCATTACCTCTTTCATTAGATCCTTATTTGTAAACAGGTAAGAGCTTTCAATTGCTTGATTTTCCGCGGGGCCATATTGAGATGCATCGCAAACTGCTGGTTGTCCTGCGACATGGGGAGTAGCCGAGGGGAGCTTGCGAACAAGTGGCAGAACAGTTTTTACTGAGTAATAAGGAATCCAACCGGACAATATCTTTCGTGGTTCTTTATCGGCTGCTTGAATGGGTTGGGGAAAAACGGTGATGAGTAAAAGGAGTGAAAGTGTGAAGCCAAACCTGCGCTTCATTATTATTTTTCTTCGGGTGCTTGCTTCAATCCTGCATAAATCTCTTTGCAGGTTGGACAGATTGGATACTTTTCAGGATCTCTAGAAGGGGTCCATTTCTTTCCGCATAGAGCCTTTACCGCTTTACCAGTCACGGCTGATTCAGTGATCTTCTCTTTCTTAACATAATGAGCAAAACGATCATGCCCACCATCGTCTTCGAGTAGTTCCTCGGATGGTCGAGTCAGCAGATCGGTATCACCGTCTGTTCCGATTTTCTTAAAGATGCCCATGAGGTGGATAAGAATACCTTTGAGCACCTCAAAAGTACGGGTAGAATTCACAAATGAAGGACTTACTCCGTACCGAGCACTTGAGCCGAGCCGATGTCGAATTATTGCTTTCGACTGCCGCTGAATTTGCTGAGAATCCACTGCGGTCAAACACCGCTCTGGCAAATAAGTCCGTTGCTATTTACATGACAAAGCCTTCTACTCGCACCCGCTTGTCATCTGAAACAGCTGTCGCCCATCTTGGTGGGACCCCAATTTTTATTCGTGGCGATGAATTGCAATTGGGTCGCGGTGAGACCATTGCAGACACAGCAAGAATCATTAGCGGCTATTGCAGCGCTTTGATCATCCGAACATTCGCACAAGCCGATGTGGATGAACTTGGTGCGAATGCATCAATTCCTGTCATCAACGCGTTAACAGATGATGATCACCCAACACAGTTACTTGCTGATTGGTTAACAATTCGAGAAAAATTTGGAACAGATATTTCTGGTCGAAAGTTTGTCTACCTTGGCGATGGAAACAATATGTCCCATGCATGGTTGCTCATGGGAGCAATCATGGGTGCACATGTTGTTGCAGCAACACCGAGCGGTAAGTGGGCACCAGATCCTGTTGTTGTAGCTGTTGCAAAAAACATTGCGGCTCATAACGGTGGAAAAGTTGAAGTAACACATGATCCAGAATTAGCCGCTAAAGATGCATCTGTTCTCTATACCGATGTTTGGATGTCCATGGGTGATTCAGAAGCAGACCGTGCAGAAAAGGTGCCAGCACTCTCACCATTTGCTGTGACAGAAAATCTCATGAGACTGACAAGTAAGGATTCAGTGTTCATGCACTGTTTACCTGCCCACCGCGGAGAAGAAGTTGAAGCTGCCGTTATCGATGGGCCACGTTCTGTCGTGTGGAGAGAGGCCTATCACCGCCGAACAACGATTCAAGCAATTCTCTACCACCTAATTAAAGGTGACTTGAAGGGTTCCACCCACTAATATTTGGCTCATGCGCGTAGCCGTTCCGAAAGAAATAAGAGCTGGGGAAAAGCGCGTAGCGCTTGTTCCAGACATCATCAACAAACTGACACGTCTGGGCCTGGATGTAAGTATCGAATCTGGCGCGGGTACTCATTCGCAGGCAACTGATGCTGACTACACAACCGCTGGTGCCACTGTTAAACAAGGCGATGTGCTTGCAGATGCAGATGTAGTCCTGTCTGTACAGCCGTTAACAGCACAGCAAATGGCAACCTTGAAAAAAGGTGCGATCACAATTTCATTCTTATCTCCAGTAACTGCTGTTGACTCAATCGAAGCAGCAGCATCTGCTGGTGTCACAGCTTTTTCACTTGAATTAGTTCCACGTATTTCACGTGCACAATCAATGGATGCCTTAACTTCACAAGCACTATGTGCCGGATATCGTGCAGCAATTGTTGGAGCAGAACTTTCTCCACGATTCTTCCCAATGTTAATGACGGCAGCAGGAACAGTTACTCCAGCACAAGTTTTAGTACTTGGTGCAGGTGTTGCTGGATTGCAAGCGATTGCAACATCACGACGCTTAGGCGCTGTGGTTTCGGCATACGATGTTCGTCCAGCTTCTGCAGACGAAGTTCGTTCTATGGGTGCAACATTTATTCAACTAGAACTTGAAGCACTAGAAGGTGCCGGCGGCTATGCCCGTGAAATGACAGAAGATCGTGCAGCAAAGCAGCGCGAACTTTTAACACCATACATTGCAAAATCGCACGTTGTCATTACAACTGCAGCTGTCCCTGGTCGCCAAGCACCTCGCTTGATGACACAAGCGATGGTGGATTCAATGGCACCTGGAACAATCATCGTTGACTTGGCAGCCGAAACCGGTGGAAATGTTGAAGGCTCAAAACCTGGCGAGATTGTTGAAACAGCTGGCGGAGTGCGAATCTGGGGCGGTAAAGATGTTCCTAGCCAGCTTCCATTCCACGCATCATTCTTGTACTCCCGAAACGTTGTAAATCTTTTGTCACTCTTTACTGTTCCTGCAAAGGATGATCAGAAGGTGGCATTCAACTTAGATTTTGATGATGAAATCATTAACGGCGCTGCAGTTACACATGGCGGATCACGAAGAGGAGCTCAGTAATGGAACCAATGGCGATTCTTTCGATTTTCGTTCTTTCTGTCTTTGTCGGCTTTGAGGTAGTTTCCAAGGTGTCTTCAACCTTGCACACTCCCCTGATGTCAGGTGCTAATGCAATTCACGGAGTTATCTTGGTTGGTGCGATCATCGTGGCCGATCACAGCAAAACTAACTTAGAGCTTGGTCTTTCAGTTGCAGCGATCATTCTGGCAACTATCAATATGGTGGGCGGGTTTGTTGTAACAGACCGAATGCTTGAGATGTTCAAGGGAAATAAAAAATGAGCCGCACGGTATATGACCTGATTGGCCTAGCCGCCGGCGTTGCCTTCATCCTTGCCCTCAAGGGTTTGTCTCATCCAAAGACTGCTCGTCGAGGAAACCTAATTGGTGCCTTTGGCGCTGGATTAGCAACACTTGTTGTCTTCTTCTACTCTAATGAGAATTCATCACTACCCCTTAATAATCTTGGCTGGATCCTCGGTGCAATCGCAATTGGACTTGTAATCGGAGTTCCTGCAGCACGCAAAGTCCAGATGACCCAGATGCCACAACTTGTTGCGCTCTTTAATGGTGTGGGTGGTGGCGCGGCTGCATTGGTAGCAATCGTTGAGTACTTAAACCTCGGAGATCAAGCAACTACAGCAGAGGTTGTATTCACAGTCTTTACGGTAATTGTTGGCTGCGTTTCATTCAGCGGGTCAATCGTTACCTTTATGAAGCTGCAAGAGTTGATGACTACTCGCCCCGTAATTTTCCCAGCCGGCCGCTTCATTATCGCTGCCACATTAATCTCAGTTCTTGGTGTTGGCGGTTGGGTAGTAACAGCCCTTGGAACAACTCCACTATTGATTCTTGCCGGATTATCGCTGCTATTTGGAATCTTGTTCGTGCTTCCAGTTGGCGGTGCAGATGTTCCAATTGTTATCTCACTTCTAAACGCCTTTACTGGTTTAACAGTGGCTGCAAGTGGCTATGTCCTTGATTCAACCTTGTTGATCATCGCCGGAACACTTGTTGGTGCATCAGGAACTATCTTGACCCGCTTGATGGCAGAAGCAATGGGACGTTCATTGTTTGGCACATTGTTCGGTGCATTTACCGCAAAGCCTCAAGATGTTGCTGCAGCTGGTGAAGAGCGGCCAGTTCGTTCAGGTTCTCCTGACGATGTTGCGATCTTGCTTAACTACGCACGTCGTGTTGTTATCGTTCCTGGTTTCGGTCTTGCAGTTGCACAAGCACAGCACACAGTTCGTGAATTAGCTGACCTCATGATTTCAAAAGGTATTGATGTCGCATACGGCATCCACCCTGTTGCAGGACGTATGCCAGGACACATGAACGTGCTTCTTGCAGAGGCAAATGTTCCTTATGATCAATTACAAGAAATGGATGAAGTAAATCCAACATTTGGTCAAACAGATGTAGCAATTGTTATTGGTGCTAACGATGTTGTTAATCCAGCAGCTCAAACAACTCCAGGGTGTCCAATCTACGGAATGCCAATCTTGGAAGTTAATCACGCTGCCAACATCATCTTCTTAAAGCGTTCTATGCGCCCAGGTTTTGCAGGTATCGAGAATGAACTTCTTTATGATCCAAAGACAATGCTCTTGTTCGGCGATGCCAAGGCGTCGTTGACCAAGGTTGTTTCAGCGCTCAAAGCCCTATAACAAAGAAGTTGCAAGTAGTTGAATGTTCAATTACTCTTGGGCTCTGAACTAAGGAGAGTCCAATGCCTGCAGTAACCGTCAGCGACATCACCGTTTTGCCTCGCGTTAGCGAAGTTACTGGCGCGCGTGCGCGCAAGGTGAAAAGCATTACGACAGCGCCTCAAGGTTTTGAAGGTGAAGGCTTTCCAGTTCGTCGCGCATTTGCCGGTGTTGATATGGCAGAACTTGATCCATTTATCCACTTAGATCAAATGGGCGAAGTTGAATACGCACCAGGTGAGCCAAAAGGAACTCCTTGGCACCCTCACCGCGGATTTGAAACTGTTACTTACATTATTGATGGAATCTTTGATCACCAAGATAACAATGGTGGCGGTGGAACAATTTCAAACGGCGATACGCAATGGATGACAGCCGGTGCTGGAATTTTACACATAGAAACGCCCCCAGAGAGTTTGGTTATGTCTGGCGGTTTGTTCCACGGCTTCCAGTTGTGGGTTAACTTACCTGCTGCCAAGAAGTGGTCGCCTCCTGCATATCAAGATGTCCGTGCAAAAGATGTTGCACTGTTGTCTTCAGCAGATGGTGGTTCACTACTGCGCGTAATTGCCGGTGAAGTTGATGGACACTTTGGTCCAGGTTCAACGCAGACACCAATTACTTTGTTACACGCAACTATTGCAGCTGGCGCAGAATTACGTTTGCCTTGGCGCAAGGATTACAACGCACTTGTATACACAATGGCTGGCCATGGATTTGTTGGCGATGAAGCACGTCCCGTGCAGATGGGGCAGTTAGCAGTCTTTGGCGAGGGCGACACAATTGTTGTGCGTGCTGCTAATCAACAAGAAACACGCTCTCCAGAGCTTGAACTATTCATTCTTGGTGGTGCACCAATTAAAGAGCCTGTTGCTTGGATGGGTCCCTTTGTGATGAATACAAAGCGCGAAGTTCTCCAAGCATTTGAAGACTTCCAAAAGGGTTTACTTGGTTCAATTCCTGCTATTTATAAGGATGATGCCAAGGCAAAGACTCCACTTAATCGCAGTGGAGAAAGATCAAAGTTAGGCGCAGATGTTCTAGATGTTCATGGTGCGCCCACCGACCTACAAGAAGGTTAATTTACCTGCGATACTAGGCAAATGATCTGGTGGCCAACAGAAGTACCAACCTTGCAGTATGGGTTGATCACACTTCGCGCACCAGCAGAGCGCGACATCATTCCTTTGTTTGAAGGCGTTAAAGATCCGATAATTCCAAAGTTCACTCGAATTCCTGCTAATTATCAAATGGCTAATGCTGAGCATTATGTTCGAGAACGCTCACCTAATGGCTTCACGATGAGGACTGAGCTACAACTCGCACTTGAATACGATGGAGAATTTGTGGGTGCACTCTCTTTCCACACGCTCAATCTTGAAGAGGCTAAGGCTGAAATCGGTTATTGGGTAACTGCAGATATTCGCGGCAAGGGAATTGCAACGCAAGCCACAAAGCTACTGACTGCGTATGGATTTGAAACTATCGGTTTCCATCGCATAGAAGCACTTGTTGTTGAATCAAATAAGCCCTCATTAAAAGTACTTTCAAATGCTGGCTACCAGCAAGAGGGTGTTTTGAGGGATGCCTGCTGTCAGGATGATGGAACTCGTGAGAACATGATTATGTTCGCAGCCATTAGAACTGATTGGGTAGCCTAGGCATGGAATCCCTTGCCGCATTTGTTGCAATTCTCTTTTTGGTGGACATTCTGGCTGGACCAATTGCTATTGCTTTAACGTGGCAGAGGCTAGTGAATGCAATAACTTCACAATCTAAGAAAGTTTCCCTCGTTCTAACAATTATCAGGCGTTTATTTCATGGTTTTCTAATTACGATCGGTGCATTCGTTGGCACCTGGCTTTGCTTCATTGCAGTCACGCCGGCAAAACTATTCGGACTCTTTTCCCTTGTGACCTCATATATTGCGCTACGTCGTGAGTATTTCCCTGACTTTCACATACTCGCAATCGTTGGAAATAAATTGGGAATACGAAAAGTGGGACCTGGCGATCATGGGCCTTCAATTAAGTGGAAGAGAAATGGCCGCTCATCAGGAAATGATGGACATGGTCCTAGTGGACAGCACTAAAACCTATCAAGAGGTTCTAGTTAATCTTTTTTATCCCTCTTGCTGGAACCATCTTTAGCAAAAAAGAAAATGACCAAAATTGCTAGTGCAGTAAGTATCGCTTCCATAGGAAAAGCATACATAAACCTACATTCTGGTGGAGGTGCCGGGAATCGAACCCGGGTCCTTCGGTATTAAAACAGGGCTTCTACGGGCGTAGTGTGATTAGCGCTTTCTCAGTCCCGAAGTTTTTACACACATTTCTTCGACGAACTCAGTTGCAAAACTGTTCTCCTTCATCGTCTGCAACACCAATGAAGTGAAAAGCCCCCTAGTCGACGCTAGATTCCAGGTCGAGAGCGGCACCTGGGCTAACGGAATCACAGTAGCTTATGCAGCTAGTGAGAATTCAGACTTTTTAAGGTCTGCAGTTATTTTGTGCACGGATTATTGGTTTACGAGATCATTCCGGCTTCCTCGGCCCGCTTCCCCTGCCTCAACATCCAAAGTCGAGACCGTTCACCCCCAAGATTTAAAGTGCTTTCACACTTACAACTTGGAGAAAAAGAAACGTATTTCTTATCCCCTATTTAATTGTCAATTTCGTTCGCCGTCGCAGCGTTGCCTCAAAAATTGAGGTATCGAAGCGGCGGTGAACTAAGTGTAAATCAGGAAAGCGAGAAGGTGTTAATCCTCGTATTTTGATGCGGCGCGACTTGCTTTGCCGCTCAAAGTACGCGAGACAACCCGCGAAACTTCACGGTCAGCCTCTCGTTCTCTCAGCGCCTCACGCTTGTCATGGGCCTTCTTGCCCTTAGCCACTGCGATCTCAACCTTGGCTTTTCCGTCTTTGAAGTACAACTGCAGTGGAACAAGGGTGGTTCCAGAATCCTTCAACTTACCAATTAATTTGTTGAGCTCATTCTTGTGAACAAGAAGTTTGCGATCACGTCGAGGAGTGTGATTAGTCCATGTGCCCTCGGTGTATTCAGGGATGTGAACTCCCATCAACCACAGTTCGCCATCATTAACCATGGCGAAGCCATCAATTAGCGATGCACGTCCAGCACGAAGTGATTTAACTTCAGTACCGGTAAGAACCAATCCGCACTCAAGCACATCAGAAATTGAATAATCGTGACGTGCTTTCTTATTTTGGGCAATGACCTTGCGGCCTACCTCTTTAACCATGCCGCATCACCGCCCTCATTGATTGCATCCAAGTATTGGATTGCAGGGCACAATTCTCTCATCACCAATCAATGAGAGCCGCCAAGTTGGTGCGAATTAGACCTTCAGATATCGGCGAAGGGTGATTACTGAAGCCAGAATTGAAACAACTAAGCCTGTGGCGAGTAGATATGCCGATGCAACCCAGACCTCTCCCCAACCAAAGAACTTGGTAAAGGTGAGAAGCGGAGCAACGTTGGAATCGATTACTGTCTTTAAGCCAGCTAACAATCCTGTAGCCAGTCCCCAGCCAATGATCGCTGAGATAACACCTTCCAGTAAAAATGGAAGTTGGATTGACCACGAGGATGCGCCAACAAGTTTCATCACTCCAGTTTCACGACGACGGTTAAAGGCTGCAATGCGCAAAGTATTTGAAATCAAGAGCGCTGCCGTTAAGACAGATGCCAGACCAACAACCAATGCGCCATTTCGAAGCACGCCTAATAATCTAAAGAATTTTTCAAGAATTGTGCGTTGATCTTGGACAACATCAACACCTGGTCGACCACTAAATGCGCTAACAATTACTGAAAACTGAGTTGGATCCTTTAATTTAACTCGGAATGATTCTGGCAACTGATCTGCAGTCACGTTTTGTGCAATTGCTGAATCCTTAAAACGCTCTTGAAAACGCGTGAATGCCTCAGATTGCGATTCGTAGAAGACGCTGTCGACGACGCTCATCTCTTGAAGGTCCTGCTGAATAGATAAGCGCTGATCAGCTGTGACAATACCGGCTGCGCAAGAAGGAGAATCTGAAAGATTTCCGCACAGGAAAACAGATACTTCGATCTTGTCGTACCAATAATCCTTCATTGCGCCCACTTGAGCATTTGAAAGTAGCCCAATACCTAGCAAAGACAAGGAGATTGCTGTTGTGACGACAACTGCAAAGGTCATAGTTAAGTTACGACGAAGTCCAATCCGAACTTCACTGAGAAGAAACCGTGCGCGCATTTGTTATCCCGTCCTTAACCCGTGTACCCATAAACGCCACGAACCTGATCGCGGATTACATTTCCTGAATCTAGCTCAATAACGCGCTTACGCATTTGGTCCACAATGCCTGCATCGTGTGTTGCCATCAAAACTGTTGTGCCCTCGCGATTAATGCGATCAAGCAACTTCATAATGCCTACAGATGTTGCTGGATCAAGGTTTCCAGTTGGCTCATCTGCAATCAAAATTGGTGGGCGGCTAACGTATGCACGAGCAATCGCTACACGCTGCTGCTCTCCACCTGAAATCTCTGACGGTAAGCGATCGCCCTTATCCTCTAAACCAACTAGTTCTAGCACCTCTGGAACTTCACGATTAATTTCTTTTTGTGAGTATCCAAGAACGTGCAATGTGAAGGCAACGTTTTCGGTGATTGTCTTATTCGGAAGTAAACGGAAATCTTGAAAAACTGTTCCGACAGAGCGGCGAAGCTCTGGAACTTTGTGATTTGCCAAGGTGCCTAAATCTTTTCCGGCAACATGAATTGAACCTGATGTAGGACGTTCTTCACGAAGAACCAAGCGCAAGAATGTTGACTTACCTGAACCTGAAAGACCAACAAGGAATACGAACTCGCCTTTCACAATTTCGAGATTTACAGAATCAAGGGCTGGGCGCTCTTGACCTGAGTAAATCTTGGTGACATTTTCAAAGCGAATCATTAAATCTCCCATTGCATCTGCGGGGTGGAATTTCGGGGAACCACCTTCGACCTGCGCTTAGTTTATGGATTACAGGGGGAAATCCTCGGATCTAACGCGGGTTTGAGCCTGAAGAAAGTGTGAGATTTATCGAATCCACCCACATTCTGAGCAATTAGGAACTACGACGCCAGCGAATTCCGGCTTCGATGAATTCATCGATTTCACCATTTAATACAGCAGATGTGTTTCCTGTTTCGTAATCGGTACGTAGGTCTTTAACCATTTGGTAGGGAGCTAGAACATATGAACGCATCTGATTGCCCCATGATCCTGAGTTATCCCCCTTAAGCGCATTGATCTTTGCCTGCTCTTCTTGGCGACGACGCTCCAATAACTTAGATTGCAACACAGCCATTGCTGTTGCTTTATTTTGAATCTGAGAACGCTCGTTTTGGCATGAAACGACAATGCCAGTTGCAATGTGAGTTAAACGAACCGCAGAGTCTGTGGTGTTAACCCCTTGCCCTCCAGGGCCTGAAGAGCGATAAACATCAACACGAATGTCTTTTTCATCAATTTCAATATGATCACTTTGTTCAACAACTGGAACAACTTCAACACCAGCAAAAGAAGTGTGGCGGCGACTTTGACTATCAAAAGGTGAAATGCGAACTAAGCGATGTGTTCCTTGTTCAACAGATAACGTCCCATATGCATAAGGCGCTGATACTTTAAAGGTTGTTGACTTAATTCCTGCTTCTTCTGCATAAGATGTTTCCAGGACGTTAACCGTGAAATTATGGCGTTCGCAGTAACGCAAATACATGCGCATGATCATCTCGGCCCAGTCGGCTGCTTCTACTCCGCCAGCCTCTGAACGAATGGTAATCAAAGCATCACGATCGTCATACTCGCCATTTAGCAAAGTCTGGACTTCTAATTCACTGACAGATTTCTTAACAGCATCGAGTTCAATTTCGGCATCTTGCATTCCTCCTGGCTCACCGGCAGCTAATTCAAAAAGGATTGATAGATCTTCCACGCGCTGGCGCAGTCCCGATAGCTTGGCTATCACAGATTGCACACGTGATAAACGACTTGTGATCTTTTGCGCAGCCTCAGGGTCATCCCAAAGATTAGGAACACCTGCTTCAACTTCTAGTTCATCTGCCTGCTTTCGCAGCTTTGGCAGATCCAAGACCTTTTCGATAGAAACTAGGGTCGCATCAACCGCGTCAATCTCTAAGTGATATTCGCGTGCGGCCATGGATGAAGGATACCCGTGCCTACTAGTGCAAGCGAATTCCGAATAGATAGAAGCCTTCTTGAACCTGATTTGTAGTTCCGGCTGACGCAGTCAAAAAGACTGTATCTATTGATGAAAATGGAACCCTAAAGGGTAAATTAACTTCTGATCGTGTTTTGATGTCTAACGATTGCCCATCGCATTGGTAATCAGTTAGTTGTATTCCTTTTAGTTGATGCCACTTCAAATCACTGTAGTCATTGCTCCATGAATGTAGTTCTAGTAGGACTTCAAATCCGCCTCGATTGCAATCAATTGGAATCACAGGATGCGCCCGATTCGTCGCTATCGCCATTGGCACGGTAAACATATTTGCCTTGCCTTGGTAGTAACTGCTCTTGTCTAAAGTATGAACACCTCGCTGAGCAGCTGCCTCGGTGGCTTGGGCCAATGAACGTTTAGCAACAATGACCGCCGACACGTCAGTCATCACCATTAGGGATGCAACGGTGATAACAAATAGTCCGATAACTATTACGGCAATTGATCCTGAATCATCCACCAACTTTCGAAGATGATCGCGGTGTCTCTCCTTACTCAGGAAAGCCATGGACTTAGATGTTCTTGAGCGCTGGCAGATACCACTCGGCCAGTTTGATTATCCGTGAAAGTTATCGTCAATTTGATCCGTCCGTTGGCTGATAAACAAGGAGTATGCGAACAGTCCATGTGTGTTTGCATCGATGCAATTTCAGAATCAGACAACTTCCACTGACGTGCGAGTAGTTGAATCGCTTGGCCAGAAAGATTACGAGCAGCAGATTCGTCTTCACTAATCACATACACGCGAAGGACTTCTCGGGCCAAGGAACGGGCAATCTCTTCATTCACGCTAACACTTGAAAAGTGGTTTAGATATATAAATATTGGGATGAAAAGCGGAATAGCCAGTGCAACAAATTCAACAATTGCACTACCGGAATCAGAGTTTAGTCTGGCCCTAATCTTCAACTGTACTTCCTTCACTTTAGGAATTAGTCGGCTCAATTACTGCGATCCCGACAACCTCAGAAGCTGGGTTACCACCAATTAGGGCAACCAAACCAGGAACTATTTGCGGAAGTATGTGGGTGCGATGCGTTATTAGAAGTTGAATCTTTTGGATGCGGCCGCCAACTTCAAGTACTTCATCGCCTAGCTGATACTGATGTGAAATAGCCCGAGCTGAAGCATCTCCTTGAGCTAGCGCCATCTCTGTATTTCGAATATTGGTAGCAACTATTAATTGCACGCCAATTAAAAAAAGGATCAGCATCGGAATTAATACAAGCGCACTTTCAACATTGCCATCTTCTTTTTGCAAATACGGAAGAATTCTCGATTTCCCATGCTTCAAAATATTGTTGCTCATGACGTTTAACGGATTCCGTTCATAGAATCCAATGAGTCTTTTAGTATCGCCGTTAAGCGCGGAGCCGCAATAGTCCAGATTGCTGTTACTAATCCAGTAGTCATCAACACAACAAGGACCCATCCGGGTACATCTCCACGATCATCTTTTAACTTTGCAAAGAATTCATCATGAGCTTTAACTAATGCGTTGCGAAATTGGAGTTCGGCTCTTACTGCACGTTCTGTAATTGTGTTCATTATTCCTCCTGTTAATTTCTAGTTGAACTTCTTTTAAGTTAGGGAATTCTGTTTAATGCTTAAGCTGCTAATCTCTGTCGATTCGGCTGATGTGGATAACTGGTTAAGTCCATTGACATTGACACTGTGGGTGCCGAGCAAATCTGACAGGCTCTTTATGAACAGGTGTTGTGTAGTCAAAGCACAATTGGGCGCCGGTCAGTTCACATTTGCCAGTATCGATTAGCTGCAAAATCGCTTGCACGATGGTTCCTGCGATCTGATACGAGATTGCCACAGGAATTTCGAAGTTATGCGGTGCCAAAGGGATCAACTGTTCTGCTCCGTACCGCTCCGCCCTTCCAATTTCAAGGCATTGCACACAGGGAGTCTTGCCCGGCCTCACCAATGGGCCTGCATATGCAGCACCCCCAAATACCGTGCCTACGAATAAGTGATCCATTCGGTCCCTCATTAATTGTTCAATTAATTGAGGGGTGTAATCGCCAACAATGACTCGAACATTATTTTCAGGAATATGGGCATGAATAGTTCCTTTTACATTCTTTGACGCTGTTGGAAAGAGTGACCATTCTCTGGCCAGTTCTTCAATTCGTGACTTGTAGTTAAGTCCAAAATCACTAATTCTCAAGACGCCTGTGCCCAAATCGTTATCACCTATCGAATTTAAGGTTCGCTTTGAAGCAATTGAAAACTTTGTATTAGTTACCCCGCTTGCGAGTAAAGCAGCATAAATCAGTGTTGCTAAGCGACTCTCACCATAAATCTCAACCCCAAAACTTTGTCTGGAAGAAAGCGCCAGCACTCCCCCGTCAACAACTCCAGGGATCCATGTTGTTTGACTTAATTCTGGAGACATTCGAAGTTGCAGCTGTCTGAAAGATGCATCATTGCTTTGATCATCTGTGTTGGCAGCACGTTCGGCAATTGGTGACTGAAATCTGTTGTGCAGTCTAATTTTTGAATGTGTCACATCTAGCAACTGCGTAATTTCTAATTCACTAATTACTTTTTCCACGACATCAAGGGGTGCATCTATTTCCTTGCTGATGTCAATTGCGCAATGCTGACCATCCAACTTAGCAATGATGGCCCGGGCGCCAGGGTGATGAATTGAAATCGCATGATGGGCCGATGCAATGACCAAAGATTTCTCTTCTTCAGGTTTAGGTTGGCTTATGTAAACGCCCTGCTTGAGTCGAGGTCGAGATATTTCTGCATCATCAGTGAGTGAGCTCTCAATCGAAATTCTAGTTACTCGCGCCGGACGAGAGCCCTTCATGTATCTTCGGGTAATGCGCTGGGTACTTTCTTCTACAGTTGATTGCGGCTCAGTTGTTGTGGCTGTTGAATTAGGGAGTGTGCTCATGTGCCAAAGGATGCAGATAGCGAGCGCTTCGTAGTGAGGTCCCCTACCAAAGCTGTGGAGTTCTAGGGATTTGCTGGCTCTCCGGTTCCAACTAATTACTGCCAGCAACACGTAGGTGGTTGCATCACCCCAAACAAAAGACCCTCGCACCGTTAAGTGTGAGGGTCTTTCGTAACGCTAGACGTTTGCAGGTGAACCGGAGCTCACCTACGCGAAACGAAATTTAATTACTGTGCTTTGCCAAGAATACGATTGACCTTGGTGCCACACACTGGGCAGATGCCTTGTGCCATGCGACGACCAGATTCAGAAACCTTTACAGTTCCTTCGAAATCACGCTTCTCTTTGCACTTAACGCAGTAAGCGTCACCTTTGTATGTCTCTGCACTCATTCTTTTCCTCCTATCGACGCTTGCGATCCCGTCGGGATGCTCCCCGTGTGGGGCAGGCGTTCGTGTACGAGGCTACCCCTGAACACGCTTAATTAAGCGTATCTAGGCACCTTTATTGAGGAGTTTTTTTAGGGCTTCTGGGGCAGCCAGCGCGTTTTCAGCCGTCTCATACCCGCTCAAATACGCCTCAGCCAGCTCCTCATCAGGGAAACGGGCCAATAGCTCCTTGAATTTAGGGCCATGGTCAAAGAACTGCAGGTGGATTGCCTCATGAAATAGGACGTAATCAATAACGTACTCAGGAGCACCCTTGAGCCGGTCTGAGATCCGAATTGAACGATCTACTCCTGTACAGGAACCCCAGCGCTCGCGCATTGCCCGCCAATTCACCGAGGATGGTCGGACCGTAATCTCTGGAGCCAGCTCATGTAAGAGTTCGCCCACGCGAGTGGAAAGGCTCTCCTCGCTCAACGTCGCAGCAGCCTCTTGGGCACGGATCTTTGCCACCATTTCTGGAACCATCGCCCGCTCATCAGCCTTGCTCATACGGGCTGGAATCGAGACCACGATACATCCGCCCTGACGATAAGCGGAGATGTTTTTCTTTCGCCGGGTAGATCTGATGACAATAATCTCGCCCTCTGAGATTCCAGGAAGGGTTTGGCCCTCGAGGGTTGCTTCAACCATCGATGGTTCTAAAAATGGGTTGGTCCCTTCAAGATCCTGCACGATGAAATGTTAGGTCATCTCTCAACCAAACCTTGAGAGATTGAGTAGTTGAGGTCGCGAGTCTTGCTACATTTTAATGAAAAAAGTTGCCACAAAAATATGCATTACCTCAAGAATTTAACCTTTGTCAACGTGGTGCCGAGTTGATTAACCACTGTCAAAGACTTACTTTACGACTACGAACTCCTCGGATAACAGTTCTACATCAGCAAGGGGAAGGCTGATTTAGAGCAAGTGACCGGGGAGTTCGCTTTTCTATTTCCAGGCAATTGAGCTCTGTTCAATGAACTAAATAAGACCCGACAAATCATCAGGGATCTCTAAGCTCTTCATGAAACTCTCAGGTGTTAATAAATCTTCTGCTGTTGGAAGAATTCCACTCCAAATACGATCTCGTGACTCAACATTTTTCAATTCGCGCACTTGCTTCCAAAACCCTGTCGCTTCTCGAGCAAGCCGTGGTGAAACCTGCAACCCAAGCATCGATGAAAATAGCTGTTGGGCTGGCGCAGATGTCGCACGGCGGCGGCGCAAAGTTTCTTGAAGTGCTGCGATGTTTGGAAGGCGATCTCCAGCAGCCATTGCAACAACTTCTTCGCTCCAACCATCAATTAATGCCAAAACAGTTTCTAGCTTAGTTAATGAATCACGCTGCGCTGGTGATTCTTGTGGTGTAAAGATTCCTTCATTAAGGGCAATAGTGAAGCTTTCTGGGTTTGATGGATCAAAACCATTGCCGGATTCAAAAGCACGTTGTGCTTGCTCTTGGATTGCATCTAAATCAATGTTGATTCCCTTACCGTAATCTGTAATTGCAGTGCGGATATATGAAACTAACCAGGGATTGTGGGCAAATAAGCGGGCAACTGCTGCTTCACGTAATGCATGAAAGATTCGAACCTCATCGAGTGGGATATCTAAATCGGTTGCCCATTCTTTAATGTTTTGTGGAACAAGGGTTGGGTATGCAGAATCGACAAGCGGCAAGCCCACATCATGTGCGCCTGTGACTTTGCCTGCTAACCCTCCAATAGCTTGGCCCAGTTGTGTTGCAATTAATGAGCCGATAAAGGAGTTGAGTAAAGCCGAAATCATCCCGACTGGGATCTGCATCTGCGTCTGTTCATCAGCAGGGGCTTGCGGTGCTTCACCTTCGCCAAATGATGCTTGATTGAGTAATTCCCCAATGGCACATGAGAGTCCAATTGCCAATGGCTCTACCGTTGTTTGCCACCCAGGCAATGTTGTGTCGACCCAATCAGTTCTGGCTAGTGCAACATTTCCAGTGTTCGGGGATTTTGGGAAAAAAGTTGCCTCATCAAGCCATAGCTCTGCAATAGAAAATGCCTGCTCGATTTCTGCAACATCATTTGCACCTACTGGAGAAGAGCCTTGCGCTGTTGTAAATTTCTTTGCAGTGTCTCTGACAACATTCTTAGGCAATGCTTCAGTTGATCCAGTAAATCCTGGACCATTAATTCCTAGCTTTGAGAATTGTTCTTGAATCTGTTGTTGCATCTGTTCCATCATCGCAGCAAAATCAACAGGCTCGTTAGGGTCGTCTGGATTTCCTGGGTTAAAACCAAATGGGGTCATAGTTGAATCCTCCCAGCATTGGAACAACTTCGCACGCGCTTTTATTCCCAGCGCGATAGAGTGAGCACATGTCCAACGCATTCTCGGCTCTGATCTGGTGGGTAGTTCCTGCTGTCGGCTTAATTGGTGCGCTTGGCTATGTCACATGGGTCTCAAAGTTTGAAGGAAAGTATCAGCAAGAGACTCAGCGCTCAGTTGGTCAGTTCCAGCGCTTTCAGGATTCGCTGCGCGATACACAAGCCCGCGATGTGGCCGAAGATGGCGAATCCTTGGACAACCCTGAAGAAATCGACCTCTCTTCCACTCCCACACCACAAAAGCCTTCACGTATTTCTGTAATTCGTCCGGACGCAAACTAGTTCGAGTCCTCAGTGCGATTTTCACCCCTTCCTAAAGTTGTAACAGCGACTCTAGGAATCTTTTTTCTACTAGCAACTGTTGCTCCACTTCCATTTGCGATTGTGTTGCCAGGTGAAGCGCAAAACATATTCAAGGGCGTTATCACCATCAAAGAGCTCGACAATTATCCGGCCAGCGGTCGTATTGATTTGATGTCGATTCGCGTAACTAATCCAGACACCTGGATCTTCGGGCCTGAACTTATTTACTCTTGGATTAGCGCAGAACGTGCCGTCTATCCAAAGTCTGCAATTTATCCACCAGGCACAAGTTCTAAAGAGGAAAGCAAACAAGCTAAAGCTGACATGGTGGGCTCACAAGACAAAGCCATTAGTGCAGCAATTAATTATTTACAATCTCATCCTGAAATCATGGGTGATGGTGCTCAAGGTGTTGCACGAGCAAATGCTTTAGATGGCAAGAAAATTAAGTTCAAGGTTGGCGAGACAGGTGGCCCTAGTGGCGGACTTGTGTTTTCTATTGGTCTAGTGGAATTGCTGACTGAAAAGGATTTGATGCAAGGTCGTCACATTGCGGGGACCGGAACTATTAACACCCGAGGGGTTGTTGGGCCTATTGGTGGCATTAACGAAAAAATCCTTTCTGCCAAAAAAGTTGGAGCAACTATCTTCTTTGTCCCGGTTGGAAACGCAGAAGAGGTTGCTAAAGCACCAGAGGGGATAAAGGTCGTCACTGTTGCGACTTTGGCTCAAGCTATTTCCTACCTCGAGCGCACCCGCAGTTAGTCTGAGAGTTATTTACCCTTACCCACGACCATTTTGTGCTCTTTTGGGCGGCACTTAGTTTGAATTGGTAGCCCTAATCCCCTTGCGATAGTTTTGCCCCATGACCAATAACCCTCAGTTCCAACGCCCGACATTTAAAATCCCTGGACGTAAGAGCCCACTGGCTCTGACTATCGGAATCCTTGTGATCATCGGAGCGCTCTTTACCGCTCTTAGTGGTTTTTATGCAGACTGGTTGTGGTTTAAGTCCGTTGATTTCACAGGTACATGGTCGACCATCCTAGGAACAAAGATTTTTCTCTTTGTTGTTACAGGTTTATTGACTGCATCAATAGTTTTGGCAAATGTGTGGATCGCATACAAGCGACGTCCCCTCTATGTTCCAATGACCATGGAGTCAGACAATCTTGAGCGCTACCGTTCACAGGTTGAACCAATTCGTCGTAGCTTGTTTATTGGTGGATTTGTCGCACTCTTCTACTTTGCCGGAACATCAGGTTCAACATTGTGGAGCTCATGGTTGCTCTTTAAGAACTCAACTGATTTTGGTGTGAAAGATCCGCAGTTCAATATGGACATTTCATTCTTTGCATTCCGTCTTCCATTCTGGCAAACAATTATTGGTTGGGGAATTTCAACTCTTGTCTTGGCCATTATTGCCTCAGCTGTTGTTCACTACCTATATGGTGGAATTCGCCTGCAGGTGCAAGAGGATCGAACAACCGTTGCTGCTCGTCTGCAACTTTCAGTATTGCTAGGCGGGGTAGTCCTACTTAAGGCGGTTGCATACTGGTTTGATCGTTATGCATTAGCACTTAAGGAAAGCAAAATCATCACAGGCCTTACCTATACCGATGTAAATGCAGTGCTACCTGCCAAGGCAATTCTTACCGGAATCGCGCTCGTCTGTGCACTCCTTTTCTTTGCAAATATTGTGCGTCGCTCATGGGTGCTTCCAGCAGCCGGCACTGCTTTGCTCGTTGTCTCATCTGTGTTGATCGCAGGTCTTTACCCAGCAGCAATTCAAAACTTTCAAGTTAAGCCAAGTGAGTCTGCAAAAGAAGCACCATTTATTCAGCGCAATATTGAATCAACCCGCGCTGCATATGGTCTGGAAGATGTAACTGTAAGTGATTATCAAGCAACTCTTTCAACTTCAAGTGGCCAGCTAGCAAATGATGCTGCAACTATTGCAAATATTCGTTTGATGGATCCAAATGTTCTATCAGCCACTTTCAGACAACTTCAGCAAATTCGCCCGTACTACAGCTTCCCTGAGTCATTAGACGTTGATCGCTATACCGTTAATGGCGTTAAGCGAGATGTTGTTGTTGCGGTGCGCGAGTTAAACATCGAAGGAAACCCATCTCGTAACTGGATCAACGACCACCTTGTATACACACACGGATTTGGTTTTGTTGCAGCCTATGGAAATGAGCGAGATGCTGATGGAAAGCCATCATTTACTGTTGGAGATCTTCCACCAACAGGAACCCTTGGAAAGTTTGAACCACGTGTTTACTTTGGTGAAAATGTTCCTGATTACTCAATTATTGGTGGAGTAAAGACAGATTCACCTGTTGAGTTCGATTATCCAGATGATGCTTCTCCAAATGGCCAGAAGAACTACACATACTCTGGTTCAGGTGGTGTTCCTGTTGGATCATTGCTCAACAAGGTTGTCTTTGCTCTGAAGTATCAAGAGCAGCGCATTCTTCTTTCTTCTCTTATCAACAAAGATTCGAAGATTCTCTTTGAAAGAAATCCTCGCGATCGTGTAGCAAAGGTTGCTCCTTGGCTCACCCTTGATGGAGATCCGTATCCTGCATTAGTAGATGGAAAGATCTTGTGGATCGTTGATGGCTACACAACAAGTGCTGGCTATCCATATTCTCGTCAAACATCACTCTCAAATGCAACCGCTGATGCTCTTACAACTAATTCAGCCTCCGTTGCAGCACAGCGCAATCAAACAGTGAATTACATTCGTAACTCTGTGAAAGCTACTGTTGATGCCTATAACGGAACTGTGACTTTGTATCAATGGGATGAAAAGGATCCAGTCCTAAAGACTTGGTCAAAGGCATTCCCTGGTGCAATTACGCCTAAGAGCGAAATCTCAAAGGATCTGCTTGAACACATCCGTTACCCAGAGGATCTGTTTAGAGTCCAGCGCGATATTTTAAGTTCGTATCACGTTAAGACAGCAGCAGCCTTCTACGGTGGACAAGATTTCTGGCGCGTGCCACGTGATCCTTCAACATTTGGTGGCAATGCATCTGCTCAGCCTCCATATTATTTAACCCTGCAAATGCCAGGAGCTAAAACTCCTACATTCTCACTAACAACACCGTTTGTGCCTCGTGGAGGACGTGAAAACCTTTCTGCATTTGCAGTAGTTAACTCAGATCCAGGCCCAGATTACGGAAAGATTTCTGTTCTACAACTGCCACGTAACACAAACATTGCCGGCCCTTCACAGGTTGCCTCTAACTTTGAAGCAAAACCTGAAGTAGCAAACTCGCTGTCCTTACTACGTCGTGGTGGCTCTGACGTTGTGCTTGGTAATTTGTTGACACTTCCTGTTGGTGGCGGATTGCTCTATGTGCAGCCGGTGTATGTGAAGGCAACTTCAAATACTTCGGCCTATCCATTGCTTCAGAAGGTGCTTGTTTCCTTCGGAGACCAAATTGGATATGACGACACCCTGAAGGGCGCATTGGATCAAGTATTTGGTGGTAACTCCGGAACTACTTCTGGAAGTACAACCACAAACGGTTCCACTGGAGTTACTTCAAACTCATCTCTTGCAAACTCACTTGCTAGTGCAAAGAAGGCCTATGCCGATGGTCTAGCCGCTCTTGCTCGTGGTGATTTTGCAGAATACGACAAGGCCCAAAAGCGTTTGAAGTCAGCACTAGATGCTGCAATCAATGCGCAAAACAAAAAGTAAGAAATAAAAAGTGATGCATTAAATATTTAATACATCAGATAAAGGCCAAGTTCATGCGGGCAATCGCACGGATTTGGTCTTTATCTATTGGTACGCATAAGATTGCATAACCGACGCGGGGTGGAGCAGCTCGGTAGCTCGCTGGGCTCATAACCCAGAGGTCGTAGGTTCAAATCCTGCCCCCGCTACTAGATGGAAAAAGGCCCTCTTGCGAGGGCCTTTTTGCTTTCCTTTAATTCTTATTTGATACGAAGCGAGTTCGTAACAACCAGCACGCTGCTTGCGGCCATGGCTGCTGCTGCATAGAGCGGTGATAACAAGCCTGCCGCAGCAATCGGTATTCCGATGACGTTGTAAATCAGCGCCCAACCCATGTTCAAGCGAATGATCTTTAAGGTCTTCTTTGAAAGCTTCAGAGCTGAAATAACGCTTCCAAGTCCTGTGTTCATCAAGGTGATGTCAGCGCTGTTAATTGCAGTGTCTGTTCCAGTGCCCATAGCCATTGAAAGATCTGCAGCGGTCAGTGCTGCTGCATCATTGATTCCATCACCGATCATTAACACGGTGTGACCTTCACTCTTCATGCGTTCAACAATTTCAATCTTTGTTTCAGGCAAAGCATGTGAAACAACATGTGCTGCATCAATTCCAACAATTGTTGCAACAGATGCTGCTACCTCGCTGCTATCTCCTGTTACAAGCCACGGAGTAATGCCCATGCCTCTCAGTGCAGTAACTGTTTCTGCAGCATCACTTTTTAGTTGATCGCCGACAGCAAACACGGCCACAGCAACACCATCCCATGCAAGGACTGCAAGTGTTAAGCCAGCGGCTTGTCCTCGTTCAATCGCAGATTTAATCTCGCCATGAAACTCAGTTGAACTATGGGCAACAGCAGCCGGTGAGCCAATAAGCACAACTGGTGATTGCCCACCGATTGAAACACGACCTGCTGCACCCGCACCTGGCGTCACAGAGAAATCAGAAACGGCAAAGGTTGGGCGGGAAGGTGCTGCTTGTCCTGCATTTGCTAAGGCGTACTTTGTAATTGACAGTGCAATCGGGTGAGTATTCTGCGATTCAATTGCACCGGCAGAAGCCACAATGTTTTGAGCTGTCACAATCTCTGCAAAGGATCGACCAAGAACCGCACCTGCTGCTGTAGAAATCGTGGCTTCTTGAACAAGCATTACGCCTTCAGTAAGTGTTCCTGTCTTATCAAATAGCACCGTATCAACATTGCGAGCAACCTCTAGAACGCGTGGTTCACGCAGCACAATGCCCCGTGCTGCGCCGCGGCCAGATGCGACCAGAAGTGCAACAGGTGTTGCCAACCCAAGTGCGCATGGGCATGCGATCACCAAAACAGTGATTGCAATTGAAATTGATTTTGTAAGTGTTGAGCCCGTGAAATACCAGCCTGCAAAAGTGCCAATAGCAAGCACGGTAACGATCGGCACAAAGACTGCGCTGATGCGATCTGCCAAACGCTGGATAGGTGCCTTTGTTCCTTGGGCACTAATCACCATCGCAGTAATGCGAGCAAGCTCGGTATCACTACCAACTCGTGTAGCACGAACAATTAAGCGACCATTGTGATTTATCGAAGCACCGATCACTGCAGATCCGGGACGAACATCTACAGGCTTTGTTTCGCCTGTAAGCATTGAGTTATCAACTGCGCTCTCGCCTTTTACAACAATTCCATCCGTTGCGATGCGATCTCCAGGGCGTACTTCAAATTCATCACCAATTTGGAGCTGTTCGATCGGAACTATGAGTGGGAATCCCCCACGAACAATCGTTACCTCTTTACTACCAAGTGCTAATAAAGATGTTAGTGCGCTGCTTGCCTTTGCCTTAGCGCGAGTTTCCAAGTAACGTCCCAAAATCACAAAGAAGATAACTCCTGCTGCGACCTCGGTATACACATCACCAGCACCAGTTGCATTTGCATAAATAGACCAACCGAATGCAGCTAATGAACCCATTGAAATCAGGTTATCCATTGTTGGGTGCATGAGGTTTCTAAAGGCAGCCTTATGAATTGGGTAAGCAACAAGAAGCACAACAGGAGCGCTGAGTACGATTACCACCCACGCAGTTGCTGAATACAAAGGATGCGGCAACCCGAAGTTGTCCAATATCTGATGAACCCACATATCAACCTGGTGATGCCAGCTCATAACCATTGACAGAGCAATGGCAGGTACTGCAAAGATAAATGCAAAGAAGAATGCGCGAGCAGATTTCTTACTGTGCAACGTGACAGATTGAGCATCTACCAAAAGCGTTGCTGAATACCCTGCTTTTTCTACGATCTTGATTAAATCCTTAGGGCTCATATCTGCCGGAGCCAAAATATGAGCAGTCTCTGTCGCAAAGTTGATAGTTGCACTTACGCCTTCAACCTTGTTGAGAGCTTTTTCAACTGAGTTAACGCAGGAAGAGCAGGTCATTCCCTGAACAGAAAGAGTTACAGGCTCTAGTAGTTGGCTCATGGATTCAATCCATTTATTACAGCGTTGTGAAGTACCCCGTTTGTAGAAACTCCGCTGCCACCAAATGGACCGTTCTGCCCTGCTGTATCTGTAAATGCTCCGCCAGCTTCTCGAACAATAATGTCTAACGCTGCCATATCCCACACCGCTAGTGATGGCTCTATCGCAACATCTACAGCGCCTTCGGCAACAAGCATGTGTGACCAAAAGTCACCAATGCCACGTGTGCGCCATGCTTGAGCAAGCATTTTCTGGAAAGGCTCTAGGCGATCTCCCCAACCAACAAAATCTGAGTAAGAAATTGAGGCATCAGAGAGTTGTGCAATCTTTGACACTGAAATCTTTTTCTCATTTGATGAAGCATCAAAATTCTCGGACAAATCATCAACACTTCCTGCATTAAATCTGACAAATGCGCCAAGACCTTTAGCAGCTGACCATCGTCGTGCAAGTGCAGGCGCGCTAGCTATCCCGACTACAACTTCTTCAGCACCGGCTGCATCAACATTTACGAGAGCAATCAAAGTTGCCCAAGTTGGAACTCCACGCATAAAGTTTTTTGTTCCATCAATTGGATCAATCACCCAATAGCGACCCGATGTTCCCTTGTCGCTTCCAAACTCTTCACCTACTAATCCATCTGTTGGGCGATGTGTCGCTAATGCTTCGCGAATAGCTGTCTCAACTGCGCGGTCAGCATCTGTGACTGGGGTGTTGTCAGGCTTTGTTGTGACAACTAAATCTTGGGCCTGGTAACGATCAAGTGAAATGGCATCTGCCAGATCTGCTAATGCGTGCGCAAGTGCTAGATCATCCTGCAGATCAATCAAATTCTTGTCGTTACTCATCGTGGTGTCAGTCTAATCCTCGATTACAACAGGTGCATCCTTGACCGCTAACAAGGAACGAAGGCTTGCTAGACGTGCAATGCGGTGGGCATTTGGAACCCCTTCAGGGCTTGCCCATGCATCTAATTTGCAGGAAGTTTCTGAGTGAGAACAGTTGGAAAGGCAGTTTGCAGCTACTTCAGATAAATCGCTAAAAGCATCAACAATTCGCTGGTTATCGATATGGCTGAGTCCAAATGCACGAATGCCAGGTGTGTCAATAATCCAGCCATCACTATCGACAAGAGGCAAGGCGATTGCACTAGAAGAGGTGTGTCGACCACGGCCCGTAGCCTCATTCACATCACCGGTAACTCGATCTGCTTCTGGAACAAGTGCGTTAATCAGTGTTGATTTGCCAACACCTGAGTGCCCAACTAAAACAGAGATTTTTCCTTCAAGAACTTGGTGCAGCTTTGCTAAATCTTTGGCACGTGAATCACTCTTGATTGCGGTGTGAATGATTTCAACATCAAGCTCGGCATACTCTGCAAGAAATGGCGGAACTTCGCTGATATCAGTTTTTGTAACAACAATCTTTGGGATAATTCCTTCAGTAAAGGCTGAAACTAGAAAGCGATCTATGAGACCACGACGAGGTTCTGGATTAGCTGCTGCCACAACAATTACAAGCTGATCAATATTTGCAACGATTGTGCGCTCTACTTGCGCGGCATCGTCAACTGTGCGACTCAAAGAGTTGCGGCGATCTTGCACAGCAACGATTCGGGCAAGTGATCCGTCTGAGCCCGTTACATCTCCAACAATTGAAACATTGTCACCCGTGACAACGGACTTTGGCCCAAGTTCGCGGGCACGCATTGCTGTGACGATAGTTCCTTCTTCAGTGATACAGGTTTGTCGTCCACGATCAACAGTTGTCACTAAAGCAGATATCGCATCACTATGTGATGGACGATCTTTACTTCGCGGGCGCGTGCTACGTGATGGGCGAACTCGCGCATCTGATTCATCGTATTCGCGTGGACTCATAGTAGAAGTGAGCTCCACAGCCCTGGAAAATCTGGCAAGGTCTTTCGTGTTGTAGCAATGTTTTCTACTTCGATTCCTTCAACCACTAGCCCCAATACCGCACCGGCTGTGGCCAATCGGTGATCGTCATAGGTGTGAAAAACGCCGGCATGTATAGGTGCTGGGGTTATGTGTAATGCAGTTTCTTCTTCTGTGACATTGCCACCCAATGCGTTTATCTCACGGGTTAACGCCGCTAAACGATCAGTTTCATGCTTGCGCAAATGACCAATTCCGCGCAAATGTGAGGGCGAATCAGCAAGGGCGGCTAAAGCTGCAATAGAAGGTGTTAATTCACCAACATCATGGAGATCAACATCTATGCCATGAATTTTTCCAGTGCCAATAATTGTTAATCCATTATCTCCAAAGGAGAATTGCGCACCCATATCCGCAAGGATTGTTCGTAGTTGATCACCTGGTTGCGTGGTTTTCATCGGCCAATCAGCAATAGCGACTCGACCACCACACACTATTGCAATTGAAAGAAACGGCGCGGCATTAGAAAGGTCTGGCTCGATAACTAGATCCAAACCATGTAGTTCCCCGGGCTTAACACTCCACGTTTGTGCAACTGAATCAACCTCTACCATTGCTCCAAATTGGCGCAACATATCTACAGTCATTTCAATATGTGGCATTGATGGCAATGAGCCACCTTTGTGCTGAATAATTATTCCATGAGTAAAACTTGGTGCTACTAACAGAAGAGCTGAAAGGAATTGACTTGATTCGCTGGCATCAATTGTTATTTCTCCGCCGTCAATTTTTCCGGTTCCATTTAATTTTAAGGGCAAGCTATAGCGATCTTCATGATCGATTGAAACGCCGAGCTCTTCAAGTGCCCTGATTACAGGGCCAAGAGGACGTTCATATGAACGTGGGTCGCCATCAAAGACAACCTCGCCAGTTGCAAGAGCAGCTAGTGGCGGCAAAAAGCGCATTACAGTTCCGGCATTTCCAACATCTACCCGCACTCCACCCCGCATTGGTGCCGGGGAAACAATCCATTGCAACTCTTCGTCTCCATCAACAACGGTTGTGGTCTCTTCAATCCCAATCCCCAACGCCTTTAAGCCAGCGACCATTAACTCGCTGTCGCGTGAGATGAGGGGACGGCGCAAGGTTGAAGGAGTCTTTGCCTGGGCTGCCAGAATCAAAGCTCGGTTGGTAACAGATTTGGATCCAGGAATGACAACGCTGATATCAACTGGTGTTGCGCCGCGATAAATCGCTGGCCAGTGAGCGTTGTTTGTCATCGGCTTATTCTAACCCGTGCCGATACCTGCGATACCCTTGAATTATGTGTGGTCGTTATGCGCAAACAGCCGATATGCGCGAACTAATGGAGCAGTTTGAGGTCACTGGCACATCACCGCAAAGCTCACTGCCGCTGAATTGGAATATCGCACCCACTAATCCGATTTATATTGTTCGAGCAAATGACCGCACTGGCAAAGACATAAAGAGTGAAAAAGCGTTAGCGACAGTCTCCTGGGGATTAATCGGACCTTGGTTAACAGATATGCAAGAAGCACGTGCTTCACAATCAAGAGCAATCAACGCCCGCAGCGAATCCATTCATGAGAAGCCAACATTTAGAAATGCATTTAGATCTACTCGCTGTTTGATTCCTGCTTCTGGGTATTACGAGTGGGCAACGGCTCTAGGCCAATACCGGCCAAAGCAACCTTTCTATATTTCAGCTCGTAATGGCTTGCAACTTCCCGTTGCCGGAATCTGGAGTAGTTGGACAGCACCAAATGGTGAAGTAATTGAAACCGCATCGATCATCACGCAAGAAGCACAGGGCGAGCTAGAAACTATTCATAGCCGTATGCCAGTTTTTATGCCACCTGATCGTTGGGACTTATGGCTCAACCCTCGCAATACCGATGTGAATGAATTGAAATCTTTAATGGTAGTTGAGCACCCAGAATCCATCGTGATCGCTCGCCCAGTTTCAGATGCGGTGAACAGTGTGGCAAATAATGGAAAAGAGTTAACCGCTGAAACACCTTTGGGAGAGCCAGAAACCCTGTTTTAGCGATAGTGTTTTGCGCGATGTCAACAGATCTAGTTAAAGCGAACTCAGCGGATCGTGCTGCCCGCTTCGAGTCAAATTCTCAGGGCGATAACCATGCATCCTGATGAAGAGGTCCTTGGCGCTGTTGGTTTAACCGAAATGATTGTGCGTCCTGGTGACACATCAGTTGCAATCGGTATTGGTGATCTTCCGATCATCGCGCCATCACTGCTCATTAATCTGATGGAGCATGCAGCAATACTGTCGCTAGATCTATTTCTTGAACCAGAAGAGACCACTATCCCAATAAGTGTTGAATTCATTTCATTATCGCCTGCAAGTATTGGCGCTGAACTACGCGGTACATCACGCGTGATTGAAATTGAAGGAAAAGAATTAACCTTTGAATGTGAAGTCTATGAACATGATCGCCAGATTGCAGCAGCCTTGATAAAAAGATCAACGGTGGAGCGAGTATCTTTCCTCGCCCGCACCGCTGCTCTTAATCTTGTTCAGGATATAAATAAAAACTAAGCCTTCTTAGTGGCCCAGAAAATCTCTGCAATCTCATCGATCTTTGCGATCAATGAATCTGCAACTGCAACATCTTGAGTACCCTTTGTGCCTGCAGCACCTGCAAGCTTTGTTGCCTCATTAAACAATGAGTGCAACTGTGGGTATGCCTCAAAGTGTGGAGCCTTGAAGTAATCAGTCCACAGCACCCATAGGTGCTCCTTAACCTGGTGTGAACGCTCTTCCTTGATCGCCACTGAACGTGAGCGGAAATCTGCATCTGTGTTGGCTGCGTACTTTTCCATGCATGCCTTTACAGATAGTGCTTCAATCTTTGCCTGCGCTGGATCGTAAACACCACATGGAAGATCGCAGTGCGCGTAGACAGTTGTCTTTGGTGCAAACATTTTCTTCTCCCCTATTAAGCACTTATTGATGTAATGGAATTGCAGTGCTTATGGTGCGAGACTACCGCCCGTGAGCAAATTTGGCACAGTCAGGGTCGCAGGCGGCTCAATGCTTCCCGCATACCGAGATGGTGACTGGCTATTTGTTAGCTGGCTCGATTCCGCACCAGGTTTAGAGGCGGTTGGGAACTCCCTTGTTGGCAAGGTCGTTGTTGTTGAGCGCGAAGAGCGACCAGGAATCTTTCTCATTAAACGAGTGCAAAAGTTTCATGCAGGAAATTACTGGGTGCAGGGCGATAATGAAGAAAGCACTGATTCCCGCAGCTGGGGATGGATTCCGGCTAACGAAGTTGTCGGTGTTGTGTTGTTGCGAATCAAGAGAAGTAGAAAGAAAACCCCTAACGCGTAAAGGCTTCAAGCAACAACGCTTTTTGTTCATCCTCATGTAAGTGGTGACTTCCAGTTGCAGGGGACGCAGTTGCACGACGAGAAATACGACGCAAAGTCCTACTTCCAAATCCATGTCCACCATGTGCTTCTGAGGTGCGAAGTGCAATGTGTGACCAAGGACCTTGGTTTGCAGGTTCATCTTGAACCCACAGCAAGTTTGCATTTGGATGCTTGTTAGCTTCTGCAACCATTTCATCAACAGGAAGTGGATACAGCAATTCAACTCGTACTATTGCTGTTCCAGTTTCACCAAGCTTTGTTCGCTCTGCAACTAGATCATGATAAATCTTTCCTGAACAGAAAATCACACGAGAAGCATTTTGTACTGAATCATCACCAATTACTTCTTGGAAGTGACCTGTTGTGAAATCTGACAATGCAGATGCTGCAGCCTTGAGGCGAAGCATTGACTTAGGTGTAAAGACAACCAATGGACGACGTGCAGGATTCTTTACATGCCAACGAAGCAAGTGGAAGTAATTTGCTGGGCTAGCAGGTTGTGCAACAGTCATGTTCTGCTCTGCACATAGCTGCAAGAAGCGCTCAATACGCCCAGAAGAGTGATCCGGTCCTTGTCCTTCATAGCCATGTGGCAGAAGTAGTACAACGGAAGATCGCTCGCCCCACTTTTGCAGAGCGGATGAAATGAATTCATCAATAATTGTTTGAGCACCATTGGCAAAATCGCCGAACTGGCCTTCCCATAGAACTAACGCTTCTTCTCGTTCAAGGCTATATCCGTATTCAAAGCCCATAGCAGCGTATTCGCTCAGCAGTGAGTCAATAACAAAGAACTGATTTTCATCGCTTATCAGTGCGCGAAGTGGTGTCCACTCGTTGCCATTTTCTTTATCAATGATCACAGCGTGACGGTTTGAGAAGGTTCCACGACGAGCATCTTGTCCGGCAAGACGAATTGGGTGACCTTCCTTAAGCAGTGAACCAAAGGCCAACATTTCACCGGTAGACCAGTCGATCGTTCCATCATTGAGAGACTCAACTCGCTTTGCAAGTTGTGGCGTTAACTTCGGATGAACGCTAAAGCCTTCAGGAACTGCTAATTGAGTTGCAGCAATTTCTTGTGCAAGGCTTTGCGTGATTGCAGTTGAAATTAATTCAGGCTCTGGGGCAACAGGAACTTTGAAGTTTGCGTCATGATCCGGCTCGATATTGTTTACAGCTGCAAATATTGATTCGAGCTGCGCCTGGTAATCGTTTGCAATTCCTTCGGCTTCTTCTGGAGTTAAATCTCCGCGACCAACAAGTGCCTCGGTATACAAAGTACGTGCTGAACGCTTTGCATCGATCATCTTGTACATCAATGGCTGAGTAAAGCTTGGCTCGTCACCTTCGTTGTGTCCGCGACGACGGTAGCAAATCATGTCGATGATGACATCCTTGTTAAATTCTTGACGATACTCGAAAGCTAAACGGGCAACCCGAACACATGCCTCTGGATCATCGCCATTTACATGGAATACCGGAGCTTGTGTGATCTTTGCAAAATCAGTTGAGTACACAGATGTACGCGCCGCATGTGGAGATGTCGTAAATCCAACTTGGTTATTAATGACAATATGAATTGTTCCGCCAGTGCGGTAGCCAGGAAGGCCTGCTAACTGCAGAACTTCAGCGTTAACACCTTGACCGGCAAATGATGCATCTCCGTGCATAAGAATTGGCATTACAGAGTAAGCATTCTTAACATTCATGCGGTCCTGCTTAGCACGAACAATGCCTTCTAATACTGGGTTTACAGCCTCTAAGTGAGATGGGTTAGCTGCAAGGTAAACATTTGTTGATTCACCAGCATCTGTTGTGAATACTCCTGATGTTCCGAGGTGGTACTTCACATCGCCTGAGCCTTGAACCTGGTTTTCTGTGTAGTGACCTTGGAATTCTTGGAAGATTTGACCAGCAGACTTTCCAGCAACATTTGCCAGAACATTTAGGCGGCCGCGGTGTGGCATCCCAATACACACTTCATCTAGTCCATGTTCTGCAGCAGCAGAAATCACAGCATCAAGAAGTGGAATTACAGATTCTCCACCTTCGAGTGAGAAGCGCTTTTGTCCAACAAACTTTGTGTGAAGGAAAGATTCAAATGATTCAGCACTATTGAGTTTGCGCAAGACGTGAAGCTGCTCATCGCGAGGTAATTTGGCATATCCAACTTCAACTCGGCTTTGAATCCACTCGCGCTCTTCGCGATTTTGAATATACATGTACTCAACGCCAACAGAACGGCAGTATGCATCGCGCAATATGCCAAGAATCTTTCGAAGCGTCATAAATCGTTCTCCACCAAAACCGCCTGTGGCAAATTCGCGATCAAGATCCCACAGCGTCAAACCATGTGTAACAACATCTAGATCTGGATGTGAGCGCTGTATGTATTGAAGTGGGTCAACATCTGCCATCAAGTGACCAAATGTTCGGTAGGACTGAATTAACTGCTGAACACGTGCAGTCTTATTGATCTCTTCATCGCGTGAGAAAGCAAAATCTGTGGCCCATCGAATTGGCTCGTAAGGAATTCGAAGCGCGCTAAAGATTTCGTCATAGAAGTTCTCTGCACCTAACAAGTACTCGTGCATGCGGCGCAAGAAATCACCAGACTGTGCGCCTTGAATAATGCGGTGGTCATATGTGCTGGTAAGAGTAATTACCTTGCTAACAGCCATCTCTATCAGGGTTTGCTCGCTTGCGCCCTGGAACTCTGCTGGGTAATCCATTGCGCCAACACCAAGAATCAGGCCTTGGCCTTGAACCAAGCGAGGCACAGAGTGAACTGTTCCGATAGTTCCTGGATTGGTGATCGACATTGTGGTGCCAGCAAAATCTTCAACAGTTAGTAAGCCACCACGAGCTTTCTTAATGACAGCTTCGTATGCACTCCAGAACTGTCCAAAATCTAATTCTTCGCAGCCCTTAATTGAGGGAACTAGTAATTGGCGAGATCCATCTGCTTTAGCCAAATCAATTGCAACACCTAAGTTGATGTGCTCTGGCTTGCCAATTGCTGGCTTGCCATCTAATTCACCGAAGAATGCATTCATCTCTGGCATCGCACGAACTGCCTTGATCATTGCAAAAGCGATGATGTGAGTAAATGAAACTTTTCCACCACGACTGCGCTTCAAGTGATTATTTATCACGATGCGGTTATCGATCATTAACTTGGCTGGGATTGCTCGCACAGATGTTGCCGTTGGAACTGTTAGCGATGCTTCCATCGCTTGTACTACGCGCGCTGAAACTCCGCGGATTGGTTCAAGTGAAGATGCTGCTGGTGTAATCAAAACTGGAACTGGCTTAACAACAGGATCTGCAGGAGTTGGTTGTGGTGCTGCAGTCTCTCGAAGAACTGGTTGTTGCGGTGCAGAAAAAACAGGTGCAGGTTGTGAAACTACAGGTGCAGGTTGTGCAGCTTTTTGTTGCGCTTTTGGAACCGGAGGAACACCTTTGCTTGGTGCAGCAGATGTTGAAGGTGCGCCAGGCTTATTACTTTTAAAGTACTCGACCCATGCTGGGTCTACGGAAGAAGGATTCGCTAAATACTGCTCGTACATTTCATCGACGAGCCAATCATTTGCGCCAAAATCCTGTGCCGACACTGGCAAACTCCTTCTGCATTGATTACAGCCCTAAGCCTATCGGCAGTAACTGGCCCCCATAAGCACGATTTAACGCTCATAAGGCGAGATTGGCCACATGCATTTCAGTCTCCATTTTGGTCCCATCTGGGGCAGGCTTTGCCCATGGTTTTAGCAGTGGTCACCGGTGCGAGCAGAGGCTTGGGGTTTGAAAATGCCAAGTCACTAGCGGCATTGGGCTATGACATTGTGTTGATTGCCAAAGACCCGAGCCGACTATCCCAGGCTCAGGAGTCACTCCAGCACAATCACCCCGATCAGCACTTCACAACGTATGCAGTTGATCTTGAAGAGTTGCAAGCTACCCGCAACGCAGTTGCACTGATTTCGCAGCAACATGGCGCACCTGACCTCTTGATTCTGGCTCACGGTGTGATGAGCGACAAAATGTCTAAAACTTTGAAAACTAATGATGCTGAATGGCGCCGAGTTATGGCAATCAATTTAGATTCAGTTTTCATTCTAGTTAATGGATTAGTACCAGCAATGGTTGAAGCACGAAGCGGTCGCATCATTATTTATTCTGCATGTCTTGGCCGTATGTCGGGGCCCGGCAATGCCGGAGGTCTTGCGCCATACAGAATTAGTAAAGCTGGTGTTAACGCACTCGTTCGAAACCTTGCACATGAAACTGGACTTGGTTCCCGTGGGGTACTAGTTGATGCAGTGTGTCCGAATCATTCACGCACTGATATGGGCGGAGTAGATGCCCCACGTAGTGCCGAAGAGGGAGCAGCGTGCGCGCTGTGGCTCGCAACTAGAGAGTTTAATGCTGGCGACACCACAGGAGTTTTGTGGGAAGACAATCAGATTGTCGAGTGGTAACTAGCTTTACCGATCAGTTGGAATGGCACGTAATGTTGCGATCAATGTAGTTCCGGCCAATGCTGCTAAAGGAATTGCCACAAACCAAAGATGTGCTTCGACTTGATATGAAACAACACCGAGTGCAATCAAATTAGCTAGTACTGCCGGTGAACGTCCAAAGTACTTTCCACGACGATAGCCCACGGCCGAGGCCGCTAATCCGGCAGCGCCAAGTAATGCAAATAGCAGCACTCCCAAAAAAGGAAGTAGTTCAAAAGAATCAGTTGTAAAGGTGAGCACAACAAGCCACAGGGCAAGTAATACGACCACCCCAGCCTCAACAAAGAGTAGGGATGCCACTAGTGCGCGTGCCTTTGCTGCTTTGGCAGGATCTTGTTTCATACGGGAGAGATTAACTCATGGGAGGACGCAATGCTCTTTTCACATGATGGAATTCATGATTCTCAAACTCATTTGGCGTCACCAACTTACTTTTATGACCAATTGCGCCGTGAAATTTCATTAGCTACCCGCGCCGATAAACCAATTGCGTTGATAAAAATCCTCTTCGATAACCCTGACTCTGATCAGGTTCGCGCACATGACATCTTGCATTTTTCCTATGAGCTGACGCAGCTAACGAGGCAAGAAGATTGCATTGGCAGGCTTGGCGTAAACGAGGTTGTCATCATCGTTCGTGATGGGCATGGAAACGCCGAACTTTTCGTCAAACGGCTCCTTGAAGCAACTTCGCTGACGGTCAATCACACGCTACACATCAGAATTGCAACTGTTTATGCGCACAACAATGAGGACTCACTCAAGTTACTAGATCGATTGGATCGTGCTGAATTAGTCACTAGTTGAGAATTAATTATTAACAACCACGCGATTAATTGCGACTGTTTGGTTAGGTGTGCCATCGGCGCCACCACCTTTAACTCCAGCTCTTGCAATTGCTTTCACGATATCTAAACCTTGTGAAATGGTGCCCCAGATTGTGTAGTTAGCGCCAAGAGTTGTGTCTGCAAAAACCAAGAAGAACTGACTTCCGTTTGTGCCCGCACCAGAGTTAGCCATTGCCACTGTTCCGGCTGGATAGTTATTAAGTGTTGCTGTTGGCAAATTCTCATCACCATAAGTGAAGTTAGGCCCACCGGTACCTGTTGCAGTTGGATCTCCGCATTGCAAAACATAAAGTCCCCGCGTAGTTAAACGGTGACACAAAGAGTTATCGAAGTATCCGCCCTTAGCCAAAGTAGATAACTGTGTAATCGTAATTGGTGCCTTTGCGCCAACTGTTGTGACAACTATGTTTCCGCAATTAGTTTGAAAAGTGAATGTACGAGGTAACTTTTTAGGAAGTTTTTGTGCCGGAGCAACATCTTTAGGAGCATGCCCAGATGCCTTAGTTGGTGCACACTTAAGTGCGGCAACCTTTGTAGCCTTTGCTGCTCTGCTTTTTGTATCAGCAATTGCAGATGGAGATAGGAGAACTGAGATTGCTATAGCTGCAATCAGTGTCCGCTTCATAAATACTCCCTGTGTCATGTCAAAAATGATAAATCCAAAACCTGTGAAAACCCTTAATTTATTCCCATTCAATGGTGCCAGGTGGCTTGCTCGTTACATCCAGAACCACACGATTGACCTCGCGGACCTCATTGGTTATGCGGGTAGAAATTTTCTCAAGAACTTCATAGGGAACTCTTGACCAATCCGCAGTCATGGCATCCTCGGATGAGACTGGGCGCAACACGATTGGGTGGCCATATGTGCGCCCATCGCCTTGGACTCCAACGCTTCGGACATCTGCCAGCAAGACAACTGGGCACTGCCAGATGTCACGGTCTAATCCAGCAGCCTTTAACTCTTGGCGGGCGATTGCATCTGCTTCACGCAAAAGATCTAACCGCTCTTGTGTCACAGATCCAACAATTCTAATTCCAAGTCCTGGACCTGGAAACGGTTGGCGCCACACAATTTCTTCTGGCAATCCAAGTTCTAATCCAACTTGGCGAACTTCATCCTTAAACAATGTGCGAAGTGGCTCAACTAATGTGAACTGCAAATCATCTGGTAATCCTCCAACATTGTGGTGGGACTTAATGTTTGCTGTTCCTGTTCCGCCACCTGACTCAACAACATCTGGATACAAAGTGCCTTGGACTAAAAACTCAACATCTCCGCCAGCTGCAATTTCGCGCGCTGCTGCTTCAAATGATCTAATAAATTCGCGGCCAATAATCTTTCGCTTTTCTTCAGGATCTGTAACATCTTTAAGAGCGTTTAGGAATTGATCCTTGGCATCAATTACAACTAACTGCACACCAGTTGAAGCAACAAAGTCACGCTCAACTTGTTCTGCCTCACCCTTGCGCAATAATCCGTGATCTACAAAAACACATGTCAGTTGATTACCAACCGCCTTTTGAATGATTCCTGCAGCAACTGCGGAATCAACACCACCTGAAAGTCCGCAAATAACTCGCTTGTTACCAATAATTTCCTTGGCTTTTGCAATCTCTGTTTCTGCAATATTTGCTGTAGTCCATGTTGCATCGCACTTGGCTATGTTGACTAACCAGTTGCGCAAAATTGCCTGTCCGTGCTCGCTGTGTAGGACCTCTGGGTGAAACTGCACTCCCGCAAGCTTTCCGGTCGGATCTTCAAACGCTGCTATCGGCGTATCCCCCGTTACCGCACACACTGTAAATCCTGCAGGTGCTGCTGTTACCGCATCACCATGAGACATCCAAACTTTTTGTTGCACCGGCAGTCCTGTGAAGATCTTCGAACTTGGTTGAACAGTTGTATCTGTACGGCCGTACTCTGATTTACCGGTTTGGCTTACAACACCACCAAGTGCTGCAGCCATTGCTTGGAATCCATAACAAATTCCAAAAACTGGAATCCCTAAGGAAAAGATTGCAACATCAACTTTTGGCGCATTCTCTGCATACACGCTAGATGGCCCACCAGATAAAATGATTGCACTTGGATTTTTGGCTTCGACTTCAGCAGCTGTAATTGATGATGGAACAATTTCGGAAAAGACATTAGCTTCGCGAACTCGTCGTGCAATTAACTGCGCGTATTGAGCACCAAAATCAACAACTAGGACTCCGCGCGTTTCAGCCACGATGAATAAGAACCTCTACGCGCTGGAACTCCTTCACATCGGAATAACCACATGTTGCCATTGCGCGGCGTAGAGCACCGAACAAGTTCATTGAGCCATCAGAAGTGTGTGAAGGTCCGAGCAAGATTTCTTCAAGAGTTCCAACAGTTCCAACATTTACGCGCTCACCACGTGGAAGAACTGGATGATGCGCTTCTGATCCCCAGTGCCAACCAAGCCCTGGTGCTTCAATCGCCTTTGCAAGTGGAGATCCCATCATGACCGCATCGGCGCCGCATGCAATTGCCTTTGCAATGTCACCACTTCGACCAACTGCGCCATCAGCAATCACATGAACGTAACGTCCACCTGATTCATCAAGGTATTCACGGCGCGCAGAAGCAACTTCAGCAACTGCAGATGCCATAGGAACTTCAACACCCAAAACTTTACGAGTTGTGTGTGTTGCGCCGCCACCAAAGCCAACTAAGACACCTGCAGCACCTGCGCGCATTAAGTGAAGTGCAGCAGTAGATGTTGCAACTCCGCCAACGATTACCGGCACATCTAACTCATAAATAAACTTCTTAAGGTTAAGCGCTTCATTTTCTGCAGCAACGTGTTCTGCCGAAACAGTAGTTCCCCGGATCACAAAGATGTCCACGCCAGCTGCAATTACCGCCTTGTGAAACTCTGCCGTGCGAGCAGGTGATAGAGATGCTGCAACAGTTACGCCAGCATCCCGAATTTGCTGAATACGCTCTTTAATAAGTTCAGGACGAATTGGCGCATTGTAAATTTCTTGCATGCGCTTAGTTGCATGCTTATCTGGCATTGAAGCAATTTCACCCAGTGGAATACGTGGATCCTCATAACGAGTCCACAGCCCTTCAAGATTAAGTGCGCCTAATCCGCCAAGCTTTCCAATAGCAATTGCGGTTTCAGGTGAAACAACAGAATCCATCGGAGCTGCCATCATCGGTAGTTCAAACTTGTAGGCATCGATCTGCCAGGTTGTTGAGACATTTTCAGGATCACGTGTGCGGCGACTTGGCACAATTGCTATGTCATCAAAAGAGTAAGCGGTGCGAGCACGCTTTCCAGGTGCGATTTCGATGTTATTCATTAGCGGCCCTTCTTCTGGTAATTGGGAGCATCAGCAACATGTGCCACGTCATGCGGGTGGCTTTCCTGCAACCCTGCTGCAGTAATTTGGATTAATCGTCCTTCACGACGCAAAGTTTCGATATCTGGTGCGCCGGCATATCCCATACCGGAGCGAAGTCCACCCACGAGTTGATGAACTACTTCAGCTACAGAGCCTCGGAATGCAACCTTGCCTTCAATGCCTTCTGGGACAAGTTTGTCTTCAGATAACACATCGTCTTGCATATAACGATCCTTTGAATATGACTTTTGTTCACCTCGAGATTGCATGGCACCCAGTGAACCCATGCCGCGATAAGCCTTATATTTAATGCCATTAATTTCGATTAACTCACCAGGAGACTCTTCACATCCTGCAAGAAGTGAACCAAGCATTACTGAGTTTGCACCAGCAACAAGTGCTTTAACGATGTCACCTGAATACTGCAAGCCACCATCAGCGATTAATGGAATGCCTGCTTTATTACATGCCTTTGATGCTTCAAGAATTGCTGTCACTTGTGGAACGCCAACACCTGCAACAACTCGTGTTGTGCAAATTGATCCGGGACCAACGCCAACTTTTACTGCATCTGCGCCAGCGTTGATAAGTGCTTGTGCACCTGCACGTGTTGCAACATTGCCACCAATGACTTCAGTGGACGGAGAAAACTTCTTGATGCGTGCGATTGCATCTAATACTGCGCGGTGATGACCGTGCGCGGTATCAACAACAACTACATCGACTCCTGCTTCGATTAATGCTTGGGCTCTAGCAAATCCATCATCGCCAACACCGACTGCTGCCCCTGCAAGTCCAACATTCTTGACTAATTTCACGTGAGTTACTTGAGCATCGATGGGAAGGTTACGGTGAATGATTCCGATTCCACCGGCCTTGGCCATAGCAATAGCCATTTCAGATTCTGTAACGGTGTCCATCGCTGAAGAAACCAGCGGAACTGCAATTGAAATATTACGTGTTAGCTGAGTGACTGTGCTGACTTCTGAAGGAACTACATCTGAGGCATCTGGGAGTAAAAGAACATCGTCGTAGGTCAGGCCAAGCATTGCGACCTTATCTGTATCGCTCACGCTGCCCCCTTGTTTTTCTCGAAGGGCAAAGTCTATCGGGGCTTTAGAGCCCTACTGCACGCTCAATTTCAGCACAGGCTTCCGATAAATCGCTGACTTGGGTTACCGGACACTCAGAATCAATACCCCAACCCGGACCACCAATGATGATGCGTGGCGCAGGGCGAATTGGTGGAATATCTGTATAAAAACTTGGGTCGCCGTTGTGCTGTAATTGCGCCCACAGGAAAACCGCCGGTGGGGCTGAACGCGTAATCACTCCATTGAGGGCTTCCAAAGGTGTTCGCGCTCCAAGAAAATAGGTCGAAATATTTTTCTCTGCCAAGGCTGATGCCAAAGCGTGCAATGCCAATGAATGCACTTCTTCACCAACCGATGCCAGCAATACTGGCCGAGGATTACATGGTGCAGTGACTCCCGAAGACTTCTCGCGCAAAATTCCCTTTAGTATTTCGGTAAGTAGATGCTCTACCTCAATACCAGTTTGCGTCTTTTCCCAATCTTCTCCTATCAAGAACAACAGTGGAACAATAACTTCAGACCATGAAGCAATTACTCCGTGTTTTTCAATATCTTGTCGCAATGCATCTTCTACAAATGTTTTGTCCAACAATTTAGATGCGGCATAAAGAGCTTCGACTAGATCTTCACGAACTTCAAAGTTATCAATGATGTGTTCAACTGAAATTGGACCCTTAAAATCTTTTGCTTGTAATGCTGCTTCTGCTGGTGCGACTCCTGCTGTAATCAACTTTCGCATTGCAGTCAGGATGGCTAAATCCTGTGGGCAGTAACGGCGATGCTCACCTGCCTCGTGGCTAGATGGCCCCAGGCCATATCGGCGATCCCAGGTGCGAAGGGTGGCAGGTGCCACTCCTATGCGGCGAGCGACCGCCGCCACGGTCAATAACTCCTGGTCCATGACCCAATCGTGTCGTGAAGTGGCCTAACTCACCACCTGAAAACACCCTTTGAACAACTTTTGGCACGAAGATACTTGAACAACCTATGGCGCGGTTGTACTGTAATGCCATGGCTGAAACCTCACGTTTACCCCGCCCCGTTGCCGATGAATGGGAATGGCAGTACCAGGGTGCTTGCCGCGAGCTTCCTTCCGAGATGTTTTTCCATCCAGATGGAGAGCGCGGACCTCGTCGCCGCAATCGTGAAAACACAGCAAAAGCAATTTGCGCATCATGTCCAGTAATTGCTGCCTGCCGCGCACATGCCCTGGCCGTGCAAGAGCCATACGGAATTTGGGGAGGCTTATCAGAAGATGATCGCCTTGCAATCATCGGAAACGATTTAAAGCCAGAAATCTCGACCGCTTCATAAAACTTTCTTACCTCCTAAGAAGAGAAAAAGCCCCGCAGATAACTCCGCGGGGCTTGTTTCTTTTTAATTAGTGAGAGTGTCCACCTGGACCATGTGAATGTCCGTGTCCACCTGCAGCATCAGCTGCAGCTAGTTCTGCTGGCTTCTCGTATACAACAGCTTCAGTTGTAATAAACATTGCAGCAATTGATGCAGCGTTTGCTAGCGCTGA